>Ga0310813_10000109_pt1 | contig 59832 bp, 68 predicted proteins | sample YN3metagenome_FD_203086 | JGI IMG/M metagenome (GOLD analysis project Ga0310813, IMG submission 203086) | Soil microbial communities from experimental microcosm in Duke University, North Carolina, United States - YN3 | ecosystem: Engineered > Artificial ecosystem > Soil microcosm > Unclassified... | reverse complement strand
TCGGCGAAACGTGCCGCGGTAGAGCTCGCAAATGGGTGGAGGGACCACGGTTTACTTCTGTGAGGCTCTTCATCTGCGGGGGCCCGGAAATGGCCCCCGCACTCCCCCAGCCTCTGCGGGGCCCGGAGGTTTACTTCTGTGAGGCTCTTCATCTGCGGGGGCCCGGAAATGGCCCCCGCACTCCCCCAGCCTCTGCGGGGCCCAGGCCGCCTAGACGGTCAGGACTTCTTGCTCCTTCTTCTTGGTCAATTCCTCGATGCGGGCGGTGAAGCGGTCGGTGGCCTTCTGGATCTGGTCGTGGCCGCGCCGCTCCTCGTCCTCGGAGATCTTCTTCTCCTTGGCGAGCGCCTTCAGCTTGTCGTTGGCCTCCCGCCGCACGTTGCGGACCGAGACCCGCGCATCCTCCGCGAGCTTGCCCACCGCCTTGGCGAGCTGCTTGCGCCGCTCCTCGGTGAGGGTCGGCATGGTGAGCCGGATCACCTTGCCGTCGTTGCTGGGGGTGATGCCGATGTCCGACTTCACGAGGCCCTTCTCGATCTCCTTGATCTGCGAGGCGTCCCACGGCTGGATCACGATCGTGCGGGGGTCGGGCACCGACACCGAGGCCAGCTGGTTGATCGGGGTCATGTTCCCGTAGGCCTCGACGCGCACGCTGTCGAGCAGCGCGGCGTTGGCGCGCCCGGTGCGCACTCCCGCGAACTCGCGGGTGAGCACGTCGATCGCCTGCTGCATGCGGGTCTCGAGATCCTTCTGCACCGCTTGCTGGGTCATGGCCTACCCCCTCGGCGCCGTGTCGGCGGAGACCACCGAGCCGACCGGCTCGCCCGTGACTATCCGTCGGATGTTGCCCTTGCGCGTGAGGTCGAACACCACGATGGGGAGCTTGTTGTCCATGCAGAGCGAGATGGCCGTGGTGTCCATCACCTGCAGGCCCCGGTTGAGCACCTCGATGTACCCGACGCGCGGCAGCCGCACCGCGGTCTGGTCCTTGGCCGGATCGGCGGTGTAGATGCCGTCCACCTTGGTGGCCTTCAGGATGACCTCGGCCCCGATCTCCACCGCGCGCAGGGCCCCCGCCGTATCGGTGGTGAAAAAGGGATTGCCCGTGCCGGCCGCGAACACCACCACCCGCCCCTTCTCCAGGTGTCGGATGGCGCGACGGCGGATGTAGGGCTCGGCCACCGCGCGCATCTCGATGGCGGAGAGCACCCGGGTCGGCACCCCCGCCTTCTCGATGGAGTCCTGCAGGGCGAGGGCGTTCATGACGGTGGCCAGCATCCCCATGTAATCGCCGGTGGCCCGGTCCATCCCGCCCGCGCTGGCCGCGATGCCCCGGAAGATGTTGCCCCCGCCGATGACCACCGCCAGCTCGATCCCGAGGCGGACCACCTCGGTGATCTCGTCGGCGATGCGGGTGATGACCTCGGGATCGATGCCGTAGCTCTGGCCGCCCGCCAGCGCCTCGCCCGAGATCTTGAGGAGGACGCGCCGGTACGCGGGCGCCGCGCCGGAGGCGGCCATCGACCGGCTAGCTCTCGCCCACCTGGAAGCGGGCGAAGCGCTTGACCACGATTCGCTCACCCATCTTGGACGTCGCCTGGTCGACCATGTCCCGGAGCCGGGTCTTGCCCGAGGGATCGCGGATGAACGGCTGCTCCATCAGGCAGGACTCGGCGTAGAACTTCTCGAGCTTGCCCTCCACGATCTTGTCGACCACCTGGGCCGGCTTCTTCTGGTCGGCCATCTGCTGACGGTAGATCTCGCGCTCCTTCTCCACCACCGCGCCCGGCACGTCCTCGCGCGACACGTAGGACGGATTCGCGGCCGCTACTTGCATCGCGAGGTCCTTCACCAGCTGCTGGAAGTCGTCGGTGCGGGCCACGAAGTCGGTCTCGCAGTTGACCTCCACCAGCACCCCGATCTTGCTCCCGGGATGGATGTACGAGGCGACCACCCCGTCCTTGGCCTCGCGGTGCGCCTTCTTGGCCGCGTCGGCCAGGCCCTTCTTGCGCAGGTGCTCGATGGCGCCCTGCATGTCCCCCTTCGACGCCTCCAGCGCGGCCTTGCAGTCCATCACGCCCGCCCCGGTGCGCTCTCGCAGCTCCTTCACCTGCTCGGCCGAGGATGCCATGTGCGGGGCTCGGCCTCAGGCGCCCGCTTCCGCCGACGCCGACATCTCGGCCTCGGTCACCACCGGCAGATCGGGAGAGGCGGGCACCTCCTCGACCTCCTGCTTGGCCAGGCTGCCGCTGCCCTCGATGATCGCGTCCGCGATGCGCGAGGTGATGAGCCGCACCGAGCGGATCGCGTCGTCGTTGCCCGGCACCGGGTAGTCGATGCCGGAGGGGTCGCAGTTGGTGTCCACGATGGCCACGATCGGGATCGCGAGCCGGCGCGCCTCCTCCACCGCGATCGACTCCTTCTTGGGATCGATGATGAAGATCGCGGACGGCAGCCGGTCCATGTTCTTGATGCCCACCAGCGCGCTCTGCAGCTTGCCGCGCTCGCGCTCCAGCCCGATCACTTCCTTCTTGGGCAGCCGCTCGTACTCTCCGGTCTCGCTCATCTCGTCGAGCTTCTTCAGCCTGGCAATCGATTTGCGAATCGTCGTGAAGTTGGTGAGGGTGCCGCCCAGCCAGCGGTGGTTCACGTAGTACTGCCCGCAGCGGCCCGTCTCCTCCAGCACCGTCTCCTGGGCCTGCTTCTTGGTGCCCACGAAGAGCACGGTGCCCCCGTCCGCCGCGAGGTCGCGCACGAAGGCGTAGGCCTCGCGGAACTTCTTGAGGGTCTTCTGCAGATCGATGATGTAGATGCCGTTGCGCTCGCCGAAGATGTACTTCTGCATCTTCGGGTTCCATCGCTTGGTCTGGTGGCCGAAGTGCACTCCGGCCTCCAGCAGCTCCTTCATGGTCAGCGTTGCCATGGTGCGGCGTTCCTTTCCGTCGTCGTTCGGTTGGCCTCCGGAGGCGAGCGGCCGGCCCCCGGAAGGGGGGGCGGGCGCTTCCCCGGGACCGACGAGGCCCACGGGGACCGAAGCTCGCTACCGTGCGTGGTTAGGTCGTGTACTTCGCGTTGATTCGAACGTACTCCTCACTGAGGTCCGATGTCCACACCGAGTCCTCGCCCCGGCCCAGGCCGAGGTCGATCGCGATCGTGTAGCTCGGGCCTCCCATCACCTCGTGGATCCGGTCGATGCGGGCCCCCGGCCGCAGCATCCCCTTCTCCACCAGCCCCTCACCCCCGATGGCCACCGCCACCCGGTCCGCGGCCACGCGGGCCGCGCTCTTGCCGAGGGCCATCAGGATCCGGCCCCAGTTGGGGTCCGCCCCGTTGATCGCGGTTTTCACCAGCGGCGAGTTGGCCACCGAGCGCGCGGCCACGACCGCCTCGCGTCGGGTCCGGGCCCCCGTCACCGCGATCTCCACCAGCTTGGTGGCGCCCTCCCCGTCCTCCACCAGCATGCGGGCCAGGCGCTGGGTGATCGCCTCCAGCGCGCGGGCGAACTGGCGCAGGCCGCGGCCGCCGCGCTCCAGCGACGCGTTCTCGGCGAGGCCGTTGGCGAGGATCGCCACCGTGTCGCTGGTGGACTGGTCCCCGTCCACCGTGATGCGGTTGAACGAGCCGTCGACCGCGCGGCGCAGGACGCGGGGCAGCGAGTCCCGCGCCACCATCGCGTCGGTGGCGAGGAAGCAGAACATGGTCGCCATGTGCGGCTCGATCATGCCCACGCCCTTGGCGATGCCCCCGATGGTCACCGGCCGGCCCGCCACGTCGACGCGCAGGGCCGCTTCCTTCGGCCGGGTATCGGTGGTCATGATCGCCTCCGCGGCGAGGCGGCCGCCCTGGGGCGAGAGGCCCTTCACCAGCCTGGGCAGCCCGGCGCGGATCTTGTCCATCGGCAGCGGCTGCCCGATCACCCCGGTGGAGGCGATCAGCACCTGGCGCGGGGGGATGCGCAGCAGCTCACCGGTGATGCGCGTCATCTCGCGCGCGTCCTTGATTCCCTGCTCCCCGGTGCACACGTTGGAGCAGCCCGCCGAGGCCAGGATGGCCTGGGCCCGGCCGTCGCGCACGTGCTCCTGGGAGACCAGCACCGGCGCGCCCTTGATCTGGTTGGTGGTGAACACCGCGGCGGCGCGGGCCGGGGACGACGAGTACACGAGGGCCAGGTCCTTCTTGCCGCTGGGCTTGATGCCGGCCGCGACGCCGGACGCGAGGATGCCGGGGACGGCGGTGATGCCCCCCTCGAGCCACTGGACGTCAGCCGCCATGCGGGCTACGGATACACCGGAGGCGCGTCGAGGCCGGTCCGCTCGTCCCACCCCATCATGATGTTGAGGTTCTGGATGCCGTTGGCGGAGCCGCCCTTGCCGAGATTGTCGAGCGCGGAGACGCAGACCGCGCGCTTCGTGCGCGGGTCCGCCACCACCGTGACGTCGCAGTAGTTCGAGCCCACCACCGATCGCGTCGTCGGCCGCTGTCCCTCGTCGAGCACCCGCACGAACGGCTCCCCCGCGTAGAACTCGCGGTAGAGCGCGACCAGCTCCGCGGTGGTCGCCGGCTTCGTGAGCGGCACCGACGCGGTGGTGAAGAGACCCCGGTTGAGCGGCACCAGGTGCGGGGTGAAGCTCACCACCACCGGCTGGCCCGCGAGCGCGGAGAGCTCCTGCTCGATCTCGGGGGTGTGGCGGTGGCTGGCCATCCCGTAGGCCTGCACGTTCTCGTTGGCCTCGGTGAAGAGGTACATCGGGTCCGCCTTGCGCCCCTGCGCGCCCGCGCCGGTGACGCCCGACTTGCCGTCGATCACGATGCCCTCGATCGCGCCGCGTCCGCTCTTGAGCAGCGGCGCGGTGGCCAGCACCGCTCCCATCGGATAGCAGCCCGGCGAGGCGACCAGCGAGGCGCCCGCGATGTCCTTCCGGTGCAGCTCGGGCAGGCCGTAGACCGCCTCGGCCAGTCCCGCCGCGTCCTCGTGCGGAGCCTTGTACCAGGTGGTGTAGAGGCCGGCATCCTTCAAGCGGTAGTCCGCCGAGAGGTCGATCGCCTTCCGCCCCTGGCGACGCAGCACCGGCATCAGCCGCTGCGACTCCATGTGCGGCAGGGCCAGGAAGGCCACGTCGGCCTCCGCGGCGAGCCGCTCGGGCTGGATGTCCTGGAAGACCAGATCGCTCAGCCCGCGCAGGTGCGGATAGCTCTTGTCGAGGCGCTCGCCGGCCAGACGCTCCGAGGTGACCGCGGTGATGCGCACCTTCGGGTGCACGGAGAGCAGGCGCAGCAGCTCGGCGCCCATGTAGCCGCTCGCCCCGGTGACCGCGACCTTGATCATGGCCGACCTCGCAGGAGAACTAACGCTTCGAGTACTGGAACTTCGAGCGCGCGCCGGGCTGACCGTACTTCTTGCGCTCCTTCATCCGCGGATCGCGGGTGAGGAGGCCGGCCCGCTTGAGGGTCTGGCGGAGCTTGTCGTCGAACTGCAGCAGCGCGCGGGCGATGCCGTGACGGACCGCCCCCGCCTGGCCGGTGGGGCCGCCGCCGCCCACGTTCACGATGGCGTCGAACTGCCCCACCGTGTTGGTGAGCTGCAGCGGCTGGGAGATCACCATCCGCAGCGTCTCGCGCGGGAAGTAGTCCTCGAAGGGGCGCCGGTTGACCAGGATGCGGCCCTGGCCGGCCTGCAGCCAGACGCGGGCGACGGAGGTCTTGCGGCGTCCGGTTCCGTAGAAGCGAGTGACGACGGCCATGGGGCTCCTCAGCGGGCGCGCGCGCTGGTGGCGAGCGGCTCGGGCTTCTGGGCGGCGTGGGGATGCTCCGCCCCCTTGTAGACCTTCAGCTTCTTGGCCATCGCGCGGCCCAGGCGCCCCTTGGGGAGCATGCCCTGCACCGCCCACTCGATCACGCGCTCCGGATGCGTCTTGATCATCCGCTCCGCGCTCACCTCGCGCAGGCCACCGATGTACCCGCTGTGCCAGCGGTAGATCTTGTCGGTCATCTTCCGGCCGGTCAGGTGGATCTTCTCCGCATTGATCACCACCACGTGGTCGCCCACGTCGAGATGCGGGGAGAACTGGGGCTTGTGCTTGCCGCGCAGGATGGTCGCGACCTGGGTCGCGAGCCGGCCCAGGACCCGGTCACTGGCGTCGACCAGGAACCACTTGCGCTCGACTTCCTCTTCCTTCGGCATTACGGTCGTCATGATCTCCGTCCCGCTTCTCTCGATTGGCAACGGGTAATCATAAAAGAAAGGCCCCGGCCGGTCAACTGCCGGAACGCCGGGAGCGCGCCTTGCTCGCAGCCGGCGCCCTCGTCTTGTCCCGCCACGGGCAGAGCGGCTCGACCGGGCAGGTGGGGCAGGCCGGCTTGCGCGCGAAGCAGACCCGGCGGCCGTGGAGGATCAGGAGGTGGCTGGCCCGGGTCCACTGCGGCCGCGGGACCACCTGGCAGAGCTGGTCGTGGATCTCCTCGGGGTCCTCCCCCCGGGCCAGGCCCAGTCGCTGCGAGACCCGGAACACGTGGGTGTCGACCGCCAGCGCGGGGATCCCGAAGGCGTTGCCCAGCACCACGTTCGCGGTCTTGCGCCCGACCCCGGGCAGGTCGACGAGCGCCTCGAGCGTGCTCGGCACCTCGCCCCCGTGCCGCTCGACCAGGGCCCGGGCCATCCCGGAGATCGAGCGCGCCTTGGCCCGGAAGAAGCCGGTGGAGTGGATCTCCTTCTCCAGGGTCGGCAGGGGGATGCCGGCCCAGTCCTGGGCCCGCCGGTAGCGCGGGAAGAGCTCCGCGGTGACCGCGTTCACCCGCTCGTCGCTGCACTGGGCGGAGAGGATGGTGGCCACGAGCAGGTCGAGCGGCGTGGTGAAGTGCAGCTCGGTGCGCGCGTCGGGGTAGACGCGGGTGAGGCGGCCCAGGATCTTGCGGGCGCGCGCCTTCTTGGCGGGCAGGCTCTCGGCCATCAGTGTGACTCCTTTGTCGGGCAGCGCGGCCCCGGGTCGGAGCCGACGTCGAGCCGCCCCGCCTCGATGGAGATCGGCGCCACCGAGACCGTCATGGGCAGGCGGCGCAGGCGCGGGGTCGGGTCGAAGTTTCTCACGACCCACCCTACCAGCAGGGAGGGCAGGCGCACGCCGCCGTAGCGGACACCGTCGGCCCGCAGCGAGAAGGGCATCGGCGCGGGCCCCGCGTCGACTCCGAGGCGTGCGCGCAAGTCGGGCCCGGGCAGCGACCAGTGGACCCCGATCCAGCACGGCTCCATCGTGGCGCGGAGGCCGCCGAGCCCGCGCTGCCGGCCGAGGAACTCGGCCAGGTCGGCCTGCGCGACCCCCAGGCGCTCCACCGCGAGCGCCTGCACGTCCAGCACCTCGAGGACCCCGGTGGCCGCCAGGCGCCCGGGGTTGATCAGCACGCCGCGGGCGCTCATGGACGAGGCGCGGGATCGGCGGGGCGGGCGACGAGCAGGATCGAGATGCCGAACGGCAGCGACCCCACGCGCAGGAGGCCGGCCTCGGCGGCGAAGGTCCGCGCCAGCAGACCGTTGACCAGCGGCCGCGGCCGGTCGAGGTCGTGGCCGGGCCGGCGCAGCAGGGAGCGGACGAGCCGCACCGCCATGATCGGCGCGGCGAGCAGCGTGTTGAAGTAGGTCAGCCGCTCGATCGCGAAGCCCGCCCCCTGCACCGCGGCCCGCAGGGAGCCCGCGGTGTAGCGGCGACGGTGACCCAGCAGCTCGTCGTGGCGGCTCCAGAGCCAGGCGTAGGCAGGCACCGTGAGGACGAGGCGCCCGCCCGAGGCCAGCAGGAGCCGGCAGGCGCGCAGCGCGCCCGCCTCGTCGGCGACGTGCTCCAGCACGTCGAAGAGGCACACCGCGTCCCAGCGCCCCGCCTCGAGCGGCAGGTCATCCGGCAGAGCCCCGGCCCGCGCGTCGAGGCCGCGCGCGCGGGCGCGGTCGCGAAGCGACGGATCCAGCTCCACCCCGACCGCGGGGCCGAAGCGGGCCAGCGCCTCCAGCATGCCTCCGCTGCCGCAGCCGATCTCGGCGATCCGGAGCCCGGCCCCCGGGAGCCGGCGCGCCATCTCGGCCAGGATGACCGCCCGCCGGCCCCGGAACCACCAGTGGGCGCGGTCCTGCTCCGCGTGGACCGCCGCGTACCCGGGGTCCACGCCGGCTCAGGCGGGCGCGCCGAGCGCCCGGCGGATCGTCTCGACCCGCTCGCGCGCGGCGTCGGGGTCGAGCGTGACCGGTTCGTGATCCACGCGCCAGATCGGCTGGCGCAGGTCGGGATCGGTGGCCAGCCGCGGCACGAGGTGCCAGTGGATGTGCGGCACCTGGTTGCCCAGGAGCTCGTAGTTCATCTTCACGGGCCGGAACGCGCGGGCCAGCGCCTGCGCCACCCGGCTCACCTCCTCGAGGTGCACCGCGCGCTCGCGTGCCGCGAGCTCGTAGAGCTCGGTGGCGTGGCGGCGCAGCACCAGCAGCACGTAGCCGGGAAAGAACTGGTCCTCGTGCAGGTAGGCGCGCGCGGTCTCCAGCTCGGCGATCAGCAGGGGGCTGGGGGCCGCGTGCTTGCCGCACATCACGCAGCCGGGCTCGGTCACCGGCGGTCGCCCCGGCGCTCGGATAGGAACCGCCCGATGCGGCCGATCGCCTCCTGGATCCGCTCGAGCGACTGCGCGTAGGAGAAGCGCAGATAGCCCTCCGCGTTGCGGCCGAAGTCCACCCCCGGGGTGACGCCCACGTGGGCGCGCTCCAGGATCTCGAACGCGAAGGCCAGCGAGTCGCCGGTGAAGCGGCGGGCGTTGGCCAGCACGTAGAAGGCGCCGGTGGGCGGCGCCCCCACCCCGAGGCCGATCGACCGCAGGCCGTCCACCATGACCCGCCGGCGCTCGTCGAAGATCCGCCGGAAGCGGGCGCTCTCCTCCCCCGCCTCGCGGAGGGCGGCCAGCGCGGCCCACTGGACGAACTCGTTGGTCGAGATGAAGAAGTTGCCGTGCATCGCGGTGAGGGCCGGCATGAACTCCCGGGGCGCGATCAGGTAGCCCACCCGCCAGCCGGTCATCGCGAAGGCCTTGGAGAAGCCGTTCAGCACGAAGGCGTGGTCGGTGAACTCGAGCACGGTGTGCTCCGGCCCCTCGTAGGTGAGCCCGTGGTAGATCTCGTCCGAGACCACCCACGGCCCCAGCCGGCAGAGAGCGCCCAGCCGGTCCGCGTCGAGCACGGTGCCGGTCGGGTTCGCGGGCGAGTTCACCAGCAGGGCCTTGCTCCGGGGGCCGAGGCGCGCGGCCACCGCGTCCGGCCGGTACTGGAAGGCGTCGGCCTCCTCCACCGGCACGTACACCGGCTCCCCCTCCGCGAACTTCACGAACTTGGGATAGCAGGCGTAGTAGGGGTCGGAGAGGATGACCTGGTCGCCTCGATCGAGCAGGGCGCTGAAGAGCAGCATCATCGCGGGCGACGTGCCCGCGGTCACCAGGATCTGCTCCGGGGAGACGGTCACCCCGTAGCGGGCGTGGTAGTGCTCCGCGATGGCCTCGCGCAGCGGCAGGATCCCGAGGGTGTGCGCGTACCGCGTCCGCCCGTCCTTGAGCGCCCTCTCGGCCGCCTCGCGGATCACCGCGGGGGTGTCGAAGTCGGGCTCGCCGAACTCCAGGTGGATGACGTCGACGCCCTGCCGCTCCAGGGCCTGCGCGCGCTGGAACACCGCCACCGCCAGGAACGGCTCGATCTCCCGGGTGCGCCCCGCGATCACGACGCCCGGCCTCCGCGCGGCAGCCGGGAGATCCGGCGACGGGCAGCCAGGGCCTCTCGAAGCATCCGTGGTCCATCGCGCAGCACGCCGACCTTGGAGCCCGGCTGGTCGGCCCAGTTCACCGCCACCTCCGCCACCCGGTAGCCGCGCCGCTGGGCCAGCAGCAGCAGCTCCACGTCGAAGCCGAAGCCGTCCGTGCCCACCAGCGGGAACAGGGCCTCCGCCACGGGCCCGCGGAAGAGCTTGAAGCCGCACTGGCTGTCGACCACGCCCTCGATCCCGAGGCGCCGCACCAGGAAGTTGAACACGTGTCCCGACAGCCACCGGTGCGTGCGCACCTGTCGCACCACCGTCGGATCGTCCAGCACCCGCGAGCCCACCGCCAGGTCGGCTCCCGCCCGCAGGGCCGCCTCCAGCCGCCCCACCTCCGCGATGGGGGTGGCGCCGTCGGCGTCCGCCATCAGGCGCAGGGCGCCCCGCGCCCGCTCCATGCCCACTCGCACCGCGTGGCCCTTGCCGCGATTCTCGCCGAGCGCGTGCACCACCACCGTCGACCGGGCCGCGGCCACCTCGCGGACGCGCTCCGCGGTGCCGTCGCGGCTGCCGTCGTCGACCACGATCACCTCGAACGGCTCGTCGCGCCCCTCGAGGTAGGCCAGCACGTCCTTCAGGTAGCCGGGCAGGCGGATCGCCTCGTTGTAGGCGGGAATGATGATGGACCACTGCGGGGACCAGTGGGGGGCGGGACCGCTCACCGGGGCGCTACGCCCAGACGGTGGCGTCGGCGCGCCGCCGCCGGCGGGCCACGCCGGTCTTCTGCGCGGCCCGCGCCACCTCGCGCGCCACCGCGGGGGCGACCTTCTTGTTGAACACGCTCGGGATGATGTACTCGGGGCCCAGCTCGTTGCGCCCCACGCAGGAGGCGATGGCGTGGGCGGCCGCGATCTTCATCTCGTCGTTGACCACGCGGGCGCGAGAGTCGAGCAGGCCCCGGAAGAAGCCCGGGAAGCACAGCACGTTGTTGATCTGGTTCGGATAGTCGGAGCGGCCGGTGGCCATCACCCGCACGTGGCGCTCGACCTCCTCGGGCTGGATCTCGGGGACCGGGTTGGCCATCGCGAACACGATCCGGTCGCGGGCCATGCTCTTGACGTCGCGGACGCTCAGCACCCGCGGCACCGAGAGCCCGATGAACACGTCGGCCCCCCGGATCGCGTCGGAGAGCTTGCCCTTCAGGTTCCGCGGATTGGTCGCGGACGCCACCCAGCTCTTCATGAAGTCCATGCCCACCGGCCGCCCGCGGTAGATCGTGCCGTGCTCGTCGACGCCGATGATGTGCCGGGTCCCCATCGACTGCAAGATCTTGATGGTCGCGGTACCCGCGGCGCCCACCCCCGAGACCACGACCTTGATGCGGCGGATGTCCTTGCGGACGATCTTGAGTGCGTTGAGCAGGGCGGCCAGCACCACCACCGCGGTGCCGTGCTGGTCGTCGTGGAACACCGGGATGTCGAGCTCCTTGCGGAGCCGCTCCTCGACCTCGAAGCAGCGCGGGGCCGAGATGTCCTCCAGATTGATGCCCCCGAAGGCGGGCGCGATGAGCTTCACCGTCTCCACGATCTTGCCCGGGTCCTTGGTGTCGAGCGGGATCGGGAACGCGTCGACCCCGGCCAGCTCCTTGAAGAGCATGGCCTTGCCCTCCATCACCGGCATCGCCGCCGCGGGACCGATGTCGCCCAGCCCCAGCACCGCGGTGCCGTCGGTGACGACCGCGACCGTGTTCTGCTTGATGGTCAGGGTGAAGGCCCGGCTCGGATCGTCCTTGATCGCCAGGCAGACCCGGGCCACCCCCGGGGTGTAGGCCATGCTCAGGTCGTCCCGGCTCCGGATCGGCACCTTGCTGCTGATCTCGATCTTGCCACCCAGGTGCATCAGGAACGTGCGGTCCGAGATGTTCGCGATCCGGATGCCGGTGGTGGCCCGGAGCCGATCGACGATGTCATGGGCGTGACGGCTGTCGCGAGCCTTGATCGTGATGTCCCGCAGGACCTGCTGCCCGGTCATCTCGACCAGGTCCACCGCGCCGATGTCCCCCCCGGCCTTGCCGATGACGGACGTGACCCGACCCAGCATGCCGGGCTTGTTCCGGATCTCGAGCCGGATCGTGAAGCTGTAGGAGGCGCTGGGGGCTACGGCCATTCGGTCTTCTTAATCGTTCATCATGGCGGGCATTTAGACGGTAAGACCCGCCTTCTCAGGAGTCAACTTATTTGAGAGCCGCGGGTTGACCGGCCGATACGGCACATGGTATTCCACCCTGTGCCCGCAGCGCGCGCGCTCGCCGCCGTCCTCGCTGCCCTCCTGGGCGGAGCGGCGATGCTACCCTCGCCGTCCGCCGCCGAGGTCCAGAAATTCACCGTCGAGCCGGACAAGAGCCGCGTGCTCGTCGACGCCTTCCATCCCTGGGCGATCGGCCGCTTCTCGGCCGGCGCGGAAAACCCCACCGGCGAGTTCGAGATCGACGTCGAGGATCTGCGTCAGTCCATCAAGGGCACCCTGTCGGTCCAGGCCTCCGCGTTCCGCTCCGGACGGTCCGGGCGAGACAAGCAGATCTGGAAGGCTCTGGACGCCGAGCACAACCCGGAAATCCGGTACCGCATCGACAAGGTCGACAGCTCGTTCCCCTCCCTCGCGGAGAACAACGACGTGTTCCTGACCATCCACGGGATGCTGTCGATCAAGGGGGTGGATCGGCCCGCCACGTTCGCGGGACGCGTGCGGCGCAAGCCGGGCGGCGCCCTCTGGGTCCGGGGTGAGGGGTGGGTCAAGCCGCAGGACTTCGGGGTCCCCCTGCTCAGGACCTGGCTCGTCAGCATGAAGGACAGCGTGCTGGCGATCTTCGATCTGACCCTCAACCAGTCGAAGTAACTAGCCGACATCGTTGCGGTCGGGCCGTGTGCCGACCCGGGTCGGCGCGCCGCCTTCCGGAACATCGAGATCACGTTGAATAGCTCTCGGGGGCCGCTCGTCTGCCTGGAACGCCGCATGATCTGCGGAACATAGCTCGCGCGCCGGCGGTTGACCGAAAGACCACCTACATCGTGCCGAGCCGCTGCAACCGAGGGGCATTGTTGGTCATCTAAACCACTGAGGGCGGAGCCAGAAGGACGCGACAGGGGGAAGCTATTACCGGCCGGATCTTCAAGCACACGAGAGGCCGTAATGACCTTTAGAGAGATCGATAGCGTGGCAACGATCGAGACGGGCCAATCGAAGGGGGGCTCCACCGAGCCAAAGCGGCGCGGCCGGCAGCCCCAGGTGGTCGGAAAGGGAACGACGCCGCCGGTAGACGACGAGCTCGATCGCGTGGTGGACGCCGCGGTCGAGCTGGACGAGACCCCGGCGCTCTCCGAGGCGGCCCTGCGGCCTTCGGCCTCCCCGGCTGAGGATCCGGTGCGCCTCTACCTGAAGGAGATCGGCAAGGTCTCCCTGCTCAAGGCCGAGGAGGAGGTCTCGATCGGTCAGCGAATCGAGGTCGGCCAGATCGCGCTGCGCCGGGCCCTCGGCCGCGTGCCCTACGCCACCGCGAAGCTGCTCGCGCTCGTGGATCGGGTCCGTCACGAGGAGGTCCCGCTCGACGACGTGATCCTCCTGCCCGAGGGTGGTGAGCCCACCCCGAGCGAGGTCCGGTCGAGCCTGGCCGCGTTCGCGCGCATCCGGCGGCTCGAGCGTGAGATCGAGCGCCTGGAGGCGGCGCTGTCGGACAAGCGGCGGAGCAAGACCACCCGGGCGAACTACAACAAGTGGATCGCGCAGAACCGGACCTCGATCCAGTCGGTGCTCGAGAACCTGCCGCTCAAGCCGGCGCTGGTCGATCAGCTGGTGACCGACATCCGTCAGCTCGCCAAGAGCATGGCCGGCAAGGGCCGCGGGGAGCTCCGGCACATCGAGGAATCCGTGGGGCTGCCCCGCAAGGCGCTGCTCGCCTCGCTCTCCGAGATCGAGGAGCACGACCGGGTGGTGCGCCAGGCCAAGAAGGAGCTGATGGAGGCGAATCTGCGGCTGGTGGTCTCGGTGGCCAAGCGCTACCTGGGCAGCGAGCTGTCGCTCCTGGACCTGGTCCAGGAGGGCAACATCGGCCTCATGAAGGCGGTGGACCGCTTCCAGTACCGGCGCGGGTTCAAGTTCTCGACCTACGCCACGTGGTGGATCCGGCAGGCCATCACCCGGGCCATCGCGGACCACTCGCGCACCATTCGCATCCCGGTGCACATGGTGGAGACGCTCAACCGCATCTCGCGGGTGAACCGGTCGCTGGTCAACGAGATGGGCCGCGAGCCCACCCCGGAGGAGCTGGCCCAGCACACCGGCGTGCCGGCGCGGAAGGTGCGCCTGATCCTCGAGTCCTCGCGCAAGCCGCTGTCGCTCGAGACCCCGATCGGGGACGACTCCGAGCTGGGTGACTTCCTGGAGGACAAGGGGGCGGAGTCGCCCAACGACAGCCTGATCACCCAGGACCTCACCACTCAGGTGGAGCGCGCGCTCAGCACGCTCTCGCCGAAGGAGAAGGAGATCCTGCGCCTGCGCTTCGGGATCGGCGAGGCGGGCGAGCACACGCTGGAGGAGGTCGGCCGGCGCTTCTCGGTGACCCGGGAGCGGATCCGGCAGATCGAGACCAAGGCGCTCCGCAAGCTGCGCCACCCCCTCCGCGGCCGCGCCCTCCGCGCCTTCGTCGAGAACTAGAGCGGGGTCAGGTCTTACATTCCGACATTTCCGGGCATTGCGAGATCTCGTCTCGCCCCACGGAAATGTCGGAATGTAAGACCTGACCCCATCAGATCAGCTTGGCGTACTGGTCGAGGAGCGGGAGGATCACGTCGCGCCCGTCCGACGGCAGGCGCAGGATCCCACGGGTGATACCCGCCTTCGTGTAGCTCTCCATCGTGGCTTCATCGGGTTTCGCCCCGAAGACCGATACCGAGATCGTCTTCATGTCGCGCCCGGCCTTGGCGGCGCGGGCCTGGAGATCCTTGAGACCGTTCAGGATCACGTCACCGGCCCGGCCCCGCGGGAACCACCCCTCGCAGAAGTCGACCACCCGCTGGAGCGTGTGCCCGCTCTCGCCGCCCAGCAGCACTGGTGGATGCGGCTTCTGGGCCGGCTTGGGCCAGGACCAGATCGGATCGAAGTTGACGTGCTGGCCGTGGTAGGACGCCTCGTCCTTGGTCCAGATCTCCTTCATGGCCAGCACCTGCTCCCGCATGCGGTGGAAGCGGGTCTTGAAGACCGTGCCGTGGTTCTCCATCTCCTCCGCATTCCAGCCCGCCCCGATGCCGAAGAGGAAGCGGCCCCCCGACAGGGCGTCGAGGCTCGCCACCTCCTTCGCGGTGGTGATCGTGTCGCGCTCGATGATCAGGCAGATGCCGGTGCCGATCTTGAGCCGCTTGGTGGCCGCGGCCGCCGCCATCAGCGACACGAACGGATCGTAGGTGTGCGAGTACTCCTTGGGCAGCTGGGCACCGCCCGGGAACGGGGTGCGACGGCTCGTGGGGATGTGGGTGTGCTCCGGGACCCACAGCGACTCGAATCCTCGCTCCTCGGCGGCCCGGGCCAGCTCGTCGGGCCGGATCGCGTAGTCGGTGGCGAACATGCAGACTCCGATGTGCATGGCTCTCTCCTTTCGGGTCAGACCGGCATCACGCCGTGCTTTTTCCAGGGACGCTCCACCTTCTTGGTGCGGGCCATCTCGAGCGCGCGGATGATCACCGGGCGGCTCTCGCGCGGATCGATGACGTCGTCGATGAGCGCCCCGCCCGCCGCGATGTAGGGGTTGATCAGCCGCCGGAACTCCTCCACCCGGCGCGCCCGCTCCGCCGCGGAATCGGCGGCCGCGGCGATCTCCTTGCGGAATACGATATTGGTCCCGCCCTCCGGGCCCATGACCGAGATCTCGGCGGTGGGCCAGGCCACGATCAGGTCCGGCTCGTAGGCGCGCCCGCACATCACGAAGTAGCCCGCGCCGTACGCCTTGCGCACCACCACCGTGACCTTGGGCACGGTGGCCTCGCTGACCGCGTAGAGCATCTTGGCTCCGTGGCGGATGATCCCCTGCCGCTCCACCTTCGAGCCCACCAGGAAGCCGGGCACGTCCTGCAGGAACAGGAGCGGGATGCCGAACGCGTCGCAGAGGGTGATGAAGCGCGCCGCCTTGTCCGCCGCGTCCACATCGAGCGCCCCGCCCAGCACCATCGGCTGGTTGGCCACGACCCCGACCGGGCGGCCGCCCATGCGGGCCAGCCCGGTGATCACGTTGCGCGCCCAGCCCGGCTTGATCTCGAAGAGGCGTCCGTGGTCGACCAGGTGGCCGATGACCTTCCTCATGTCGTAGGCGCGCCGCGCGCTGTCCGGCACCACGTCCAGCAGGGCCTCGTCCTGCCGATCGGCCGGGTCGTCGCAGGGACGCACCGGCGGGGCCTCCAGGTTCGAGGTCGGGAAGAACGAGAGGTACTCCTTCACCGCCGCGATGCACGCCCGGTCGTCGGCCACCTCCAGGTCGGCCACGCCCGAGATCTCGGTGTGGACCTTGGAGCCGCCGAGCTCTTCCGGGGTCACGTCCTCGCCCACCACCGCCTTGACCAGTGGCGGCCCGCCGAGCGCCATGTGACTGGTCCCTTTCACCATCGGCACGAAGTCGGCGAGGGCCGGGATGTAGGCGGTCCCGGCCGCCCCCGGCCCCATCATCGCCGCGACCATCGGCACCACGCCGGACATGATGGATTCTTCGCGGAAGAGGAAGCCGGAGCCGGCGAAGGTGGAGCCGATCGCCTCCTGGATGCGTGCGCCCGCGGAGTCGATGAGCCAGATCATCGGCATGCGCTTGCCGAGCGCGATCTCGCGGGCGCGGTTGCACTTGACCTCCGCGGTGCGCCCCATGGAGCCCGCCATCACCGTGAAGTCGTAGGCGATGACCGCGGCGGGGCGGCCGTCGATCCGGCCGAAGCCGGTGACCACCCCGTCCGCCGGCGTCTCGCGCCCCTTCATCGAGGGGGCGATGTTGGCGTGGGTGGCCAGCACCCCTATCTCCTGGAACGACTCCGCGTCGAAGAGCAGGTCGATCCGCTCGCGGACGGCCAACTTGCCGTCGGCGTGCTGCTTGGCGATGGCCTCCGGGCCGCCCATCCCCCGGGCGCGCGCCCGCCGCGCCCGGAGATCGTCGGCCAGCTCCTTCATGCCCAACGGATCACCCCTTGACGACCGAGGTGCGGTAGAGCGCGAGCCCGCTGTCGGGCGGCGAGCCGCTGATCAGGGTGATCATGGTGGCGGCCTCGCTGCGATGGTGGGTGGCATGGTTGACCACGTGCTGGAGCAGCGGGGCCAGCGCAACGCGGAACTCCTGACCCGAGGTGTTCTTGTAGGAGACGGGCCGCGCGAGATCGGCCTCGCCGAGGCCTTCCACGAATGCGCGCTGCTCGGCCTCGAACGCGTCCCAGCGGGTTCGCAGATCCTTCATCGAGCCGAAATCCCCGTCGCCCGGGATCCGGGACGGCGAAGAGCCGGTCCAGCGGGTGAGCCAGATGTAGTCGGCCCCGTAGATGTGGGCGAACATGCCCTTGAGCGTGGGGAAGCTCCAGTGCGTGCCCATGTCGCGGGTGGCGCCCTCGCCGAGGCCCGCCGCCACGTCGAAGAGCCGCCGGTTCGCCCAGCGGTGATAGTCGTACAGCTCGCGGATCATTCCGGTGACCATGTGGCCTCCTTCGGGGACGCTAGTCGAGGACGGCGACGGTGTCCCCCTCCTGCACCGTCTGTCCCTCGGCGACCTTGATCTCACGGACCGTGCCGGCGCGGGGGGCCTCCACCGGGATCTCCATCTTCATGGACTCCAGCACGATGACCGGGTCTCCGGCCGCCACCGCGTCGCCCGGCTTGGTGGAGACCTGGAAGACCACGCCCGTGATGTGGGCCTTGACGTCCTCAGACATTGAGCGCTCCTTGTCGATGCCGCGGAGGGATTCGAAGCGGGGGCATTCTCTCACATCCGGCCGGGAGCGGGCGGGACGCTAGTAGGGCAGGCTCTCCCGTCCCATCAGCTCGCGGGCCACCACCATCTTCATGACCTCCGCCGCGCCGTCGCCGATCTCGAGCCCGATCACGTCGCGCATGCGCTGCTCGAAGGGCAGCTCGTCGGTGTAGCCGTAGTGGCCGTGGAGCAGCAGGCACTGGTGGATCGTCTCCACCGAGAGCCGCGGACCCCACCACTTGGTCATGGCCGACTCCTTGGTGTGGGGCCGCCCCTGGTCCGCGAGCCACATCGCGCGGTAGCAGAGCCAGCGGCACGCCTCGACCTGGGTGGCCGCCTCCGCAATGGGGAACGACACGCCCTCGAAGCGCGCGAGGGCGCGGCCGAAGGCCTTGCGCTCCTTCACGTACGCGATCGTCTCCTCCAGGGACTGCTCGGCCACCCCGAGGCACGCCAGCGCGATGCCGATCCGGTTGTAGTCGAAGCCCTGCATGACCTGGTAGAAGCCGGTGCCCTCCTCGCCGAGGCGGTGCGAGGCCGGCACCCGCACGTGGTCGAACGACAGCACCGCGCGCCCGATGGCGCGCGTGCCCATGTCGCGCAGCGGGCTCTTCGAGACCCCGGGCTGCGCGAGGTCCACCAGGAACGCGGTGATCCCACGGGCGCGGCCGGCCGGATCGGTGCGGGCAAAGACGATCGCGGACTGGGCCGCCATGCCGAGGCTGATGCCGGACTTCTCGCCGGTCAGCACGTAGTCGCCACCCTCGCGCTCGGCCCGGCACGCCAGGTTGGCCGCGTCGGAGCCCGCGCCGGGCTCGGTGAGGGCGAGCGCCATCACCGCCTCGCCGCGGGCGACCGGCGGCAGCCAGCGCGCCTTGATCTCCTCGGGCGCGCTCCGCCCCAGGATCTCGCCGGCCAGGCCCGCGAGCTGGATGCCGTAGGTGCAGGCGAAGTCGCCCCGGCCGATCTCCTCCATGGCGATGCCGAGCGTGACGAAGTCGGATTCCTGGCCGCCGTAGGCCGCCGGCACGCGCAGGCCCAGCAGCCCGAGCTCGCCCATGCGGCGCCACGCCTCCCAGGGGAACTGCCCGCTCCGGTCCCACGCCGCCGAGTGCGGGGCCAGCTCGCGGCGCGCGAACTGGCGCAGGATGCGGACCAGCTCCTCCTGCTCGGGCGAGAACGCGAGGTCCATGGTGTGGACGGCCGCCTCACATCATGGTGTAGCCGCCGCTCACCGAGACGGTCTGCCCGGTGATGAACGCGGCGGCGGACGAGGCGAGGAACACCACGGTCGGCGCCACGTCCTCCGGCTTGCCGACGCGGCGGAGCGGGTAGGCCTTGGCGATGCGGGCCTGCATCTCCGGGGTGCTGAAGGCGCGATTGGCGTCCGCGGTCCACATGCTGAGGCCGCCGATGTCCTCGTCGCTGGCCGGGATGGTCATGCCGGGGCACACCACGTTGAGGCGGATGCCGTGGCGGCCCACCTCCCGGGCCAGGCTCTTGCTGAGCGCGATCACTCCCGCCTTGCAGGCCCCGTACACCGCCTCGCGGAACTCCCCCATGCGCCCGGCGTCCGAGCCCAGGCTCACGATGGCGCCCGCCTTGCGCGCGATCATGCCGTCGAGCACCGCGCGCGTGCAGTTGATCATGCCCCACAGGTTGAGCTGGATCTCGCGCTCCCACTCCGCCCGCTCCTTCTCCACGAACAGGCGGTCGTAGGTCCAGCCCACGTTGTTCACCAGCACGTCCACCCGGCCCGCTCGACCCTCCACCTCGCGAACCATCGCCTGCACCGACTCGGGGCGGGTCACGTCGGTCGGCACCAGCGTCGCGGAGGCGGCGCCCAGCGCCCGTGCCTCCTCCGCCACCTTCTGGCCCTGTCCCTCGTCGATCTCGGCCACCGTCAGGTGGACGCCCTCGCGCGCGAAGGCGAGGCTGATGGCGCGGCCGATGTTGGAGCCGCCGCCGGTGACGATGACGCTCTTGCCTTCCAGATCGAGATTCATGCCGGTTTCTCCATGCGCTCGATCACCAGGTCGCGCAGCCGGTACTTCTGCACCTTGCCGCTGGGGGTGGTGGGGAACTCGGAGACCAGCTCGAGGCGCTCCGGAAACTTCTGGCGGGCCAGCTCGTGCTGCTCCAGGAACCCGACGACCTCGGCGAGGGTGAGCGTCTGGCCCTCTCGCGGCACCACCACCGCGCAGGCCCGCTCGCCGAGCCGGGGATCGGGCATGGCCACGATGGCCACGCCCGCGATCTTCGGATGAGTGTAGAGCAGGTTCTCGACCTCCACGATCGGGATGTTCTCACCGCCCCGGATGATGATGTCCTTGGCCCGCCCGGTGATGGCCACGTAGCCGTCGCCGTCGCGGGTGGCCCGGTCCCCGGTCCGGAACCAGCCGTCCGCGGTGTGGGCCTCCGCGGTGAAGGCCGGCCGCTCGTAGTAGCCCACGAAGTGCGAGCACCCGCGCGAGACCAGCTCGCCCTCGACCCCGGGCTCGACGTCATCGCCCGCATCGTCCACCACCCGCACCTCCACGCCGGGCAGCGGCACCCCGTCGCTGCCGAAGATCTTCTCCTCCGGGTCGCGCAGGCCGTTGCAGGTGCAGAGCCCGTTCTCGGTCATGCCCCAGCCCGCCGAGACCACGCAGCCGAGCCGCTCGCGCGCGTCCCGGACCAGGGCCCGCGGGATGGGCGCCCCCGCCGCGATGAACAGGCGCAGCGAGCGCAGATCGCGCCGCGATCCGGCGTAGGTCAGGTCGCGCAGGAACGGGGTGGCGCCCATCGACAGGGTCACGCCCTCCGCCTCGATGAGGCGCGCCCCCTCCTCCACGCTCCACACGTCCATCCATACCGTGGTGGCGCCCAGCAGCACGGTGAGGCAGTAGCCGAAGAGAAAGCCGGTCTGGTGCCCGACGGTGGAGGCCATCAGCATCACGTCGCGGTCAGAGAGCTCCAGCCGCTCGATGGCCCGGTGCAGCAGCGAGAGCGTGGTGTTCTGGGTGTGCATCACGCCCTTGGGCTCGCCGGTCGTCCCGGACGTGAACACCACCTCATGGACCGCGTTGGGATCGGTGCCCGGCAGGGGCTCCCGGTCGGCGCGGGTCTCCTCCGGCTCGCCGGGGAGGGCCTCGAGCGGCCGGGTGCCCTCGGGCCCGGCGCCACGGGCCACCAGCACGTGGCGCAGCGCGGGCAGCGCGGGCCTGAGAGCGGCCAGCATGCCGGCGTGGTCGAAGCCGCGAAAGTGCGCCGGTACCACCGCCACCTGGGAGCGGAGGAGCCTCAGCATGAAGCGCAGCTCGCTCGCCCGGTAGGTGGGCGGGATCGGGTTCACGATCGCGCCCAGTCGCAGGGCGGCCAGGAAGAGGACCACCGACTCGTTCCAGTTGGGGAGCTGGCAGGAGAGCACGCCACCCCGCTCGAGGCCGAGCGCGCGCAGGCCGCGAGCGGCGCGGTCGACGGCCCGCGCCAGATCCTGCCACGTGTAGCGAGCCCGCCCGTCGACGAAGGCGGTGCGGGCGGGCCGCTCGCGGGCCCAGCGGTCGAGATGGGCCTCCAGGCTCTCGTTCCGCCAGTGGCCGGCGCCGACCATGTCCCGGATCCGCGCGTCGGTGAGAGTGGTCTCCATCCCGCCCCCCGGGGCGGCGCCTCAGGCGAAGGCGCCCTGTTCGATCAGCTGGGTGTGCACCGCTCCCGCGCGGAAGAGGTCGCTGCGCATCACGCGCTGGTGGAACGGGATCACCGTCTTCACCCCCTCGATCACGAAGGCGTCGAGCGCGCCGCTCATCCGCGCGATGGCCTCCTCGCGGTCGCGGCCGGTGGCGATCAGCTTGGCCAGCAGCGGGTCGTAGTGGACGGAGACCTCCACCCCCTCCGCCACCCCGCACTCGAGCCGGATGCCCGGTCCCGCGGGCAGGTCCAGGCGGGTGAGCTTGCCGGGCGAGGGCATGAAGCTCTTGGCCGGGTCCTCCGCGTAGATGCGGCACTCGATGCTGGCCCCGCGCTGCCGGATCTGCTCCTGCGTCCACGGCAGCGGCTCCCCCGCCGCCACTCGCAGCTGGGCCTGCACCAGGTCGAGGCCGGTCACCTCCTCGGTGACGGGGTGCTCCACCTGGAGCCGCGTGTTCATCTCCAGGAAGAAGAACTCCTCCCCGGTGACGATGAACTCCATCGTGCCCGCGTTGACGTAGCCCACCGAGCGCGCCCCGGTCACCGCGGCCGCGGTCAGTCGCGCCTTGAGGGCGGCCGAAAGATGTGGGGCCGGCGTCTCCTCGATCAGCTTCTGGTGCCGACGCTGGATCGAGCACTCGCGCTCGTGCAGGTGGACGACGTGGCCGGCCGCGTCCCCGAACACCTGCACCTCGACGTGACGCGCGCCTTCGACGTAGCGCTCCAGGAAGAGCCCGCCGGAGCCGAACGCGGCCTGGGCCCGCCGCTGGGCGGAGGCGAACGCGGACGGCAGGGCCGCCTCGTCCGATACCTTCACCATCCCGATGCCGCCGCCCCCCGCGGAGGCCTTCAGCATGACCGGGTAGCCCGTGCGCCCCGCGACCTCGCGGGCCGCGTCCACCGAATCCACCGGGCCGTCGCTGCCCGGCACCACCGGGACACCGGCGGCGGCCATGATCCGGCGCGCGCCGATCTTGTCGCCCATCTGCTGGATGACTGGCCAGGACGGCCCGATGAAGACGAGGCCGGCGGCCTCGCACGCCTGGGCGAAGCGCCAGTTCTCGGAGAGGAACCCGTAGCCGGGGTGGATCGCCTGGGCGCCGGTGCGACGGGCCGCGTCGATCACGCGCTCGATGTCGAGGTAGCTCTGGCGCGCCGGGGCCGGCCCGATCGCGACCGCCTCGTCCGCGTCCGCCACGTGCGGCCACGCCGCGTCCGCCTCCGAGTACACCGCGATCGCCCGGACCCCCAGGGCCCGGCAGCCGCGGATCACGCGACGGGCGATCTCCCCCCGATTGGCGACCAGGACGCTGCGCAGCACGGGATCAGGCGGGCCGGGCGGCAGAGGAGACGGCGGCCTCGAGCGCGGCCACCCGCCAGCCCGCGTCGGTCGGCACCCAGCGGAGCAGCAGGGTCGAGCCGTCGAACCGGAGCTTCACGAGCCGCTGCTCGCCGACCCGGGCGAAGGCGACCAGGCGCGGCCGTCCACCGCGGGCTTCCCGCAGCCGCGCCGAGAGGTCGGCCCCGGGCTCCACGGTGGGGTCGAGCCAGCGCCGCGCCGCCTCCAGGTCGCCGGCGGCGAGCGCGGCCCCGAAGCCGTCCAGCGCGCCGGCCAGCTCGGGGGCGATCGGCCACTGCGCCGTCGCCTGCTCGAGGCGGATGAACTCGCGGGCATCGTCGGTCGGCGGCACGGTCTCCGCTCCGGGCGCCGCGACGCGCATGGCGGCGCCCGACCCGTTGACCCCGCCCGCCGCCTCCAGCAGCGCCCACAGGCGGGCCTCCCCGGCGCGCCCCCGCTCCGCGAGCGCGGGCGTGCGCAGGAGGTGGCGCGCGATGGACTCGCCGGCCGCCACGTGCCGCCGCTCGTCGGCGATGCAGCGCGAGAGGATGCGACAGGTCGGCGGCTCGTACACCGCGTTGGTGCTCGCGAGGTGCGCCTCGTACGCGGCCAGCAGCTGGGGCTTCAGCACGCGGTACACGCCGACCACGCGCTCGATGGTCTGCCCCGGCGCTTCCGCGGCCTCCAGCGCGTCCATGAACGCGACGAGCCGTTCGTTGGCGGGCTCGGAAACCTGCGCGGCGGCCCGCAGCTCGGGCAGGCGCTTGCCCCAGGCGTCGGCGTGCTGCGCGTTGTCCCACACGTGACGGCCGAAGAGCAGCTTCGCCGAGAGCTCGGGGGTGAGCGCGATCCAGCCTCCCAGGATGCGCATCATGCGCTCGGTCACGTACCGGTAGTGGCGCACGGTCCGGGCGGACTCATCCACCTCGAGGAAGCCGGCCAGGGGATGGGTCATTGTCGGGTATCCGGAAGGGACGGGCGGGAGCCTAGTAGACCGCGGAGCGCTGGGTCGTGCGGATGAGGCGGGCGATCTCCTCGTCGGTGAAGCCGCCCTCGCGCCGGGCCTCGGTGGCGATGGAGATCGGCACCGCGTCGTGCGCGCCCTCGCGGCGGACGCCGCCGAGGTTGAACCGCTCGTCGATCGACTCCTGGAACTCGACCGCGCGGCGGCGGCGCTCCGGGTCGCCCTCGGTGAGGCGGGTCAGCCACTTCGAGCCCATGCGCACGTGGGTGATCTCGTCGGCCAGCACGTAGTCCACCGCGCGCTCCAGGATCGGGTCGCCCATCTTCCGCGCGATGTGTACCAGCTGGTTGAACACGTCGCAGGCCAGGCCCTCGAGGCCGCGGTTCACCCCCGCCACCCGGGCCGCCGCATCCTCCGCGCAGGCGCAGCGCCAGAGGATGGTGGTCTCGGGGAACTCGCCGATGTAGCCGTCGAGGTGCTCGAGCAGGCGCACGTAGATCTCGACGTGGCGCGACTCGTCCCACACCTGCCGCGCCATGTCCATGGTGAACTCCCACGGCGCGTCCGGGAAGTCGTACACCGTGCGGCCCGCGCCCTCCATGGCCTGTAGCTCGCCCACCATGATGCCGTGGACGCGCTCCTTGATGGAGTCGCGGGAGAGCAGATCCGGGAACGGCGGCAGGCCCTGGTCGACCTTGAGCTGCGCGACCTCGCGCGCCCGCATCCGCACCAGGCGATCCTCGCGCGCCAGCTTGTCGTACGCGATGAGCCGTTCCATGCGTCGCTCCGCTCGGGGAAACTGAACCGCTGTTCATCGCAGTCTAAACGATGGCCGGTATCACCGCAACGGGGCCGGGGGGAAGAGAGCAAGCAGCCGGGAGCGGCTCAGTCGGCGGGTGGACGCCGGCGCGGGGTGCGCACCACGCTCGCGGGGCGCAACGATCCCTCGCCCCAGCGGGCGGTGACCCGGTCCATCGCCTGGGCGAGGCGCTCGCGGCGCGTCGGGTCCCCGCCGAGCAGCGGGAGCTGGCCCGCCGCCGCGGGCCCGAGGCCGGAGGCGGAGAGGCCGATGAGCCGCACCGCCTGGCTGAGCGGGATGCGATCGAGCAGGGCGCGCGCCCGCCGGTAGATCGCGAGCCCGTCCTGGGTCGGATCGTCGGTGTGCCGCCGGGTGAGCGTGGAGAAGTCCGCGAAGCGCAGCTTCAGGGTGACGCAGCGGGCCGCGTACCCGCTCTCGCGCAGCTCGCGCGCCACGCGCTCGGCCTGCTCGCGCAGCGTCGCTCCCAGGCGATCCAGGTCGCGGTGGTCGCGGCCGAACGTCTCCTCCGCGCCCATCGACTTCGGCGGCGCGAACGGCTCGACCTCTCGATCGTCCCGCCCGTGCGCGAGGTCGTGCAGGCCGCGCCCGCCCGGGCCGAAGCGCGCCTCCAGGTAGCCGACCGGGACCGTGGCCAGCTGCCCGATGGTGGTGATGCCCATCTCCTCGAGCCCCTGCCCGGTCACCTTCCCGACGCCCCAGAGCCGCGAGACCGGCAGCGGGGCGAGGAAGTCCGCCTCCGCGCCCGCGGGCACCACCACGAGGCCGTCCGGCTTGCGGAGGTCGGAGGCGACCTTGGCCACGAACTTGTTGGCCGCGACCCCGACCGAGGCGGTCAGCGCGAGCTCCTTCGCGATGCGTGCCTTGATGGTGGCCGCCACCGTGGGGCCATCGCCCGAGAGGGTCTCGGTGCCGGTGACGTCGAGGAAGGCCTCGTCGATGGACACCGGCTCGAGCAGCGGCGTGAAGGCGGCGAGCACGGCCATGACCTGCCGCGAGACCGCGGCGTACTTGTCCATGTCGACAGGCAGGAACACCGCGTGGGGGCAGAGGCGCGCCGCGCGCCCGATCGGCATCGCGGAGTGCACCCCGTAGAACCGCACCTCGTAGGAGGCGGCCGACACGACCCCGCGGCCGCGCGGGTCCGCCCCCACGACCACCGGCCGCCCGCGCAGCTCGGGTCGATCCCGCTGCTCCACGGACGCGTAGAACGCATCCATGTCGACGTGGAGAACCGTGCGGGGCATGACTCGCGTCAGCTTCCTGGGATTCGCGGACGGCCGTTTACTTCTTCAGGCTCTTCATCTGCGGGGGCCCAGACATGGCCCCCGCACTCCCCCACTCCGGCGGACTTCCCGTCGCGGCGGCTGCCGCTGGGCCGCGACGGCTCAGCGCACGATGCTACGGCCGCGCCACTTGTCGATGGACTTCTTGGAGAAGAGCCATTTCCCCTCGTGCTCGAGCGCGGGGATTCGGCGCTCGGCCGCCATCGCGGCCACCGTCTTCTCGTCCATGGCCAGGTACCGGGCGGCTTCCTTCACGTCCATCGTGTCCTTTGGCAGCACCGACATCGCCTCCTGTGGTGGGCCTGCTAATAATCCATCAGGGGGTGCGGGCATCCGCGGTCGCGTCGGACGCCTTCTTCAGCCGCTCGATCTCCGCCTCCAGCGTGTGGATGCGATCGAGCATCTGCTCCAGCGTGCGCGCCAGGGGATCCGGCAGGTCGGCCTGGTTGAGATCGATGCCGCCGGTCACCCGCTCCCCGTTGCGGAATGTTATGCGACCCGGCACCCCGACCACAACACAGTTCTCGGGCACCTCGCGCACCACCACCGAGCCCGCGCCGATGCGGCTGCCCGCGCCGATCGTGAACGCGCCGAGGATCTTGGCCCCCGCTCCGATCACCACGTTGTCCCCGATGGTGGGATGGCGCTTCTCGCGCTTCACGCTGGTGCCGCCGAGGGTCACGCCCTGGAGGATGCTGACGTTCTCGCCGACCTGGGCGGTTTCGCCGATCACGATCCCCATGCCGTGGTCGATGAAGAGGCCGGGCCCCAGGACCGCGGCGGGGTGGATCTCGATGCCGGTGAAGAACCGGCTTACGTGGGAGACGAACCGGGCCAGGAGCGGCCAGCCGCCGCGCCACAGCGCGTGCGCCACCCGGTGCCCCCAGATCGCGTGCACGCCCGGATAGCACAGCACGATCTCCAGCCCCGAGCGAACGGCCGGGTCACGCTCCATCACCGTCCTCACGTCCCGTCGCATGCGATCGAACATTCCGCTCGCTCCTTGTGCGGGTGCGGCCGGTCTCGCCGGGCTCAGGCCCGCGCGGGCATCGCGCTGCGCAGCTTCGCCACCAGCGGCTCGGTGGAGTCGAGCACGTAGTCGATGTCGGCCGCGGTCGTCGAGCGCCCCAGCGAATGCCGCACCGCGCCCATCGCCCAGTCGAGTGGCACCCCCATCGCGACCAGCACGTACGACGGCTCCACGTTGCCGGAGGTACACGCCGAGCCCGCGGAGACGCCGATGCCCTTCAGATCCAGGCCGAGCACGATGGATTCCGACTCCACGTGCCGGAAGCACACGTTGCAGGTGCCGGGGACCCGCTGGGTGGGGTGCCCGTTGAGCCGCACCTCGGGCACGCGGCGCTCGAGTCCCTGCCAGAGCCGGTCGCGAAGGCCGGTGAGGCGCTGGGCCTCCTCGGCCATGTCGCGGCCGCGGATCTCCACCGCCTTGCCGAAGCCCACGATCCCGGCCACGTTCTCGGTGCCCGCGCGCCGGCGCCGCTCGTGCTCGCCCCCGTGCTGGATCGAGACCATCTTGGTGCCCTTCCTGATGTATAGACCGGCCACGCCCTTCGGCCCGTAGATCTTGTGGCCGGAGAACGAGAGCATGTCGATGTTGAAGGCGTCCAGGTCGATCGGCACCTTGCCGAAGGTCTGCACCGCGTCCATGTGGAAGGGGATGTTGTGCTCGCGCGCGATGGCCCCCAGCTCGCGGGCGGGCTGGATGGTGCCGATCTCGGAGTTGGCGTGCATGATCGTGATCAGGATCGTGTCGGGCCGGATCGCGCGCCGGAGCGCGTCGGGATCGACCTGACCGTGACCGTCCACGTCGAGGTAGGTGGCGGCGAATCCCTGGCTCTCCAGGGTCTGCACCGCGCGCAGGACCGCGTGGTGCTCGATCCGAGAGGTGATGATGTGACCCTGGCGCCGGGCCATCGCCACCCCCTTCACCGCCATGTTGTCGGACTCGGTGCCCCCGGAAGTGAACACCACCTCCTCCTTGCCGACCCGCAGGAAGTGGGCGACCTGCTCGCGGGCGGTCTCGAGCCCCTCGCGCGCTTCGCGCCCGAAGCCGTGCACGCTCGACGGATTGCCGAAGCGCTCGCTGAAGTACGGCAGCATCGCGGCCACCACCTCCGGGTGCACCGGCGTCGAGGCATTGTGATCGAGATAGACCTGTCGGTTCATTGACGCTCCCCTTTCACGATGTTACGCTGACGCTCGCATGGCCCTCGCGGGACGCAAGCTCGGCCTGATGGTCTCGACCGCGCCCGACCACCCGAATCTCGAGACCGCGATCGGTCTCTCCCAGGCGGCGCTGGACGGCGGCGGCGACGTGTACCTGTACCTGATCGACGACGCGGTAGCCGCGGTGGAGGATTCGCGCCTGCAGGCCCTCGCCGACCGCGGTCTCAAGCTGTTCGTGTGCGCCTACGGGTGCCAGAAGCGCCGGCTTCCCCTGTCGGAGCGGGCCACCAACTGCGGGCTGGTGGTCCTCACCGACGTGATCAACGGCACCGACCGCTTCCTCGCCCTCAACTAGCCGCCTCGTGGCCTCGAACCAGCCGACCCTGGTGGTCATCTCGGAGGATCCGCGCACCTCGCACCGGGCCAACGAGGCGATGCGCATCGCGCTCGGCATCGTGGCGGGGGACAATCCGATCCACATCGTGCTGACCGGCCCCGCGGTCCACCTGCTGGACGAGGACACCGACGACCTGGTCGACGGCGACGACATCGCCAAGTTCCGCGCCTCGCTCAAGAAGCTCGGGATCCCGTTCGAGGTCGAGGGCTCCCTGCCCACCGAGCCCGGCTGGAACGCGGACGGCCACCCGGTGCGGACGGTGAGCCGGGACGAGATCGCGGCGCTGGTGCCCACGGCGACCCGCTTCCTCGTGTTCTGATGGCCGCCGTCCTCCACCTCCTGAAGGCGGACGCAGGCGCGCTCGCCGCGCCGGTCATCGCCGCCAACGCGGCCGAGCCCGGCGCGCGGGTCACGGTGGTCCTCCTCGACGGGGCGACCGCTCCCACGCTGCCCGCGGGCGTGACGGTGCGCCGCCTCGCTCCCGGCGAGCTCGACTACGCGGGGCTCCTCGATCTGATCTTCACTCACGATCACGTCGTCACCTGGTAGACCCCTCACCCTTGCCCTCTCGCCTCCGGTGAGAGGTCAGCGGTCGCGGTGCTCCTCGACCCACTTCATCTGGATCGCCTCCAGGATTCCCTCGTTCGAGCCCCGGGGCTCGCCGGTGAACCCGGGCAGCGCCACCACCCATTTGTGGAGGTCGGTGAACCGCACCGAGAGCGGGTCCACGTCGGGGTGCGCCTCCATGAGGGCCAGCGCGATGTCCTCCGCGTCCTGCCAGTTCACTTCGGGATCTCCACCACCACGTTTCCCTTCACGATGGCCTGACACCCGAGCCGGGAGTGCAGCGTGAGCCCCTCCGCGGTGTCCAGGCGATCCTCCTCGTCCTGCTCCATGGGCGACAGGTTGTCCTCCCCCTCGCGCACCACCACGTGACAGGTGGTGCACGCGCAGCTGCCGCCGCAGTTGTGCTCGAGGTGGATGTCGTGGGCGAGGGCGATGTCGAGCAGCGACCCCGGCCGGCCGTGATCGGCCAGCGGGTACTTGGCGTCGTCCACCTCCACCGTCTTGTTGAGCGGCAGGAACGTGACCTTGTGCACCGCCATCTATCGGTCCTCCAGGAGCCGGTCGGCCCGCTTGGACGTGACCGCGTCCTTGATCGCGGCCTCCATCATGCGGTCGGCCAGCGGGGCGGTGGCCTGGTTCAGCGCGATGGTCCGCTCGCGGATCTCGTCGCGGTCGGTGCCGGGCCGCGCGGCCCGCAGGGCGGCCAGCGCGGTCTCGATCGACGCCCGCTCATCATCGCTCGCGAGGCGGCCGGCCTGGCGCAGGGCGCGCTCCACGTGATTGATCACGGTGTCGGCCTCGGTGCGCGTCTCGATCAGCAGGCGCGCCTCCACGTCCGCCTCCGCGTGGGTGAACGAGTCCTCCACCATCTGCTCGACCTGGTCCTCGCTGAGGCCGTAGGTCGGCCTCACCTCGATGCTGGCCGCCTTGCCGGTGCGCTGCTCACGCGCCTGCACCTGGAGGATGCCGTTGGCGTCGATGAGGAACGTGACCTCGATCTTGGGCATGCCGGCCGGCATCGGGTCCACTCCGGCCAGGTCGAAGCGGGCCAGCGAGCGGTTGTCCTTGGCCAGCTCGCGCTCGCCTTGCAGCACGTGCATGTCGATCGTGGTCTGCCCGTCCACCGAGGTGGTGAAGTACTCCTTGGCCAGGGTCGGGATCGTGGTGTTGCGGGGAATCAGCACGCTCACGATGCCGCCCAGGGTCTCGATGCCGAGGGAGAGCGGGGTCACGTCGAGCAGCAGCATGTCGGTGATGCCGCCGGCCAGGATCTGGGCCTGCACCGCGGCCCCGAGGGCCACCACCTCGTCGGGATTGAGCCGGCTGTGCGGCGCGCGGCCGAAGAGCTCCTCCACCCGCCGCCGCACCAGCGGCGTGCGGGTGGCCCCGCCCACCAGCACCACCTGGTCGACCGCCTTGGCGTCGAGCCCCGCGTCCGCGAGGGCCCGACGGCAGGGGCCGAGGGTGGTCGCCACCAGCGGCTCCACCAACCCCTCCACCTCCGCGCGGGTGATGTCGCGGTGGTAGGTGAAGCGCTCGAACGGGATGCTCAGCACGGTGCGCTCGTCGAACGAGAGCCGGCACTTGGCCGCCTCCGCCCCGAGCCGGATCTCCTGCATCGCCTCCGCGTCGCTCCGCAGATCGACGCCGTGCCGGGCGCGGATGTCGGCCGCGATCCAGTCCACCAGCGCCTGGTCGAAGTCGTCGCCGCCCAGGTGCGTGTTGCCGTTGGTCGCGAGCACCTCGAACACCCCGTCCTTCACCCGCAGGATCGAGATGTCGAAGGTGCCGCCGCCCAGGTCGTAGACCGCGATGATCCCCTCCGCCATCTTCTGCAGCCCGTAGGCGAGCGAGGCGGCGGTGGGCTCGTTGACGATCCGGAGGACCTCGAGGCCCGCGATGCGGCCCGCGTCCTTGGTCGCCTGGCGCTGGGCGTCGTTGAAGTAGGCCGGCACCGTGATCACCGCCTGCTCGACCGCCTCGCCGAAGTGGGCCTCGGCCCGCCGCTTGAGCGCGCGCAGCACGTGGGCCGACACCTCGGGCGGGGTCACCTCGCGGTCGCCGATGCGGATGGTCACCACCTCCGCGTGCGGGGTGACCTCGAAGGGCAGGCGCGACAGATCGTCCTTGACGTCCTCGTAGCCGCGCCCCATCAGGCGCTTCACCGAGTACACGGTGCGCGCCGCGTTGCGGGCGAGCTGGCGGCGGGCCGCCTCCCCCACCACCACCCCGTGCGGGGTCCAGGCCACGATCGACGGCAGCAGGGCGCGGCCCTCCGCGTCGGGAATCACCCGCGGGATGCCGCCCTCCACGTGCGCCACCAAACTGTTGGTGGTGCCGAGGTCAATGCCGACGATGCGGGACATGGTCCTCCTCGCGCTCTCCCAGCGCATCGCTCAGGTCGTCGATGACGGTGCGCAGATAGGCCCGCGTGGCGAGCCGCTGCTTGAACCATTCCAGCAGCGGCTTGCGGTCCCCGCCGCCGTCCACCAGCCGGTCCCACTCCGCGGCGCGTCCGGCGATGGCCTCCGCCTCGGCCGCGTAGCGGGCCTCGAGCCGCGCGCGCTCCTCGCGGACCCGGTCCGCGCCCTCACCGGTCATGCCTGCCGCCCGGGCCTCCTCGAGCGCCTCCTGGACCTCCAGCATCTCCTGCAGGAGCTCGCGGGGCGCCTTCGGCTTCTCGCTCGCGCCCTCCCGGACTTCCCGCCCCTCCTCGAGCGCGATCAGGTACTCGACTCGCGGCAGCGGATCCCGCAGCGCGCGATAGGCTCGGTTCACGAGGGCCGAGCGGGCGAGGGCCTCCGCCTGCCGCGCCGCGTCCGTCCCCTGATGGAAGTCGGGATGATGCTCGCGCGACAGCTCGTAGAAGCGCCGCTGCAGGGCGTCGGCGTCCACCGTCAGCTTGCGGGGCAGGCCGAACACCGTGAAGTAGTCGGTCACGTGATGTCCTCAAAACAAGAACGGGCCCGCCCGGGCCCGTTCTCGTGTCTCCCGAGTTCGGGCCTAGGCCGAGAACGAGGTCCCACACCCACAGCTCGATTTGGCGTTGGGGTTGACGAAGGTGAAGCCGCCCGTCAGCCCCTGCATCACGTAGTCGAGGGTGGTGCCGTTGAGGTAGAGGTAGCTCTTCTTGTCGCAGACCACCTGGACCCCTTCCACGTCGAACTTCTTGTCGTGGGGGCCGGTCTCGTTGTCGAACTCGAGGGAATAGGACAGCCCCGAACAGCCCCCGCCCTTCACCCCCATCCGGAGATAGACGTTCTCCAGATTCTGGGCCTGCATGAGCTGCTTCACCTGCTGCACCGCCTTTTCGGTCAGCGCCACCGCCATGGCGTGAGCTCTCCTTTGCGCTCTGTCCTTACGACGCGTCCCGTCCCGCGGGCGCTTCGCTCTTGATCCACTTCTCCCGGTAGTCCTGCAGCGCGGCCTTGATGGCGTCCTCGGCCAGCACCGAGCAGTGGATCTTCACCGGGGGCAGTTTCAGCTCGTTCACGATGTCGGTGTTCTTGATCTTGGCCGCCTCGTCCACCGTGCGGCCCTTGAGCCACTCGGTGGCCAGGCTGGACGAGGCGATGGCGCTGCCGCAGCCGAAGGTCTTGAACTTGGCGTCCTCGATCACGCCGGTCTCCACGTTGACCTTGATCTGCAGCTTCATGACGTCGCCGCACTCGGGCGCGCCCACCAGCCCCGTCCCGACGCCCGGGGTTTCCTTCGTGAAAGACCCCACGTTGCGCGGGTTGTTGTAGTGGTCGACCACCTTATCGCTGTAGGCCATGTCCGCACGTCCTCCTGGGATCGCCCGTGGGCGTCGTTATTCCGCCTTCCAGTGAATCGACTTCAGGTCCACGCCTTCCTTCGCGAGCTCGTAGAGCGGGGACATCTCCCGCAGCCGCTGCACGACCTCGACCGTCTTGGCCGCCACGAACTCGACCTCCTCCTCGGTGGTGAACCGGTGCAGCCCGAAGCGGATCGAGGAGTGGGCCAGCTCGGTGTCGACGCCCAGCGCCGAGATCACGTAGGACGGCTCGAGGGTCGCCGAGGTGCAGGCCGAGCCCGAGGCCAGCGCGGCCTCCCGGTTCAGACCCATCAGCACCGACTCGCCCTCCACGTACGCGAATGAAATATTGAGGTTGTGCGGGAGGCGCCGCTCGGGGTGGCCGTTGACGTAGGCCTCGTCCACCTTGGCGAGGATCTGCTCCTGGAGCCGGTCCCGCAGCGCGGCCAGCCGCTTGCCCTCCGCCGCCATCTCCTCGCGCGCGATCTCCGCCGCCCGGCCGAAGCCCACCACCAGCGGCACCGGCACCGTGCCCGAGCGCATCCCGCGCTCGTGTCCGCCGCCGTCCACCATGGGCGCCAGGCGCACCCGCGGGTTCTTTCGCCGCACGTAGAGCGCGCCCACCCCCTTGGGCCCGTACAACATGTGGGCGGTGGCGGAGAGCAGGTCGATCCCCATTCCCTCGACGTCCACCGGGACCTTGCCCACCGCCTGGGTGGCGTCGGTGTGGAAGATGATCCCCTTCTCCTTGGCCAGCTTGCCCAGCTCCGCCACCGGCTGGATCGTCCCGATCTCGTTGTTGGCGAACATCACCGAGATCAGGATGGTCTTGGCGGTGCACGCGGCCCGCACCGCCTCCACGTCCACCAGCCCGTCGCGGCCCACCGGCACGTAGCTGATCTCGAAACCCTGCCGCTCGAGCCGCTTGCAGACGTCCAGGGTGGCCCGCTGCTCGATCGTCGTGGTGACGATGTGGTTGCCCTTTTCCCGGTACATCTCGGCCACGCCCTTCAGCGCCAGATTGATGGCCTCGGTGCCCCCGGAGGTGAACACGACCTCCTTGGGATCCCGCGCCCCGATGAGCTTGGCGATCTGCTCGCGGGCCCGGTCCACCCCGCTCTCGGCCTCCCAGCCGAACGGATGGTTGCGGCTCGCGGGATGCCCGAACTTCTCGGTGAAGTACGGGATCATCGCCTCCAGCACCCGCGGATCGACCGGGGTCGTGGACTGGCTGTCCATGAAGATCGGAAGCTTCAACGCCATCGCGCAGTCTCTCCTGTCGATCGCCGTCTAGCGGATCGCGGCCAGCGGCGGCACCGGAACCACGGTGGGCGCGGCGGCCAGCTCCGCGAGCGTCATGCTATCGAGTACGTGGGTGATGCTCGCCTGGATCTTCTGCACCGGGCCCCGCAGGTTGCAGCGCGCGAACTGCGGGCAGTCGTCGTGGTCGGTCATGCAGCTCACCACGCTCAGCGGCCCCTCCAGCGCCCGCACCACCTGCCCCACCGTGATCTCCGTCGGCCGGCGGGTCAGCACGTAGCCGCCCTTCGGTCCGTTGTGGCTCGTGATCAGCTTCTTCTTCGCCAGCCGCTGCAGGATCTTGGCGAGCCGTTCCTGCGGGATCCGGAACTCCTCCGCGATCCGCTTCGCGCTCACCGCCCCGTCCTCGCCGTGAGCGGCGATGAAGTGGATGGCCATCAGCCCGTAATCCGCGCGTTTCGTGAACCTCAGCACGGTGGCTCTCCCTCTGGCGTCCCTATATCCGACCCGCCTGGTCGGCGATCCCCATGGTCGGAGTCTGCCACCCAGGGGGGCCCTTGTCAAGCGGAGCGTGCCCTTTGCCCTGCTCCGGCGTGGTCTTAGGTTGGTCTGACCAGCCCCGCGCCGGGGGCCGTCACTGCCAGGAATCCCGGAACTGCTTGGCCGCCTCCTCGGGGGGGGTGTCGTTGACGTGAATCCCCCCCACCCCGTTGGAGCGGTCCGGGGTGGTGCACACCTCGATGTGCCAGTGGTAGTCGTCGGCAATCGTCGCCCACTCACCGGGCAGGATCTTGGCGGCCAGGTTCGGCGCGGTGTAGAGCGTCATCTCGAACGGGGGGTCGCCCATCTTGGCGGCCAGGGTCCGGAAGAGGCCGCTCAGGATCCCGGCCAGCTCGGCCACCACGTCGCCGGAGAGCGCGCTCTCGTAGAGGCAGCTGTGCTGGCGCGGCAGGATCCAGGTCTCGAACGGCGAGCGCGCCGCGTAGGGCGACAGCGCCAGGAAGTGGTCGGTGAGGCGCACCACCCGGTCGCCGCCCGCGATTTCCTGGCGGATCATGTCGCAGTAGACGCAGCGCCGCTTGTACTCGTAGTGCTCCCGGCACTCCCGCAGCTTGCGTCGCACCTCGTCGAAGATGATCGGGATCGCGGTGAGGCGCGAGTAGGGATGCGTGATCCGCGAGCCGGGGGCGCGGTGGCGCCGGGTCACCAGGATGTCGCGGATGCTCGGGTCCCGCTTCAGGTCACGGATGCGCTCGCCGTACATCCAGAGCACCTGGTTCCACTGCGCGTCGCCCAGGGTCGCCGCGGTGTCGTCGTGGTTCGGGCTCTCCACGATCAGCTCGGTGGCCCCGCGGGGCGAGATGCGATCGTAGAGGCCCACCCCCTCGCGCACCAGCTCCTGCTCGATGCGGAAGTAGGGATCGGCCTCCGGGATCACCCGCACCGACCACCCCGGCCCATCCGGCCGCGAGCCCTCGCGCCGGTAGGCGAAGATCTCGTGCGGGGTGTGCGCCTCGTTGCCGGGGCAGAACGGGCACACCGACGACGCGGGCGGCTTGCCACCCGGGCGCACCAGCACCCAGCGGCCTCGCGTCGGATCCTTGCGCAGATCGCTCATGACTCGGTCACGATAGGAAATGGCCTCCGGCAAGTCAAGGCGCCCTGGGGGACGCGGCGCCCGACCGGGGGGCCGCCGACGCGGCCCACATACCCTGCGAGGCAAAAAAGCCTGGCCGGTATCGTAGTTGAGGAGCAGGCATGCCGGACGAAGAGCCAACAGAGCGTCAGGGCTCCCTGTCGACACTGCCTGCGGGACGCCGGGACCGGCGTCTCTCGGCGGCGGCTCTGCTGGTGAGTCTCGCGATCTTCCTCATCGCGCTGCCCTTCGCCAAGGTCCCGCTGACCCCGGTGTGGGCTTTCATCCCCGTGTACCAGGTACATGTCGGGCTACACGGACGACGCGGTCGTCCGCCACGGGGTGCTGCATGAGGGCACCGCGTTCCTCCAGAAGCCGTTCACGCCGGCGGGGCTCCGGGCGAAGGTGCGCGAGGTGCTGGACCGCTAGTCAGGTCGGTCAGGCGTTGCGGGGCGCTGGTCGGCTACGGGATCAAGACGCTGGTCCCGTCGCCGGAGTTGCTGATCGTGTAGGTACCGGCGGAGACGTTCGGCGTGTAGACGTACGTGCCCCACCCGCCGGGCGCCGCGGGCACCGCGGCGAGGAACGGCCCGCCCGGCTGACCGGACGGATTCGTCACGACGATGGTGAGCTGGGTGAGCGTCGCGGGGATCCTCCCCATGTGCGCGCTGTAGATGCTCACCGCGGAGGCGAGGGTCCGGGCGTCGGCCTGGGCCTTGGCGATGCGGCCGCGGGCCTGCATGTTGGAGTAGAGCGGGATCGCGATGGTGGCGAGGACGCCGATGACGGCGACCACGACCATCAGCTCCACGAGCGTGAATCCCAGCTCCTGACGCCTCGACGTTCTGCGGGCCATGGCCCTCTCTCCTCCTGTGGGTGCACTGCCGGGCAGGAAGGGAGCAAGACAAGGGCCAGCCACATCGGTAGGATCTAAGCCATTGATTCTGTGTCGCTTGTCGCTCGGGCCGTGACGCGATCAGTCAGGTCGTGTGACTGAAACCGGCGGTATGGCGGAGGAAATGGGCGCTCAGCGCCTCCAGCTCCAGAGGAGCTTCCAGACCAGGCGCACCATCGCGTCCCCCGCCACCATCAGCCGCAGCCTTCGCATACGGCTATGCTACGCTAGCGGCCATCAAGGAGACCGTCATGGCCGACGAGCGCCCCCGAGTCCGCGTCTTCAGCTCCCCCACCTGAGGCCCCTGCAAGGCGGCGAAAGAGTTTCTTTCGTCTCAGGGGGTGGCCTTCGAGGACATCAACGTGATGGCGGACGCGGACGCGCGCGACGAGCTGGTCAAGCTGACCGGACAGATGTCGATCCCGGTGATCGTGGTCGGCGATCAGGTGGTGCGCGGCTTCAACAAGCCCGCGCTGAAGAGCGCGCTCGGTCTCTAGTTCCCCTGCTGCTGCTTCAGCTTCTTGAGGTGTAGCCGGGCCACGTCCACCCAGTCCTTCTCCGAGGGCTGGCTGCCGGCGAGGCTGATGTACCGCTCCCAGAGGTTGATGGCCTCCTTGGGGTCGACCTTCTCGTACACCAGGGCCAGGTTGTAGAGCGCGCCGGTGTTCTTGGCGTCCGCGTCGACCACCTTGTGGTACTCCTCGATGGCCTCCTTGTAGAGGCCCTTGTCCTCGTAGACCTCGGCGAGGCCCATGCGCGCATCGAGGTAGGCGGGGTCGAGGTCGATCGCCTTCTTGTAGGCGGTCACCGACTCGTAGTAGAGCCCCTTCTCCGAGTAGTAGATCTTGCCGAGGCTCACGTGGACCTTGGCGTTCATGGGGTTGAACTCGAGCCCCTTCTGGTACGCCGACACCGCCTGATCCACGTCGCCCTTGGCGGCCAGGGCGTCGCCGAGCCCCACGTGGGCCTCCGCGTAGAACGGCCGGAGCTCGATGGCCTTCGCGTACGCCTTGATCGCCTCCTCGAAGAGACGGCGCGGCGCGGTCAGGTAGAGATCGCCCAGCGCCTTGTAGGGCTCCGCGAAGGTCGGATCGAGCTGGGCGGAGGCGCGGAACTGGGCCGCCGCCTTCCAGCGATTGCCGAGGTTCTGGTGCACCACTCCGAGGGCGTACTGGGCGGCCACGAACTGGGGATCGGCCTCGATGGCGCGGCTCAGGAACTCCACCGCCGCTTCGCTCGCGTCCTGGGTGCCGCGATAGGACGCGTGGCGGCCACGTACGTAGAGCTCGAAGGCGCGCGCCACGCCGGTCGGCGCGGCCCACTTCTGGGCCCGCGCGAGCTCCGCGTCGCTGGCCGGGACCTTCATGGCCTTGAGGTAGGCGCCGGGCAGTGACCTCAGCCGGTCGAGGAGCTGGCCGTCGGGCACCGCGAAGGTATCGAGCGCGCCCTTCTCCACCTTGTCGCCCCGCACGTCGAGGAAGCGCGGCTGCACGATGAGGTCGGTGCCGGTGCGCTTCACCTCGCCGAAGAGGGCCAGGTCCGCCCCGAGCTTCTTGGCCGCCGCGGTGGCCGCGGTCTCGTCCCACGCCTCGGGCTGCGGCAGGGCACGCACGCGCTCGCGCTCGATCTGGACGAGCCCGGGCACGTTCACGAGGGACAGCATCAGGGACTGGGCGATCCCCTCGCCGATCCACTGCTCGTCGCGGCCGAGATCGACGGGGGCGTAGGGAAGGATCAGGACGTTGCGCGGCTTGGACGCGGCCTCGCCGGCGCTCGCGGCCAGCGCGAGCAGCAGCGCGGAGACGACGGCCCACTTAGCTCCCGTCAGCGCTCTCATTCCCTGATCCTCCTTTGGCTCGTCCCACCCGCAGCCGCGACCACAGCCGGCCGAGCCCCACCGGCCCGATCCGGCGCAGCGCGATCTCCGGGATCAGCAGCACCGCCACCATCCCCACCAGCCACGGCCAGATGTCCACGCTCAGGCGCGAGCGGTGCCGGTTCTGGAGGAAGGCGTCCTTCGGCTCCGCGAGGAGACCGCCTCCGGTGAGCTCGGTCAGCTCCCGCAGGAACGACTCGTCCACCCCCAGGTCGCGGAACTCCTGCCCGTACGGCACCACCAGTCCCGCGAGCTGCGAGCCCACCATCTGATCGGCCCGCCGCTGCGCCATCCCGACCAGGTACACGCCCTCCTGCCCGGCCGGGAAGCGGCCCCGGTAGCGGCCGGGCCCGATCTGCTCGAGGTCGATCACGGTCCGGGTCTTGTCCGGGGCGACCACCCCCACCTGCGAGTCCAGGAAGTTGATGAACTCGCCCTTGGGATCGATGGCGTCGACCGTCACCTCGCCCACGTTGTCGGTGCGAGCCACGGTGGCCACCGTATCGCTGCGGGTCCCGGTGCGCAACGCCCACCGCGTCACCTGCGACCAGAACTTGTTGAAGCCGCCCCAGCGCACCCACAGCACGCCCCACTTCGCCTTGGCGTCGGAGGTGAAGGCCACCGAGCGCCCGAGGCCGTAGCGCCAGGTGGCGAGCAGCGGATCCTCCTGGTGCGTCATGAGCACCAGGTCCGCGTTGGGCTTCATGCTGGTGGCCACGTAGCCGCCGAGGGGCGGGGCGTCCTTCCAGTCGATCTCCTGGATCGCCTCGTGGGCCGGGCTCGCCACCACCGCCTTGAAGGGCTGCTCCACCAGCGAGGCCTTGGAGGCGAGCTGCGTCTCCAGGGTGAAGATGCGCGGGATCGTCGAGTCGTCCTCGGTGTAGTAGAACCGGCCCCGGCCCCACTTGGCCACGTCGACCATCAGCGGGACGTCCGCGTCCTTGCCGATCGCCACCGTGGAGACCGTGATCTTGTCCTTGGCCATCCGCCGCAGCAGGCCCGCGAAGTCGCCGCGGGTCATCTGGCCGTCGGAGAGGAAGATGACGTGCTTGAGCAGCGCGGGCCGGTCGAAGAGGACCTGGTACGACTCCTTGAGCGCGGGGTAGCCGTCGGTGCCGCCGCCCGCCTTGATGGTGGCGATGGCGTGGTGGATGCTCTGCTTGTCCTTGGCCGGCTTGAGCGGCGAGTCCCAGATGAACTCGGTGTCCCAGCTCATGACCCCGACCTCGTTGCGCTCGTCGAGGAGGTCGACCACCAGGTGCGCGGCCTCCTTGGCGATGTCGAGCTTGGTCACCTTCTCGTCGGTGGTCATCGCCATCGAGCCGGAGCGGTCGATCGAGAGCACCACCGCGAGGCTCGGGATCTCGATCTTCTGCTTCACCTCCATGGTCACCGGCAGGGCTTCCTCGATCGGCGTCCGGTAGTAGCCGCCGAGGCCGAAGCTCTCCTCGCCGCCCAGCATGATGAGCCCGCCGCCCTGCTCGCGGACGTAGTCGCGGATGTTCTCCATCTGCTTCTTCGTCATCTTGAGCGAGGACACGTTGGACAGGATGAGCCCGTCGTACTTCTGCAGCCCCGCCATGTCCTTCGGGATCTTGTCCGCCTCCACCACCGTGACGTCCACGTGCTGGGATCGGAGCGCGGCCGCGAGGGCCTGGGCCTGGGTGCGGTCCTTCTCGGCCAGCAGCACCTGCGGCCGCCCGCGCACCACCAGGGTCCCGATAGCGCGGTTGTTCTCCTCGATGGTGTCGCCCTCCACGTCGATGGCGGCCTGGTAGACGTGGATGCCGCTCTGCTCGAGCGACTGCCGGTAGGTGTAGACGTTCTTGCCCGGCGCGAGCCGCACCACCTGCGAGCCGAGGAACTCCCCGTTGCGATAGAGCGACAGCCGCCCCTGGGCCTCGGCCTGGCTCCAGGCCACCACCTTGGCCTGGAACGGCTCACCGAACTTCACCTCCTGCGGCAGGACCATCGACTCCAGCACCACTTCCTGCGGGAACGTGAGCGGGGCCGGCACGTAGTAGATGTCGGCGCCCGCGTCCTTGGCCGCCTGCGCCACCGCGAGCGCGTTGCCCATGTTCTGCCGGCCGTCGGTCAGCAGCACGAAGCGGTTGGCCTGGCCGGGGGGCGCGGTGGCGAGTCCGAGCTGGAGCGCCTGGGCGAGGTTGGTCCCCCGCCCCGGGACCTGGGCTTGCGGCCGCTCGAGCTTGGAGGTGGTGCGCAGGGGCTGATCCACCACCGCCTCTTCACCGAAGACCACCACGCCCGCCTGATCGCCCGGCTGCATCGCGCCCACCGACTGGGCCGCGAAGCGGTACGCGCTCTCGCGCGCGGCCAGGCTCACGCTGTCGGAGACGTCGAGGAGGAACGTGACGTTGAGCCGGTCGGCCCAGCGCGGGATCGTCGGCCTGGTCAGCGAGATCAGCAGCACCGCGAGGAGCGCGCAGCGCAGGCCGAGGGCCCACCGGTCGCCCAGCCCGCGCGGCAGCCCGAGCCGCCCCCCGGTCTGACGGCGCCAGTAGAGGAAGCCTTCCAGCGCGAACAGCAGCACGGCCAGGATCACGAAGAAGGGCCACAGCTCGCGCAGGATCGAGACCGGGGGCGACTCCGGCCGCGGCCCTTCCACGAAGGTGGGCAGCGGCTGCGGGGTCAGGTCCGACTCGTCGGCGTTCATCAGGTTGACCGCGACCTTGGTCTCCCCGCGTCCGGTGACGACGGTGTAGATGCCCACCTCGTCGGTCTCGGTGAAGCTCGCCATGCCGCGGTTGACCTGGGCCCGCACGCTGCGCCCCGACGGCGTGCGCACCGTCGCGGTGGTCACCCCGTGCTCCACCGGCAGCAGGATCGGCTGCCCCGCCTGCAGCTGCAGGCTCGACTGGTCGAGTCCGACCGGGCTCAGCCACCGCAGGCCCTTGGAGAGGATGAGCGGGAACGCCACCCGGAGCGGGAAGTCGGTGCGGAAGAGGTCGAAGCCGAAGAAGAGGGCCTTGCGGTCGCGCTCCTCCAGCGCGTAGATCAGGGGGCCGCCCACCGCCTCCACCAGCGTCTTGCCCGCCGCCACCGGCCGGACGCGCATCGCGTCCTCGATGGTCACCTTGGCGAAGTCGATCTGCCGCATGATCGGGTGCGTCCGATCCCAGTCCATGATGGTGGGATTGTCGAGCCGCCCCAGCACCTCGAGCGGCACGTCGGACGGCACGGTGTTGACGAGCACGAAGCGCCCGTTGCCGAGCTTGGGCGGGCTCACGCTGTCGACCACCACCACGTCGAAGCCTTCCATCCCGCCCTGGTAGGCGTCGGGCTTGCGCACCTCGAGCTTCACCTGGGGATCGGTCTGGAGCACCTTCTCCAGGAAGAGGTTGCCGGGGCTCACGAGAAGCACCGACAGCGTGCGCGGGGCGGGGATCACCGCGTAGGCGACGTTGTCGGCGTCGAGGTCGTCGGTGACGTCGAGCTTGAGCTTCAGCACCCCGCCGCGCTGCTCGCTGAACGGCACCACGATGGCGCGCCGCACCTGCGGGTCGAGGGTGAGGGTGCGCTCGGTCAGGGTCTCGTCGTCGAGGGTGAGCCGGAGCGACAGGGTCTGCGGCTCGGCGGAGAAGTTGCCCACCGAGAAGAACGCCTGGGAGTTGTAGTTGCCGAAGTAGTTCCGGCGCACCGCCAGGCTCGTGATGCCCACGTTGTGGGAGCGCCGCCCCACCCCGGTCCAGCGCACCCGCACGTCGTTGCCCTGCGCGGCGGCCGCGTCGGGGTGCGCCCCGTCGGTGAAGACGTGGATCTCCGCCCGCGGATCGGCGCCCACCAGGGCCCGGGCGGTGCGCAGCCCCTCCGCGAGGCGATTGGGCAGGTCGTGGGCCTCCAGCGACCGGAGCGCGGCCGCGACCCGGTCGTGCTCGCGGGTGAAGGGCACCACCACCCGCGGCTGCACCCCGGCCTCGATCACCATCACCTCCGCGCCCTCGCCGAGCCGTCCCAGCAGCGAGAGCGCGGCGCGCTGGGCCTGCCCGAACCGAGAGGAGGGCACGTCGGTGGCCTTCATGGAAGCGGAGGTGTCCATGACGATGGCCACCCGCTTCGCCCCCTGCCCCATCACGGTCACCGCGGGGCGCGCCAGCGCCACCGTGAGGGCGAGCAGGGCCAGGATCTGGAGGATCAGGAGCGGATCGCGCTGCAGCCGCTGGAAGAAGGTGGAGGCCTCGCGGTCGCGCAGGGCCGCCTCCCACAGGAGGAGGCTGGAGACGCGCATCTGCCGGCGGCGGACTTTCAGGAAGTAGAGCAGCAGGAGCGGCACCGCGAGGGTGCCGAGGAGGAGCGCGAACGGACTGAGGAAGTTCATGCGAGCAGGAGCCCCTTCAGCTGGCGGAGCATGAACTCCTCCACCGGGGTGTCGGTCACCACCCGGTGGTAGGCGATCTCGTTGCCGCGGCAGAACTGCTCCGCACGCTCGAGGAACTCGCGCAGCCGCTGGTGATAGCCGCGGAGGGCCTCGCCATCGAGGGTGAGGTCGCGCAGCTCGTCGGTCTCGGCGTCGAGCAGGCGAAGATCGCCGCCGAAGCCGGGATTCATCTCGTCGGGAGCCAGCACGTGGACCACGTGCACGTCGAAGCGCCGCTCCAGCAGGGCCTTGAGCCCCCGCTCGTAGCCGCCCGGATCCATCAGGTCCGAGATCAGGACCGCGAGGCCCGCCTCGCGCGACCGGAGCGCGTAGCTGGCGAGCGCATCGTTGAGCGAGGTGGATCCGCCCGGGTCGAGACGCCCGAGGAAGTGCATCAGCGACAGCACCTGGCTCCGACCGCGCGCGGGGCTGAACCCTTCCATCATGCGCTCGCGCACCACCCCCACTCCCACCCGCTCCAGGCCCACCAGCCCCACGAAGCCGAGCGCCGCGGCCAGGCGCGCCGCGTGGTCGAGCTTCGAGGGATTGCCGAAGCCCATGGAGGCGGAGGCGTCGACCAGGAGGTGCAGGCAGAGGTCCTCCTCGTCGACGAACAGCTTGAGGTAGAGCCGGTCGAGCCGCGCGTAGACGTTCCAGTCCACGTAGCGGAGGTCGTCGCCGATGCCGTAGGGGCGGAAGTCGGAGAACTCCACGCTGATGCCCTTGCGAGGGCTCCGGCGCTCGCCCTTGACCCGCCCCCGGAAGGAGCGCCGCGAGAGCAGGCTCAGGCGCTCGAGCTGGGCGAGAAAGTCCGCCGACAGCAGCTCCTGGCCCGCACGCACGGTGGGCACGACGCTACTTCTCGTCCAGCGACTGGAAGTACTCCTTGACCTGGCTCTGGAAGTCGCGCGGCACCTGCTCGCGCGCGATGGATTCCTCCATCATCTTCCGGTACTGCCCGAGCACGCCCATGTACTGCATGCGCGAGGGCATCTGCGCGCCGCGCCCCACCATGTTGGTGTCGATGCCCTGCTTGCGTCCGGGCCGCGACTCGCCCTCCACGCCCACGTCGAAGGGGCTGCCGCGCAGGCGCGCGGTGGGATCGCCCTTGGGCGCCCCGCTCTTGCCGCGTCCGGGCAGCAGGCCCTCGCCCTCGGGGAAGTCGCCCTCGTCGCCCGGACCGCCGCCCTGCTGCCCCGCGCCCTTGTCGCCGCGCCGGGCGCCCCGGCGCTCGCTCTCGCGACCGCCCTTCAGGCCCTTGCCGTCGCGCCCGCGCTCCTCCATCGAGCGCATCTTGTTCAGCGCGCGCTCCATGGCCTCCATGGCCTTGTCGCTCTGGCCGCCCTCGAGCGCCTCCATGCCCTCGTAGGCGTCGCCCGACCAGTTGCCCTGCCCCTGGCCCCCGTTCTTGCGGCCGAGTCGCTCCATCTCGCTCAGGAGCTCGCGCAGCTTCTCGGGGGAGACCTTCTTGTTGGGGTCGAGGCCGCCCCGCAGGGCCTTGGCCTTCTGGAAGACCATCCGGGTCTGGTTCTGGGTGAAGTCGGACTGCAGATCGGGCAGCCGGTCGAGCGAGTCCAGCATGCGCAGGCGCTCGTCGCCCTTCTTGAGGAAGGAATTGAAGTCGGGCGCCCGCCCGCCCAGCGAGGTGTCCTTGAAGACCGCGGCGAGGTCGCCGGGCTGGCTCTGCCCGCCGCCGCCCAGGCGCGGGCTCAGGGTGCGCTCCTGCACGTCCGTGCGCTGCACCGGATCGCGCCGGGTGGCCTGCTTGCGCTCCGACTGCTGCACGTCGCCGCTGCGATCACCGGGGGTCTTCTCCTCGTCCTCGTCGCGCGAGACCGAGAAGCTCGGCAGCCGGCCCTGGGGCAGCGGGATCGGCGGGGCCGCCGCGAGCACCAGCCCCAGCACCAGCGGCACCGGGACCAGCTTGGCCTCGCGCGGGAGGCGTCGCGGGATGATCCGCCGGACCCCCACCTGGCCCGCGCGCGCGGCCGCGTCCGTCACCAGCGCGTCCACGATCGGGGTGCGATCGCGTCGGTCCGCCCACTCCAGCGCGGTGCTGATGCGCTCCTGCAGCCCGTAGCCGCGATCGGCGAGTCGCGCGGCCTCCGCGGGCGGGAGCGAGAGGAGAAGGCCCCACGCCGCGCCCGCGGCCGCGCCGGCGAGCAGGAGCAGCCCCGCGAGCGCGTAGCTCCACGGACCGAGCGTCTCCTTGAGGAGCAGCGGCACCACCGCCGCCACCGCGCCCCAGAACAGGCCACGCAGGCCGTAGAACTCCGCCCGCCGCAGCCGGATCTGCCGGGCGACGTCCGCGACCAGCCGCTGGATCACCGTGGGATCGGACATCGACGCCTCCTCTCCCTACCTCAAGAAGACCTCTTTCCCCGATCCACTCATGGCCTCCGCGGACTCGACGATCTGGCTCACCAGATCGTCCACGTCCACCCCCGCGGCCTCACCCTCGAAGTTCAGGATGAGCCGGTGGCGCAGCGAGGGCAGCGCCATCGCGCGCAGGTCGTCGACGCTCACGTTGAAGCGGCCCTCCGCGAGCGCGCGCACCTTCGCGCCCAGCACCAGGGCCTGGGCGCCCCGCGGGCTCGCGCCGTAGCGGACGTAGCGGCGGCTCACCTCCGGCGCGCGCTCCCATTGCGGGTGCGTGCCGAGCACGATGAACGAGGCGAGGTCGCGCACGTGGGAGGCGATCGGGATCTCGCGCACCAGCTCGCGCATCGAGAGGACCTGCGGGCCGGTCAGCACGCGGCGCACCTCGACCGCGCGCACGTGGGTGGTGCGGTCGATGATCTCGGTCAGCTCCTCGAGCGCGGGGTAGCGGACGCGGACCTTGAAGAGGAACCGGTCGAGCTGGGCCTCGGGCAGCGGATACGTGCCCTCCATCTCGATGGGGTTCTGGGTGGCGAGCACGAAGAAGGGAGCCGGCAGCGGATGCGCGGCGCCGGAGACGGTCACCGCGCCCTCCTGCATGCCCTCCAGCAGCGCGGACTGCGTCTTCGGAGTGGCCCGGTTCACCTCGTCGGCGAGCAGGATGTGGCCGAAGATCGGCCCGCGCTGGAACTGGAAGTGCTTCCGCCCCTGCGCGTCCTCCACGATGATGTTGGTGCCGATGATGTCGCCCGGCATCAGGTCCGGGGTGAACTGGATGCGCGAGAACGACAGCTCGAGGCTCTCGGCGAGCGTCTTGACCAGCAATGTCTTGCCGAGCCCGGGCACGCCTTCCAGCAGGACGTGACCGCCCGCGAAGAGGCCGATCATGATCTGACCGACGACGTCGGTGTGACCGACGATGATCTTGCCGACCTCGGCCCGGAGCGACTGATAGGCGTCGACGAACTCTCGGACCCGCTGCTCCTGAGACTCGCTCGACACGGGAGGCTGCGCCATGAAGGGCTCCTTTTCCCGCCTTGGAATTGCCTCATCATAGGGGGGCGTCCCACCCCCGTCAACTACTTGCCCCGTCGAGCGCGACGCCGCGCGCGCGTCGTGCCGCGCGCTCGCTCACCGCGTCGTGCGAGCCGCAAGAAAGCGCACCCCGCGAGGGCCGCCGGCGTGGTCTCGTGCCCGCGTCGGGCAAGGAGCGTGCCGCGCGACGGTCAGGGAGCGACGGTCGACAGGCGCGCGTAGGCCGCGACGTAGCCGTCGACCTCGCGGTCGGGGCCGAAGCGGGTCGCGACACGCTCGCGGCCGGCCTGGCCGAGGCGCAGGCGCAGGTCGGCGTCCGCCAGGAGCCGCCGCGCCTTGGCCGTCATCTCCTCGACGGAGCCGAACAGCAGGCCGGACACGCCGTCCTCCACGAGTGAGCGATTGCCGGGGATGTCGGAGGCGAGCACCGCGCGACCGAGCGAGAGGGCCTCGAGCACCGAGTTGGCCATGCCGCCCTCCGAGATCGAGCAATTCAGCACCACGTCGCTCGCCTCGAGCAGGGCCGGCATGCGCGCGTGGGGCACCGCGCCGAGGTGCCGGGCCCACGGCTGGGAGGCCATCGCGTGCGCCAGCACCTCGCCCACCTCGGCATCGAGGATCGGCCCCACGTAGACCAGCTCGAGGCCCGGGTGCTCGGGCAGCAGGCTCTCCAGCGGTTCGAGCGGCAGGAGCGGACGCTTCACCGACCGCAGGCCGGCCGGGAACAGGACGATCGGACCCGTAGCGCGCCGCAGCGCGGCGGCGGGCGGCCAGTGACCGTGCGGCGCCGCCTCGAACGATACGCTCTGCGGGATGACCACCACGCGCCCCGCCACGTCGGGCAGCGCCTCCACGATCGCCGCCGCCATCGACTCGTCGAAGACGCTGATGGCGGCCGCGCCCTCCAGCACCCGCCGCACCACCGGGGCCGAGTCCGGATCGCCGAGGTCGTGGTTGACGTCGGTGCCGGTGGCGGTCACCAGGAGCGGCACGTTCGCGCGGCGGGCGATGCGAAGCGCGGCGGGCCCGGTGCGGAAGGCGTGGAAGGCGTGCACGATCGCGGGCCGGAACCGATCGATATGGTTCTCGACCGCGGTCTCCGGCACCACCGACAGATCCCACAACCTCAGGTCGACGCCGCGCTGGCGCAGCCCGCGGGCGATGCGTTCCGCCGTGATGGCATTGCCGCGCACCAAGGGCGACGCGAAGGGCGTCAGGATTGCCACGCGGGCGGCCATGGGTGCGACGAGCCTACACTGGGGGCGCGCGCGAAGGCAACGCGCGGCGGCAAACACCGACTTGCCTGGGGGCGCGCCTGTGTTAAGGTTTCGTCACACGGGCAGTTCGCCTCATCGGTGAGGGAAGATCATGCTGGACGGGGCCTCGCGGGAGATCGGGTGCTCGGAGTGCGTGGAGCTTCTCGCGGACTACATCGACGGGACGCTGCCGCGGGACCAGACCGAGCTGCTCGAATGGCACCTCGATGGCTGCCAGCCCTGCGTGGCCTTCGTGAACACCTACCGAGGAACCGTCGACGCCGCCCGCCGCCTCCGTGAATCCACCGACGCCAAGCTCCCCGCCGAGCTCCGCCAGAAGCTGATCGCGTTCCTGAAGCGCTCCGACGCCGCCCGCTAGCGTTCCCGCCGGCTAGGTCACCACCAGCGCCGGCTCCTTCGTCACGACCCCGATCTCCCACACCGGCTCCCCGCGCCGCGCGAACCCCTCGGTCACGAGCGCGGCCCGCTCCTCGTCCACCCCGAACAGCAGCCCCCCCGAGGTCTCCGACTCGCACAGGAGCTTGGCGAGGGGCTCCGCCACCGCCTTGTCCACGCGCAGCAGCCCGCGCGCCCCGAAGGCCTCCTCGAGGTAGCGCCGGTTGCGGGTCATCCCCCCGCTGAAGCTCCCCCGCTCGGCGAGCGCGAGCGCGCCGGGCAGCAGCGGCAGGTCGCGGCTGCGCAGCGCCAGCCCCACGCCCGCCCCGGCCACCATCTCGCTCGCGTGGCCCAGCAGCCCGAAGCCGGTGATGTCGGTGGCCCCGGTGGCGCCCGCCTCCCGGGCCACCGCGGCCGCGACCCGGTTGAGGCGCAGCATGCTCTGCACCGCGCCCTCCAGCACCGCGGGCTCGCACGTGTCGTTCTTGGCCGCGGTCGCGATCACCCCGGTGCCGAGCGGCTTCGAGAGGAAGACCCGCTGGCCGGGGCGCAGGCCACCCTTGGCGAGCACGCGGCGTGGATCGACCCGGCCGGTCACGCAGAGGCCGTACTTGGGCTCCGCGTCCACCACCGTGTGCCCGCCCGCGATCACTCCGCCCGCCTCGCGCACCTTGTCCGCGCCGCCACGGAACACCGCCGCGATGATCGCCTTCGGCAGGTCGCGCGGGAAGCCGGCCACGTTCAGGGCGAAGAGCACCTCGCCGCCCATCGCGTAGACGTCGGACATGGAGTTGGCCGCCGCGATGGCGCCGAAGAGGTACGGGTCGTCCACGATCGGCGGGAAGAAATCGACGGTCTCCACGATGGCCACGTCGTCGGTGATCCGGAAGACCGCGGCGTCATCGCTCTTGCCCAGGCCCACCAGCAGGTCGGCGTGCTCCTCGTACCGGAGGTCGCCCAGCACGTCCTGGAGATCTCCAGGACCCATCTTGGAGGCTCAGCCCGCGCAGGCCGCGTAGGCGGTGAGACGAATCTCCTTGCCGGTCTTCGGATCGATCAGCCGTGGGTCCATCGGCACCGCCGGAGCGAGCGCGTCAGCTGGCCTCGGCCTCGACGAAGGCCCGGAAGGCCTCCGCGAGGGGCGAGCGGCTGCGCTCGCGGTGGGTCACGAGGTAGAAAGCGCGGTCGATCTGCAGGCCCGCCACCCGGAGGCACCACACGGTGCCCGCGCGGCACTCCTCGTCCACCGCGCGGCGCGAGAGCAGCGAGACGCCGACCCCGGCCTTGACCGCCTGCTTGATCGCCTGGGTCGAGCCCATCTCGCCGACGATCCGGAAGGCGCCCAGATCCGTCCCCGCCGCCTCCAGGGCCCGCTCCAGCGCGGCCCGCGTGCCCGAGCCCTGCTCGCGCAGCAGCAGGGGCTCGGCCCGCAGCTCCTCCAGCGTGATCTCCTTGCGGCCCTGCCAGGGGTGCCCCGCACTCACGATCAGCGCGATGTCGTCGGGCAGGAGCTCGCGATGGTCGAGGGCCCGATGGCCGGGCCGCGCGCCCACCACCCCGAGCTCGGCGCGCCCTTCCAGCACCCAGTCGCTCACCGCCTGGCTGCCGCCGATCAGCAGGGTGATCGCGATGTCGGGGAACTTCTCCTTGAAGCGCCCGATGAGGGCCGGGAGGATGTACTCGCCGGGGATGGTGCTGGCGCCCACCAGCAGGTCGCCGCTCATGCGCCCCTGGAAGCTCTCCATCGCCTGCCGCGCCTCGCGCGCGAGCGCGAGCATCCGCTGCGCGTAGCCCAGCAGGAGGGCGCCGCCCTTCGTGACCGCGGCCCCGCGGCCCAGGCGGTCGAGCAGCCGCACGCCCAGCTCGTCCTCGAGGGTCCGGATGTGCTCGGAGACCGTCGGCTGGGTGAGGAAGAGAGCCTGGGCCGCGCGCGAGAACGAGCCGAGCTCGGCCACCTTCGCGAAGATCTCCAGCTGTCTCAGATCCACGGAGGCGAGTATAGGAGCGCCCCGGGGCCGTGTCTAGGGACGCAAAGACGACGAAGGGGCCCGAAGGCCCCTCGACTACATCGCGCGCGGGGAGGGCCGCGTCAGTGGCAGCCGCAGCCCCCGCCGCAGCAGCCTCCGCCGCCGCCCATCGGCGCCGACGGGGCGTCGCTCATCCGCGCGCCCACCTTCACGCCCACCACCGACAGCCGGCGGCTGACCCGGTCGCTCTCGCAGGTCGGGCACATCACCGCGGTCGGCGTCTGCATGAACTTCTCGAACTGCGCCCCGCACGCCAGACAGCCGTACTCGTAAATCGGCATGGTCCCGCTCCGGCCCCTTCTCTCGTGGGCGGCGGCTACTGGCCGCCGCGCTGCACGTAGCTCTTCACGAACTCCTCGGCGTTCTCCTCGAGGATGTCGTCGATCTCGTCCAGCAGGTTGTCGAGGTCCTCCTTGATCTTCTTGCCCTTCTTGGAGAGCTCGGCACTCCCGGCGCCGTCGTCCCCGCCCTCGTTGGGCTTGGTCGGCCTCGTCTCCTTCTTCTTCTGCTCAGCCATGGCTCACACCTCCTGGCCCCGCGTTGGCGGGACCGGCCTCAGGGCCTAGACGGTCGGCAGCACGATCCCCTGCTGGCCCTGGTACTTCCCCTGCCTGTCAGCATAAGACGTCTCGCAGGCCTCGTCCGATTCGAAAAAGAGGACCTGGGCGATGCCCTCATTGGCATAGATCTTGGCCGGGAGCGGGGTGGTGTTGCTGATCTCGAGGGTCACGTACCCCTCCCACTCAGGCTCGAACGGCGTCACGTTGGTGATGATGCCGCACCGCGCATACGTCGACTTCCCCACGCAGATCGTCAGCACGTTGCGCGGAATCTTGAAGTACTCCACCGAGCGCCCCAGCGCGAACGAGTTGGGTGGGATCAGCGCCACCTCGCCCTGGAAGTCGACGAACGACCGGGGGTCGAAGGCCTTCGGGTCCACGATGCTGTTGTTGATGTTGGTGAAGATCTTGAACTCGTCGGCGATGCGGATGTCGTAGCCGTACGAGGAGAGGCCGAACGAGATCCCGCCCTTGCGGACTTGCCGGTCCTCGAAGGGCTTGATCATCCCCCGCTCGAGGGCCTGCTGCCTGATCCAGCGGTCGCTCTTGATCACCCTTGATCTCGGGGTCTGGTCACGAATACACCTTGCCCGGATCGTACTGCCCTCGCGGAGCGGGAGTCAAGTCTGGGGGAGCCTCTCCCACGTCGCGCCGCGAGGGTCGACGGGCAGATGGAGCGCCTGGCCCGCGATGCCCGCCGCGAGCAGGGCCTCCGCCATCGAGGCGGCCACCACCTGCCCGCCCCGCGCGGGCACCGCCGCGAGCAGGCACGGCCCCGCGCCGCTCAGCACGCAGCCGAGCGCCCCCGCCCGGCGGCCCGCGGCCGCGACCTCCTCCATCCACGGGAAGAGCCGGCGACGATATGGCTGGTGCAGCCGGTCCTGCATCGCCAGGTCGAGCAGGTCCGCCCGGCCCGCGCCGAGCGCGGCCAGCAGCAGGCTCACCCGCTGCACGTTGAACACCGCGTCCGCCCGCGGCACCACGTCCGGCAGCACCGCGCGCGCCTCGTGGGTCGAGCTCTCGGTCTCCGGCACCAGCACCACCCAGTCGATCCCGGCCGGCAGGGGCAGGCTCACCGCGGTCACCCGCGGGCCGTCCGCGCACGAGACGGTGAGCCCGCCCAGGAGCGCGGCGGCCACGTTGTCGGGATGACCCTCGGCCCGGGTGGCGGCGGCGAGGAGACCGTCGCGGTCGATCGGCTCGCCCAGCAGCGCGTTCGCCGCGAGCAGGCCCCCGACCCACGCCGCCGCGCTCGAGCCGAGTCCCCGGCTGAGCGGGATGCGGTTGACGCAGCGCAGGCGCGCGCCGCGGAACGGTCGGCCCGCGACCTCGAAGCCCAGGGCCACGCCGCGGGCCACCACGTTCTTGGCCCCCGCGTCGAGCCGCGCCGCACCCTCGCCCTCCACCGCCACCGCGACCTCGTCGGCCTCCTCCCCGATCACCTCGTTGTGGAGCGCCAGCGCCAGGCCGAGCGCGTCGAAGCCGGGGCCCAGGTTCGCGGAGGTGGCGGGCACCCGGACCCGGACGCGCATGGCAGAGAGATTACTCGCTGTCCGGGGTAGAATGCGAGAGAACGAGCCGGCCACCATGCCGAGGACGATCGTCGAGCCGCAGTTCACCGTCGAGCATCTGTCCATCCTGGACAGCGACGGCACTCTGGACTCCGCCCTCGACCCCGACATTCCCCCCGAGGACCTCAAGCGCCTCCACCACGCGATGCGGCTCGGGCGCCGCTTCGACGAGCGCATGCTCCGGCTGCAGCGCCAGGGGCGGATCGGCACCTTCGCCCCCATCAAGGGCCAGGAGGCGGCCCAGATCGGCAGCGTGGCGACGCTGCGCCGCACCGACTGGATGGTGCCGTCGTTCCGCGAGACCGCCGCCATGCTCTGGCGCGGGTGGACCATGGAGCACATCCTGCTGTTCTTCGCGGGGTACCTCGAGGGCGGCCAGCCCGCGCCCGACCAGCGCGACCTGCCGATCTGCATCCCGGTGGGAGGGCAGCTGCCCCACGCGGTGGGCCTCGCCTACGCGGCCCAGTATCGGGGCGACGACTCGGTGGTGATGGCCTACTGCGGCGACGGGGCCACGTCCGAGGGCGATTTCCACGAGGCGATGAACTTCGCCGGGGTCTGGCACCTGCCCCTGGTGTTCCTGGTCCAGAACAACCAGTGGGCGATCTCGGTCCCGCTCAAGAAGCAGACCCACTCGCGCACCATCGCCCAGAAGGCCCTCGCCTACGGCTTCCCCGGCCTGCAGGTCGACGGCAACGACGTGCTGGCGGTCTACGCGGCCAGCCGCGAGGCGGTCGAGCGGGCACGGGCCGGCGACGGGCCGACCCTCATCGAGTGCGTCACCTACCGCCTGGGCGTGCACACCACCTCCGACGACCCGACCAAGTACCGCTCGGCCGAGGAGGTGGAGGCGTGGGAGCGCAAGGATCCGCTCACGCGCTTCGGCGCCTACCTCCAGCAGCGCAACCTGGTCGAGCCCGGCCTCGACGAGGCGATCGACGCGGACATCGCGCGCGCGGTGGAGGCCTTCGAGGCGGTCGGCGCGCCCGACCCGCTCGTGATGTTCGACCACGCCTACGCGACGCCCTCCGTCGCGCTCGAGGGCCAGCGCGCGGAGATGGCGGGTCGCCTGGCCCGGACGCCGGTCACCGCCCCCGCGGCGCCGCCCGCCGAGGGCGAAGCCCCCGCTGCGGCCGAGCGTCAGAGCCCGCCGATGCGGGGCCAGAGGCGGCCGTGGCGAAGCTGAACATGGTGAAGGCCCTGAACCTGGCGCTGCTCCAGGAGATGGAGCGCGATCCGGACGTGCTCGTCATCGGCGAGGACGTGGGGGTGGACGGCGGCGTGTTCCGGGTCACCGAGGATCTGCACCGCAAGTTCGGCGGCACGCGCGTGGTCGACAGCCCGCTGGCGGAGGCCGGCATCATCGGGGCCGCGGTCGGCATGTCCCTCTACGGGCTCAAGCCGGTCTGCGAGATCCAGTTCTCGGGCTTCGCGTTCCAGTGCTTCCACCAGATCGAGAACCACGTGGCGCGCTACCGGATGCGGAGCCAGGGACGCTTCGGCTGCCAGATGGTGGTGCGCATGCCGTACGGCGGCGGCGTGCGGGCGCTGGAGCACCACTCCGAGAGCGAGGAGCAGTTCTACGCCCACGTCCCCGGCCTCAAGATGGTGATCCCCTCCGGCCCGCGCAACGCGCGGGCCCTGCTCGCGGCGGCCATCCGCGATCCCGACCCGGTGATCTTCTTCGAGGCCAAGGCGCTCTACCACGCGGCCAAGGAGGACGTGCCCGACGAGATCGAGACCATGCCGATCGGCCGCGCCCACGTGGACCGGCCCGGCCGCGACCTCACCCTGGTCGCCTACGGGGCGATGGTGCGGGTGGCCCGCGAGGTCGCGGAGCGCCTGCACGAGGAAGACGGGGTCGAGGTGGAGATCGTCGACCTCCTGACGATCTCGCCGCTCGACCGCGAGACGCTGGCCGCCTCGGTGCGCAAGACGGGGCGCGCGGTGATCGTCCACGAGGCGCCCCGGAGCTTCGGGCCCGGCGCCGAGATCGCCACCAGCATCATGGAGGAGGCGTTCCTCTCGCTCGAGGCCCCGATCCGGCGCGTGACCGCGTACGACGTGCCCTTCGTGGGCTTCGCGCGCGAGCGCGCGAACGTCCCCGACGCGGCCCGCGTGCTGGCCGCGTGCCGGGAGACGCTCGCCTTCTAGCCCACCTCGATGCCCCGCCAGTTCACCCTGCCGGACCTGGGCGAAGGCCTCACCGAGGCCGAGATCGTGGCGGTGCTGGTGCACGAGGGCGAGGTCGTCCGGGAAGACGCGCCGCTGCTCGAGGTCGAGACCGACAAGGCGCAGGTCGAGATCCCCTCGCCGATCGGCGGCCGCGTGGAGAAGATCCACGTGACGCCGGGGCAGACCGTGAAGGTCGGCGCGGTGCTCGTGACCTTCGCCGACGGCGCGACCGCGTCCGCTCCATCGCGCGCCGCCGCCGCGACGCCGACGGCCGGGGTCGCCCCGGCCGCCGCGCGGTCCTCGCGCGTCGCCGAGGCGCACACGGCCCCGCGCGCTTCCGCCCCGGCCGGTCGACCGGCGCCGGCCGCGCCGGCTCGCGAGGCGGCGCCCGCCGGGGCAGGCCCGGTCCCCGCGACCCCCGCGACACGACGCCTGGCGCGCGAGCTGGGCGTCGACCTCCGCACCGTGCGCGGCACCGGGCCCGGCGGGCGCGTGCTCGACACCGACGTGCAGGCGGCGGCCGGCGCGCCGGCCGGCGCCGCCCCCGGCGGGCCCGCCGCGGCGTCGGCTCCGGCGCCCACCGCCGCCGCGCGGCCGCCGCGGCCCGCCACCCGCGAGGCGGCGCCCCCGGGCCCTGCGAAGCCGCTCGCCACGATCGGCCTCGAGCCGCCGCCCCTGCCGCGCTTCGAGCAGTGGGGCGCGGTCGAGCGAGTCCCGCTCTCGCACCTGCGACGGACCATCGCGGAGCGCATGACGCTCTCCGCCACGCTCATCCCCCACGTCACCCACTTCGATCGCGCCGACATCACCGATCTCGACGCGATCATCACCCGGAACCTGGAGCGGGCGCGGGAGCGCGGGGTCACGCTCACCCTGACCGCGTTCCTGCTGCGGGCCGCCGCGCTCGCGCTGCGCGCGCACCCCCACTTCAACGCGAGCCTCGACCCCGCCGCGGGCGAGATGATCCTGAAGCGCTACTGCCACCTGGGGGTGGCGGTGGCCACCCCGCGCGGCCTGATCGTCCCGGTGCTCCGCGACGTCGACGCCAAGCCGGTGCTGGAGATCGGCCGCGAGCTCGGCGCGCTGGCCCAGCGCGTCCGCGAGGGCCGCGCCACTCTCGAGGATCTGCGCGGGGGCACCTTCACGATCACCAACATCGGCGCGCTCGGCGGCACCGGCGCCATCCCGATCATCAACTACCCGGAGGTGGCCATCCTGGGCGTGAGCCGCGCCCGGCCGCAGGCGGTGGTACGCCAGGGGCAGATCGTGCCGCGCCTGCTGCTGCCGCTCACGCTCACCTTCGACCACCGGGTGGCCGACGGGGCCGACGGCGCGCGCTTCGCGAGCGAGATCGTGAGCCTGCTCGAGGCGCCCGAGCGCCTGGTCGGCGACCTCTAGGGACCGGGCGAGAGACCGAGGGAGCGCGGCTCAATGGTGATGGGCGAGCTGGTGGACGAGGTGGACGTGGCGGTGGTGGGCGGCGGCCCCGGCGGCTACTCGGCCGCGTTCCGCTGCGCGGAGCTGGGCCTCGAGACGGTGGTGATCGACGCCGACGGGCGGCTCGGCGGGGCCTGTCTCTTCGAGGGCTGCATCCCGAGCAAGGCGCTGCTCCACGTGGCCGCGGTGGTGAGCGAGGCCGAGCGCGCGCGCGGGTGGGGCGTGGACTTCGGCGAGCCGCGCATCTCGCTGGACCAGCTGCGGAAGTGGAAGCAGGAGCGCGTGGTGGGCAAGCTGGCCCGCGGCCTCGCCTCGGTGGCCAAGGGCAAGGGCGTGACCGTGATCGGCGGCCGCGCGGTCTTCGAGGACTCCACCACCCTGCGCATCGAGGGCGAGAGCCTCCAGAAGGTCCGGTTCAAGCACGCCATCGTGGCCACCGGCTCGGCCCCCGCGCCGCTGCCCGGCATCGAGCTGCGGAGCGACCGGGTGATGGACTCGACCGCCGCGCTCGAGCTGCCGGAGATCCCGGAGCGGCTGCTGGTGATCGGCGGCGGCTACATCGGGCTCGAGCTGGGCACGGTGTACGCGACGCTCGGCAGCCGGGTGACGCTGGTCGAGATGACCGAGGGCCTCCTGCCCGGCGTGGACCGCGACCTCGTCCAGCCGCTGCAGCGCCGGGTGGAGAAGCTGTTCGCGGCGGTACACCTGGGCACGAAGGTGACCGCCCTGCGGGAGGCCGGCGGCCACGTCGAGGCCACGCTGGAAGGCCAGGGCGCCGAGACCTTCGATCGGGTGCTGGTCGCGGTGGGCCGCCGGGCGCGCAGCCGCGGCCTCGGGCTCGAGGCCACCGGGGCGCGCCTGACCGAGCGCGGGGCCTTCGTCCAGATCGACGAGCGCTGCCGGACCCACGACCCGCATCTCTACGCGGTCGGCGACGTCACCGGCGAGCCGATGCTCGCCCATCGGGCGATGCGGCAGGGCAAGGTGGCCGCGGCGGCGCTGGCCGGGCAGCCCGCGGCCTTCGACAACGTGGCCGTCCCGGCGGTGGTCTTCACCGATCCCGAGATCGCCTGGTGCGGCCTCAGCGAGGCTCAGGCCAAGAGTCAAGGAATGGAGACCAAGGTCGCGAAATTCCAGTGGGCAGCCTCGGGTCGTGCCGCCACCATCGGACGGGCCGACGGCCTCACCAAGCTGGTGGCCGACGCCGCCTCGGGTCGCGTGGTCGGGGTCGGGATCGTGGGCCCCGGAGCCGGCGAGCTGATCGCCGAGGCCACCCTGGCCGTCGAGACCGCGGCCCTGGTCGAGGACTTGGCCGCGACCATCCATGCGCACCCGACCCTCTCCGAGTCGCTCATGGAGGCGGCGGAGAGCCTCCTGGCCTAGCGGGACCGTGTCTGCGTCCGGGGCTGCCGCCGGAAGCGCCGCGAAGCCGGAGTCGATGCCCATCGCGGTCGCCTCCGGGACCGTGACCGCCCTGCGCTATCCCGCCGCCGCACCCGGCCTCACCCTGGTGCTGGGGCACGGCGCCGGAGCGCCCCAGACCAGCGACTTCATGGTGACGTTCGCCCGCGCCTTTGCCCGGCGCGGCCTCACCACCGTCACGTTCAACTTCCCGTACATGGAGGCGCGCCGCCGGATGCCGGACCGCGCCCCGGTGCTCGAGGCCGCGTTCCGCGCGGTGATCGAGGCGGTGCGGGAGCGGCCGGACTGGGGGCGTGATCGTCTGGTGATCGGCGGCAAGTCGATGGGCGGCCGCATGGCCTCCCACGTGGCCGCGGCCGGTCTCGACCGGCTCGGCGGCTGCGTCTTCCTGGGCTATCCGCTCCACCCGCCGGGGCGACCCGAGCAGCTGCGGGCGGCGCACCTCGCGCGCGTCCGCGAGCCGATGCTGTTCGTGCAGGGCGCCCGCGACAGCTTCGGCACGCCCGAGGAGCTGGCCCCGATCCTGGCTCCGCTCGGCCCCGCGGTCCGCCTGCACGTCGTCGAGGACGGGGACCACTCGTTCAAGGTGCCCCGGCGCGGACCGGTGCCGCAGGAGGAGGTCTTCGCCCGCGTGCAGGAGGCGGTCGCGGGCTGGGCGCGCGGGCTCGGACCGGGCGCGCCGCTCAGGTGACGTCGATCTCGACGCCGCCCACCAGCTTCGCGAGCCCGTTGTAGAGCGCGGCCAGGATCACGGTCATCACGAAGCCCATCACCCCGTAGGCGATGGGGATGAAGACCACCGCCGCGATCCCGAAGAGCGGGGTCGCGGGTCCCGCGTGGGCGAAGCCGCCCGCGGCGCTGATCAGCGAGATGATCGCGCCCATGGCCAGGCCGAGGATCGCGTAGAGCAGGCCGATCACCTTCGCGCTCGACAGGGGTCCTACCCGGTTGATCACCATGCGCGCCCTCCGTGCTCTCGGGGTTAGAGACGCTTCAGCAGCCACTCGGGGGTGAGACTGACCGCCCACGAGTTGAGAACCACGTAGTAGTTCGTGGCCACCAGCACGCCCACCACGATCAGCAGCACGCCCGCCGCCCGCTCCACCGTTGGGATGAACGGGCGGTAGCGCTTGAAGAAGCGAAGGAAGCCGCCGAGCGCGATCGAGGAGAGGAGAAAGGGCAGGCCGAGACCCGCCGAGTAGCAGAGCAGCAGCACGATCCCCTGCCGCACCGTCCGGTCGTTGCTGGCCAGGGTGAGGATAGAGCCCAGGATGGGGCCCACGCACGGGGTCCAGCCGATCGCGAAGGTCAGGCCGACCAGGAAGGAGCCGACGAGGCCGGCCGGCTTGCTGCGGAACTGCGGCTGCTGGGTGCGGCCGAGGAGCCCGACTCGCAGCACGCCCGCGATGTAGAGCCCGAACACGATGATGAGCACGCCACCCGCGATCCGGATCCAGTCGCGGTAGTCCAGCAGGAACTGCCCGGCGGCGCTGAAGGAGGCGCCCAGGCTCACGAACACCACGCTGAAGCCCAGGATGAACGCGAGAGAGTGCAGCAGCACCCGGGTGCGCGCGCCCGCGTCGACCTCGCTGGTGAGCCGGTCCACCGACATCCCGGTGATGAACGAGAGGTACGAGGGGAAGAGCGGCAGCACGCACGGGGAGAGGAACGAGAAGAGGCCCGCCGAGAACGCGACCAGGACGCCGAGGGACTCGCTCACTTGAGCAGCGACTCCATGAGGGCGTGCGCGGCCTTGCTGTCCCACTCCCGCGAGCCGTTGGCGAAGAGCACCCGCTTGCCGGCCCGGTCGATGATGAAGGTCGACGGCACCGCCCACACGCCGTAGCGCTCGCGCACCGCCATCTTCGGGTCCAGCGCCACCGGGAACGTGAGCCCGAGCTTCCTGACGAACGGGTTGACCACGCTCGCCCCCTGCGAGTCGAGCGACACCGCCAGCACCACCAGCCCGCGGTCCTTGTAGGCGCGGTGCAGCCGCTCCATGCCCGGCATCTCCTCGCGGCAGGGCTCGCACCACGTGGCCCAGAAGTTCAGGAAGACCACCTTGCCCTTGTAGTCGGCCAGGCGCAGGAGATGATCGTCGGGGGTGCGGGCCTGGAAGTCGGGCGCCTCCTTCGCCGGCCTGGGCCGGATCAGGGACAGCGCGGCCACCGGATCCTCCGCGGGGACGAATCGGGCCGGCAGGAGCGCCGCGGCCAGGGCGAGGAGCGCCACGACGACGCGGCTTTTCACGCGGTCAGTATACACCCCGTTCCGGGGGCGCCCCGGCCGCCCGGGGCCCGTCGGGGCCGCGCCGTTTCTATGGTAGGGTGATGCACTCATGGCGGCGAGGCCCTTCCAGGTGACGATCCTTGCCGACGACCTGACCGGCGCCTGCGACACCGGCTGTCTGTTCGCGGGCGCGGGAGCGGTCGGCGTGACGGCGGCTCCCCTGCTCGTGGCGGACGACCGCGCAGTGCTCGCGGTCGACACCGGGAGCCGCGCGCTGGCGCCGCCGGCGGCCGCGGAGGCGGTCCACGCGGCCGCCCGCGCCCTCGGCGGGCGCCTCGACGCGGGTGTGACCTTCAAGAAGATCGACTCCACGATGCGCGGACACGTCGCGGTGGAGCTCGATGCCCTGCTCGAGCAGGGCTCGAGGTTCACGGGCGCGCTCGTCTGTCCCGCGTTCCCGGCCCAGCGCCGCGTGGTCAGTCAGGGTCGTCTCCTGGTCGATGGTGTCCCCCTCCACGAATCCTCGATCGCCCGCGACCCCGCCCTCCGCG
>Ga0310813_10000107_pt1 | contig 60250 bp, 55 predicted proteins | sample YN3metagenome_FD_203086 | JGI IMG/M metagenome (GOLD analysis project Ga0310813, IMG submission 203086) | Soil microbial communities from experimental microcosm in Duke University, North Carolina, United States - YN3 | ecosystem: Engineered > Artificial ecosystem > Soil microcosm > Unclassified... | reverse complement strand
CTTACTTTATGATATTAAGTGGTTAAAATGTTGCACTGTTATACACCATCTTTTATCAGATTCATGTGACGCTCCCTCACGGTCGCGGCTCGGTAACGTCATTTCCGATTTATTCAACAAAGCCCCCGGAGGGAGAAGACATGCGAGGCTCGGCTTCAGAGATGAATCCCTACAATATTTTGTGGGGATAACTCAGCGCGACCGTGAGGGAGCGTTACTACTATCGACAGTAACGCTCCCTCACGGTCGCGGCTCGGTAACGTGACTCAGTTTTACAGTTCGGTAAACGCTCATTTCTCTAAACTCTTCACATCTGGGTTTTTAGCATAAGCCTCTAGAATTTCCTCCAGCAACTGATCAGCCATGCTGAGGCCAGAACCCTCTTCAATCATCCCTGCCTGCTCTTTCAAAGTCGCAAGCCGGGTTTCTATTAAGCTCTTCACAGAACCCGAAGGAAAGAGGTTCGCCAAAACACGACGCGCTTCTTTAGGCCCTAAACGTACATAAAGCTTATTGCGCAATCGCGCATCCTCTGCTGTCGTACTAAACGCCCACAATTCAATAGGACCCAGTGTATTCGTGAGTAACTGCGTATTCATCCCCGCTTTTGTCGAAAATTGCGCTAAGAAAGTTGCACCGCCTTCCCGCGGACCATGCACGCGCGTTTTCAACGCAATACGCGCCGTGTCTGATAATCCAAAAATTTCTGTTGATCGCTTAATCGCTTGTTCAGGACCCGCATCCATAATAAAAATGGACGTACCAAACTCTACCATCACGCTATCAAAATCATCCAATGACTGTGAAATCAATGCAATTTGCACATTCCATTTTCTGCCTTCGCGCATATCCAACACCACTTGGTCACGCACAGCGCGCGCCTTCGATGTGCGGTGAAATTCATCATACACAATACGCTTTGCATCTTCTCTTATCTGAGAAATGCGCGATCGATGATACTCACGATACGCTTCAGGAATATTCGTCATCGCTTCTTCTGTAAAATAATAATGTCTCGCTAACGTGTAACGTCCCAACATATACATCACTGCTGTTTGTCTATCCGCCGCATCACCACCACTTTTTGCAACTTCATCTAGATCTAGCGAAACAATGCGCGCATCACCGATATCAAACTGCGTAATATTCGATAAAATAGGATATTCACGTACCGCACTGGAAATCATACGACCAAAAGCTTGTATTAAAGGCTCACCCGTAGGCGCACGCACCTGACCATACAAATCTTCAATTACTTGCGTTCTACAGATTGCAGCAGCATCCGCTAATAACGGCATCGCATAACGCTGTGCTAGCATTGCTTGATGATGCAATCCCGCTAAAAACAAAGCATCTGTGACTTCCCACCACGTCGTGCGATCATCAAACACAAATCCAATCTCGGCAAGCACATCGTCCACAATGACTTCTAACCCTGGCGTGTAAAGATGTGCACTACCCTCATCAGAAAGATACTTATACATCTCATCAACAATCAACCCCGCCATATCCGCAACACCATCATAAGGCCGTTCTGCGCCTAAAGGTGTTGCTAGTAATGTCACAAAATTCACTAAAAAACTGCGCTCTTGCGGAGAAGGCGTGCGACAACCCAATTGTGTATCAAAAGGATTAATTGAATACTCAGGCGTCATCTGCAATCGATGGTAAGCCACATAATGTTTTTGATCTTGCGGAAGCGCTTCTTTTAATAAAGAAATCAGTCCACTACTGGAAGGACCAATATCAATCACAGAAATACGCGGCAATCGTGTAATACCGCCTGATAAACACAAGGCTAAATTAACCGCATTCGATAAAACAGATTTACCAGAACCTGGCCGCGCATAGACCAAATCAATCCAAGTTGTTTGCTTAGATGAACCCGGTTGATAAGGCCAAGGCTTGCCATCCGGAGAACGCAGTAACATTGCACCATGCTCCCAAGTAGAAGCAGGTCGACTAAACGGTAGCATATAAACCACATCAGACAAGGGTGCGACAGAAGGTGTTGCAATACTATTCGCTGAAAAACCTAATAAACTCGACGCCACACCTGCAAATACATCGCCAGATAGCTCCGACACTTCACAACTTCCCCATCCTTCAATGGCCTTGGCAAGCTCAGCGGTGCGCGTACGCAATACACGCACGCTCCCTTCTGGTGCCCATGTCGCAAAACTCACTTGCAATTTTACAATGGCATCATCTGTATTTGTTTCAGTATCTCTTAACAGTTTCACCGCATCATGTATCAATCCATTTTGCGCTGCACTAAAACTTAAAATAGCAGCCATCATGGATTTGAAACTTAAGATGCCTAAACCGCCACTTTCAATTAAAAAAGACATGCGCCAAGGCACATGCGTTGGCAGTGTACGGGAAAATAAACTGATAAAAGATTTCAATTCCTGCGGGAATAAATCAATAAAAACAGGCGTATAAATCTTATCGCCTATACGAATGGTACGCAAATCAAGCGTAACCGCATCACGAGGAAAGATCTGCCGCGATAACGGCGGATACATGAGTCCCGACAACCCATTCACAGATGATTTTGTTTCACGAACGGGGATTTTATCCCCCGGCAAAACAGGACGCCATTCTGTTGTTGTGAATTCAGGATCAGCAGAAGCGCGCATCGCAGCGACAGCATCGTGCACGGGCAACAAAGCGCTGTAGATATTCAAACGATTTAAATCAGTAATCAATGACCGCACAAAAGAAGTGTGCGACTCATGTAAATCAGGAATAGCGGCTATTAAATTCTGACCATTCTTAAAAGCAGGAATATTATGTTCACGTATAAAAGCCAACTTCTCTTTGCTTGTACGCTTTAACTGCTCCGCATTAAGTGAATAAGGTCGCGTCCATAGTACAAAATATAATTCCTCATGCGCACAGTATTTAGAAATATAATTAATGCGTTCTGCAAATAAATCTTCTAAGTCCAGATTCAATCGCTTCGCTGTTGCGCTTGCTGGCGCTAAAATATCAGCAATTTCCGGCTTAACGGTTTCTCGATCGTAACTAAAATAAACTTGTACCACATGTCCTGGGCGCTTCAATGTTGCTTGCAAGCTTTGCGTCACGCCAGCATGAATGGTATTAAATTCTTCTTGGCCAATCAGCTGTGTCACACCAAATACACGAATAACGGAAACAAGCGACCCATCACGCGCGACTACCGCATCCTCAATGGCTGTTTCTATATCACAATAAGATTCCACCGTTTGCTTTAATTCTGTGCTAAACCATGCCAGCACCGAATCGATACTATCCAACAATGGATCAATAAACGTGCGCTTCTCCATGCACTATCCTTCACATTTAAACATCATTCTGCTTTAAGTTCCTCTGCTGCTGATTGTGCCCAAGCATCCAGTTGCACTTTAAATTTTACGTTGGAGGGCAGCAAACGCAATTCTTTCAAAAAGTCGATTTTTGCATCAGGTACTTGCGCTTGACTTTCTAGAATCAACTGACCAAGCACCTGCGGCTGGCTGGTACCCGGACCAAATTTATCTTCTACTATTTGACTGCGAAACTTAAAACTGCGATACAAAGACTGAGCCGTTGTTTGATAATTGGAGTTATTATCCATTGCACAAAACAACACATGGCAAAAACTATTGAGATCAGCCTGACTCATTTCTGGTAAAAAAACGAGTTGCCCTCCACTCATTTCATCAACACCAACCGCTTGCAAGAACAAACACTGCGCGCAAAAGCAACATGCTGTCGCCATATTGCCCATTTTATTGTTTGCGTAATTACCATCAAGATTAACGACTTCTTGATATTCCTTAGCTTGGAATCCACAAAATCGGCAGGCATAAACATCACGCTCGAAAATGCGTTTCTGTACGGATTGAAACGCTTTATCTTCTTTGCGTTTAATAAAAATCCGCCAACCCATTAAATTAACTGCCAGCGCGAGTTCTTGCATACGACCTTCTTTTATGACTGGTTCAGCAAGCGACTTTACTTAATCTCCGTTACACCAGAAACGCCACCTACTGTAGCACCCTCTCCAAATAACGTTGAACCGGATACTTTAAAAACAGTTGGTACAAAGATCAATGCAGCACCAACAAATAACAAGGCAACCGGCGTACCAATTGGAATCTGCGTGGGATTATCCTTGTGCGCCTTAAATTTAATGATCGCACCAACAGCAAATGCCATACCGATAACATAAGCTGCCGCTGTGACTAACTTCGCAATAGCGCTAACGCTTCCTCTCACATTTTCTGCAACTGTTCCTAAGCCACCAGACACCGCGGCAAATGCCGCTGTCCCTGCTACCAAACAAGCCAGTGTGAGCAGCCCAATCACTAATTTCCTCATCACGTTCTCCTTCATTTAGATACAACCCAAGCCAATAGCAACCTTTACCTATTATGTCTGAATTTTGGAACAATAAGTAGCCTGAGGCAAATATTTTTTAAGTAGACTCTTTCGGATACCTATCCTGTATGAATACCAAGCGTGTTGCTAATAACGCCAATAAATTGGTAGATGTTCAAACAACAAATACCGCCGATGAGGTGTGTTACCGCCTTACCTATCCCACCTTGGTGCCCACCTTGAGTTCCTAACTTCCCTAAAATCATTAGTCCGCGAATGAAAGCGATGGTACCGAATAATTGAATAATCAATGCGCCAGCTTTTAAAAGACTGCCCAACGGATTATTTTCTGGGGGCACATAAGCATACGGCGCCATATCTGCAAAAAATGTAACCGTTCCCATTTGCAGCGCAGATGGCAAATAAATAAGCATTGCACCTACCAGAATTTTAACCAGCGGCGCTAACATGCTATGCTCATAAGACATTTGGGTGCGCATTTCACCCGCATGTTTAAGTTTAATGACACCATTGATAACAAACAGAAAACCAGCCACAAAAGCAAAAGCTTTTACCAGTTGCGTGATATTGGGAATCTGCTTCCCGATATTGATGAGCATATCTGCAACAGATAAAGTCGCTACCTCAACAGCCAAAGCAGGCGGGGGGAATAGTGATAAGAAAGCAAAGAAAACAAAAAGCAAACGAAAACGTTCAGTGTTGATTGGGGCAATGCATCGGTGAACAATCTCGTCAAGTTGTGGCATTTTTCACCTCGTTTTGACACTGTTAGCAAAACAGCTACTAACCTAAGCACTGCCGTATGATAGCGATATCATTTTATTACCTGTATTAATTTCTACAACGCCATCATAAGGATCTATTTTTGTGACACGCCCCAGGCTCTGAATGGCATCACCCTCTGCAACCGTTAACGTCTCGCCGTTTTCAGATTTTAACCACGCGCGACCTGGGATAATCGCTTGCACATTATAATTCGACCTAGGCTCAGCCGCAGCAAGAGAAGGCTTGGCTCCTCCATTTTCTTGGCTCATGCTAATGCCATTACTATTATTACCACTATTGTTATTGCTTGTTGTATTTTGTTGATTTTGTGCACGCGTTAAGGCCTGCACCAATTGATTCAATTGCGTCTCCATCGTCGCAACTTTTGCGCTCAATGTTTCAATCTGATTGAGCAAAATTTTATTCTGCATGCCATAATCATTCAATCTTTGAACATACTCTGTTTGTAATTGATTATTTAAATTCTCGGTGTCTGATGCTAACTTAGCCGTTTGCGCATTCACACCACCTGTTACTTGATTCGACAAAGCACCAACGACTTGCTGCATATCTACCGTTGGCGTAGTCGAGACAATGTTTTGCGCAGGCTGCTGGGCGGGCAGTTGCTCAGTCGGCATAGACTGCGCTGGTTGTGCATTCACCTGTTCAGGCTGAAAAAGAGGAGGTGTTGGCTGCGTCGTTGCCACTGATTGTGGTTGTTGTGGTTGCTGTACGGCAGGCTGGGCAACGGGTTGCGGCGCAACAGGAGTAGGCTGCTGCTGTACCGGTTGTTGATTAGCAACAATTCCTTGTGCCGGTTGTAATGGCTGTTGCGGCAGCTGCACAGGTGCCTGTTGCGCTAATTGAGAAGGCTGCTGCGGTGTCGATGCTACGATAGTTTGTGCTGGCTTAGCAGCCGCTTGCTCTGGTTGAGCGGCAACTTGTGCTGGCTGAGATGATTGCAGTGGTTGTGGCGCCACCACCCCCGAAGGAGGGGTAATAACTGGCATGACGGGTGCTGCAGCCATTTTTGGTTGCACAGCGTCTTTTGCTGCTGATTTAACAACAGGCATTCCTCTGGGTTCTGTTGTGGCAACAGGTGCAATATCCGTGTCTGGCGACGAACTACTTGGTGAAACAATTTTGTATACGATGTAAACCAAAACAAAGAAGATAGCGATACTAATAGCTAATCGCTTCGCCGACGAGGCGCGAGGTTTAGTCAACCCCTTTGCCTCTGAAGACGAAGCACCTTCCGATACTTCATACTCTTCATCAGAAAAGTGATAGACACTATCGTCGTCATTTTCTTCATGATTGTTCGTTGGTTCATTTAGCATAATAGGCCTCTTGCCTCCCTAAAAATGCATACTCCCATTTTTGCATCCCCTCTCAAAAACGGATATAAATCTGGCACATATAACCCACCCTGGCTAAACAACGCCCATTGAGCCACTATATTAGTATAGTTGATTTGAGCGTAGTCGCTAGCCTTATTTTCGATTTTTTTCAAAAAAGAGCATCATGAAAGATCAGCCATAAATAATATACCGATGCCAACCCCAGCATTGATCCTCACCGTAGGCGGTCTATTGATATAATTTTGTGTTGCTGCACCCACTGTTTGACCCATCTGACCAAGCGCAGAGGCCAGTTTTTGACCTGGATCTAACGCTGGACGCTGCGTGCTGGTGCCAAAAATACCCGTAGTGGTCGTACCACCAGAATTATTAATCGCATTACCATAACCCTGCATGAATGAAGTCGCCATGATAGCACCAAAGCGCATCATATAATGATAATCAACCTGACTAGCTAAGGCCGTACGCGCCGTGTCTGGATCGATGGCATAAGCTGTGACTGTTTTAGAAGCTGGCCAACTATCCAGATTCATCAACGTAAAATTCAAGGTGATCCTATCCATCTGACCTGTCACACCTTTGGTCGTTACCAATTTACCAAGCAGTTTCGCACCTTTCATCGGGCCATCTACCACCGTCGCCATCGCCGGACTATCCGGATAATCACTATTCGCTTCAGTATCTAATACGGCAAATAGAATAGAACCCGCCTTCACCAGAAGTGGACCTTTGCTTGGCGCACCCTTATTGCCTTCTGTCGTGGTAGTGGTTGTTGCCGTTGTACTGCTGCTGCCTCCCGCACCTTCTTTTGTCGTGCTGGCCTCTACACCTTGCTTATGCTGCATCGCAACAGGCTGCCATGCCGCAACCAACTGCTGCGCTTGACCAGACATACCTGTCACCAATGATTGCAGGTAATTCTGTCGATCTTGCTCAGCCTGCGCCGAAGCTTGACTCACTTCAGCAGAAGGACGTTCGGGTGCAGCAAAATTTTCCGCACTGGGCGTCTGCGCAGCGGGCACTTCCTGCATGCGTTTTTGTAATTCTGCAAAACGTTCGGTGCTCGCAGTGGTTGTCTCTGGCTCAGAAGAAACCTGCACACCCTGATAACTAGAAGAGAGCTGGGCTGCCTCGTCTGGTAAAATGAGCCCATCCGCCACGCCTTGTTTTAGCAAGTTAACTAGCTTATCAATTTCTGCATTGTTTTCTTGCAGTAAAACTAATTGTGATTTTAAATCACGCAATCCTTTTACCATTTGATAATCTGCTATTTTTAGCTTCGCAATCTCGGGCTTTAATTTTCCGGCTTTCACCAACTCGGCAACCGTCTGCTTAAAAGCATCCAAGGATACATTTTGTTGGATTTGTGCACGTAATTGTGAGGCGACTTCTTCTGTGATGGTGCCCAGCTTCAGCAGATCAGTAATTTCCTGAAATGCCGCTGCTTCAGCCTGCGCTAAACGCGCATCCAGTAATGTTGGACCCGCTCCTAATGCTGTTTTTTGGTCTTTATACTCATCTAAAATTTTAGCAGCCACAGCAGGTGTTAATTTACCAGAGGAAACATAACGATTTAATTCATCAGAAAAAGCGTCAACAGGACCCATTTGATCTTCTAAAACAATTAAATCCTTTAAAACTTCTGGCGTGATTTCTCCCTTCTCTCCCATTTTACGTAAAATTACGATACTTTGACCAATCACCTCTTTTGCCACTTGTTGTGTATATTGCGCCATAAAGCGTTGTATCTGTTCAGGCGTTAACTTACCTTCATGCGCATATTTCTGCAACAAACTGCGGTAGCCAGCAAGAGATATGCCTTCTTTCTGTGCTTTTAATAACGCATTTGCCGCATCCAATGGCAACGCGCCTTTTTTAATCTCATCATCCATTATCTTGGCGCTGCTTGCGAGCATACTATTTCCATGCTGCTTTTTATATTGCTCTAATAATTCTCGTGCTTGCTCAGGTGTGATTTTCCCCGCCTTGACTAACCTATCTAACTCATTTGCATAGTCACTCACAGACACATCTTTAGATGCTAAGGCCTCTAATTCAGAAGCCACTTCTGGTAAAATTTTAGCTTGACGCACCCAATCATTAAACAATGTCTTCACATTAGCGGATTTATCAGAACAGACGACACAGCTTGTATTGGATTTATCTGCATCGTCGCTGGTGTTAATTAATGTTCCAATTGCGCTTTCTCCCGTTTTCTGCGCTGTCGCAGCCGTTTGTGCATTGGCTTGTTTTAAAGCACGAGAGTACTCGGATGTTAATTTACCGCCAGGTATTGATTGCAATCCTGCAGGTGCTGCTGCCACCTTAGAAGGACCAATTGCTTTGTCGCCACCCGATAACAATCGCGTTCCCAGGTAAACAAAAAAAACAATACCCACCATGCTGCCAACAAGCACAAACACCCTGGCACGCGCATCTAGTCGACTAAAAAAATTCAATTTAGAAAAATCAAACGCCATTATAATCCCTCAATTTTAAGTTCTGTGGGTTCACCATATCGTGAAACAAGCACCGATGAGGTCTTGGGTATTTCATAAGCCAACATACCATCTGGGCTAACCATCTTACTGACCCAGCCAGGGGATAACAATGTCATCCGTGTGCGAAAATAAACACGATCCCCTAATAACCAAGCTTGCGCATCAGCACCACGCACAACCAACGATCGACTCCCCGGTGGCGGAACACCATCTAACACGCCTAATAATAGTTGATTAGCGCTTTCAGGTAGGTCACTACCGGAAGGGATTTCTTTTGTATTGGGGCCAATACCGGGCACATGCAAATCAACGCGGTAATCAACGAGCGGTTGGCCAGAAACGAGCTCTAACGTGATAGGCGTGGGCAATCCAACCAAGCGGATCACCATATCACCACTTGTATAAGGCGTGACTGACTGCATGAGTAAGACATTGCTTTTTCCATCCCACTGCATATTAACTGATTTAGGATTACCGATATCAAAAGAAGCAACCGGCCAAGGCTCCCCTGTAGAATCCACGAAAACCAACGAAGAAACATAACCCTGCGCAAGTCGTATCGCAGGGGGCGTGCTGCCTGGCGCAAGATTTACCATCAAGGTTGTTGAAACAGGTTTGGGCGGAATCACAGGCGGTATGGCAGCTGCCCGTTGCGACACATCAATTTGTTGACGAAGCATCACCACTTGTTCTGGTGTCAGTGGCATATTTTGACTAAGCAACATCTTGAATGCCATTGTTGCATCTGGATCTGGCTGTCTACCACTGCTGGGCACAGAGCGCAACATCGCCTCTTGGCTTTCTTTAAAAGTTAACGGTCTCCTGATTTTACTCACACGAGGCGGCGGACATGGGGCAGCTTGCTGCGCACCTGACGTTGCCGATTGTCTCATCATCATACGATCTACCGAAGGTGTTGTGGTTGCAGGTATCGTGGTTGACGTTGTCGTGGTCGATACAGTTGATGTTACAGCAGGCGCAGCAGGAGAGGACAAACCATTACCTGTTAAGACCTGAGCAGGTGCTTGCGATTGCGCAGGGGTTGCCGCATCCATTTCTTTTTGATGCTGTAACCACTCTTGGAATTGTTTAGGAGAAACAGATTGGTTTGCACCGAAAGCATTCAGTGAATGACCGAATATGAGTAATAACAATAACATCACAACTTTCAGCATGCACTTCATCCTAAACAGATTTGGCTACCTCTACTCGATAGGCGCCAAGATAATATTACCTATAGCAACCCCAGATAGATTATTCAATGTTGGCACCCTTTCAATTAACACCTGAAAGGTCACCGACTTATCCGGCAAAGGTGATACCCCAGCATACGTTATTTGCATGGGAATTTGAACCCACCAAGATGCTTTACCCAATAAACGCCCCTCTTTGATAATAAAAGGAGCACTTGAAATTTCACCGCTGACAAAGAGCCTGCCTGCGAGGACAGTATTATAGTTTGCGTAGATATTCAATTGATCTAGAAATATCTTCCACCCCTCTTCTGTAAAATACTGCTTATAGGATTCAAGCTGGCTGTCATAATTAACAAAATCAAAGATGAAAACCCGAGAAATCACACTTGCTACCCATTGCAACAAGTCCGGTTTTGTCAAATGCGGCTTATCGAGGGGGATAGGCGGCTGCACACGCCACTCTGCTTGAACCGAAAAAGTCGTGGGAACAGGTTTATCCAAAAAAATGAAAAGGGATAAGCCAGCCAATACCACTATCACGCTCAACAGTCCGAAAACAATAAAGATCACCTGGCGAATGCCATCTCTATAGAAATCGTCCGTTAATGTTAATCGTTGCCACTCTTCAGTCATGTCAAGATCCTGTTTCATTTTCTATTTTCGGCGCAGCGCCAATAATTTTCACAATGCCTAAGCCTTGGTCACCCTCTTGTATTTGTTCACGCCGTATTAAGACAGTAACATTTAAATTATTATAAAACAAAGAGTTATCATCGTAAGGAGGTTGCTGATACGTCAGCAAAATAGGCACTTCAAACTGCCACCCGTAGGCATTCCCCAACTTACCTTCCTTCAGGAGCCGCGGCGCCATCGTAGCATGCGCAACGGCAACCATCTTGCGTTCTTTAATTGCAAGCAAGTTGTTACTCGCTGTCAATGTCTTCATGTACATCTCCCAGCCAAAATGCGTAAAATATTTTTGCGCATCCTGCAATTGCTGACGATAATTCACATAATTATAAGAAAAAGCCGCTTCTATCGCTTTGGTTGCCCATTGAGCAACCTCTTCTGTTTTAAAATAAGGCACATTCACGGGTGGTACGCGTATTAAACGACCGACTTTATCTGTTGGAAAATAAATAGAGGGGCTGGGATTTTTAAAAATAAAGACGAGCAGGCATAGCAACGCAATCACAACCAACAAACACAGCCCAAATAAACCCAATGCCAAATAATGCATCCGCTTATAGAATGCATTGCGCGTAAAAATTAAAACAAGCGGATCTTTTACATCCATATCTGCAACCTCTTAACCTTGCGATGTCATGACAAACTGATCAATACCAACGCCTTGCGGATTCGCCACTGTTGGCACACGTATGATTGTAATGACAACGTAAAAATGACGCGTAGAAATCGTATTTGCACTCTGGTAAGTCACTAAAAAGGGAATTTGCACACGCCAAACATATTTACCATCTAATGGTCCTTGGTTAGCGATCACAGGCACACCCGTCACTACCCCATTCACAAACAGCTGATTTTTAATCACTGTTGCAATTAGAGAACGCACCGATGCCAAATAATCTCGCCAACCTTCGTCTGTAAAATAAGGACGCACCATCGTTGCTTGCTGATTATAATTTAAAAAATCAAATGTATAAGCTAACGCCGCTGCCTTGCTCGCCCAACGTAAAATCGTGTCAGGCAATTGATTGGGCATTGTCGTAGGATTCAAAATCATCGTCGCACCATCTGCCTGCCGCGCTTTAAATTGAGGCAAAGGGCGATGCGCAACCTGGTAAAAAATAATAGCCATGATAATGATTAACAATAAAACCATGATCATCACACCCTGCAGCATATGATGGTAATGGTCTCTATAAAAGCCATTATCACGTGGCACATATTTTTTCTCAAAAGCGTCTAATACCATTTTATTACCTTAGGCCAATCGAACGGTGAACAGCTTTCGGCATCGGCAGAATGATACCGTCTGTCGTATTCGCATAATACCGCTGGTGAGGCTCAGCCAATACCACATACACAATACAACCCACCAGCACCCACATCACAACAATTAAAAATTCGATCCAACGCAACGTTTTACGAAATTTTTCTCTATAAAAAAGACTTTGGAAATGCGCAACTTCATTTCTTTTTTCTAACATTTTCTATTCCATGTCACACATAAAGTTTCGTTAAGGTAATTTCTATGCGGTAGTTTGCATTACCATTCCAATCCTGCGTATTACGCTCCACCTGGTGCGTGCCACCATAGCCTTCTGCATACACAAGCCGACCATCTAACCCATAAGCCAGCAATATCTTAGCAACATTTTGCGCCTGCTGCTTCGATAAGGCCAAATCTGTTGAATAAGAGCTATTATTATTCGTGTAAGCGGCCACTTTCACGAGGATTTTGGTATATTGATTCACGTACTGCGCGATCATTTGCAAAGTAGAGTAGGCCTGCGGCTTCAGTGTTGATGTCATATCATCGAATAATCGCGCCGAGGGAACCATGATTAATATCTGATCCCCCAACACAACCAGCGTTCCACCACGATTTTCCAAACGATCCTTCAAACTGGTATGTGAATCAATATAACTACCGTAGCTGCCGCCCAGTATTGCACCTGTTGCTGCACCGGGGAAAAACCCTACCCCAGAAGCCAAGGCACCCGCCGCACCACCTGCTGCACCACCCAATAAAGCACCTTTTGTTGCCATTGTTGCATTTTGATAGGAATCACTGATATTGCCGTCCGTACTCACCAAGTTTTTGGCATTGTCTACACCCATATCCATATTCGTCGCCGCATCACGAGACACATCAGACGCAGCACAGCCACAGAGAAAAACAAACAGAAAAAAATAACCCATCCGCAAAAGTCGCGACGATTTCACACACCATTTCTTATTGTTTGAACACATCATTTTTTATTTCCGCCTAACTAGAACGACTCTGAAGCGCAACAAAGTAGCTGCATATTTCATTCGCCATTGCGATCACTTCCATCGGTGTCAACAAGAAACTTTCCATATGCGGTGGGTATTCTGTTGACGTTCCCATATCTTTAATGATTTCCTGCGTCATGCCTGACGCTTGCGAAACTGATCGACCTAAAATTCTTTCAATCAATTCTATCTTGTCTTTTACAAGAGTTTTATTTAGCAGAGCCAGACTAAACGATTTCTTCTCTGCTTCTGTTAAAGTTGCCATAACCGTATCAGACAAGAAGACACGGCTGAATATATTCATTTCTCCCATTCTGACAAAATCATCGGCTGCCTCACCCGTCACAGCAGCGACTTCTTCACCAGCAACAACTTCATTACGTCCATGGAAAGCAAGCAACGCATTCAGACAACGCTCAATGGCATTCTCGCCTTGCGCAGTTTGTAATGCATCTGCAATATAGGTTATTTCATCCGTTTCATCACCCGTAAAGTTGAATACAATATCTTCTTTTACCAGCGCATCAAATTTTTCCATACGCTGTTCTAAATCAAACACAACACGCGTCAATGGTGGTTCAACTTTCAAGAAATGATTGAGTCGCATTTTCTGAGCAGGATCTAACTTCACATAAAACATGCGTGCACGTACAATCTTTGCTTTGAAGAAGATATGGGCTTCACCTTCTTGCTGATTCTTGAGATCAAGTAAATCAATACGTTGCCTCTTTTCAGAAGAAGCGCTACGACTGTCCATATAATTATTCAATAAAGTACCTGCATTTGTTTGGAAAGAATCGACTTTAGTCACCCAAGATTCGCCTGCTGTTTTATGAAAGAAATCCCACGTTTCAAGCGGATCTTCTAACTTCATACAAATTTTAATGTTTGTATTTGCACCAATAGAGGCAGCTTCTTCCTTAGACGCCTTTTGGAAAGCAGGCAAGTCTTGTCCAGCAAAGACAACAGAGAATCCGAGCGAACGCGCCTGCGCAGGCACAACAGCGAAACCTTTTACTGCATAGTAGCCATACTCATCGAGTATGCACATATAAGGTGTTGGTGCATTCGTTGGCTTACGCATAATCACATCACGATATGAACCTTCTACAGATTCTCCTAAACCAGCTGCCATCATGGCTTTCAGCGAAGCAATGATGACTTTGCCTAATGCCGCCAGTTCATCCGTTGATTTTTCTAAAGCAGGCAACAACACAATTAAAATACGTCGATTCAGCACAACGTCTTTCAAATCAACTTCCGCTAAATTTGTACGAATAATATGTCCATACGTATCTGCCAACGAACCAAACACGCGCGTTAGCTGCATGGTAATAAATCCATGCTGTTCCAAGACTTGCGAAACTTGCTTCCCCTTTTTTCCTGCATCATAGCCGGGTAAGTTTTTGATATAGTTTTTGATAGGCTCTAAAATGAGATCAGGCGCATCAGCAAGACTCACTGGCTCTTGATTATCACGCGGAAAAACCTTATCCACTGCAATGGCTTCTAGTCGTGGCAATTCAAAATAATTACGGACAGCATTAGCGTCTAATAACAATTTTCCCTTGTCACGCATATAGACCAATACCTTCATCAGCGCTTCTACGAAGACAATCGCTCTACCTTTCCACATATCACCATCTGCGCTCTGCGTACCCGCATCCATCAGACTGACAACAAGCTGCGACAACATACTCGATGAACCACTGCAAAACGGATTCATTGTATTAGAAAGGCGCTTTTCTTGTGGCCCGACAACGTCACGTGCACCCGTCATAAAGTTAATCAGCAGTAAATCGTCTTCACGACCCATCGAACGACACATCGCGAACATATTGGCAAAAAGCGTGTTATCACCTTTACCATCAATATAAAGAAATCCACTACCTTGAACCAAAGCGTTAAACGCAAGTGAGGTCAGCGCCACTGTTTTACCGCTACCCGTGGATCCAAACATCAAGACATGCGTCCGCATATCATCATTGTTAAACCAGATTTCATCATTATCTGAACGACGATTCCCAAAAAAGGTAATGCCTCTTGCTTTGCGCGGCTTTGTTGTACCGGGGAAAAAATCATTATAATCATACACCAAGGATCGCTGCGGCATACGAAAAGGTAGTACACTACGGCGTGTATAAGCATACAGAAAGATTAATATACCAATGACGCCAATCAGATCACAAACAGGGGAAAAGAAAAAAGCACCCATCGCAAAACTCATCATCAGAATCGCGCTATTGACGGGACTCTTAAAGAAATCAACAATCTTCATCCCCAGCGTGCGCGTATCACGCAGCAGCAGCTGTGGAGAAAGTTCATGTTGCTCTTCTAGCCCACGCAGTCTCATGTTTTTACCTATTTACTCTTCTTCATCCCGCTTATAAAGAATGTCTTTTAAAGCAGCTTCTAATGCATTTGTTGCTTCATCAATCATGGGCGTTAGAATTTTTCTACCCATCTCTTTTTCTGCTAGCCAGTGAGCATGAATACCGCCTACTTCAATATAAGGCGTCTGCCTGCCAACAGAATTCAAAGTATACCATAGCCGACGGTCAACCGGCTTGAGCCATAAAAAATCTGCTGAGGCCTGCACACCATCTTCTCTGGCGCCACGCAACATTGCCGCCATCACAGTCATCACATAGGCATGCTCCCCCACAACTTTCTGAACAAGTTTTGTTTTTTCATGTTTCTTTATTAAGCCATCCACGCCTGTGAGATCGAGTTTACCACTTTTGGCTGAAATATTGAGCTGCGTTAACACGGTGACAGCTTCTTTGGTATCTCCATTAATACGCGCCGCGAACACAGCAAATAATGCCCGCATATAAGGGGGCAAGTATCGTGTCCCCTTCCATAATGGACCTAGCTGCAAGCTGAATAATTTACTGGCCTCCCCACGCTTCAATACGACTTCAATACGATCCCAGTCTTTACGATGCATCCCTTCTTGTCGGGCAGCCCTATACTCCTCTAATAATTTATATTTCTTACAGAATTGCATTGGATTGAGCGCCATTGCCCAAGGACCCACATCAATATCTTTTTTTAATAAATCGAGATCTGTGACAACCGAAATTTGAGGCCAATTAACCTCTTCACATTTGGCAAATTGCATCATTTTGTAAGTCGTGCGATAAGAACGAGCAGCGTTACCAAAGTAAACAACGACTGCCAAAACACCCAACACGAGAACAATAGGGTAACGCAGCCATTCACCCACAGCAGCCCCTATTGTGATTAATTGATCAAATTTAATAATTTTGGGATTATTTTTAGCATAAGTCACCACGTTGCGTAGTTTATCAAAATGATGGGGATCTATGTTGAGATGATCACTGAAATAGCTAAGAAGAGTTAACTCATACAACTTAAGCGTGAAAAAACCATAAACAATCTGATCCTTCAAAGCATACCAGACAGCGCCTAGCAATATGAAGATCGCGGCCGTACCCCAAATAATGCCGTAAGAATTATCTGACTGGTTACCCTGCGGGGCTGCTGGTGGCATATAACCTCTACTTGTGCTCAGGTTCCCTTATAGAAACGTCCGCCAAATCTGCCTCACAGTCGAACGCTTGGTGTTTATTCGCTAACCATACTCACGTTATCCTACTATCAAACTTTTTTCTAGCCGTTAATATTCCTCTTCCTGCCTTTGTTGCCTTTCTTTAATCTCATCCAGTGTTTTGCAATCTATACAGAGTGTGGCCGTTGGCCTGGCTTCTAATCGACGTAACCCAATTTCTACACCACAAATTTCGCAATAACCATAATCCTTTTCACGTATCAGTTCTAACGATTCTTCTATTTTCTTCAATAGCTTACGCTCACGATCCCTGGTACGCAGACCCACACGAAAATCTTCTTCCTGCGTTGCCCGATCATTTGGATCTGGGTAATTTATAGCTTCTTCTTTCATATGTGTCACAATTTTATCACCGCCTTCCAATAAGCGCTGGCGTAGTGACATTAAGATATGATGAAAATGCTCTAACATTTTCGCACTCATATATTCTTCAGTCTTTTTCTGCTTATAGGGTTCTATCCCTAATACTTCCAGACTGGGTTCCAAAATACTCTTATCTTTACCTATACCCGTTGTTGTCATAAACCACACCCCTTCTCAGACTTCCTAATCAGCCTAAACTTAACAGCTATATCAAAAAGAACCTCACATCGCAAGACAAACTTAGCGTCACTCTTAGCGTCACTAACGACTCGCCCAAGAGAACAGTCCCATGCCGTCTGAACTCCCACTTTCTTGCCATCCTGTCAATTTTCAGAAGGCGTAGTCTACATATCCATACCACAGAAATAAAGGTAACTTTATTGATCAATCAGGGTTCCCTCACTACAGAATAAGCAAATTTGATTAAAAGTTGCATTATTGGATAGTCCGCAGCTCTATCTGTTCAATTTTTGAGTCACAACAATCACCGTGGCGCCCCACGCTTCAGAGATAAGTTCTATCGTAGAAAAACCGTGTTTTTCAGGGATGAAAAACTCGAGCGTACATGGATGTATTTACAGCGTGTTTTTCTACGATAGAACTTATCTCTGAAGCGTGGGGAGTCTCGGTTTAAGCTTTTCGCACTGTTGGTGTTATTATTTTCGTTGAATAATTGTGGAATGTCCGATTTGATCAAAATTTAGATGCATTCACCCTGACGGGCGAATGGTATAGAACAACAAGTTTTTTGAATAATTAATGCTAATTTTCTTCTTCATTAGATATCCAATGTAAAACTTCTTCTAGCTCATTTAAGAACAGATGAAATGCCGGAAGTTTAGATACCTGATGTCGCAGCTGAACCGCCCATTCTGATTCAAGAAATTTCCGATTATCATGCGCTTCAATTAGCCTCATTTTCGGAAATGGAGCCGACCGCAGCTCGCATTTTTTTCGAAGCGTTTGCTTAAGCAGATTGAAATTTACATTTGAGTCTTTTTTTCGATAAAGATGAATAACATCATATAGGTCTCTTGGTCGTAATCGCTGCATTAGAGAACGCAATTTTTCAGAAAATAATTCCTCATAAGAATAAGCAAGAATTTTTTTTCCTCCTTCCAACATGTCTGAGTATGCATGATATATATTTTTGATTTCTGACCCAAGAATCAATGGCTCATCAAGAGTGAGATCGATTTTAAGACGCGGCAATCGTGTAACGCTTATATTGCGCTGAATAGGCCCACGATAAGATAATTTACCTTGCACAGAGATCGAATCTCTGGTGTTTTTAAAAATATCAAACTCAATCCCTTCTTGTGGAAATTCAATGCCAGCATTACTGTAAACCCAACGAGAAATTTCGATAAATATATTCTTATAAAAACCCTCGCTAACATCATGCTGTTTGCCGTAATAGGTAAAATCAAGATCTTCTGAAAAACGATACGTTTCAAAGTAACATTTTTTTAAACAGGTGCCGCCTTTAAATATCCATGAGTTTTTTGTTGCAGCATGATGGTGTATCCCCGCTAACACCCAACTGAGAACATAATCTTTTTCAACGATATCCATCCCCAGCTTTTTAGCAGTAGCAATTTTCTGAATTTCTTCTTTGAGTATCATGCTTGATCCTTAATATTGAATGACTTGGGCACCCATAGGTTCCACCGTGTTTCTAAACGATCTCCAGGAGTTGCGGGATCGAGCTGAGAATAGCCAGATTTTAAATTATCTTTACAAACAAGTACGATAGCGTTAGCGCCATCAAACTTTAATAATTCAACGAGAAAACCCAATCTTTTGTAAACAACGCTGTTCCCCATCACATGGGCATATTCAAATAATGTACTTTGATTAAACTCTTTGGAACGAATATAAGCTGATAGAACATCAGCTACCATACGAATACCACCAAAAACAGCGGGATCATTCAGCCCATCAACCACAGTTTTAGTTGGGTCGGAAATGCTGATTTTAACTTTACCGCTCCATATAGTCTGCGTACCAAAAATTTTCTTAGGAAGAACAGTCTTAACTTTAAAAGCAACGCCACTCAGGCTCTGTTCTCGTTGATGTACTTTTTTAGTAGTCATTACATAAATAGAGTTGAATATCTGTTCCGTTAATCCCCAATAGTGGGCTGCAGTCCACCCTCCAATGTAACAGGGAGAAAAAAGCTTATGCGCGATTAACCAAGGCTCTTCTGTCGTAACGTCTACAGAAGGAGATTGTAGTGGGACAGGAATGTATAGCCCTCGACAAACGCGATGAAGCCAACCATTTCTTGTCCACATAGCAAGCAGAGAAGCGGCGCGATATCGGCTGACATCTAAAATTTGAGAGGCTTCTGCTACTGTAAAACTCTCTTTAGAGGCTCGTAAGAGCTTCCCCAAAAGCTGCCGTCCTACGCTTGTTAACCCGCCTAATTCAGTTTTCATACTATATATTTTATTCTATTTATTACATGAAAGTCAAATATTAGAATAAAATATATAGCTACCCTGGAAGATCACTTTTTATCAAAACTCCGCAAGTGACCCTTTCATGACCTGACAAGTCAGTAAAAGTACACACTGCTTCGTAATTTGCCAAAAGAAACAAAGCGCGCACCGCCTCCCCCTGAGCATAACCATGTTCAATGAAAAGGTGACCACCTTCTTTCAAATAATGCCCGGCTGTCAAGATAATTTTTTTGATTGCATCCAACCCTTCTTCGCCGGAAACCAACGCCTCTATCGGTTCATACTGCAATTGCGCTGCATAGGCGTCCCACTCACGCAATCCAATATAGGGCGGATTACTCACGATGATATCAAATTGCTGCGGTGGTAAAGCCTCACACCAATTGCCACAATAAAAAGAAACGTTTTCTAGATCAAGTTGCGCTGCATTCGCACTCGCCATTGCTAATGCTGCCTCACTTTGGTCCGTGAGAGACAAATGCCATTTTCGCCGCTCATGCGCAATAGACAAACCAATCGCACCACTGCCGGTTCCTAAGTCCACAACAGATAAGACAGTATCAGATGGCGCAACCGCTAATACCTGTTCAACCAGCAATTCTGTTTCTGGGCGCGGGATGAGCGTAGCAGGAGAAACAGCAAATGTTAAAGACCAAAAGGCCTGGCGCCCAGTCAGATAAGGAAGGGGCTCTTTTGCACAGCGACGCGTTACTAAAATATCAAATGCTTCAAATTGCGCCGCAGTCAGCATTTGCGCTGGCCAAGCCTGCACATAACTACGCGGTTTATCTAGCACAAAAGCCAATAATAACGCTGCTTCCAACAGGGGCACATCGGTGACGGTTGCTAATTTATCTTCTGCGTACCGTAAACAATCACCTATTTTCATCACATTAATCTTCTAATGATGCAATCAAGTCTGCGTTATTTTCTTGACTCAACGCATCAACAACAGGAGCCAATTCACCTTCCATGATTTGAGGCAGCTGATACAATGTCAAATTAATGCGGTGATCCGTCAGGCGACCCTGTGGAAAATTATAAGTTCTAATACGCTCAGAGCGATCTCCTGTACCAACCAAACTGCGCCTTGCTTGCGCTTGTTGCTTTTGTTGCTTCTCACGTTCAGCAGATAAAATACGCGCTTTTAATAAAGACATTGCACGAGCACGGTTTTTATGCTGAGAACGCTCATCCTGACACTCTACCACTGTACCCGTTGGAATATGCGTAATACGAATAGCAGAATCTGTTTTTTGCACGTGTTGTCCACCTGCGCCCGAAGAACGGAATGTATCAATACGCAAATCGCTTGGATTTAAATCAATACTTTCAATTTCATCTTCTTCAGGCAAGACAGCAACAGTGCACGTTGAGGTATGAATACGCCCCTGTGCCTCTGTTTCAGGTACACGCTGCACACGATGCACGCCTGATTCAAATTTAAAGACAGAGTAAGCACCCTGACCGATCACACGTGAAATAATTTCCTTGTATCCACCATGCTCACCATGACTCTCGCTGATAATTTCCACCTTAAACTTCAGCGATTCCGCATAGCGGCAATACATGCGATGCAAATCACCAGCAAAAATAGCTGCTTCATCACCACCTGTACCAGCACGTATTTCTAAAAAGATATTATTATCATCGTGCGGATCCTTCGGTAACAATGCTAACAGCAGCTCTTCTTCGCGAGCTATCATATCTTTCTCTATTTTCGCAATCTCCTCTTTTGCCATTTGCTGCAATTCAGGATCTGCATCATTGAGCAACACATTCGCTTCCGCTAGTTGACTCTGATTTGTTTGGTAGTGATGATAAGCTTGCACAAGCGGTTCTATTTGCGCGCATTCTTTAGAAAGATCACGGTATCGATTTAAGTCATTCGTCACTGCCGGATCAGACAATAATGTTTTTAGCTCTTCGGAACGCTTTGTGACAGCTTGTAATTTATATTCTACGGATGGTCTCATAACGCCTCAGTTTCTGGATCAGAAATAGCAAATAATTGTTTAGCGAATTGCACTAACTCGAAGCGCCCCTCCGCGCCAGCTTGGCGCAGTTGCACACTGGGTACATGTAATAATTTCTTCATAAAAGCATGCGCAAAGCGCGATAAAACAAGCTCAGGATCCACCCCCTGCCGCAACTGATGCCTTGCTTTCGCCAGTTCGCCCTCACAAATCACATTAAACTGATCGCGATAAGCGCGAATGGTATGCGTTACTTTATCGTGAGATTCTGATTGTGCAAAGAAATCAATGCTTTCTTTGCGAATCATTTCACGCGCTTTATCTGCCGCATGTTCACGACCCTGTCGATGCTGTTCTATCATGATTTTCAAATCATCAATGCAATACAGGTATGCGCCTGCCACAGTGGCAACCTCAGGATCGATATCTCTAGGTACCGCCAAATCAAAAAAGATAAGCGGCTTATTCTCTCGTCTCTGTACGGCACGCAACACCATTTCTTTTGTTAACAAAGGTGTCGGACTGCCCGTTGCAGAGAAGACAATATCTGCGGCCTCTAAAGCAACTTCTAAGTGATCTAAGGTATTGCTCTGGGCAAAAAAATCTTCTGCCAGGGCTTCTGCTTTGTCTATATTACGATTTAAAATCGTGATCCGCTGATTCAACTGGGATTTCAAATAACGCAACAATAGCGATGCCGTTTCGCCCGCGCCGACGAGCACAACGTTAGCATCATTAAAAAGTATTTTTTGTTGAACGCCCACTTGTTGCTTGATAAAGTGCACAGCCGCCGAAGCCACTGATACAGGGCAAGCACCTATTGCTGTTGCTGTACGCACCTCTTTTGCAATCGCAAACACGCGCTGAAACAAACGATAAAATAATGTATTCACCGCACCTGCTGCACAACTTTCAGAAAACGCTTGCTTGAGTTGACCAAGGATCTGCGTTTCCCCTAATACCATTGAGTCTAACCCACAAGCCACCGTCATGATGTGTTCAATGGCTGCTTCATCACGATAAACATAAAGCACAGGATCCAATTCGTTAAACGATAAAGTCGTTTGCGCGCAAAACCATTCTCGAACAGAGGCAATATCATCTGTCGCGCAATATAATTCCGAACGATTGCATGTAGAGATCAGCACTGCTTCCTCCGCAAGACCGCGGCTCAGCAAATCCTGTAAGTAAGCACCCCACAGTTCTTCTGAAAAATATACTTTCTCACGCAATTGAAGCGCAGCCGTTTTGTGGTTCATACCCAAAACAAAAATAGAGGTAGACATAGTAATAGTTGCCAATTCGTTATTTTGGGCATATTTTATGCTTAAACCTGGTTGAAAATAAAGGATATTCACATGAAAAAATCAATTACATACATTTTACCTATTATGATAGGCTTTCTGGCCGGTTGCACGACCATCGCACCCTCTCCTCCTGTTACAAAAACAACCAAGCAGAACCAAACAATCGCTCTAAAACAGATCACGCACTGGCAATTAAACGGTAAGATTGCAGTGCAGACAAACAAGGATGGTGGTAGCGCATCTCTGACTTGGATGCAAAATAATCAACATTATGATATTTCCTTGTTCGGTCCATTTGGCACGCACAGTATCAGACTCTATGGCCAAAAAGGGGAAGCGCATGTCAAAACGGCAGAAGGTCAATCTGCAACAGCCCGCTCTCCTGAAGACTTACTTGCGAAACAATGGGGCTGGCATCTCCCCGTTTCTTATTTAGCTTATTGGGTACGTGGATTACCCGTTCCACAACTACCCTACAAGTCGACACTTAACGATGCCCATCACTTGTCTACACTCAATCAAGCAGGCTGGCAGGTTGCTTTTCCCAGCTATCAGGCCGTCGACGCTGTTTCCCTACCAGATAAAATTATCATCAACTCAGCCATGCTAAAGGTAAAAATTGTTATCTATCATTGGACGATAGGCTCTGCTTGACACTCTCTACGACTCTCAGCACAATACCGGCTTCATGTTTGTTTATTGTTGGGGTGTAGCCAAGCGGTAAGGCACCGGGTTTTGATCCCGGCATCCCTAGGTTCGAATCCTAGCACCCCAGCCAACGCCGTATTTACTATTGAAGGTTGAAGGATTGCCACTGTGCCTGAAATCATGATTTTTAATGGCAACGCTAGCCACGAATTGTCCCAACGTATTGCAGATCATCTCAACCTCCCACTGGGAAAGGCGCTTGTCAGCCGCTTTAGCGACGGCGAAACAATGGTTGAAATTCAGGAAAATGTGCGCGGTAGAGATGTTTTTATCATTCAGTCTACTTCCTCACCCACTAATGATAACTTAATGGAACTGCTGCTTTTAGCAGATGCCTTGCGGCGCGCTTCTGCTGCCAAAATTACAGCTGTGACACCTTATTTTGGCTATGCCCGCCAGGACAGACGTGTACGTTCTGCCCGTGTACCCATCACTGCAAAGATTGTTGCAGATATGATGGCTGCTGTTGGCATCAGCCGCTTAGTGACTGTCGATTTACATGCAGATCAGATACAAGGGTTCTTTTACATGCCTGTGGATAACCTCTATAGCACACCTTTGATGTTAGAAGATATTTTAGGGCGATCTTATAATGACACAATGATTGTTTCGCCAGATGTTGGTGGCGTCATTCGTGCGCGCGCTATTGCTAAAGGTGTACCTAACGCAGATCTTGCTATTATTGACAAACGGCGTCCACGCGCCAATGAAGCGCAAGTGATGCACATCATTGGTGATGTAAAGGATAGAGATTGCGTCATTGTTGATGATATTTTAGACACGGCCAGCACATTGTGCCGTGCAGTCGAAGCACTCAAAGATCACGGCGCTGCCAAAGTTGCGGCTTATATCACACACCCTGTGCTGTCTGGGCAAGCCATTCACCATATTCAACAATCTCAAATTGATGAAATTGTCGTCACTGACACCATCGCATTATCAGAAGAAGCCAAGCAATGCGCTCGCATTCGTTCCTTGAGCTTAAGCCAAACCATTGCTGAGGCCATTCGTCGCATCAGTGGAGCTGGGTCACTGAGCCGCATGTTTCACGAATAAAGCCAACAATTTTACTATGCTGGCTGAATTGTATCCGATTTTTAAGAAAGTACTTGGATATTGCGTAAAAATAGATAGAATAGGCGCTCCTCACCTTGGTCGCGAGGTGAGTTTTTATTAACCAACTTATAGTGGGGTATTTATCATGGGTTCAGCACAAAAATTTGAACTGGATGCACATGTTCGCCACGAAATAGGGAAAGGTGCGAGCCGCCGCCTACGCCGAGAAGAAAAACTTCCTGGTGTGATTTATGGTGGTGGCAAAGGACCCGTTGCCCTAACGTTCGAACATAAACAAGTTATTAAGGCACTTCAAAATGAGTCTTTCTATTCTCACATCATTACCTTAAAAACAAATGGCGAAGCAGAGCGTGTTATTTTAAAAGATTTACAACGACATGCTTTCAAACCACGGATTTTACATATTGATTTTCAACGTGTTCGATCTGACGAAAAACTCACCATGTCTATTCCTTTGCATTTTGAAGGCGCAGACCTGGCACCTGGCGCAATTGAAGCGGGTGGCGTGATTTCTCACATTGCAAGCAGCGTGGAAATCAGTTGCTTCCCCGATGATTTGCCAGAGTATCTCAGTATTGATATCTCTCAAATGCAGTTGAACGATATTCTACATCTATCGGATATTAAACTGCCTAAAGGGGTAGAAATTGTCGCACTCGCGCATGAAGATAATAAGCCGATTGTTTCTATACATATGCCTCATATTCAGGAAGAAGAACCAGAACCTACCGAAGCACCTGAGGCTTCAGAAGTTCCTGCAACCGCACAGAAATCAGACGGTGAAGAGGCGCAAGGCGAAGAACAATCTGATGGGGACAAGAAATCCAAGTCCTAAACCAAGTGTGATCCACTTCCAAGCGCTTGCTTGGAGGTGACATCACTTTTCACTGCTTACCGAATAATGGGAGCGAGTTCTCGTGCCACCTATTCAACTGATTGTCGGACTAGCCAACCCTGGTAAAGAATATGCAGACACCCGACACAATGCGGGCGCTTGGTTTGTAGAAGAAATTGCAGTATCCACTCAAACAAAGCTGCAAGCACAAACAAAATTCCACGGCCTATATGGAAATGCTCGACTAGAAGCACAGCCTTGCCATTTATTAATACCAACGACCTTCATGAACTTAAGTGGTCAGTCGGTGGCTGCCTGTATGCGTTACCATAAAATACTACCTGATGCTGTACTTGTAGCACACGATGATTTGGATCTACCAGTTGGCACAGTCAGGCTCAAATTTGACGGCGGGGATGGGGGACATAATGGCTTAAAAGACATTATGCGTCACTTAAACACGAAGCAATTTTACAGATTACGCATTGGCATTGGGCGACCTTCGCATCAAAAGACATCCGTAGATTATGTGCTTGATTCACCTACCAAAGCAGAACGGATTAAAATAGACGAGGGTATTTACCTTGCAAAAGAAGCATTACCGCTGATTGCGGCAGGCGAAATACAAAAAGCCATGCAACAATTACACTCAACACCACCTTCAGCTTAACGGAGATTTTTATGCCATTACAATGTGGTATCGTTGGACTACCCAATGTTGGAAAATCCACTTTATTTAATTGTCTTACAAAAGCGCAAATTGCAGCAGAAAACTATCCCTTCTGTACCATTGAGCCCAATGTGGGCGTTGTCAATGTACCGGATCCACGTTTAGCCAAGATTGCGACCATTGTAAGCCCAGAAAAGATTGTGCCCACTTTCGTTGAATTTGTTGATATTGCTGGTTTAGTCGCTGGTGCAGCGCAAGGGGAAGGCCTTGGTAATAAATTCTTATCTCATATTCGAGAAACCGACGCTATTGTGCAAGTTGTGCGTTGCTTTGAAGATGATAATATTACGCACGTTGCTGGCAAGATCTCTCCTGTTGCAGATATTGATGTGATCAATACTGAACTGGCATTAGCGGATCTCGACACAGTAGAAAAAGCCATGATTCGCGCACAGAAAGCCGCGCGATCTGGCGATAAAGCAGCGATCACAGAAGTTGCATTATTGGAACGCGTTAAGAACCACTTAAACACAGGAAAGCCTGTGCGCATACTTGATATTAGTAAAGAAGAAAAGGTTATCTTACAGAGCCTGCATTTACTAACCTCAAAGCCAACACTTTATGTCGCGAATGTAGCGGAGAATGGTTTTACCAATAATCCTCTGCTTGATGAAGTGAAAAAAATTGCTATTGCGGAGCATGCCGAAGTTGTTGTTATTTGCGCAGCGATAGAGGCTGAGATCGCGCAACTTGATGATGCAGACAAAGCGACGTTTCTTGCTGAGTTGAATTTAACGGAACCGGGGCTTGATCGCTTAATTCATGCCGGTTACAAACTGCTAGGTTTAGAAACTTATTTTACGGCTGGCGAGAAAGAAGTGCGCGCTTGGACCGTCAAAAAAGGCGCCACCGCACCACAAGCAGCGGGCGTGATTCACACAGACTTTGAAAAAGGATTCATCCGCGCAGAAGTCATTTCTTACGATGATTTTACGCATTACAAAGGCGAGCAAGGCGCCAAGGAAGCTGGTAAGTGGCGCCTTGAAGGCAAAGAATACATCGTGCAGGATGGTGATGTGATGCATTTTCGGTTTAATGTATAGCGCTATTTCCGAACCCCATGCATTATTTAGCGTTTGTCTTGTTGTGCAGCTAATCGATCATTGATTGGCGGCACAACACACATATGATGTCTATACCCATCATACTTCAAAATGCAATTTGAAATGCTGTTATCCGCACACAGAGTGAATTACACTTTGTGTGCGGATAAGGGGATTTAATAATTTATTGAATAAAATCAATATGATAAATTAGTGAAAAATCAAATCATCTCTACCAATCAATCACGCCACACAACATTCTGCCGCCGCCACCGCCTAATTTTTGCGGCACATCGGCGTAATTATCGCCACCATCGTGAATAATCAAGGCACGATGTTGGATTTCCTGAAGACTATGAAGACGCGGCGCAAGCACAGGCAACGTAGCCGTACCATCTGCGTTAACAAATAAAATAGGTAAATCACCAAGATGTCCATGTTCATTATAAGGACCCAAATGCTTTCCTGTGTGCTTAGGATCGTAATGTCCGCCCGCTTCCATGCCATCCTTTTCGCAAGTGGGGTGCTGATGGATATGAAATCCATGCGCGCCCGGTATCAAAGCATGTAAATGTGGCGTGAATAGCAATCCGTATGGCGTTTCATCAATCACAATTGTACCGACAGATATTCCCGTGCCGTCTATATTCGTCAGCGTCATATTAATATTAATACTGGCTGTTGCACTGGCTGAAAAGGCTACACAAAACGTTACTAACGCCCATCGAAAAATATTTTTTAACACATCATCCTCCACGAACTGATTCAAATATCATTGGACAACCTCATACTGAATCCCAACCGAGTCAGCAAGTTGCGATCATCCGACGACAGATGATCGCTCAACAATCTGAGAAATGCAAACTCAGAACGACAGTACCCCATCCTACCCTTACCATTTCCCTCTAAAAATTCGCGCCGCATCGCATCAAAAATAACAGCGCACTGCATGTCAGATCGTAACTGCTTTTTCATGTCCGTCGTACAGCGCCAAATATCAAATACAGTCAACACACAAGATTGCCAATCATGACATTCCGTCATCAGCGTACACAGCTGCGTTTTCCCATCACACAAATCAGCTTTTATCATCCCGGTCTCACAAATACGGCGATACACTTGCGCTATACCACGTATTTGACTTTGCCTAGAATACCCCGCAATATGCGGCGTGGCAATCTGCGCCATTTCTAACATATCGAGATCAATATGCGGCTCATTCGGCCACACATCAAAACACCAAAGCATATGCCTTGCATATGTCATTAAATCTTGAGGCTGAATGACATTGCCTCTACTGGCATTAATCAACACCGTACCTTTTTTCTGACGCTTAAAAAAAGCCTCGTCTAGAAAATGTAAAGTTGGATATTCTCCATCACGAACCAGCGGCACATGCACAGAGACAATATCAACATCAGCGATATCCTCTAAAGGAGTGTGCTCGAAATCTTTTTCTGCTGCCGTGCGAAGCGGATCACACTGCAACACGGTGATATTCAGCGCTTTTAGATGCGAAACAACACGGCGCCCCACTTCTCCTACACCAATCACAGCTGCTTTTAAGCCATTTTTTGACAGCAATTCACGCTGCTGTAAAGCAGCGATCACACTCACGACATAATCTGCAACAGGTGGGGCGTTAAACCCCGGCGCGGCGCACCACTGTATGCCTTGCTTATTTAAAAAATCGAGGTCGATATGGTCTGTGCCAGCTGTGACAGTCCCTACAAATCGCACGGCGCTACCTGTGAGCAAATCAGCATTGACTGTTGTCACAGAACGCACGAGCAATATCTCGGCTGATTTCACATCAGCTGCTGTGATTGCTCGGCCTGGCCGTAAAATCAAATCAACATCTTGCGGGAAATAAGATGCCACGAAAGGAATATCTTGGTCTGCGAGAATGTTTATCATAAGTAATTCACCTTACCGTGATTGAGCAGTGATGCGGCTAGTCATATGACGCTCCCTCACGGTCGCGGCTCGGTTTCGCGGCTCCGTTTTAATTGAGTAAAATACCCAGAAAAACAACCATGCCCACCCAGTTATTATTTAAAAACGCTTTAAAACACCGCGCCGGATCTCGATCTTTAATCAACCATTGTTGATATAAAAATAAAAGTGCTGCTAACAATAAACTTAGCCAATAAAATAAGTGCAAATGAAAAAGAAACCCAACAAAGCAGAGCATCAACATCACATCACCCTGCAAAGCAGCAATCATCCACTTATCATATTGCGCAAATAAAATAGCCGTCGACTTTACGCCTATTTTAATGTCATCCTCTCTATCAACCATGGCATACAGTGTGTCGTACATGACCGTCCAAAGCGCTGCTGCCAAAAATAACACCCATGCCAGTAATGGCACTGTGCCTTGTGTCGCAGCAAAGGCCATCGGTACACCCCAGCTATACGCCACGCTCAACCCAACTTGCGGCAAATGCGTGACGCGCTTCAAAAAAGGATATAAGACTGCTAAGCCAGCGCCTATCAAAGCAAGATATACTGTTAGTCTATTACAAAGTAACACCAAACCAAATGCCATCAGAAGAAGACAACCCGCCAACAACAATGCTTCTTGAACGCTAACCTCACCCGTTGCCAGTGGACGTCCCTGCGTACGTTTAACATGAGGATCAATGTGCCTATCCGCCATATCATTGAGTATGCAACCCGCGCTACGCATCAATATCACGCCCAGACTAAAGATGACCCATAAACGCAATGCAGGAAAGCCACCATGCGCTAACCATAACGCCCACCATGTTGGCCATAACAGTAACAAGATACCAATAGGCTTATTAAGGCGTATCAAAGTGACATATTGTGTGATTTTCTTAAAGATTTGCATGCGGGAAGTATACACCTGTCAGATGGTAATAGGTATAATCGCGAGGATGACACACCGTATCGCAACTTCTTACCTGAACGCTGAACAGCAACCACAAGCCGAGCGACTTGCAGAACGCTTGGGGGTAGCGTGTATCCCACTTGATCAACAAAATGGCTATGACTATTTACTTCTCTACACACCCCACTATCTGGGATTATTGAACCCCAAAGAACCACGCACAACACCACTCTTTATTGATTTTCTCTCTGGTAAGATGCGTTATCGACGCCAGCATGCCAGCTTACGCAACGAATACCTCGCCAAAGCAATGGGGAAGAAGCCGCATCAGCACCCCCGTATTCTAGATGCCACAGCAGGCCTCGGGCGAGATAGCTTTATATTGGCAAGCTTGGGGTATCAATTAACCTCGGTTGAACGCTCGCCCATACTCCACGCACTATTAGAGGACGCCATAGCAAGAGGGAAGAAAGATGCGTCAACTTGCGACATTATGTCTCGTATTAACCTTATCTTGCATGATTCTGCTTCGTACATACTAGAAAATGATGATTACGATATCATCTACCTAGACCCTATGTTCCCAGAACGGCAAAAGTCTGCGTCTGCCAAGAAAGAGCTTGTTATTTTACAAAACTTGCTTGAAATTGACGAGAACGCACACGAACTGCTGTCAATTTCACTCAAAAAAGCAAAATGGCGAGTTGTGGTTAAACGACCCCGCCTAGCACTCCCTCTGGCAAACCACAAACCGAGCTTTTCACTAACAGGTAGTAGCAGTCGATTTGATATTTACCTTTAGAGCAGATACTATGCCGGAATGGAACAATTAATAGAATATTTACTACATATAGACATACACTTATTCGCTTTTGTGTCTCAATACGGCACATTGGCTTACGCCGTTTTATTTCTTGTCATTTTTTGTGAGACAGGACTGGTAATCACCCCTTTTCTACCCGGGGACTCTCTACTATTCGCAGCAGGCAGCCTGTCTGCCAATCAAGATCAGCCGCTACGTATTCAGTTATTGTTTTTACTGCTACTATTGGCAGCTATCTTAGGCAATAAACTCAATTATATAATAGGACGAACCCTCGGCACCAAAATGAGCGCTGCACCACATCATTGGCTATTCCAGAAAAAACACCTAGCGGCAACGCATGCTTTTTACGAAAAGCATGGTGGCAAAGCGCTGGTCATTTCGCGCTTTATCCCTATTATTCGCACCTTTGCTCCTTTTGTGGCCGGTATTAGCACCATGCCACTGCGTCGGTTCTCTTTATATAACATCATTAGCGGACTACTCTGGGTGGGAACACTCCTAGGCCTGGGATACTTACTTGGCACCCTCCCTTTCGTGAAAAATAACTTTACCTTGGCTATCTATAGCATTATCTTACTCTCGCTCACCCCGCTTTGCGCAGCTTACTTTCGTCGAAAATTGAACAGCACCAATTAGTTTGTAAATGCTTCGAACTTGCAACCAACAGCGCCTATCTTACCCGATCTAGACAGCATCATAAAATTCATACACAATAGGCGGATCTTTTACGCGGAGTTGTTATTATGATTGATATGCGAACACTTAGGAAATTAATCGAGCTGATCCAAGAAAGCGGGGTCGGCGAGATAGAAATCAAAACAGGCGAAGAATCGGTACGCATTACCAAAGCATCTGCCCCCTCGTCAGCTCCTGTCTATGTCACTGCGCAACCACCTGCTGCCGCACCCATTGTCGCACCAGAGCCTGCCTCACAGAAGCCGGAGCCAGTATCAGCTACCCACAATAAGCATACGGTAAAGGCACCGATGGTTGGCACAGTGTACCTTTCATCCACGCCGGAGGCGAAACCGTTTGTTGAAATTGGCCAAACAGTCAAAGTGGGCGATGTGCTATGCTTAATTGAAGCCATGAAGATGTTTAATCAAATTGAAGCTGACAAGGCTGGCGTTGTCGCAACTCGCTTGATCGACAACGGCACACCGGTCGAGTTCAATCAACCCTTATTTGTCATTGAATAGCCCATTAGCAAGAGGATAAGACATGTTAGATAAAGTTCTCATCGCTAATCGCGGAGAAATCGCACTGCGCATACTACGCGCATGCAAAGAATTAGGCATTAAAACAGTTGCCACCTATTCAACAGCGGATGACACATTGCTTCATGTGCGTTTAGCGGATGAATCTGTTTGTATTGGCCCACATCCCACAGCCAGCAGCTATCTCAACATCCCTGCTATTATTAGCGCTGCAGAAATCACAGATTCCGTTGCCATTCATCCAGGCTACGGTTTCTTATCAGAAAATGCGGATTTTGCTGAGCAAGTTGAAAAAAGTGGCTTTATTTTTATTGGACCACATCCAGAAACCATCCGGCAAATGGGCGACAAAGTTGCTGCAATTAAATTTATTAAACAGATAGGTATACCTTGCGTACCTGGTTCAGACGGCCCCATTGGCGAGAATGACGCTGAAACGATCGCCTTAGCGCGAGGTATCGGCTACCCCATTATCATCAAAGCAGCCGGCGGTGGCGGCGGAAGAGGGATGCGAGTCGTACATACAGAATCGCATCTCATCAATGCGATCGCGCTCACACGAAGTGAGGCAAAAGCAGCTTTCAATAATGATAAAGTTTATCTTGAAAAATATTTACAAAATCCACGCCACATTGAAATTCAAGTCATCGGCGATGGGCAAGGCAATGCCATTTACCTTGGCGAACGAGACTGCTCTATACAACGACGCCACCAAAAAATTATCGAGGAAGCACCTGCGCCTGGCATCACGCAACAACAACGCGAAGAAATTGGAGAATTGTGCGCACAAGCTTGTAGAGACATGAAGTACCGCGGCGCTGGGACCATGGAATTTCTTTATGAAGACGGCAAATTCTACTTCATTGAAATGAATACCCGCGTACAGGTTGAGCACCCTATTACAGAAATGGTAACAGGCATTGATATTGTCAAAGAACAGCTTCGCATTGCAGCAGGTCAGAAGCTATCGTACACACAAAAAGATGTGCGTATCACAGGGCACGCCATCGAATGCCGCATCAATGCTGAGGATCCACGTACCTTTACCCCCTCTCCTGGCACTATCTCTTACTTCCACGCACCCGGCGGCCCCGGCATACGCGTAGACTCTCATATCTATAGTAGCTATAAAGTCCCCCCTTATTATGACTCCCTGATCGCCAAAGTCATTGCTCATGGGGAAACCAGGGAACTGGCACTCGCGAGGATGCGTAGCGCGCTTGATGAGACCGTGATAGAGGGCATCCGAACCAATATCCCCCTGCATCAGGATATCTTACGAGGGAACTCCTTCCAAAAGGGTCTCGTTAATATTCATTATTTAGAAAAATGGATGAACTTATAAGCTTCATCCATTACAATATCGTCTCTGTATCCGGTTATGTTTTAATTATGTGTTTTAAAACAACAACATACGAAAAACAGCAATAAATCGGCCAGATGATTGTTTTATAGTAATGATACAGTTAGATTAAGTATGAAACTTTTTATTCCATTTTGGGCAAAAAATAGTTGATCTAACAAAGGACAATGTGTAAAATACTTGCTGTATAAATGAACAACCCGGAGTGAGGGAAATAAACGATGAACAGTACTACGCTAGAAAGAACAGAGTCTCCTTTCGAGTTGACTCAAAAAAACCAACCATTGCACGACAGCGTGCGAGAAGCCGTTGAAGGTTACTTTGCTCAATTGAATGGGCAAACCCCAAACAATGTTTATAAGTTAATCTTACAGGAAGTAGAGGAACCCTTAATCCGAACGACGATGAACTTCACAAACGGCAACCAATCTCGCGCTGCGATATTGCTTGGCCTCAGTCGAGGAACATTAAGAAAGCTTCTCAAAGTATACGGGATGCTTGACTAAAGATATGTAGAAGAAAAGCCACCAACAGATCCCTGCTGGTGGTATTCTTTCTGATAAAGAAATCTTTGCTTAACCGCGGGCAGTGACTGTATGATGATGTGTAGCGGATAAGGATGTTAAGTGTGATCGCGACCCAAACGGAAAACGGCCAACAGGATAGCACTGCTCTACCTCCTCAATGCGACGTACCGGCTCAGTCTGCTGCAGAACAAAGCACGGTGACGCCAAGTGTTCAGCAGGCATACACGAGCACAGCACAACCGTTATTACTCCCCAGCCGCACGATGACGCACCACCCACAATCAGGGCTAAACCCTATTGTAGATGCCGCTTCCTATCTTTTTTCTATACTGAGCAAACTAAAGCATTTGAAATTTTATCATCAGCTCAGTAAGTTACAGACTGAACTTATCCAAGAACTCAACCATTTCCAGGAAGCCATCAAGCACCATGGCTATCCCGCTGAATATATGGTTATTTGTCAGTATGTGCTATGCACGGTACTGGATGAGACCATTACACACACACCTTGGGGTAACCAGGGTCAATGGAGCACATTCAGCTTACTCAACGCTTTCAACCATGATACACATCACCAAGATAAATTTTTCTCTATCATGGAAGGTGCCATTAAAGATCCTCGTCTCTATATTGACCTCATGGAATTAATGTATATTTGTTTAAGCATGGGGTACAGGGGACAGTATCGCGCTACCGAACACAGTCAGTACCAGCTTGAACAAATCACAAGCCATCTTTATAAGCATATTCAAGTTTATCGGGGCACGTTCAGCCGCATACTATCACCAGCGCCGCTTAAAATAGGCAGAGACGCCACACAACAGGCGAGCGCGAGACATGTTTCCTTATTTTTTGTTTTTTTTGTAACCGCGTGCATTATTCTTTCTCTCTTTGTCAGCTTGAATTATTTTCTAGACAATGTCTCAAAAAGCACATACACAACGCTCGCGAAAATTGAAAAAACCGCACAAACAACACTAACGTAACTGTTCCTTTCAAAATCCTATTTTTTGCTTGGAGAAATACATGCAACAGAGAATCAAAGAGAATAAATTAAAAAGAGTGATATTTAAAAAAAGCACAATCAATCAACTCATTCTGTTAAGCGCTGCAACCGCGGCAATTTGGATAATAGGTCTGTTCTATGCACCTCTCTCTAGTGTAGAGAAACGCATTTATCTTACCTTACTTGTCTATCTTTGCTGGCTATTAAAGTTTGTACTCGTAGCACCTGCTAAAACGCGCACCATTGACAATCAAGCGCAGCAGAAATTAAATCAACTTTCGCTTCACTTTAAAGGCGCTATGCAATTTCTAAAAACATCAATCGCTAAACAGGGCAAAAAAATTCGTTTGGGCGCATTACCCTGCTTTCTCCTGGTGGGATTACGCCAAGGAGGCAAAACCAGCTTGGTTGCGCACTCTGGCATGCCTTTTCTTTTGCAACGTCGCTTTCAGGAAACAAAGGAGTCTGCGCACAATCATCAGCAACCCGCTTCTGAGCACTGCGATTGGTGGATCACACGCGAAGCAAGCATCATTGATATCCCAGGAAAATTATTAAGCGATAGGCCCGCACCAGAAGAGGATACACAAAAAAAGAAAAATTTCTATCCTTTGCTATGGCGATCATTTTTACGACTCATGAAAAAATACCGTGGCAAAAATGCAATTAAAGGCCTGATCATTGCACTACCACTACCCGAAATCATGAAGCAACTCCAAACGAAAAAAACAGATCTTAAACAATATCATAGCGCGCTTGCCTATCTATTTAAGCGCATCAGCGAACTAGAAGATATTTTTCGTTCAGACATTCCTTGCCATCTTGTGATTACAAAATGCGATTTACTCACAGGATTTTCAGATTTTTTTGCAGAATCAAGCCAAGAGGAAATTTCCCAATCTTGGGGGATCAATTTACCTTACCCGGAATCGCACGAAACAGTAGAAGATGTTTTTATCAATCGCTTTAATGCGCTCATTAAGAAGTTGAATCAACAGCTGATTTGGCGCCTACATCAAGAGCGTAACCCAACTGCGCGACCTTACATCAAAGATTTCCCTTTGCAAGTTGAGCGGCTGAAAGAATTTATCGCAGATTTTATCACGCGTCTTTCTGAAAAAAACACGCATCTCACGGTGAAAGGCGTTTACCTGACAAGCGCATTACAGCCTGAGGAAGAAACAACGGATCAAGTGATACCGCAATCTGCGCAGAACCAACAATCACTGCAGTTATTCAAAGCGCCTTCTCCGCAAACACGCGCTTATTTTATTAAGCAATTTCTAAATAACCAACTACCGTCTCTCTGCGGATCAACAATTACTGAAAAACGATTTCTTTTAAAACATTACACTGCTTTTGCAATTTCTTTTTGCGCTGTTGCAATGGCCATTCTTATTTTTGGGCAAGATTTTAAGCATGGCATGGAGCAAAGTTATTTGGTTGAAAACACACTGGCCACTTATCGCCTCAACGCTTCTTATCCGCATTCACCCTCAGAAAGATTAAGCGATGCGGTGAGCTTGCTGGACTTCCTGGACTCGGTGAGCCGCCCATCAACCTCTCCTTTACGTGCTTTTCATGTGCTTTCTTTCTATTCTCAGGAAGCACAGCAAAGAAATTTGGCGCTTTACCAGAAAACATTACACAGCGTATTGTTACCTGAGATCAAAAATTATTTATCAAGTCGTTTAGAGGGAGAGACAACACATCAAAACCCTCGGTATCTTTATGCTTCACTAGAAGCTTATTTGATGCTTGGCAACCCCGCGCATGCTAAGCCCGCCTACATTGCAATAACATTAAAGAATCTCTTAAATGGCACCATGTCACCTGAAAAAATCAATCACTTGGTTAGCCATACCCTGCTTGCGTTTCATGCTTTTTGGGAGCCACTTTTATTAAATGACGCACTGATCAATGAAACAAGAAGACATTTAGCATCATTATCAAACGAACAGCTTGCCTATGTTATCTTAGAAAACATGAATAATAACAATGAGAACAGTTATCTGCATTTAGGCTGGGAAATGCAACAGCAAACACCTGTCTTCACACACTCACAGGAAAGTCGGTTAATTCCTTATATGTATACAGCAAAAGCATTCCCTGTTGTACTGTCACAACAGATCAACGTCTCAGCAGAGGAAGTCTTGCTTGGCAATTGGGTTTTAAGTACGGATTATCGTGGATACAAAAATCCTGTTCTTTTAAACAAATTGGTGGAGCAACTTCGCGTGATGTACATTAATAATTATATTAATGCCTGGGAAAAGCTGCTCGATGATATACAGCTTGCTGCACCAACAACACTGGCCCAGCTAGATAAAATGATTATCACATTGACAAGCGATCAATCGCCGCTATTACAATTGCTACAGACATTACGTGAAAATACGAATTTTAACGTAATCACAGCAACAAACCCTCGTTTGCTCGACTTAAATACATTAACCGAGAAGAATAAGCCAACGGAAATACAATTAGCTCAGATGCTCATCAACCTAAAAGCATTACATCAGTATCTTCAAAAAATCCTTGTCGCAACAGATCAGCAGAAAGCTGCCTTTGAAGCGGTGAAATTTATTGCTTCAGACAGAAGCACACCCGATGTGTTAACGCAACTCAGATTATCAGCGATTAACTTCCCCAAACCGGTTAAAAGCTGGATAGAAAGTGTTGCGGATAATACCTGGCACTTCTTGGTAGAGGAGTCAGGACGCTATTTAAATACGGCGTGGCGCACGCAAGTTTTCCATCCTTATAAAGCAGACATTGCGAGTCGCTATCCTTTTAATGTCAAAAGCAACGAGGAAGTTGATATTAAAACATTCACAAGTTTTTTTGGAAATCCTGGTGCTGTTGTCAGTTTTTATGATAACTACTTACAGCCTTTTGTTGATACCAAAAATGCTGAATGGCGCTGGAAGAAAATAGAGGGGTTCCCACTACCTTTAACAGAAGATGCGTTGAGACAAATTCAACAGGCCATGCATGTTCACGACACTTTCTTTCCTAAAAATGACGCTACCTTATCTGTTGCATTTTCATTGCAACCATATGAATTCAGTAATCGCATTAAAAGCGTGAAGTTGAGTATTAATGATAAAAATTTCTTAGATATGCGATCGGGCAACAAAACACCGCACATGGTTACTTGGCCTAACAATAATAAAAGCAAACTGACTTCGGTAGAGCTTACGATGGTGAATGATCAAACCATGAGTCGGGACTTTCCTGGCGACTGGGGTTTATTTAGGTTAATGAATGAATCTTACGAAAGCATGTTGTCTAAAAAGGCAATACTGGTCAATGTTTCTATGAACCAGAATAAAGCGACGTATGTTTTATCCTCTACTGAAAAAGTGAATCCTTTATTATCACTTAACTTAAATCACTTTGTTTTGCCACAGCAGTTGACAACCTAATAATAGGAAAAGGATACCCATGTTAGAAGAAAAATATATTGAATATTATGATAAAGACATTTTACTAGAAGGTTATTACGCAGATTGCAATGCGGCCAATAAAAAACCTGCGATACTCGTCGCGCATGATTGGTCTGGCAGAAATGCGTTTGCAATGCAGAAAGCAAAAGCCTTGGCAGAATTGGGTTACGTGGGTTTTGCCTTAGACATGTACGGCAAAGGCATCCTTGGTCAATCGAAGGAAGAGAAATCCTCACTCATACAGCCGTTTATGCAGGATAGGCAAGCATTACAACAGAGAATACTGGCTGCCTTTGAGGCTGTCAAACAGCTTCCTGGTGTTGATGCGACACGCATTGCGGCCATTGGCTTTTGTTTTGGTGGTTTATGTGTATTGGACCTTGCGCGCAGCGGTGCGGATGTACGTGGCGTTGTGAGTTTTCATGGATTATTGCAAGCGCCCCATGATGTTGCCCAGCCGCCTATTAAAGCGGCTATTCTAGCGCTGCATGGTTTTTTGGATCCAATGGCTACACCTGAGCAAGCTGTTGCTTTTGGAAATGAGATGACACAAAGAGAAGCAGACTGGCAACTACACGCTTACGGTAATACATTGCATGCTTTCACCAATCCAGAAGCCAACGACCCCAGCTTTGGTACAGTTTATAATAAAAAATCAGATCATCGCTCATGGCAAGCGATGCAGTCTTTTTTAGCGGAGCGGTGCTCCCATTTACGCAACTAAAGGTTCTTTTTGAGATTGCGGTAAAAATTTTCATGTGTGTTTAAAGAGAGTAATACTAATTCTTTTCCTGAAGATTGGTACGCTAGCAACATTAATTGTTTGTGAATATGGAATTTATAAACTCTGACACCCGCAAGATCCCCTTTTTTTAACTCCCCCATCTCGGGATCTTCTGCAATCTCATCAATAACATTTTCAACAATGTCAATTTGATTACGCATTAATTTTTTTGCAGATTTTTTAAATGTATTGGTTATGATTATTTTCATAAAAGACCGCGTTTATATTTCTCAACATTGCCAGCACGATAATCTTCCAAACCCAGCAAAATATCCTTGATTTGAGAATAAGTCAAATCAGGATTATCTTCTGCAATATGGCCGATCTTGGCCCAGTGCTCAATTTGCTTGGTCACTGACCGGCTTAGCACCCTCGACTGGGAACGCGCATCATTAACTAATTTTTCATCTAAACTCACAGCGATGTTCATGATCGTGATCTCCTATTATTTATTGCATTATACAACATATTATTGTATTTTTCAATATTCAGCACCTACCCAGCGCTATACTTTAATGCAAATCATCATAACTGGCATTTGTGATACAAATTTAAATTAATCAACGAGTTAAGTGTTTTAATGCAAACTTGTGTAAGGAAGCATTGGACTCCTCTCACGGAGTCAGATTTACAATGATTAATGACCGTGACGCTACATCACAAACTGATTCCACTGAAAAATAGGTAACAAAACCGCTAACACAATAAATAAAACCATACCACCCATGAGGATAATCATCATGGGTTCAAACAAACGCAGGCTGATATCAATAAACTGCGCAACATCCGTCTCCTGGTTCTGTGCAACACGATCTAACATACTCTCTAATTGCCCGCTCGCCTCCCCTGATGACATCATATGCACACTCATCGGAGAGAAATAACCCGTTTGCTTTAATGCACGAGAGATAGAAACACCACCCTGCACTTGAGAAACTGCCTCTTGCACAGCCAACCGTATCGGCACCATCGTAATCAAGGCTGTCGCTACCTGCATCGCTTCAACAACAGGCACACCTGAAACAGATAATATCGATAGAGTGCGCGAAAACCTTGCTGTATCCGTCGCTCTCAGTAACTTACCCAACAAAGGAAGCTTTAACAACCATCGATGCACTCGCAACTTGAGTGCGGGTACACGGCTAATCGCACGACGACACGCAACCACAGATAACACAAAGAACAAAAGAAAGTAGATCCCTGTTGCTTGCGCAAAACCACTCAACGCAATCAACATTTTTGTTAAAAAAGGCAAATCTTGATGTAAGTTGGTATAAACAGAAACCATTTTTGGCACAATATAAGCAAGCAAAAATCCAACAATAAAGAAAGCAGAACACAAAACCATCGCAGGGTAAATCAAAGCAGATACCAGTCGCTTTCGCATATGCCACTGTTGTTCTGTGTAGTCTGCCAATCTTAATAAGACACTATCTAAACGTCCTGTTTTTTCACCCGCAGCAACTGTTGCGTGCAACAAAGGCGGAAAAAGATGAGGATGATCTAACAGCGCTTCAGAAAGCGCATAACCCTCCACCACTTTGCTCCGCATTGCAAAAACAATACCCTTCTCTTTAGCACGTTCCGTTTGCTCAGCAATAGCCAATAACGCTGTTTCTACCGGCAAACCAGCAGACAATAAGGTGGCAAGTTGCCTCAATATCATTGAAAGCAGTTGGTGATTAAAAAAAGAAAAGGCACTTAATGATAACCATCGAGAAAAATCATTTTTTTTATGATGCCCCTCTTTTACCAAGTGAACTTTTAAAGGAAATAATGCACTCTCACGAAGCAACTGTCTGGCATGCCTCTCATTTTCAGCTTCAATCACACCCTTCTGTTCTTTTCCTTGGGTCGGCAAAGCAATATAGTGATATGCTGGCATCAGTGCTCACCTGTCACGCGCAAAATTTCAGCCAGCGATGTTTCGCCCGACAACACACGATAAAAACCCTCTTGTCTTAAACTTGGGAATCGTTCTCTTGCATATTCACGCAAGCTAAACTCCGGCGCACGATCGTGCATCATTTTCTGCAAGGTTTCATCTATCACAATCAACTCATAAATACCCGTACGACCACTGTAACCAGATTGCCTACAATGATGACATCCTACCGGATGATAAATCATCGTAGGCACATCCTCGTGAAAATGCAATATCGCACGCTCGGCCTCAGTGATTTCCTTCGCTGCCTTACAAAAACAACATAGTAATCTCACTAAACGTTGCGCCAACACAGCTTTAATACTCGAAGCCAAGAGAAAGGATTCTGCGCCCATGTCTTCTAAACGCGTAATCGCACCCACTGCACTATTAGTATGTAAGGTTGTTAAAACCAAATGCCCCGTCAAACTCGCTTGTATTGCAATTTGCGCTGTTTCTAAATCGCGAATTTCACCAACCATCACAACATCTGGATCTTGTCGTAATATAGCGCGCAAGCCTTTAGCAAAACCCATGTTGATTTTATTATTCACCTGCATTTGACCGATACCAGCCAAATCATACTCTATCGGGTCCTCTACGGTTAAAATATTGCGCTCTTGATTATTGAGCACCGTTAAAGCCGCATACAGTGTCGTTGTTTTACCAGAACCGGTGGGTCCCGTTACTAAAAAAATACCATGCGGCTCAGTGATAATCTCACGCAAGGTAGCAAGTGTTTTTTCTTTCATCCCTAACGATGCTAAATTTAAATGCGCTTGCTGTTTATCCAACAAACGAAGCACCACGCGCTCACCGTGATTCGTTGGCATTGTCGAAACACGCACATCCACAGCGCGACCACCAATGCGCAATGTGATACGACCATCTTGGGGCAATCGTTTTTCTGCGATATCAAGCTTTGCCATCACTTTAATACGAGAAATAACCAAAGGAGAAAGCACACGAGGTGGCGTTAACACTTCTCGTAACATACCATCTAACCTAAAACGAATCTTTAGCGTCTCTTCAAAGGTTTCAACATGCACATCAGAGGCGCCCTCTTTAATCGCTTCGCTTAATAATGCATTTAACAAACGAATAATGGGTGCATCGTCTTGCTTTTCCAATAAATCTTCAACCTTAGGCAGCACATGAATCAGCTCTGTTAAATTTAACGATTCTTCTTCCGCCATCTGCATTGCAGTTGATGCATCCGTTTCATATGCTTTCACTAAATGCTGATTAAATACGACGTCATCTACAAGCATCAATTGAATAGACATTTGCAGCTGCCTACGCAACTCAGCAATGATTGGCGCCGAAGGTAAACAACGACACCAGATATGTGCAATACCTTCTTCCTCGCCACCAAGCAATACACCGTGACGCTTCGCGAAGGAAAAGCGAATCTTCTTCATTTCGTTTCCTGACTCACAGCCTGACTAGCAAAAGGCGTTGGTAAATCTTTTTTATTTTTCCAGGGTGGCAGCCTCGTATCAACAGGTTGATCTCCAATACTAAGCAGGTCATCTGTGTAATTCGCCTGCGTTTTCCTCACATTACTATACGCTGCTTGGCTTAACGTCGTTGCGCCATCGTTATTACGCACAATAATAGGTTTAATAAAAACCATCAGTGTTTTCTTTTGCTGATTATTGGTTTCCTGCCGAAACAGATATCCAACAATAGGAATATGACTCAAAATAGGCACTTTATTGGCATTATCGTTATTTGAACGACTCATTAACCCACCCAACACTAATACATTTTCACTATTAATAATCACAGAATTTGCTATTTTACTTGTATTAATAATCGGTGTTAGCCCCGGATTTTGTGGATTTTGCAAGGTATCGTTCTTCAAATTCAATTTTAAGCGCACAGCACTGCCTAGATTAATTTGCGGCGTCACATCCAACTTCAGCGTAACAGGCACATAATTATTCGTCGTAAATGGCGTTGCTGTTGTTGCATTACCTGTCGTAGCATAAGCACCTGTTTGAAAAGGCACATTCTGCCCTATCTCTATTGTCGCTTTCTGATTATCCAACACCATAATAGTAGGCGTAGAGAGAATATCAACACCGTTTTGATTTTGAAGCGCACTCAGCACCGCTTGAATTTGCACGCTCGGCATCACACCAACCACACCCGCACCATAATTCGGAAAAGCGGTGATGGAACTGCCATTTGCGCTTGTTTGCAACTCACCATTTGGTGTCACACTACCCCACTGAATACCTAAATTAGTAATATTACTTTCATCCACTTCTGCAATAATCGCTTCGACCATCACCTGAGCAGGGCGTATATCGAGTTTCGCGATCACTGCTTTTAAGGCACGCATGAGTGTAGGTGAAGCCGTAATGATGACAGCGTTAATATTAGGCTCTGCTTGAATATTGGTTGCCATCTCTGCTTCTTTTGAGAGACCACCACTGTTTCCACCACCTGCTGGTGCACCAGCAGGTGTACTAAAAGAAGCATTACTCGCGATTGGTATGTTTTTTCCTTGAATATTCGCAGCAATTTTACTTAATAATGGCGCTAGGTTTTTTGCTTCCAAATAACGTAAGTAGATGACCTCTGTATTGCCTGTACTCATAGAAGCTGGTGTATCTAATTGCATGATCAGCGCACGCAATCGCCCTCTTGCAATCTGCGATCCGCTGATTAACAAACTATTGCTACGCTCATCTACTGCAATAGACACGGCAGCTGGCTCGCCTGTTGCACGTGCAGCAGATTGTATGTTATTCAAAACAACCGCCAACTGCACAGCTGAAGCATGCCGTAGCGGTACAATTTGCACGCTGATATTGGCTGCTTTATCAAGCTCGGCCACAATACGAGAAATACGTTTTAAATTAGCCGCATGGCCCACCACAATCAAAATATTACCTGGCGCATAAGCCGTCACATTGCCCCATTGCGGCAACAAAGGACGTATCATCGGCACAAGCTGTGGCGCTGTCGCATTTTCGAGGCGCATAATACGCACGACGGTCTCATCACCCTTGCCCGGAGAATGTATTGTCGCAATACGTGTTGCCTGCTCCCCGCCATCAATATTAGGGATAATTTTTATTACACCACCACTTGGTATTGCTGAATAACCTAGCATTTCTAAAATAGAAAGAAAAACTTCATAAACCTCTTCGTGTCTCAAAGGCTTACTCGAAACCAAACTAATTTTACCCATCACACGTGGGTCTACGACAAAATTTTTACCTGTTTCTTCTGAAACTTCTGTGATGACACTCAGAATATCTGCATCTTGCAAATTCCAAATCCTACCTGAGGCAGCCTGTGTCGGCATCTGCATAGGTTGCTCCGCATAAGCAGACGATATCACAAGCAGCAGAGTGACTATCACTTGTTTATATTTTGATAGAAAATATAGCATAAAATACTCAATACGTTAGGCACAGTTACGCTAGCGGAAATCGTTCCGCAATTGTATAGGGAGAGCCCGCTAGGCTGCAATGCGAATCTTTAAAGTGAGAAGTTCAGTCGTGAACGAATAAAAAACCCTGGCCGCGTAGGCAACCAGGGGTTCTTATGAAAAAACAACGAACTAGTTGGTCGTTGTTGTGGTGGTGGTTGTAGCAGAACCATTTGCATCTGTTGCAGCAGGCGCGGCAGCAGGTGCAGTTGTTGTGTCTGTCTGCGTTGTAACCTGACCTTGATCAGTTGCTGTGGTTGTGCTGCTGCTGGTTGTTGTAGAAGCATCAGCTGGTGCTGCTGCAGGTGCTGCCGTTGTCGTCGTTGTCGTCGAACTGGTGCTATCTGCAACTTGCTGATTGGTTTCTGGTTGAGCAGCTTGCGCTTGATCGCCGCCAGCAGCAGGTGTTTCTCCTTGCGTTGCAGCTGGTGCAGCGCTGCTATCAGCAGATTTATCTTCACCTTTTGAACAACCAACTAAACCCATTACACATAAACCAACGAAAGCAGCAACAATAATATTTTTACGCATAGTATACTTTTCCTTCTAAAATAAAATTTAAATACATTTTTTGTTACGCCTGCCATCCCAAGAAACCACTACTCAAGCAACGCAGGTCGCGCTGTTACTTATAACATGCACAGTGCACCTATCTTAATACAATTTTGCGACAGGTGCAAAGGGGGGTTAATAATAATTAATAAGTATATTTTGATTAAATTTGGCGCATTACCGCAAAGTCAAGCTGCAAAACCGAGCCGCGACCGTGAGGGAGCGGTACATAACCAACACGCGCGCTGATCAATAACAGTGACGCTTGGCTTAGCGCGGGGCTCGGTTTAGCTCCAGTAGCGCTGCCGCATCGCCTCTTTAGCAAGCATTAATGTCGCATTTGCAACTTCGTTTGCCTTCTCTGTGCCATCTTTTAAGACAGAGGCCACATAATGCAAATCCTGCTCAATTTGTAAACGACGTTGACGTATAGGCTCGATAAGCGCAACTAACACATCAATCAACTGCTTTTTACAAGCCACATCGCTAATACCGCCTTCTTGATACAAATCTTCCGCTTCCTGAACCCACTGTTTATTCGGATTAAATGTTTCGTGGAAAATCCACAGTGGATTATTTGCAATCGTACCTTTATCCGTCACTTTTAAGCGGTTGGGATCCGTATACATGGACATGACTTTCTTTTTCACGGTATCAGGATCATCACTGAGCAAAATAGCGTTATTGAGTGATTTAGACATCTTAAGCAGCTGACCCGTTGGCCCAGGCGGACCTATACCCACTAAACGCTGCGATCGACCCAGCAACACATTAACGACAGGAAACAAACCACCCTTTTTAACATAATCGGCATCATCTGTTTGCGGATCCACGTGACAATATAATTGATTAAAACGCCGGGCAACTTCTCGCGTCATTTCTAAATGCGGCACCTGATCTTCTCCAACCGGTACAATCTCTGGTCTAAAAACCAAAATATCTGCAACCTGTCCAACCGGATACAATAAAAAACCGAAAGGATAATTTTCGCCTAAGCCTTTATCTCGAATTTCATCTTTAATAGTCGGATTACGCATCAAACGCGGATACGAAACAAGCATACTAAAGAAGAAAGTCATTTCTGCAATAGCAGGCACTTCTGACTGCAACACAATATGGCTGCGCTTGGGATCAATACCGGCAGCCAAATAATCTATTGCAATATCCATCACACTTTGGTGAATATCTGCTGGTTGTTCCATACGCGTTGTAAAAGCATGCACATTCGCAATCAGAAAATAACTTTCATATTGTTCTTGCAATTTTAATCGGTTTTCCAAAGAACCCACCCAGTGACCTAAGTGCAAGCGACCTGTTGGCGTATCGCCTGTTAACAAACGTGGTTTAGCATTCAACATAATTTATTCCTACAAACTAAATGATAAAAAACATGCCCGGCGCGACCAGATTTCACGACTTGCCAGCCACACGGCAAGTCATCATCATGAACAGCATGCTGCGCCTCTACGTAAATATATGCAACATCTGCCAGATAATGATGCGCTTCTAAATAAAAACACGTTGGTAACAACAACATTTCTTGGTAAGGCGGATCCAAAAAAACAATATCAAAGGGCTGATCAGGCACCCTCATTTGATCGGGTGCCTTTGCTTGATAAATACGCGCCTCGGTTGCGCCTAACAATGCTGCAGACCGCTGCAAATTCTCCACTGCACCGCGTGCAGTGTCTATCATTTCTACATACGCAGCACCGCGAGAGAGCGCCTCAAAACCAAGCACTCCCGTCCCTGCGAAAGGATCCAGGCAACGCGCGCCCGCGATCCATGGGCTCAGCCAATTAAATAATGTTTCACGTACCCGATCCGGCGTTGGACGCAAATCTTTCATAGTGGGCACAAACAGTTGCCTGCTGCGCCATTTTCCACCAATAATCCGCACTCGCCCGTTCATAAAACCTAATGAATCCCACCCGAAGACATGTTAGTATACTCCCCGCTAACCATTCCTGCTAACGTTGCACTATTAATATGTTTAATTTTTTAAAAAAGAAAGAGAGCCTCGACCAAGCAGCGCAAGAAACACCGCCTGCTCAATCCACGGGATTACTGTCCAAGCTAAAACAAGGGCTCGCTAAAACACGTAGCGCCTTCGGCACTGGCATTGCGCGTGTTTTTTTGGGCAAAAAAGAGCTCAGCGCCGATATACTAGACGACATAGAAATGCTCTTAATCAGTGCTGATGTAGGCGTCAGTACTGCCTCTGAACTGGTTCAAACACTCACATCACGACTGGCACGCAATGAATTAAACGATACAGACGCCGCCTTAGACTGTTTAAAAGAAGAAATGAAGCAACTGTTACGACCTTATGCAAAATCTCTCACACTACCGGCAGACACAAAACCCTATATGTTGCTTGTGGTTGGCATCAATGGTGCCGGAAAAACAACAACCATCGGTAAACTGGCCCACCATTATAAGCAGACCCAAAAAAACATTATGTTAGCAGCCGGTGACACTTTTAGAGCTGCAGCTATTGAGCAATTACAAACATGGGGGGAACGAAACGACGTTCCTGTTATTGCACAACAACCTGGCGCAGATACCGCAGCTGTTATTTATGATGCACTGATTGCCGCAAAAGCGCGCCATATTGATCTACTCATTGCTGATACCGCTGGCAGATTACATACCCAGTCTCACCTCATGGCAGAGCTCCAGAAAATAAAACGCGTACTCGGAAAAATTGACCCCGCAGCCCCCCAAGACATCTTCATTGTCCTGGATGCAACGCTTGGTCAAAATGCGATCAACCAAGTCAAGCAGTTTCACGCTGCCGTCGGCGTGACAGGCATTATTTTGACCAAATTAGATGGCACAGCAAAAGGGGGCATTCTCTTTGCCCTTACAAAGGAAACGGGACTCCCCGTCTATTTCATAGGGGTTGGAGAAGGTATCGACGACCTCAGACCCTTCCAAGCTGATGAATTTGTGGATGCCTTGTTTTCCTGACTTGAATAAACACCGTATTTCTGTTAGGATGCCCACGTTGATTTAGCCCTGGTATCACATCCATGACGACAGATTTACAACGTATTGATCTTCACTTACCCATTAACGGACTCACCGCTTATCTTCATCGCGTTAACCAAATTCCGCTCCTTTCCCAAGAAGAGGAACAGGATCTGGCGACACGGCTGCGACAACATGAAGATCTCGATGCGGCTCGGCAGCTGGTTTTATCCCATCTCCGTTATGTTGCACGCGTTGCAAAGGGATATCTCGGCTATGGCCTACCACTGGCTGATTTAGTACAGGAAGGTAATATTGGCCTGATGAAAGCGGTTAAACGCTTCAACCCCGAAGTGGGTGTACGCCTGGTTACCTTTGCGATGCATTGGATTAAAGCAGAAATCCACGAATACATCTTAAAAAACTGGCGCATTGTAAAAGTTGCCACGACCAAAGCACAGCGAAAATTATTTTTCAAATTACGCAGTCTTAAGAAATGCTTCCAGTGGATGACACAAGAAGAAATCAACGTTATCGCTAAGGATCTCGGCGTTAATCAAGCAACCGTGCGCGAGATGGAAATGCGGTTAACTGTATCAGATGCCTCTCTTGATGTAGAAAAAGAAGATGAACAAACAAACACTATACCCACGCGATTATTAGAAGATATGCGTTACAATCCCGCTCAACTACTTGAAAACAGTGATTGGTCTGAACGAAATACGCAAGCACTTCATCAGGCCATGCAAGCGCTTGATAAACGCAGCCAACATATTCTTGCTGCACGTTGGTTAGCAGAAAAAAAACTGACTTTACAGGATCTTGCAGACCATTACCACGTCTCACCGGAACGCATTCGCCAATTAGAAAAAAGAGCGATGATAGCGTTAAAAAAAGCATTACTATGAGTTATAAAACAGTCGCTTTTAGTTGATTCGCCTCAGCCGCCAACACACTGCTGATTTTTTCCAATCTCGGCATTTTTGCAGCGCGCAGGACTTCATATGTTTCTGAAAGCTGCATTAGTAAATCTGCTTTTTCTTGCTTATCTGAGTATGTTGCTTCCGTTAAAGCGTGAATTTCACGATACAGACAGGCAATCGTCTCCCAGTTAAAGGCCACTGTCTGCTCACGTGGTGTTTCGTATTTTGGTGGTTCGGCTGTCGCACCTGGCACCAACGAACCCCCTAGCACAGCCGAACGATACTGCTCAGCAGCGTTGGATACGATGCTTAACCTTTCTTGAAGCGTACCATAACCACAATCTTCTGGAGAGGGATAAAATACCAACATCTCAACCTCCTCGCTTGTATCGCTTTTTTAGTACTTATATGATCATTATAGCGCTTCTGACAGAAATCACCTGGTTGGCCAAAAAAAATAGCTCGATTTTGGACAAAAAATGTACAATTTTTACCCTCCTCTCCTACGGTCCAGGCAGCGATAACTAATCGCCTCTGAAATATGACTCTCAGCAACATCCTGGCAAGCATCGAGATCCGCAAGCGTACGCGCTAGCTTAATAATACGATGATACACGCGCGCGGATAAATTAAATCGCGTCATCACCTGATTCAACAAAGCAATCGCACTTCCCTCCAGGACAATTTTACTTTCGATCTCAGAGGCCGTCAGCGCTGCATTACATTTTCCTTGCCGTTCATATTGATAGGCACGAGACTGCATCACGCGCTCGCGTACCGTTTGACTATCTTCTTCTTTTACCATGTTTGCTTTTGTCAACACATCCGCTGGCAGGCGCGCAACTTCAACATGCATGTCAATGCGATCAAGTAGAGGGCCTGAAATTTTAGCGAGATAACGTTTGACTTGCTCGGGCGAACATCGACATTCTTCTTCTGAGCTACTTGCATAGCCGCAGGGACACGGGTTCATTGTGGCTAAAAATTGGAATTTGGCTGGGAACGTTGTTTGAAACGCCGCACGAGAAATCGTAATCGATCCGAATTCTAGCGGCTCACGCAAACTTTCTAATACATGACGATGATACTCAGGCAGCTCATCCAACAGTAGCACACCGCGATGCGCTAATGAAATCTCACCTGGACGTGGTGGACGACCCCCACCTACAAGTGCCGCAGCTGAGCTTGTATGATGCGGCGCACGAAAAGGTATTTGTCGCCAAGTAGCCGAATCAAAACCATTCATACTCACAGAAGCCACTGCTGCGATCTCTAATGCTTCCTCTTCAGATAATTCGGGCAATAAGCTTGTTAATCGATTCGCTAACATTGTTTTACCTGTACCAGGCGGCCCCATTAACATCAGACTATGCTGTCCCGCTGCCGCAACCTCTAAAGCACGCTTTGCGTGTGGCTGCCCTTTCACGTCTGCTAAATTGAGTGTTGGTTTTTTTTCTAAAACAGCAGAAGAAACGCAGGGTAATAAGGGGGTATCGTGTTGCAGATAAGCACAGACCTCTAATAAATGATTAGCACATAACACATTTGCCTTCTCAACCAGTGAGGCTTCGTGACTATTCTGATAAGGCACAATGGGTTGTTTGCCTGCGTGCGTTGCTGCTAACACCACTGGCAACACCCCCTTCATGGGTCGTAGTTCACCAGACAATGCTAATTCACCATAGAACTCGTGCATCAGTAACTTTTCTTTTGGAAGCTGCTCACTCGCTGCGAGTATTCCTAAGGCAATGGCTAAATCAAAACGCGCACCTTCTTTAGGTAATTCTGCAGGTGCTAAATTGACTGTAATGTGGCGAATAGGATATTCAAAATGTGTATTCATTAACGCACTGCGCACACGATCTTTACTTTCCTTCACAGCTGTTTCCGGTAGACCAACGATACGAAATCCGGGATGACCATATGAGAGATGCACCTCTACCGTTATCAATGGTGCGTGAATACCAGATGAAGCACGACAATACACAATAGCTAAAGCCATGGGTGGGTTTCCTTATGGGTGGGGAAGATATACCGAGCCGCGACCAGCAGGGAGTTGCCGGTCAGTGATGGTGCTGAATCGTACAGGCAACTAAAGCAAAAATCAAATGTGTGACGAGATTACAGTGACGCTCCCTCACAGTCGCGGCTCGGTTGCATGGTTTGACTTTGAAATAGATCGTCGGGCGTGCCGACATTAGACCACTGCCCTTGATAATACTCGCCTGTTAATTCACCAGCACGAATAGCTGGCAATAATAACTGAGACAGCGGAAAACGTCCAGGGCTGATATCTTGAAAGAATGCAGGTTTCCATACGCTGATATTTGCAAATGTGAGTGTGGGTTTGCCAATTCGCAAATAACCATTCTCTAAAGAAAAATCCCCACATGCACGATAAGCAGGATTATCAACCATCACAAGATGTCCCAAACCAACAGGTTCTTTTGGTAATGCTGCTAAAGGATAATCTGAAATGATATCACCGCTACAAACGAGAAAGGGTTGATCACCCAACAATGGCAATGCCTGCACAATGCCACCCCCTGTTTCCAATGCAGTCGGTTCTTCAGAATAGCAAATTGACACGCCGTATCGCGCACCATCACCCAACGCTGCTTTGATTTGCTCAGCTTTGTAAGAGATATTAATCACGATTTCGTCTATATGCGCCCGCTTAATGGCATCAATAACATATTCAATCAAGCAACGCCCAGCCACTTTCAACAACGGCTTGGGTGTATCCGTTGTAAATGCGCCCATACGCTGACCACGCCCAGCCGCTAAAATCATTGCACGCATATCTTTTTCTCCAACACAGGTTGCACTTTCTCTTTGTAGAACGCATGTAAAGCGGCTAACTCAGGATATCGCGCACTCACTGTCAGTATATAATGCAATGTGCGCGGCATATAATTAAGATATTGGGGCTGTTCATCTCGCACCTTCTTACGCGCAAAAGTCATCAGCGCTTTTAAATGACGCTGCACACCCATCAGATCAAACCATCGCAAAAATTCACTTTGGCGACCAGCTTCCAAACACCCTCGTTCACACAAGCGCTGATAGTACGATAACGCCCAGACCTCTACTTGCGCGACAGGCCAATCGATATAACAATCTCTGAGCAAAGACGCAAGATCGTATGTTATAGGCCCTATCAAGGCATCTTGAAAATCTAAAATACCTACTTTTGCATTTTCTAAGACCATTAAATTGCCCGCGTGATAATCGCGGTGCATCAGCACTTGTGGTTGCGCCGTTGCAGATGCCACCAGGCAAGCATAAGCATGTTCTAATGCTGGTTCAGGATCTATTGCTAACAATTTTTTCAAAAACCATTCTTGGTGCCAATCCCATTCTCTATACATAAAATCGCGATCAAAGCGTGAGGTTGCAACATCACGACAACTTTGCAATAGACTGAGCGCATCCAAAGCATGCGTATAAAGCATATCCGCATTCCGATCAGACAGGGTTTTTAAATAAGTCGCATCACCAAAATCAGACAATAAGAGAAATCCCTGTGCAATATCTGCTCGGAAAATGGTTGGCGTACAGAGTCCTTGTTCCTTCAGCGCTTGCGCAACGTTCACAAAAGACTGGCAACTCTCTTTCTCAGGTGGCGCATCCATCACAACATAGGACAGTTGCGATGCTCGTACTCTATAGTACCTTCTAAAGCTGGCATCGCCAGGCATAGCGGCTATTGTCACTGGCGCCAAACAATTATCTTGCTGTAGCCATGCCGACAATAAAACCTCTCGCTGATCGGGGGCCGTGAAAAAATTGATTGTTTTACATTCAACCACTGATTCCATCTATTCATCTCTTGCAATCTGGCTGCTAAAAACCGTATTCTCGCTTGCAGAGAGTATATACTGATATTTTAATGGTATACCATGTTTGTTTCCCGAAAATTAAAAATTATCTTTATTTTCATTGCTGCGCTGCAGACCGCTGCGGCGGCATCCTTAGCGCCTACAGCCGCTGATGAATTGGGGTGGGTAGACAGCTCAGAAAACGACTGCGGGGGTTACTATCTCGATGCCCCCTTCACCTACCTCAGTGAAACCAATAATAATCGTCTGATTAAGATCACCAGTAACCAAACTTTACTCACCAAAAGCGGCACCTCTATCCTAGAAGGTGGCGTCACCATTAACAGAGAAGAGCAACAAATCACAACCAACAAGGCTTTTCTCTATATGAATAGCCAAACAGGAAAACTCAGCACCATCGAAATGATAGGCGATGTACATCTACGAGAGCCCAATACTTTGGTAATCAGCAAAAGAGGAAAGTATTTCTCCGACAGCAAAGCAAAATATCTTTCCGATGTACTCTACCGCACCTCTTTGCTGGATAAAAAAAACTCAACTCTGAAGCTATCACCTGGAACACTGACACAACCTAGAAAGCTAATAGGATTAACGGCTTGGGGAGGCGCAGATGCCTTGTCTCAGACAGAACCCCGCATCTATGAATTATCCCGCGCCAGCTTCAGCACCTGTCCACCTCGCCACACCATGTGGAAAGTCAAAGCCAGCCATATTGTACTGAATAAAAACACAGGGCGCGGCTATGCTACTAACGCACGCCTGCTGGTAAAAGAAGTGCCTGTGTTCTATCTGCCGTATTTCAGTTTTTCCATTGATAAGCAGCGTAAATCTGGCTTCTTATGGCCAACCATTGGCATTGTCTCTAATTCCTGGGGACCTTACATACTCATGCCTTTCTACTGGAACATGGCACCCAACTACGATATGACTATCACGCCCAGCCTATTAACAAAACGTGGCGTGTGGGTATCCGATAATTTTCGCTATCTCACAGAGGACAGTAGCGGACACATTAACGTGAGTGCGCTACCAGACGATCGTTTCTTCTCAGACTTTCAAACAGCAACCAAAGAGAATCCGCTGTATGCAGATTCCACAAATAATACCACGCAAGCTGAATTTACGCGCTTAATGAACGATAGCACAACGCGCAAAAGTCTCATCTGGCAGAACGATTCGCAATACAACACCCATTGGTCCAGTCGCATTGATTACAACTATGTTGGGGATGACTATTATCTTCGAGACTTTGGTAGCAATATCAGCGATATCACACAGAATCAGTTGCTTCAATTTGCTGAGCTTGATTACAAAAGCCAAAATTGGAATTTTTCAGGCCTGCTACAAGCGTACCAAACACTCCACCCCATTGATGAACCACTCGTACAAAACCAATATCGTCGTTTTCCACAGCTTATTTTAAATGGTGATTATCCCGATCAACCGTTTCAGTTGGAATATTTTATCAATAGTGAAGCAACACATTTTGATATTCGAAACACACCAGGCACACCTGCTAATTTACCTATTGGCAATCGACTACATGTACAGCCAGGCATCAGTTTGCCGCTGACTTGGTCTGCCGCTTATTTCACACCGCGCGCGCAACTCGCCTTAACGGACTATAATCTTTACCAAACCACCGACACACAAACACCCACCAATAAACGCCGCGGCATACCTATCGTTGATGTTGCTTCCGGATTATTCTTAGAACAGGATATCAGCTTCCTACATCACCCTTTTGAACAAACGCTGGAGCCTGAAATTTATTACACCTATATTCCTTATCGTAACCAAAATAGCATTCCTATTTTCGATACGACCGTCAATACATTGGTGTACGACCAAATTTTTAATTATAACCGCTTCAGCGGGCTAGACCGTATTGGAGATGCCAATCAACTGGCAATAGGGCTTTCAACACGGTTCATCAGTCCAGAATCAGGATTAGAAAAACTTAAGTTAGCCGCGGGTGAAATCATTTATTTCTCTAACCGTAAAGTGACACTCTGTAACTCCATTAACGCTGGTTGCACAGACTACCCTCAAAATCCAACCAACCATTATGGGCTCTCCCCCTTATCGGGCGTTTTGGATTACCACTTAAGTGATCTGTGGAATTTTTCAACAAATCTATTATGGAACCCGATTAGCAAACAGATAGACAACTCCAGTTTGGGCATACATTACCAACCAGATGAAATACGCATTATCAATCTCGGTTACAGCTATGTACGAAATGGAGATTATTTTTCAGGTATTAATGTGAATAGCACAGAAAACAACCTAAAATTAACAGATCTATCATTTACTTGGCCTCTTATTGGTGAGGTGAGCGCAATGGGCCGTTGGAGCCAAGACTGGCATACCAACCATTTCCAGAACCTGCTCTATGGGTTACAATACGACACCTGTTGCTGGGCAATTAGAATGGTTGGTGGACGAGCCTTTACCAATCTGGCTGCTGATAACAATACACCGCAATATAATAGTGAGTTTTATATACAATTTGCATTGAAAGGGTTAGGCAATGTGGGTAACGGCAATGCCAATGGGCTTTTAACAAATATTACAGGCTATAGGCCACAATTTGGGCAGGAATTTTAGATGAGATATCAACAGATCCTTGTATTAACATGCTTACTGTTAAGCAGTCTCAGCGCGAGTCTGGCAAATGCATCACCTCGACAAGTTCAAGGCGAACCCTTGGATCAAATTGCTGCTGTCGTCAATGATGATGTCATCACCAAATCAGAATTAGCACGCACAGTGACATTAACTGAAATGGAGCTAACACAGAGTCATCAATCCATTCCTGATACCAGCACGCTCAGAAAACAAACTCTCGATAAGCTCATCAATAAAAAATTGCAGTTACAGCTTGCTAAGCAAGGGGGCATCACAACGGACTCAAAAGAATTAGACCGCGCTATTAAACGCGTTGCTGATCAAAATCAGATGAGTGTCCCCAGTTTACTTGCCCGTATTGAGCAAGATGGTATGACGCAAACAGAGTATAAAAATGAAATACGCAATCAAATTACGCTACAAAAACTACAACAGCAAGAAATTGTGTCGCGCATCAGCGTCACAGATGATGATATGAAAAGCTTTTTACGCTCAAAAAAATGGGTAACGGAAGGACCCAAAGAATACCACGTTGAAGATTTTCTTGTTCCGCTTGCTGAAGGCGCAAGCGATACAGAAAAACAAGCAGCCAAAAAAACAGCTGATCAATTAGTCGTCGCACTACACCATCATCTTCCTATCAGTCAAATCGCAGCGCCTATCGAAACCAATGATTTGGGTTGGCGGAAAATAGAAGAAATGCCTGAGATTTTCACGGCAGTGATTGCGCATATGCAAGGACAAGACATTTCTGCGCCAGTAGCGGCTGGCAATGGTATGCATGTGCTGCATCTCATTGAATCAAGAGCACTCGCCGTCAAACAGCCTGCTCCAACACACCAGCAACTACAACAATTACTGATGCAACGTAAATTTGAACAAGCGATGCAGATTTGGGTTTCTAAATTACGTGGACAAGCTTTTATTGTCATTCCAGAAAATATGAAAACCTAAATCATGCGTATCCTCATTACACCTGGCGAACCTGCAGGCATCGGCGTCGATGTGACAGTACAGATTGCACAACAAACCTGGGGTGCTGAATGTGTTGTGTTAGCAGATCCAGATTTATTATTGTCTCGTGCAAAGCAATTGCGTTTACCTTTAACATTAATACCTTGCGACTTAAAAGCAACGCCGGCACCAACACCTGCGGGCACATTAAAAATCATAGCACATCACTTACCCAGCCCGGCACAGGCCGGCAAATTGCATCTCGCACATGCGGCCTATGTGTTAGATACTTTAAGAACAGCAGCAGCGCTTTGTTTAACAAAACAAGCGAGCGCATTGGTAACAGGGCCTGTGCATAAGCAAGCGATGAATGAAGCGGGCATTCCTTTTCGTGGCCATACCGAATTTTTTGCTGAGCAGGCGCGCGTACCCCATACGGTGATGCTTTTTGTCCTTAATAAGCTGAAAGTTGCGCTGGCAACCACGCATTTACCGCTACGCGACGTGTCTGCCGCTATCACACCTGAACGCTTAACAACAACGCTTCACATTCTGCACGAAGGATTGAAACAACAATTCCATATTCCACATCCACGCATTAGTATAACTGGTTTGAACCCTCATGCAGGCGAAGGGGGGCACTTAGGAATGGAAGAAATCGATATTATCACACCAACACTTCACACATTAAATGTTTCTAACGAGACCGATTTTTGTTTACAAGGACCCTTCAGTGCCGATACCATTTTCACACCTTATTTTTTAGAAAAAACAGACGCTATTCTCGCCATGTATCACGATCAAGCCTTGCCTGTGATAAAGCACATGGGATTTGACCAGGCTGTGAATGTCACGCTGGGACTGCCCTTTACGCGCACTTCTGTTGATCATGGTACGGCTTTAGATAAAGCAGGCACGGGAGAGGCGAACCCGGGCAGTATGCGAGCAGCACTTGCTCTAGCTATACAGATGCAGCTATTCGCCTGAGGGTATTTATTTTTAAGAAGGCGCATCCTATGAAAAAAAGTATACTTTTAGCGATATGCATCATCTTCTCTGTGAGCGCACACGCAACACAGCTACTTGAAGTTTATCAACAAGCGCTGATCAGTGATCCTATTTTTCAGCAAGCCATTGCACAACGTTTATCAACAAAAGAAGGTGTTCCAATCAGTATCGCTGCATTATTACCAACCATCAGCACCAGCGTGAATCCCACTGTGACGCACAGTGCTATTTCTGGTTCGGCACTGGATTCTATTTCTGGCCGCAGCGCTAATCCACGCAATAACACAGCACGCACTTATAATCTGATGCTCACAGCCACACAAACTGTGTTTAACTATGCGCAATTTGCGAGCGTGAGTGGTGCAAGATCCTTATCCAAAGGAGCAGATGCCACATTAAATGCCGCACTACAAAATCTGATGGTGCGTGTCGCCTCAGCCTATTTCGCGATCTTAAGAGATGAAGATAATTTAAGTTACAGCAAAGCAACGAAAGCTGCCTTTGCGCAACAACTGAATCAAATCAAGCAGCAGTTTAAAGTTGGATTAAAAACAACAACAGATCTTTATACTGCGCAGGCTTCTTATGACTCCGCTGTTGCGAATTATATTACGACACAAACTATTTTAGCGAACGATAGAGAGAATTTACGCGCCATTACAAACACATATTACCCGCATCTTTCTTCGCTCAGTGAAAAGTTTCCACTGACTTCGCCAGATCCACATGATATAGAAAAATGGGTGCATACTTCAGAAAGACAAAACTGGACGATCAAATCCAGTCAATATAATGTGCAGAATGCGTTACAAGTGATAAAACAGCAATTTGCAGGGCATTTACCAACAGTAAACATACAAGGGTCTTTGAACAGAGAATACCAGAATAATATCAATGGATACCAATCACTACTAGACAACGGTGGCGCTGGTGTCATCACAAATAAAGCGGTGGCCATTAATATCAGCTTACCATTATTTGCAGGCGGTGGTGTTGTCGCTCAAACCAATCAAGCAACTTACGATTATCAGGTTGCACAACAGCAATTAGAGCAAGTGATACGTAGCACATTAAACGCAACACGGCAAAGTTATTTAAATGTCACAGCGGGTATTAGCCAAATTGCGGCAGACAAAGAAACAGTCAAGTCAACGATCAGCTCGTTGAGAGGTATGGAAGCGAGTTATGCAGTTGGCACAGAGACGCTGGTAAACGTATTAAATCAACAACAAAATGTTTTCCAAGCACAAACGCGCTACGCAATAGATCGCTATGCATTTGTGAATAATGTGTTGCAGCTAAAACAAGCCGCCGGCACACTCAGTTTTGAGGATTTACAGGCCATTAATCAGTGGCTTATCCATTAAAAAATCGTCCCACATCACTGGGATCATATTCATCTGGTGGAATAGAAAAACGCGGCTCATAGGGTGATGCAAGCTCTCTGTTTTCATGCGCTGTTCTTTGAGCGGGCGTTAACACACAAGCCCTCAGTGGATCAAATTCAGAATTTCTGCGTTCTTTTTTACGCTCTTCCCTTGGCATACTCGATGCTGTGTTAGTAGCTTTCTTCTTAAACATGCCAACAAGATTTGTTTTATATGAATGTGATGCAGTTTGTATCGCCTGCATATGCGCCTTTAACTCAGCTGCTATATTTTTATCTCCGCTTCTTAAGGAAGAAAAAGTTAATGTGTCCGGCAAAGAATTCACAGCTGGGGAAATAACACATGCTCTAAGTAGAATGGAAGAAATGACGCTATTCGTGACAACATTTGCAATCTTCAAAATCGCTTTCGCTATTTCACCTGCCACAGTTATATTTTCTTTTTTTAGTTTTTTTCTATGACAATTTTTTACCAAATCAATATATTTACCATTTTCTATGAAAATTTCTTCTAGAGAAAACTCAGGAGATAATATTGTTGCAAGATATGCCTGTGTGTCTTTAAAAGCACGCTGGATAAGCTCTTTCTCATTCTTATCAGTCAATTCACACAACACATTATCAGGGCACGCACCAATGAGTGCGCGTGCAGCTTGAACAAGTTCAGCGCCCAGCTCATATTGCTTAGCATTGATGAATGCAGTAAATTCATCTCGTGCAACTTGCATTCCTCTGACTTGAGTAGGCCCAACTCGTTTGCCAGATTTTTCTGAAATCGCAGCTGCTTTATTCTGTTGAACCATAATAAGCACCCTCATTTTTTATTTGTTTATGTATTAGCTATTATAGCGAACCTATACTTAACAAGTCCTTAACGAGGGGTATGATTTTTAGATTCTGTTAATTGTTGATATTTTTCAAGAAGTTGCTCTTGCGTTTCGGGGTGGGCAGTATCAATCAGAATGCAGTCCACAGGACAAATAGCAACACATTGGGGCTTATCAAAGCGTCCTGCGCAATTTCGTATCTCTATGACGTCCAATCAGGCTTAATGCAATGGTTGCTCTTTTAGCAATAGATATAATTCTTCCGGTCTGAGATCCATTAACTCAGCAACTGATTCAAAACTCTGACCTAGTTTTATTAGTTTCGAAGCAACCGATCGTTTTTCCTCTTGACGACCCTCCTGACGACCCTCCTGACGACCCTCCTGACGACCCTCTTGGCGACCCTCATTTCTTAATTGTTGCGCGATAGTCATTGCTGCGTCTCCTGCTTCCTTCGATAAATGTCTCTTAGCTTGCTCAACGAACAAGGTTATGTCT
>Ga0310813_10000106_pt1 | contig 60333 bp, 55 predicted proteins | sample YN3metagenome_FD_203086 | JGI IMG/M metagenome (GOLD analysis project Ga0310813, IMG submission 203086) | Soil microbial communities from experimental microcosm in Duke University, North Carolina, United States - YN3 | ecosystem: Engineered > Artificial ecosystem > Soil microcosm > Unclassified... | reverse complement strand
AGCGCGTCGAGCACCTTTTCGCGCTTCATGTAGAGGCCGATGTCATGCTCGTCGGTCATGCCGATGCCGCCGTGCATCTGCACTGCTTCCTGCACTGCTAGCGCCGACACCCGCCCGGCCTTGGCCTTGGCGACATGGGTCATGATGCCGCTGCTCTCGTCACCCCGGTCGAGCAATTCGGCGGCCTTGAGGGTCGCGGCACGTGCGATTTCGATCTCGCCGAACAGGTGCGCGGCGCGGTGCTGGAGAACCTGGAATTCGCCGATCAGCTTGCCGAACTGCTTGCGCTGCTTGAGGTAATCCACCGTCATGTCGGCCGCGCCGGAGGCAACGCCGACCAGTTCGGCCGCGGCGCCCGTCCGGCCCGCGCGCATCGCGCGGCGCAGCGGCTCCCAGCCGCCATCGACCTCACCGATCACCGCGTCGGCATCGACAGCCACATTGTCGAAGCGAATACGCGCCGCCTTGCTGGCATCGGTCAGCGCGACATTCTCAATCTCCATGCCCTCCGCATCGCGCTCGACCGCGAACAGGGTAAGGCCTTCGCTCTCGCCGCTCGATCCGCCGGTGCGGGCGGCAACAATCAGGAGGTCGGCGGAAGCGCCGTGAACCACGAATTGCTTCGATCCCGACAGGGTGAAGCCATTGCCCGAGCGCTTGGCCTCCAGTGCGATCTGGCGCGGGCGGTGGTGCGGGCCTTCGTCGACCGCGAAGGCCGCCACCGTATCGCCCGACAGGATGCCTGGAAACCAGCGCTTGCCCTGCTCGCTGCCCCTCAACGCCTCGACCGCGACGATCCCGGTAGTGAGGAACGGCGAGGGCGTCAGGTTGCGCCCCACTTCTTCCATCACCAGCGCCGCTTCGGTCGCACCGAGGCCGAGGCCACCTTCTTCTTCCGGGATCGCCAGGCCGGTCAGCCCAAGCTCGGCCATCTGCTTCCACAGGCCATGCCCGAAGCCGTCCTTGCAGCCCGTGTCGCGCCAGTGGCGGAGCTGCTTCTTGATGGTCCCTTCCTCGGCAAGGAAGGTGCGCGCCATGTCGGCAAGCTGGCGCTGGTCGTCGGTGAGGATCATCAGTTCAAGTCCGTTCGTGTCGAGCGAAGTCGAGACACCGCCTTTGCATCCGTCCCTCGACTTCGCTCGGGACTAGCGGCGGAGAGGATTAGGCCCCTGGCAACCGCAAGATATGTTTGGCGACGATGCCGAGCTGCACCTCGCTGGTGCCGCCCTCGATCGAATTGGCCTTGGTCCTGAGCCACTCGCGGGCCGCCTTGCCGCTGCGCGACCGCTCGCTGTCCCATTCGAGCGCGTCCGAACCGCCAGCGGCCATGATCAGCTCGTGGCGCTTCTTGTTCAGTTCGGTCCCGGCATATTTCATCATGCTCGGCATCGCGGGATGCGCTTCGCCGGCTTTCAGCTGGTCGATGAAATGCTCGCTCATCGCGGCAAAGGCGATGGCATCGACATCGAACAGGGCGACGTCGGCGGCCAGCACCGGGTCGTCGATCTCGCCCAGGCTCTGCGCCAGCGTCTTAGCCGAGCCCGAGCCCAAGCCCATGCCACTGATCATCTCCCGCTCGTGGCCGAGGAGATATTTGGCGACGTCCCAGCCCTTGTTCACTTCGCCGACGATCTGATCCTTGGGCACCTTTACATTGTCGAAAAAGGTCTCGCAGAAGGGCGAATAGCCGCTGATCAGCAGGATCGGCTTGGTCGAGACTCCCTCGCTCTCCATGTCGAATAGCAGGAAGCTGATGCCGCCATGCTTGGATTCGGTCGAAGTGCGGACGAGGCAGAAGATCCAGTCAGCCTTGTCGGCATAGCTGGTCCACACCTTCTGGCCGTTGACCAGCCAGTGGTCGCCCATGTCTTCGCACTTGGTCTGGAGCCCGGCGAGGTCGGACCCGGCGCCGGGCTCCGAATAGCCCTGGCACCAGCGGATCTCGCCGCGCGCGATCTCGGGCAGGAAGCGGTTCTTCTGCTCCTCGGTGCCATATTTCAGCAGCGCCGGCCCGAGCATCGAAATGCCGAAACTCGACAGCGGCGTGCGCGCGCCGATCGCCTTCATCTCTTCCTTGAGGATCTTGGTCTCGGCCGGGGACAACCCGCCGCCGCCATAGGCCGCCGGCCAGTCGGGCACCGTCCAGCCCTTTTCGCCCATGACCCGCATCCAGCGTTCCTGCGCTTCCGACTGGAACTGGAAATTGCGGCCGCCCCAGCAAGCGTCGTCTTCGGACCGCATCGGGGTGCGCATCTCGGCCGGGCAATTCGCCTCCAGCCAGGCGCGGGTGTCGGCGCGGAAGCTCTCGAGATCGGTCATCGCGGCTTGTCTCCTCTGGTCCGCCGTCCTAGCGCATTGCGGACTGAAGAGAATAGAGGAGCGCGCGCGTGGACTTCGACCTGACCGAAAGACAGGCTCACTTCCGGGATCGCGTTCGCGCCTTCATCGACGACCATGTCCGGCCGGCCGTGCCGGGCCTCCTTGCCGAGCTCAACTCGGGCGACCGCTGGCATCATCTCGAGGGCATCGAGCCGCTCAAGGCAAAGGCGCGGGAGCAGGGCCTGTGGAACCTGTTCATGCCGCCGGGCGGGGCATTGAAGCATGTCGACGAAAGCTTCCCGTTCGAAGGCGAGCAGCTGACCAACCTCGAATATGCGTTGTGCGCCGAGGAGATGGGCCGGGTCGGTTTCGCGTCCGAAGTGTTCAATTGCTCGGCGCCCGACACCGGCAACATGGAAGTGTTTCACCGCTACGGCACGCGGGCGCAGAAGGACCAGTGGCTGGCCCCCCTGATGCGCGGCGAGATCCGCTCGGCGTTTCTGATGACCGAGCCGGGGGTCGCAAGCTCCGACGCGACCAACATCCAGTGCCAGATCCGCCGCGACGGCGACGATTACGTCATCAACGGCAAGAAATGGTGGAGCTCGGGCGCCGGCGATCCGCGCTGCAAGGTCGCGATCCTGATGGGCAAGACCGATCCCGAGGCCCGCAAGCATGCCCAGCAGTCGATGATCCTGGTCCCGCTCGACACGCCGGGAATCACCATCGAGCGCTCTCTCACCGTCTACGGCTATGACGATGCACCGCATGGGCACATGGAAATTGCGCTGAAGGACGTCCGCGTGCCGTCGGAGAATCTGCTTTTGGGCGAAGGGCGCGGGTTCGAAATCGCGCAGGGGCGCCTGGGGCCGGGCCGGATCCACCATTGCATGCGCACCATCGGCGCCGCCGAGGAAGCGCTGGAGCTGATGGTGAAGCGGATCCAGTCGCGTACCGCCTTCGGCAAGAAGATCGCCGAGCACAGCGTATGGGAACAGCGCGTCGCCGAAGCGCGGATCGAGATCGACTGCACCCGCCTCCTCTGCCTCAAGGCGGCAGACCTGATGGACAAGGCCGGTAACAAGGCGGCCAAGGCCGAAATCGCGATGATCAAGGTCAAGGCGCCCCGCATGGCGCTTCAGATCATCGACGACGCGGTGCAGGCGTTCGGCGCGGCCGGCGTCAGCCAGGATACCACGCTAGCCTACAGCTGGGCCGGAATCCGCACCCTGCGCCTCGCCGACGGCCCGGACGAGGTCCACAATCGCGCCATCGCGCTGATCGAATATGGCAAGCACCCGCCGATCGATCCGCAGGTGCCCTGATCCAATCCGTTCGTGCCGAGCGAAGTCGAGGCACCTTCCCGACCCCGCCCCTGATCTATCGGTCTCTTCGAACCGACGTCGCTCGGGGCTAACGGAGTGAGTTGATGCAAAGCCTTTTCGACCTCACCGGCAAGACCGCCATCATCACCGGAAGCTCGCGCGGGATCGGCCGAGCGATAGCCGAGGAAATGGCGGCGCACGGTGCCAACGTCGTCATCTCAAGCCGCAAGCAGGACGCCTGCGAGGAAGTGGCGCAAGCGATCAACGCGCAGGGCAAGGGCCGCGCGATCGCGATCGCCGCCTCCATCTCCGACAAGGAAGCGTTGCGCGAGCTCGTCGAGCGCACCAAGCAGGAGTTCGGCCAGATCGACATCCTCGTCTGCAATGCCGCCTCCAACCCTTATTTCGGGCCGATGGGCGGGATCAGCGACGACCAGTTCCGCAAGATCATGGACAATAACGTCCTTTCCAACCACTGGCTGACGACCTTCGTCGCGCCCGAGATGGTGGAGCGGAAGTCTGGATCGATCATCGTGGTGTCGAGCGTCGGCGGATTGACCAGTTCCACTGTCATCGGGCCCTACAACATTTCCAAGGCCGCCGACCTCCAGCTGGTCCGCAATCTCGCCGCCGAATTCGGTCCGTCGAACGTCCGGGTAAATGCCATCGCCCCGGGCCTGGTACGGACCGACTTCGCCAAGGCGCTTTGGGAAAATCCCGATATTCTCAAGACGGTGACCAAGGTCTCCGCGCTGCGGCGGATCGGCGAGCCACGCGAGATCGCGGGCGCGGCGTTGTTCCTCGCCAGCGATGCCGGCAGCTTCGTCACCGGCCAGACTCTGGTGATTGACGGCGGCAGCACCATCGGCGCGGGGTTCTGAGGCGATGAGCGTCGAACCCGAACAACGCCAGCACCTGCGCCTCGAAGGCAAGGTCATCGTCGTCACCGGCGCCGGTTCCGGCATCGGCAAGGCGAGCGCCGAACTCTTCCTCAGGCATGGCGCGACGGTGATCGCGGCCGACCTCAAGGGCGCGCAACACGTCGCCGATGCCGGCCGCGAAGAAGATGTCGTCCGGCTGATCGAGATGGCCAAGCACGAGCATGGCGCGCTGCACGGCTTTTTCGCCAATGCCGGCGTATCGGGCGGGCTGGCCTCGATCTTCGAACAAACGGTCGAGGATTGGGAGCAGGTGCTGCGCGTCAACCTGATCGGCCCGTTCCTCGCGATCAAGCATGCCGCGCCGGTGATCAAGGAACAGGGCGGCGGGTCGATCATCTGCACCGCCAGTGTCGCGGGCTTGCGGTCCGGGGCAGGCGGACCGGCGTACAGCGCGAGCAAGGCTGGCGTGATCAGCCTGGTCAGGACCGCCGCGCAGCAGCTCGCGGGCTCCAACGTCCGCGTCAACGCCATCTGCCCGGGCCTGATCGAAACCGGCATGACCGAATTCGTCTACGAACGCGCGCGCGCCAAGGGACAGGCCGACAAGCTCGGTCATCTCAACCCGCTGCGCCGGGGCGGCGAGCCGGACGAAATCGCTCATGCCGCGCTGTTCCTCGCCTCGGACGAGAGCAGCTACGTCAACGGCCATGCACTGGTCGTCGACGGCGGCCTGTCGAGTTCGCACCCGTTCAACCGCCAGGATTACGGCCGCACCGCCATCTAAAACCCTTTTCTTTCCCGGTCCCGCGATTAGGGACTGCACTTACATTCTTGTCAGCGAAGGACCGTTCATGACCTCGCCCATCAGCACCAGCCGCCACGGCCACGTTCTCGTCATTTCCTCGAACAACCCGCCGGTAAACGCCCTTGGCCACGCGGTGCGCGAAGGCCTCGTGAAGGGGATCGAAGAGGCCGACGCCTCCGACGAAATCAAGGCGGTGGTGATCATCGGCGAAGGCGCGACCTTCTTCGCGGGCGCCGACATCAGCGAGTTCGGGACGCCCAAGGCATTCGCCCAGCCGATGCTGCCGCAGGTGGTCGACATCATCGAGAATTGCTCCAAGCCGGTGGTCGCCGCGATCCACGGCACCGCGCTCGGCGGCGGGCTCGAAGTGGCGCTGGCCTGCCATTATCGTGCGGCGGTGGCGTCGGCGAAGCTCGGCGTGCCCGAAGTGAAGCTCGGCCTGCTGCCGGGGGCGGGCGGGACGCAGCGCCTGCCGCGCGTCGCCGGGGTCGAAACGGCGCTCCAGATGACCACGGGCGGCAATCCGATCGGCGCGCAGCAGGCGTTCGAGATCGGGCTGGTCGACCGGATGATCGAGGGCGACCTCCTCCAGCATGCCGTCGCTTATGCGACCGAAGTCGCCGACATCCGCCCGCTCCCCAAGTCGTCCGAGCGGCAGAACAAGATCGAGGAAGCCAGCCCCAGCGTGTTCGACGATTTCGTCGCCGCCAACCCGCGCGTGTTCAAGGGTTTCGAGGCCCCGCGCAAGAACCTCGAAGCGGTCCGCGCCGCGACCCAGCATCCGTACGCGGACGGCGTGGCGGTCGAACGCCAGCTGTTCATGGAGCTGATGAGCGGGACGCAGGCCAAGGCCCAGCAATATTTCTTCTTCGCCGAGCGCAAGGCGGCCAAGATCGAAGGCGTCGATGAGAGCGTGAAGCCGCGCGAGATCAAGAAGGTCGGCGTGATCGGCGCCGGCACCATGGGCGGCGGCATTTCGATGAACTTCCTGTCGGCCGGTATCCCGGTAACCATCGTCGAGACCAATCAGGAGGCACTCGACCGCGGTAGCGGCGTGATGCTCAAGAACTATCAGGCGAGCGCCAAGAAGGGCCGCTTCACCGAGGAACAGGTCGGGCAGATGATGGGGCTTCTGAACCCCACGCTCGACTTCAACGCGCTGGCCGACTGCGATCTCATCATCGAGGCGGTGTTCGAGCAGATGGAGATCAAGAAGGAGATCTTTGGCCGGCTGGACAAGATCGCCAAGCCGGGCGCGATCCTCGCCAGCAACACCAGCTACCTCAACGTCGACGAGATCGCCGCCGCGACCGGCCGTCCGCAGGACGTCGTGGGCCTCCACTTCTTCTCGCCCGCCAACGTGATGAAGCTGCTTGAAGTCGTGCGCGGTGCCAAGACCGCCGACGACGTGCTGGTCACCGCCATGGCGCTGGCCAAGAAGATCAAGAAAGTCGCGGTGGTGGCGGGCGTTTGTTACGGCTTTATCGGCAATCGCATGCTGATCCCGCGCCAGACCGAGGCGACCAAGCTCCTGCTCGAAGGCGCCACCCCTGCGCAGATCGACAAGGTCCATGTCGATTTCGGCATGCCGATGGGCCCGTTCCAGATGGCCGACCTCGCCGGTGTCGACATCGGCTGGCACCGCGACGTCAATCGGATCGAGAATATCCGTGACGCGCTATGCTCGGCCGATCGCTGGGGCCAGAAAAAGGGCGCCGGCTTCTACGATTACGACGACAAGCGCCGGCCCTCGCCCAGCCCCAAGGTGCAGGAAATCATCGAGGAGTTCCGTGGGCGTGCCGGGGTCACCCCGCGCGAGATCAGCGACGAGGAGATCGTCCAGCGCACGCTCTACACCATGGTCAACGAGGGCGCGAAGATCCTCGAGGAAGGCATGGCCCAGCGTGCGTCCGACATCGATGTGGTGTGGGTCTATGGCTACGGCTGGCCGGTCTATCGCGGCGGCCCGATGCACTGGGCCGATGCCGAGGGCCTGCAGAAGATCGTCGATGGCCTGAAAGCCGCCGCCCCGCATATGGGAGAGGATTTCTCCTTCTCGCAGCTGCTCCTCGACAAGGCCGAGAAGGGCGAAAAGTTCACCGGACGCTGAGGCACTCCATCTTAGGCCGCTTCCGGGTGACTTACCGCCCGGATGCGGCCACTGGACAAATCGTAACAAACCGCAGAAATCTCCCCTGCCGAATCTAGTCTGCCGGGGAATCCGACATGTTCGTGGATCAGGCTCTGCGTGATGCCGAGCGGGCGTTCCTGAACGCACCGTTCGACCCCGACGGCTGGCAGCATGCGATCCAGCAGGTCGCGCAGGCAACCAACAGCGCCAACGCGCAGTTGATCGGGATCGGCGGCCCGCGCACCGCGCCCTTCAATGTCATCGGCGACGTGCCGCCGGACCCGCATGGCCATCTCACCAATGCCTATCTGCACGGCAAGGTGAACTGGCGGGTAGGCTCGACACTGGCCGCCGGGACCTTGCAGCACGAGGCCGATTACGCGGCCTATCGCGCGCTTCACGATACCAGCGACTATGACGATGCCTGCAGCGACCTCGACGGGCTGTTCGGTTGCCAGATGGCGCTGATCCTCGATCCCTCATGCCTGATCGGCCTGACCCTGATGCGTTCGCGCCGCGACGGACCGTGCGACGGCCAAACGATCGACTCTTTCCGGCGGATCGCGCGACAGGCGATGCGGGCGGTTCGGGTCCAGTTGGCGCTGGGCCTCGAAGCGGCCGACCTGATGCTGAGCGGGATCGGCGGCGAGCGCGAAGCGACATTCCTGCTCGATTCCTACGGGCAATTGGCGGCGCTGACCCCGGGCGCCGAGCTTCTCTTCGACACGCCCCACGGGCTGAAGCTCGACGGCATGGCTCCGCGCCTCGCCAATGGCGACGAGCAACGCGCGCTGGCGGGAGCCTACCGCCGCCTGTTCGCCAGCGACGGAATAAACGGGCCGGTGCTGCATGAAATGCGTGCCGGTCGGTCGGTGGAGTGGCCCGAGGGGCGTTGGCGGGTCCACGTGGTGCGGCTTCCGGCGGTCGTTCACGCCTTCAACTTCCAACCGGCCCTGGCGGTGACGCTGACCCCCTTGTGAGGCGCCGCCCGCGCGACAAAACGAACCCTTTGGCCGGGAAAGCCGTTTTCCAGCGGAAAGGACACCTCATGAGCAATGCGTCTTCCGCCGTGCATCAAGAGCCCGTGCGCCGCTATTCCAATGTCGCGGTTGCGCTTCACTGGATCACCGCCGCCGCGGTGCTGTTTCAGATCTGGCTCGGCTTCAGCATGGGCGAGCCCCCGCAGGGCGGCGCGTTCAACTGGCACAAGACGATCGGTGCGCTCATCCTGCTGCTTGCTTTTGCACGGCTGAGCTATCGCCTGACCAATCCGCCGCCGCCCTTTCCCGACGATCTTGCCCCCTGGGAGCGGGTTGCGGCGGTGTGGAACCACCGCTTGTTCTACCTGCTGCTGATCGGCCTTCCGATCGGCGGCTATCTGGCGGTGTCGGCTCATTCAGGCGGCGAGCCGACTATGCTGGCGGGCGGGATCATGCTGCCGACGGTTCCGGGCATTCCCAAGGAATGGGGCGAAACCTTTGGCGAGCTGCATGGCGCCGGGGCGTGGGCGCTGATCGTTCTGATGGTTCTTCATGTCGGGGCGGCGATCAAGCACCGCTTCGTGTCGCCGCGCCCGTCGTCGGGACGCATGCCCCCGCTGGGGCTGCCAGGCGAGCCGACGGTCGTCGGTCAGGGCAGCGCCGCTCACTGACCTGAAACCGATGGGAGCGAAGCAGGGACGCGGCCGAAACACCGCGCCCCTGCCCCGCGCCTCAGTTGGCCTTGTAGAGCACTTCGCCGCGGCGGCTGCTTAGCAGCATCTTGAAGCTGACCGGGTGGAAATAGGCTTCGACGCGGCGGCCCTGCGGGTCGGTGCCATAGACTTCGTAGCAGCCACCATCGACCTTCGACTTGCGCACTTCCCAGCCGTCCTTCTTGAGCTTGCCCTCGAGGCTGGCCATGCTCTTCCAGCTCTTCTGCGGGGCATCGCAGGTCATCTTGCCGGTCGCGGCGGCGGGGGTCGCAAGGCCGACCGACACGGCGGCAGCGGCGGCGAGAATGAGAATACGCATCAGATTGCACTCCTGGTGGGGGGTGGAAACATCCGCGCCACGCGCACGGCCTGAAGCAGCGCGAGTGGCACGAAATGGACAAGGGCGGCGGCAAGGCCGTCGTGGACCAGCGCCCAATGAACGAGGGTGAGGATTGCGGCCGGGTAAGCGAGGCGCTGAAGCCGCTTCCAGCTCGAGCGCAGCACGCGCATCGCGGCGTCGTTACTGGTGAGGCCGAGCGGCACGAGGATCAGCAGCGCTGCCCAGCCGGTCCAGATCGCCGGCGCGCCGAGCTCCGCCACCATGTCGGCGACATTGCCCATGTCGAGGACATAGGCGACGGTGTGGGCCAGCGCGTAGAGAAATGCCGCCACCCCAATCGCGCGGCGATGGCGGGCGAGGAAACGGATCGGCCGAGCCTGCGGCCACATCTGACGCAAGGGCGTCACCATCAGCGCCAGAATGATGAACCGCGCGGACCATTCACCGGTGGGATGCAGGAGATCGCCGGGCCAGGCATCTTCGTTCATCGAATAGCCGACTAGCGCGACGGCCAGCGGCACGGCAAGGATCAGCCAGACGAAATAGGAACCACGCAAACTCACGCGGTCGAACTAGCCTCGTTGAGAACGCTTCGCAATAGCAAAAGCGACCGGGTCTAGTTTTAGCCCTCGATGACGACCTCGGTACCCATCTGGGTCAGCGGGTAGAGTTTCTTGGCGAACTCGACCGGCAGCCGCACGCAGCCGTGGCTGGCGGGATAGCCGGGCAGCGCGCCGCCGTGGAAGGCGATGCCCATCTCGTCGTACATCTGCATGTAGGGCATCGGCGCATTGTCGTACTTGCGGCTGAAGCCCTTCACCTGCTTGCGGAACACCTTCCAGTAGCCGAGCGGCGTTTCCTTGCCCTTTTTGCCCGACGAAATGGTGCTGACCCCGACAAGGGTGTCGCCCTTGTAGACGAACATCAGCTGCTGAAGGCGGTCGATCACCACTTTGGCCGGCGCGTCGGGAATGGTCGCGGCCCACAGATACTGGCCGGGCTTCAGCGCCAGACTGCCGAACTGGGCCTTCGCCTGCTGGGTCGCCTTGGGCGCCTGGCCGCTGGTCCACTCATACGGCAATTGCGCGACCGGCACGGGGCGCGGGGCCTCGGCGACCTTGGTCGGCGTGATGGCGCAGGCAGCGAGCAGCGCGGCCAGGAAAATCGGCGAGGCAAGGCGAAGAGCGGCGTGGCGGTTCATGGAGACGATGCCTTCCCGAGCGCCGGCGCGCCGTCAAGTCGCCGGTAAACGGCTGTTTAAAAGGGGTTTAGCCACCGATGCCGGTGGTCGGCGCGGGCGGCGCGTTGACATGGCTCCAGATCGCGCTGACGACCACCGATCCTTCGCCGACGCTCGACGCCACGCGCTTGACCGAGCCCGAGCGGACGTCGCCGACCGCGAAGATGCCGGGACACGAAGTGGCATAGCTGCTGTCGCCCCCCGCCTCGCGCCCGGTGCGGACGAAGCCTGCGCGATCAAGCTCGACCAGGCCCGACAACCAATCGGTATTGGGGGCCGCGCCGATCATGATGAACAGGGCGCGGCAGCCGACCGACCATTCGCCCGCGGGACCGCGCACCGTCACCCGCTCGAGATGCTCGCCGCCGTCGAGCCCGCACAGCTGGCTGCCGGTGTGGATCTCGATCCTGGGGTCGGCCTCCAGCCGCTCGCGCAGATAAGCGCTCATCGTCTCGGCCAGTCCCTCCCCGCGCACCAGCACATGCACTTTGCGGGCGACGCGGGAGAGATACATGGCGGCCTGACCCGCGCTGTTGCCGCCGCCGACCACGATCGCTTCGGTTTTGTGACAGAAGCGCGCTTCCATCTCCGTCGCGGCATAATAGACGCCCGCCCCCTCGAAAGCTTCGAGCCGGTCGATCGGCAGGCGGCGATATTGCACCCCGGTCGCGACCAGCACCGCGCGGGTGCACAATTGCTCGCCATCGTCGAGCGTGACGCAAAAGCCGTCGTCGCGCCGGGCCAGATGCTCGACCCGCCGCGGCATGGCGAAGCAGGTGCCGAACTTCATCGCCTGCACCTGCCCGCGAAAGACAAGGTCGGCGCCCGAGATGCCGGTCGGGAAGCCCATGTAATTCTCGATCCGGCTGCTGGTCCCCGCCTGCCCGCCGATCGCATTGTCCTCGACCACCAGCGCGCGCAGGCCTTCCGAGCCGGCATAGACCGCAGCCGCAACTCCGGCCGGGCCGGCCCCGACGATGATCAGGTCGAGCGCTTCGCCGGGGCGGGCCTTGAGGTCGAGGCCGAAGTGGCGGGCGATCTGCCGCGGGGTCGGATCGGCGAGCGGCGTGCCGTTGATGCTGACCCCCGGCGGCCCTTCCGCTTCCTCGCGGAACGGCAGGCGGTTGCGATTAAGGAAGCTCGCCACCCGCGCCACGGCCGGATCATGCTCGGCACCGGTGACGACGATGCTGCTGTCGCCTGCTTCGAAGATGCGGCGGCGACGCGCGGCGAACACGGTCAGCACATGGTCGCCGATCTCGGGCACGTCGCTCATCAGCCGAAGCATGGCGGCGCGCGGCACTTCGCTGGTGCGGGTTTCCACCGCCGCGCGCATGGTCAGCGTCATCGGTCCGCCGTTCAGAAAGGACAATTCTCCCATGAATTGCCCAGGGTGCAGCGACCCGGCGAGCAGCCGCTCCCCGCTGACCGGGTCCGCTACCTCGATCTCGCCTTCTTCCACCAGCACGAAATGATCGAGCGCCTTGCCGGCCTCGAGCACCACTTCGCCCGCCCGGTAGTGGCGCGACACGGCAAGCGCGCGCAAGGTCGCAAGATGCTCGTCCGCGAAGGGACGTGGGGCCATGGTAGTGAGGTCGCCGCCGATCGTATCCATGCGGCTTACTGTAGCGCGGGCTGGGTCGCACGTCAGCGACCTGTCGCATGGCAACAACGTTCTGCCGGACTCGAGAGCATGGCCACCGCGTCCGACCAGTCAGCGGTCTCGTAGTAACAAACGGTTAACCCTCTTGGTCAGCCCGGTATGCGTGTCCCCGCCGCCCCCCGTTGAAGGATTTCCCATGCGAAACCGCCTCGCCGCCCCCCTGCTCATCGCTGCCTCGTTCCTCGCTGCCAGTCCCGCTTCGGCAGAGACGGTCTACGGCCTGACCGCATCGCGGATCGTGACCTTCGATTCGAGCAGTCCCGGAACCATCCTCTCCAGCAGCCCAATCACCGGGGTCAACGGCAACGTGTCGCTGCGCGGGATCGATTTCCGCCCGGCCGACGGCCAGCTTTATGCGCTGGGCACCAACGGCAATCTGTATCGCCTGACCATGACCGGCAATGCCTATCAGGCGACCGACCTCGGTGCGCTGGCGACAGCGCCTCAGGGCAGTTCCTACGGGTTCGATTTCAATCCCACCGTGGACCGGATCCGCGTCACCAGCGACACCAACCAGAATCTGCGCGTCAATCCGAACACCTCGCCGCCGGCGGTGATCGTCGACGGTGCGATCACCTTGAACGGCACCAGCAACATCGATCTGGTCGGGTCGGCCTATACCAACAGCTTCGCCGGAGCGACCAGCACGACGCTGTACGGCCTCGACGCCTTCACCGATGCGCTGGTGCGGGCGACCGACGCCAATGCGGGCACCTACGTCAACACCAACACCGCCGGCGGGCTGTTCGGGCCGCTCGGCGTCACCTTCACCAACGCCGACCTCGTGGGGTTCGACATTTCCGGCACGACCAACGCCGGCTTCTTCAATCTCAATGACGGCTTCTACAGCGTCAATCTGACGACGGGCGCGGCGACGCGGATCGGCACCATCGGGGCCGGCAGCCTGATCGGTCTGTCGCTGGCACCCGCGGCCGCCGTGCCCGAGCCCGGCACCTGGGCGTTGATGCTACTCGGGTTTGGCGCGGTCGGAGCGACCTTGCGCCGTCGTCGTTCGGCAACGGCCAGGCTAGTCCGCCTCGCCTGAGTTGCCGAAGTGCGGGCCTGCCGGCGATAACTCCCCCCGTGCGCCGGCGGGTCCGCTTACTCCCATTCGATCGTGCCGGGCGGCTTCGACGTATAATCGTAGACCACCCGGTTGATCCCCTGCACCTCATTGACGATCCGGGTCGCGACCCGGCTGAGGAAGTCGGCGCTGAACGGATAGACGTCGGCGGTCATCCCATCGACGCTGGTCACCGCCCGCAGCGCGCAGACGTAATCGTAGGTGCGCGCGTCGCCCATCACGCCGACCGTGCGGACCGGCAGCAGCACCGCGAACGCCTGCCAGATCGCATCGTACAGCCCGGCGTTGCGGATCTCCTCGAGATAGATGAGGTCCGCCTTGCGCAGGATGTCGCATTTCTCCTTGCTGACCTCGCCCGGAATACGGATCGCGAGGCCCGGTCCCGGGAAGGGGTGGCGGCCGACGAAGGCCGGCGGCAGGCCGAGCTCCACGCCCAGTTCGCGCACCTCGTCCTTGAACAATTCGCGCAGCGGCTCGACCAGCTGCATGTTCATCCGCTCGGGCAGGCCGCCGACATTGTGATGGCTCTTGATCGTCACCGACGGGCCGCCAGTGAAGCTGACGCTTTCGATGACGTCGGGGTAAAGCGTCCCTTGCGCGAGGAAATCCGCGCCGCCGATCTTCTTCGCCTCGGCCTCGAACACCTCGATAAAGGTCTTGCCGATGAACTTGCGCTTGGCCTCGGGATCGCTGACCCCGGCGAGGCCCGACAGGAACAGCTCTTCGGCGCGGACGTGGACCAGCGGGATGTTATAATGACCGCGGAACAGCGAGACGACCTGGTCCGCCTCCTGCGAGCGCATAAGGCCGTGATCGACGAACACGCAGGTCAATTGATCGCCGATCGCTTCGTGGATCAGCACTGCGGCGACCGCGCTGTCGACCCCGCCCGACAGGCCGCAGATCACCCGACCGTCACCGACCTGCGCGCGGATGTCGGCGATCTTCTGGTCGCGATAGGCGGCCATCGACCATTCGCCCGAGCAACCGCAGATATGCCGCGCGAAGTTGGCCAGCAGCTTGCCGCCGTCGGGGGTGTGGACCACCTCGGGATGGAACATCAGGCTGTAGCGGCGGCGCTCTTCGTCGGTGGCGATGGCGAAGGGCGCGCCCTCCGATGCAGCGACGACCGAGAACCCGGGCGCCAGACTTTCGACCCGGTCGCCGTGGCTCATCCACACCTGATGCCGCTCACCGACCTGCCACAAGCCGTCGAACAACGCCGAGGGCGCGACGACCTCGATAAAGGCGCGGCCGAATTCCTTTTGGTCGGACGTGACGACCTTGCCGCCGAGCTGCTGGTGCAGCGTCTGCTGGCCGTAACAGATGCCGAGCAGGGGCAGCCCGCTGTCGAACAGCACTTGCGGCGCGCGGGGCGAGTCTTCCCAGGTGACCGACGAGGGACCGCCGGAAAAGATGATGCCTTTAGGCGCCAACCGCTCGAACGCTTCCTCGGCCGCGTTGAAGGGGGCGATCTCGCAATACACGCCGGCCTCGCGGATGCGGCGGGCGATGAGCTGGGTCACTTGGCTGCCGAAGTCGACGATTAGCAGGGTTTCGGCCGGTTGCATGAGGCGGCGGGGCTCCGTTTGGCGGACACAGAAAAGGCGCCGAAGCCCTATGGCTCCGGCGCCTTCCTGTCCACCGCGGCGGACCGCCTTAACGGTTAGATGCGGTTGACCTTGAGGTCCGAGATGCGGCCGTTGCGTTCGAACTTGCAGTCGAAGCGGAAGTTGCCGCGGACATTGTTGTAGCCGCCGTAGGGCTGGTTGTAGCCGCCATAATAAGGCTGGCCGTAATTACCCTGGTAAGCGGCGTTGGTCGCCAGACCGTAGACGCGCATATTGCCGTTGCGGGTTCGGTTCACCCGGTCGATCTGTGCGACGCGATACGTCGTGCCCTGATTGTAGGCGTAAGGGTTGTACCCGCCATACCCGTTATAACCACCAGCATAGCGACCGTTGAGTCGCTGCTCGGTCGCAGCCGCGCACTGCTGCACGGCGGTGCGCTCCAGGTCGTAAGTATTGACGCCGTAATATTGGTTGTAGCCGTACGGATTCTGGCCGCGCAGGATCGAATTGAGCACCGCGCCGGTGATCACGTCACCAAGCCCGCCGCCGCCGTAGCCGCCGTAACCGGGATAATATTGCGCCGCGGCCGGGGCCGCCGCACCGATCGAGATCGCCGCAACCGCGGCCGCACCCGTCAGGATTTTTGAAACAGCCTTCATGGCCACTGCCTCCTACTTTCGATTCAAGCGGTTCTTCGCTCGTTGCAACGCTTATGAACGATTCGCGCTGCATCATCTCTGAATGGGACGTTTGCCACGGTTCACTTTTCTTAACGGCAAGCACCGAAAATGGCTGAATACCGCCATATAACGCGGCGTTCTTTTTTCGCCGCGCTAATTGACAAAGCGAAAAAGTTCGTTTCGCGACTGCAAATGTTCGGAACCTGACCTCGGGGAAGCGGGTTTTCAGGTTCAAACGGAGTCACGAAAAATGAAACGCCTTGCAACCTTGGCGGCAGCCATTGCCGTCGCGGTGGCGACCCCTTGCGCCGCCGCATCCTCGACCTCGCTCGGGCCGGACGAAAGCCCCGCCGCAATCATGGCGGCATCCTCGGCCGTCGCCGCCGCACGCGACCATGCCGAAGAAGCCATCGACAAGGATCTGAAGCCCGGTGGCTATTGGTGGGCCGCCAACGCGCCGACCGATGGCGAGATCGAAGTGGTCGTCAGCCTCGAGGACCAGCACGCTTATGTGTACCGCGCCGGCGAACTGATCGGCGTTTCGACCATTTCGAGCGGAAAGCCCGGCAAGGACACGCCCCCCGGCATTTTCCCGATCCTCGAGAAGAAGCGGATGCATCACAGCCGCAAGTACGACAATGCGCCGATGCCTTACATGCAGCGGCTCGACCAGTGGGGCATCGCGCTGCACGCCGGCATGATTCCCGGTCGTCCGGCGAGCCACGGCTGCGTCCGCCTGCCGGCGGCCTTTGCGGCCAAGCTGTTCGCGATGACCTCGGTCGGTGACCGGGTGGTGATCGCCTAAGCGAGACAGGCCGGCGGGGCTTTCCTCCCCTTTCCTCGCCGGCCTTACGTGTTGATGGCAGACCGCCTCTCCGGCGACAGGTCGGGAAGGCTGTTTGTCGTTCGGCCTACTTGATCGCGAGCCCGGTGAAGCGCGCCATGAAGGCCGTCACATCGCTCGCTTCCTCGATGATCTTGTCGGTCGGCTTGCCCGAGCCGTGACCCGCGCGGGTCTCGATCCGGATCAATTGCGGCGCACCGGTCGGGTGCGCGTGCTGCAGCGCGGCGACATATTTGAAGCTGTGCCCCGGCACCACGCGGTCGTCGGTGTCGGCGGTGGTGACCAGGATCGCCGGGTAAGCGACATTCGCCTTGATGTTGTGATAGGGCGAATAGGCCAGCAGGGTGCGGAAATCGGCTTCCTTGTTGGGGTAGCCGTAATCGTCGACCCAGTAGCGCCCCGCGGTGAAGCGGTCGAAGCGCAGCATGTCCATCACGCCGACCGCCGGGTTGGCCGCCGCGAACAGGTCGGGCCGCTGATTGACCACCGCGCCGATCAGCAGGCCGCCGTTGGACCCGCCCTGGATCGCGAGGCCGCCCTTGGGCGTCACGCCCTGCGCGATCAGCGCTTCGCCTGCGCCGATGAAATCGTCGAACACGTTCTGCTTGTTGGCAAGGCGCCCGGCATCGTGCCATGCCTTGCCATATTCGCCGCCGCCGCGAATGTTCGCCAGGACATAGGCGCCGCCCTGCTCGAGCCAGGCGAGCCGCGTCGCCGAGAAACTCGGCGTCAGCGAGACGTTGAAGCCGCCATAAGCATAGAGCAATGTCGGCGCCGGGCCGGTCATGCCTTTCTTGCGAACGATGAACATCGGCACGCGGGTGCCGTCCTTGGACGCGAAGAAGCGTTGTTCGACGGTGAAGTCGTCGGGGTTGAACAGCAGCTTCGGCTCGAACCAGGCGGTGCTGGCGTTCGAACGCACGTCGTAGCGGTAGACGGTCGACGGACGATTGAAGCTGGTAAAGGCGTAAAAGGTCTCGGGATCGTCGAGATCGCCCGAGAAGCCGCCCGCGGTGCCGAGGCCCGGAAGCTCGATCACCCGCTCGCGCGCGCCGGTGAGGCTGTGCACGCGGACCTCGGTCGAGGCGTCCTTCAAGTACGAGGTGATGAGCTTGCCGCCGACCAGGCTCGACCCGCTCAGCGTCTCGGCCTGCTCGGGCACGATCGTCCGCTTGTTGGGCCGCGCCGCGTTGACGTAGATCGCCACGATCTTGAGCCGCGGGGCGCCGTCGTTGGTCTGGAAATAATAGGTCGACCCGCGATTGCCGATGTAACTGTAGTCATGGGTGAAGCCCGGGATCAGCACGCGGCGGGTCGGCTTAGCCTTTTGCCAGTCGACCAGGGTCACCTCGTACCGCTCGTCGGTGCCGCTGGACGAGGTCACCACTAGGGTCGAGCCGTCATCGCTGACGGTCGCGGTGTTGCTGAGCTCGGGTTTGTCGGGCCGGTCGAACATCAGCCGGTCGGCGCTCTGCGCCGTACCGAGGCGGTGGTAATAGACTGCCTGGTTCTTGTTCAGCGACTGGAAGTCCTGGCCGCCGCTGCTCTCGGGGAAGCGTGAGTAGAAAAAGCCGCGATTGTCCTTGGACCAGCTCAGCCCTGAAAACTTCACCCATTTGATCTCGTCGCCGACCACCTTGCCGGTGTTGACATCGAGCACCTTCAGGGTGCGCCAGTCGGAGCCGCCGTCCTGGATCGCGTAGAGGAGGTAGCGGCCATCTTCGCTCGGCACCCATTCGGCCAGCGCGGTTGCGCCGTCGGCGCTGAAGGTGTTGGGATCGATCAGCAGCCGCTCAGGACCGTTGACGCTGTCGCGCACATACAGCGGCGACTGATTCTGGAGCCCGGTGTTGCGGGCATAGAAATAGCGGCTGCCCTTCTTCACCGGCACGCCGACGCGCTCGTAATCATAGAGCTCGGTCATCCGCTTCTTGAGGATGTCGCGGCCCGGCAGCGTGTCGAGAAAGGCGTCGGTGACCTTGTTCTGCTCGGCAACCCAGGTGGCAACCGCCGGATCCTTGCGCACGTCGTTTTCGAGCCAGCGATAGGGATCGGCCACGGCGACACCGAACTGGTTGTCGACCACATTGTCGCGGCGGGTCTGCGGATACGCGAGCGCGGTCGCGGCGGCGGGGGTCGTCTCGGGCGCCACCAACGCTTCGACCGCCGGCGGCGCGGGAATGGGGTCAACGGGCGGAGTGGTGGAGCAGGCGGCGATCGGAAGGGTCATCAGGATCAGGCTCTTGCGCATGGAAGTCCCTTGGGTCGGGGGTGGGGTCGGCCTGTGCTAGGCAGCAGGCAGGCGTAGGGCAAGCTTGCCTCTCGTCCCAAACCGTCGCATCCCCGGCCCATGACCCTCGTCAACACCGATTTCCACGCCGCGGCAGAGGCCGAATATGACGCCATGATCGCGCTTCGCCGCGCGATCCACGCCGATCCGGAGCTTGGGCTGCATTGCACCCGCACCAGCGCCAAGCTGAAGGCGAGCCTCGACGGGCTGCCGCTCGAAATCCGCGACTCGAAGAGCACCAGCGGCTTCGTCGCGATCCTCCGAGGCGCCCGCCCCGGCCGCACCGTGCTGCTGCGCGGCGACATGGATGCGCTTCCGATCCACGAGGAAACCGGGCTGGAGTTCGCGTCGCAGACCGAGGGCAAGATGCACGCCTGCGGGCACGACACGCATTCGGCGATGCTGTCGGCCGCTGCGCGGATCCTGAGCGCGCAGCAGGCGAGCCTCGAGGGCACGGTAGTCTTCATGTTCCAGCCGGGCGAGGAAGGCCATCACGGCGCGCGCTTCATGATCGAGGATGGGCTGCTCGACGATCCGGCGCCCGACGGCGCGTTCGCGCTGCACATCTGGCCGACGCTGAAGGGCGGGCAGGTCACCAGCCGCGCCGGCGCGCTGCTCGCATCGACCGATGCGCTCAACGCCACCATCCGCGGCCGTGGCGGTCATGCCGCCATGCCCTATCAGGCCGTCGACCCCATTCCCGTCGCCTGCGAAGCGGTCGGCGCGCTCCAGCAGTGGATCGCAAGGCGCGTGCCCTTCTTCGATTCGGCGGTGATCTCGATCACCCAGATCCATGCCGGAACCGCTTACAACATCATCCCCGAAGTGGTTGAATTGAAGGGCACGCTGCGGACCCTCTCCGACACCCGCCGCGAGGCCGGTAAAGCCGCCTTCGACCAAATCGTGAAGGGCGTCGCCGCCACTCACGATTGCACCGCCGAGGTCCGCATCGACCAGGGCTATCCCGCCACCCGCAACGACCCGCGCGCGGTCGCGTTGGTCGAAACGCTCGCCACCGATCTGTTCGGCGACGGCACCTACGAAGAGATGCCGAGTCCGGTGATGGGCGGCGAAGACTTCGCCTACGTGCTGCAAAGGGTACCGGGCTGCATGGCCTTCATCGGCGTTGCGCCCGAAGGCCACGAGGATCCCGAAAGCCGCCCCTCGCTGCATCATCCGAAGATGACGCTGGAGGAAAGCTGGCTGAGCCGCGGGGTCGCGCTCCATTGTGCCTTCGCGACGCGCTTCCTGGCGCGGGGCTGGGAGTAAGCGCGATGCGGGAACTGACGCTTCGCGGGGTGCTGCTCGGCGCCGTTCTGACCCTGCTGTTCACCGCCGCCAACGTCTACCTGGGGCTCAAGATCGGCCTCACCTTTGCGACCAGTATCCCGGCCGCGGTGATCTCGATGGCGGTGCTGAAAGCGTTTCGCGACACCACCATCCAGGAAAACAACATCGTCCAGACCATCGCCTCGGCGGCGGGCACGCTGAGCGCGATCATCTTCGTTCTCCCCGGCCTGGTCATGATCGGCTGGTGGACGGGCTTCCCTTATTGGCTGTCGGTGGCGGTGATCGCGATCGGTGGCATCCTCGGTGTGATGTATTCGGTGCCGCTGCGCCGCGCCCTGGTGACGGGCAGCGACCTCCCCTATCCCGAAGGCGTCGCCGCGGCCGAAGTGCTGAAGGTCGGCGCCGGCGTCGGCGGGGCGGAGGAGAACAAGAAGGGCCTCGCCGCCATCATTCTCTCCTCGCTGATCAGCGCCGGCTACGCCCTCGCGACCCAGCTCAAGCTGGTTGTCGCCGAAGCCGCCCGCACGGTGCCGGTCGGCGCCGGGGGCACCACCCTGTCGGGCAGCTTGAGCCTGGCCCTCATCGGCGTCGGCCACCTCGTCGGCCTCGGCGTCGGCATTGCCATGATCGTCGGACTGGTGATCAGCTGGGGCGTGCTGGTGCCGTGGCTGACCGCCCTTACCCCCGCCGCGGCGGGCGTGGAGCTTGGCGATCATGTCGGCACCATCTTCCGCTCCGAAGTCCGTTTCATCGGTGCGGGCACCATCGGCGTCGCCGCGATCTGGACCCTGCTCAAGATCCTGCCGGCGATCAGTCGCGGTATTGCCGGCGCGCTTGCCGCCAGCCGCCAGCGCGCGGGCGGCGGTCAGGAAAGCCTGCCGCTGACCGAGCGCGACCTGCCGATCAAGCTGATCGGCGGCGCGATTTTGCTGCTGATGCTGCCGATCGCCGGACTGCTCGCTTATTTCGTCAGCGGTACCGACCTGCACAGCCACGTCGGCGCGCTGATCGGCTTCAGCCTTGCCTACATCCTGATCGCGGGCATCATCATCGCCAGCGTCTGCGGTTACATGGCGGGTCTGATCGGCGCGTCGAATAGCCCGATCTCGGGCGTCGGCATTCTCGCCGTGCTCGGCATCAGCCTGATCCTCGCGGCCTTGTTCGGCGGCGAGCTGACGCCCGACATGACGCGGACTCTGGTCGCCTTCGCCCTGTTCGTGACCGCCGTGGTCTTCGGCATTGCCACCATTTCCAACGACAACCTCCAGGACCTGAAGACCGGCCAACTGGTCGGCGCGACCCCGTGGCGGCAGCAGGTGGCGCTGGTGCTGGGCGTGCTGTTCGGCGCGCTGGTGATCCCGCCGATCCTCGACCTCCTGAACGGCGCCTTCGGCTTCCAGGGCGCGCCGGGCGCGAGCGAGAATGCGCTGGCCGCACCGCAGGCCGCGCTGATCTCCGCCATCGCGCAGGGCGTGCTGGGCGGAAACCTGCGCTGGGACCTGATCGGCATCGGCGCCGCCATCGGCGCGGTGGTGATCGTCATCGACGAGCTCCTGCGCCGCACCGGCAAGAAGAGCCTGCCCCCGCTCGCGGTCGGCATGGGCATCTATCTGCCGATGGCGCTAACCCTGCTGATCCCGATCGGCGCGCTGCTCGGCCACCTCTACAATCGCTGGGCCGAGCGCTCGGGCAATTACGAGGTCAAGGAACGGCTCGGCGTGCTGATGGCGACCGGCCTGATCGTCGGCGAAAGCCTGTTCGGAGTCGCCTTCGCCGGCGCCGTCGCGGCGACCGACGACGACACGCCCTTGAGCCTGTTCCCCGACGGATTCGAGCCAAGCGTCCTTCTCAGCATCGTCGTGTTCGCCGCCGCCGTGCTGTTCCTCTATTCCTCCACCCGCCGCACCGCGGCCGCCCTTCCCGCGGTCGCCGGCGAGCCCGACGTCACCCAAGAAACGACCTATCGATGACCCCGAAATATCTCGGCCAGAACAGCGGCCTGCCAGCCTCGCCCGAGGAAGCCGCGCTCGATTACGTGCCCAACCCGCGCGCCGGCAGCCTCTACCTCGTCCGCTTCGCCGCGCCCGAATTCACCTCGCTTTGCCCGGTCACCGGCCAGCCAGACTTTGCGCATCTCGTCCTCGACTATGCGCCAGGCGAAACGATCGTCGAATCCAAGAGCCTGAAGCTGTTCCTCGGTTCCTTCCGCAACCATTGCGGCTTCCACGAGGACGTCACGGTCGGCATCGGCCAGCGCCTGTTCGACGAGATGAAGCCCAGGTGGCTCCGCATCGGCGGCTATTGGTACCCGCGCGGAGGCATCCCGATCGACGTGTTCTGGCAATCGGGGGCCCCGCCCGAGGGGCTGTGGGTACCCGACCAGGGTGTAGCGAGTTACCGCGGGAGAGGGTGATGGACGATCTGGTCTCGGTGTCGTGGCTGGCCGCCAACATGGGGTCGGCCGACGTGGTGGTGCTGGACGCGAGCTGGCACCTCGATCCCAAGCGCGACGGCCGGACCGAATATGGGAAGCGACACATTCCCGGCGCGCGTTTCTTCGATCTGAAAGCCCTGTCCGATCCCGCCGCCAGCTCGCCCCACATGCTGCCGTCCGCCGAGGCGTTCGGTTTGGCAATGACCGAGCTCGGCGTAGCGTCGGACGACCGCATCGTCGTCTATGACGACAGCGCGATCCACACCTCGGCCCGCGCCTGGTTCATGCTGCGGCATTTCGGCGCGACACAGGTCGCGATCCTCGACGGCGGTCTTTCGTGCTGGATCGCCGAAGGGCAGGCGGTCACCTCCGAGCCGGCGCCGCCCCGCCCCGCCCGCTTCGACGCAAGGGTCGCCCGCCCGCAGGCCGTTGCGACCAAGGCCGAACTGCTGCGCGGGACCGGCATGCCGATCGCCGACGCCCGTCCGGCCGAGCGCTTCAAGGGCACGACGCCCGAGCCGCGGCCGGGGATCGAACCGGGGCACATCCCGGGCGCCCGCAATCTGCCGATGAGCGGGCTGTACGGCCCTGATGGGCGCTTTCGCCCGATCGGTGAGCTCAAGGCCGCCTTCACCGCGGCGGGGGTCGATCCCGAGCGGCCGTTCGTCGCCAGTTGCGGGTCGGGCGTCACCGCCAACAGCCTGATCTTCGCCGCGCGCCTCCTCGGCAATCGCGACACGCGGTTGTACGACGGCAGCTGGAGCGAATGGGGCGCGGATCCGCTGACCCCCAAGGAAGTCGGCTAGTTCAGGCGCGGCCCGCGAACAGGTTTTCGATTCCCGCAAGATCGCGGCGCAGCGTTTCGCCGAGCACGGCGAGCGCCGCCGGATGAGTCGTCTCGCCCGTTCCCTCGGCGCCGATCAGCGTTTCGATCCCCGCCGCCGCCGCGCCCGCCGCGCCGATCGAACGGCTGTCGGCGCACGCCTGCAAGGCGGGCGAGCTTAGCGGGAGCAGAGCTTCGAAGGTGATGTCGTCCAGCGGGCGGCGCGGACGGCCCTCGAACATCTCGACCAGCCCCAGCGCCTTGCGGACGCTGCGCAGGCGGTCGATCGCCTCGCCGTAAGGGGCGCCGGTGGCGGGCTGTTCGGGCTGAAAATGGATCATGCGACTCGAAGTAAAGCCGCGTGGTTGAGAAGACGTAAACTTGCCCGCCCCGCCGCCGCCCGGCAGCGAGGCTCAGCGGTCAGTCGGCCGCGTTGTCGAGATCGCGCAGGATCCAGCCACGCTGGGGAATGGTCTCGATGAACTCGGCCCCGTTGCTGGCCATCCGAAGCTTCTTGCGCAGCTTGGAAATGAACACATCGATGATCTTGGGCTGCGGCTGGTCGTCGGCACGGCGATAAAGATGCTTCAGCAGCATGGTCCGCGTGACGACGTTGTTGCGCGCAAAGGCGAGCAGTTCGAGAACGCGATATTCCATCTCGGTAATCGCGATCGGGTGGCCGTCGATGCGAATCAGGCGCTGTACCTGATCGACGCTCATCCGCCCGCCGCAAAGGGTCGGCGGCAGCTCGGACCCCTGCGCCTTCAGGCTGGCGAGCAGCTTGGAAGCGACATCGTCGGCGTCGTCGCGCGCGCCGAGGCTGACGGGCGCACCGATCAGCTGCTGCTGAAGCTCGGCCACCAGCGCATGTGCCTCGTCGGCGAACTTGGTCCCTTCCTCGAACCGCTTGCGCGATTTTTCGAGCAGGGCCTCGACCTCGACCAGTCGGGCGGAAATCGTATCGTCGGCCATTCTTCCCCCGTCCCTTTTGTTCTCGTTACGGTGCCTGAACCGAAGCTTCCTGGCCATCGCCCGCCGGCGCGGACAGGATGGTTTGGGTCAGCGCGCCCTTGTCGACCACTGCGGTGTCCGGGCTTCCGGCGACCGAACGGGCACCAAGCGCGGCGCGGTCGGCACCGGCCTTTTCAAGCAGACCGGTCTCGCTCGCCGGGCGCGGCGCGGGGCCACCGAACAGCGCCTGGATCGCCTGGCCCTGCGCCCCTTCGGCGCTGAGGGTGGCGGTGCCGGCGCGCGGCGGGGTCAGGCTGTAGTCGGGCGGGATCACCAAGGGCGCGTTGCGGGCGACCCGGAACTCGTCGAGGTTCGATCCGGGATTGCCGCCGATCCCGAGTGCGGCACAGCCCGACAGGGCCAGCCCGGCGCCGAGGAGGGAGAGAAGGGAAAGCTGCTTACGCATTGTCAGGCTCTTTCGAAGGCTTTGGCTCGCGGACCAGAAAGGCGCGCAATATCAGGATCACGACGCCGATGCTAATGCATGCGTCGGCGACATTGAAGACCAGGAAGGGACGAAACTCGCCGATGTGAAGGTCGAGGAAGTCGAAAACGTATCCAAGCCGCGCCCGGTCGACGATATTGCCGAGCGCGCCGCCCAGCACCAGGCCGAGCGCCAATTGGTCGCCGCGCTGTTCCTCGCGGGTCAGCCACCAGGCGACCACCCCGGCGATCACCGCGGTCATGCCGACCAGCAACCAGCGGCTGGTGTCATTGCCCGCGGTCAGCAGGCCGAGCGAAATGCCGCGATTATGAACCCGGGTCAGGTCGAAGAACGGCAGAACGTCGATGGTCTGCCCCTCGACCACCAGCCCGATCGGCCCGGCGGTCAGCCATTTGGTGAATTGGTCGAGGACGAACATGACGCCCGCCAGAGCGAACCCGGCGCCGCCCTTCATGCCACCACCTCTTCGCAGCGGTTGCAGAGGTCGCCGTCTTCGTCGACCTCCGGCAAGTGGCGCCAGCAGCGGCCGCATTTGTGGAGCTCGGTGCGGTGGGCGATCACCGCCGGCCCTTCGACCACGGTGCCGGTGTCGAGCAGGACTTCCGACACGATGAACAGCTCGGCAAGTTCGTCGGCCGACAGCATCGGACGGTCGGCGGCGTCGGGAAGGCCGATCGCGACCTTGGCCTCGAGGCTGGAGCCGATCACCTTTTCACGCCGCATCGGCTCTATCTGCGCGGTCACCTGCTCCCGCAGGGCGCGGTAGGAAGACCAGATCTCGAGCAGGCGGGCATCGGCCGCGTCGGGCAGTTCTGGCCATTCGCTGAGGTGCACCGACGGCGCGTCGGGATAGCGGGTCGCCCACACTTCCTCGGTGGTGAAGACGAGGATCGGCGCGAACCAGCGCACCAGCGAATGGAACAGGGTGTCGAGCAGGCTGCGATAGGCGCGGCGCTTGGGGTCGTCGGGCGCGTCGCAATAGAGGCAATCCTTGCGGATATCGAAGTAGAAGGCCGACAAGTCGTTGTTGCAGAAGTCGGTCAGCGCGCGGGCATAGCCGTTGAAGTCATAGGCCGCGACCGCCGCCTTCAATTCATCGTCGAGCTTGGCCAACAACGCCAGCATGTAGCGCTCAAGCTCGGGCATCTCGGCGATGTCGGTAACCCGCTCGGCTTCCTCAAAGCCTTCCAGCGCTCCGAGCAGATAACGGAAGGTGTTGCGGATCTTGCGGTAAGCGTCGCTGACGCCGGCAAGGATCTCCTTGCCGATGCGGTGGTCCTCGGTGAAGTCGACCGAGGCGACCCACAGGCGCAGGATGTCAGCCCCGGTCTCCTTCATCAGGTCGAGCGGGTTGACCGTGTTCCCAAGGCTCTTGGACATCTTCATGCCCTTGGAATCCATGGTGAAGCCGTGGGTCAGCACCGTGTCATAGGGCGCCCGGCCGCGGGTCGCGCAGCTTTCAAGCAGGCTCGACTGGAACCAGCCGCGATGCTGGTCGGAGCCTTCAAGATACAGGTCGGCGGGCCAGCGCTGGTCGGGCCAGCGGCCGCTTTCCAGCGTAAAGACATGGGTGCAGCCGCTGTCGAACCAGACGTCGAGGATGTCGGTAACCTGCTCGTAATCGTCGGGGTTGCGACCTTCGCCCAAGAAGTGCTGCGCAGCGCCCTCTTCGGTCCAGGCGTCAACACCCTTGTCGCGGACGGCAGCGACGATCCGGGCGTTGACTTGCGGGTCGACCAGATACTTGCCGGTCTTGCGGTCGACGAACAGGGTGATCGGAACGCCCCACGCGCGCTGGCGGCTGAGCACCCAGTCGGGGCGGCCTTCGACCATCGAGCCGATGCGGTTGCGCCCCTTGTCGGGGACGAAGCGGACGCGCTCGATCTCGGATAATGCGCGCTGGCGGAGCGTGGTGCCGCCCTCGATCGGCTGGTCCATGCCGACGAACCATTGCGGGGTGCAGCGGTAGATGACGCGGGCCTTGGAGCGCCACGAATGCGGATAGGAGTGGCGGAAATCGCCCGCGCTCAGCAGGGCGCCGGCTTCACGTAGATCGGTGCAGATCGGACCGTCGGGACCGTTGAACTTGGTGTTGATGACCGAGCCCTGCCCGCCCAGCCACAGCCAGTCCTCGCGATACCTGCCGTCACCCTCGACCGCGAACACGGGATCGATCCCGACCGCCTTGCACGCCTCGAAATCCTCTTCGCCGTGGTCGGGCGCCATGTGGACGAGGCCGGTGCCGGCATCGGTGGTGACATGCGGCGCCGCGATCAGCGGGCGCGGCCTGCCGAAGAAGCCGCCGAGCGCATGCATCGGGTGGCGGGCGATGGTGCCGGCAAGCTGCTCGCCGCGCCATGTGACGGGCGGCGGCGGCGGGTTCTCTGCTTCGAATTTTTCCAATTCGGCAAGCATCCGCTGATGCTCTTCGGGCGGAACGTCGATCGTCGGCGCGTCATCGTCCTTGTCGAGCGTTTCGCTCAAACGCTTGATCAGCGCGTTCTTGAGCTCGGAGGCGACGAGATAGCGGCGAACGGGATAGCCCCATTCGATGATTTCATATTCGATGCCCTCACCGAACGCGATCGCCTGATTGACCGGAATCGTCCACGGCGTGGTGGTCCACACCACGGCCTCGGCACCGACCAGCTCGGGGATCGGGCTCTCGACGATCTCGAACGCGACGTCGATCTGGGTGCTCGTCACGTCCTCATATTCGATCTCGGCTTCGGCCAGCGCGGTCTTTTCGACCGGGCTCCACATCACCGGCTTGGCGCCGCGGTAGAGCTGGCCGCTTTCCGCGACCTTGCACAGCTCGCCGACGATGGTCGCTTCGGCGCTGTAGTCCATCGTCAGATAGGGCTTGTCCCATTGCCCCAGGATGCCGAGCCGCTGAAACTGCTCGCGCTGCACGTCGACCCAATGCTGGGCATAAGCGCGGCATTCCGCGCGGAATTCGGCCGGCGGGACCTCGTCCTTGTTGCGCTTCTTCTTGCGATATTGCTCCTCGACCTTCCATTCGATCGGCAGGCCGTGGCAGTCCCAGCCGGGCACGTAGGGCGCGTCCTTGCCGAGCAGGGTCTGGGTGCGGACGACGAGGTCCTTCAGCGTTTTGTTGAGGACATGGCCGATGTGGATGTCGCCATTGGCGTAGGGCGGGCCGTCGTGGAGAATGAACTTCTCGCGGCCGTCGCGGGCGGCGCGGAGCTGGCCGTAGAGATCGGCGTCCTTCCATCGCGCAAGGATCGCCGGCTCCTTCTGCGGCAGGCCGGCCTTCATTGGGAAGGCGGTCTTGGGCAGGAATACGGTGTCGCGCCAGTCGCGCTTTGCGGGGGTTTGTTCGTCCGACATTTGGCGGCGGCTCTAGCGGGGTGAAGCGAGCTTGCAAAGAAACCCGTCATTGCGAGCCGCAGGCGAAGCAATCCATACGCCGTGCCGCTGGATTGCTTCGCTACGCTCGCAATGACGGAAGAAGGAGCCGCCGCGCCTCGGCCTCGTCGCTCCGCATCTGCGCGGCCAGCGCGTCCATGCTGTCGAAGCGGCGCTCCGAGCGGAGGAAATGGTGCAGCGCGACTTCGATTTCCTGCCCGTAGAGATCGCCCGACCAGTCGAACAGATACGCTTCGAGGAGCTCGACCGGCGGTTCGAAGGTCGGGCGGACGCCGACGTTGGCGACTCCGGCCACCTCGCTCCCATCGCCCAACCGCACTCGCACCGCATAGATGCCGTAGGCCGGACGCTGATAGTCGCCGAGCGTCAGATTGGCGGTCGGATAGCCAAGCTCGCGCCCGCGCTTGTCGCCGTGCTGAACGATACCGCGGATGGCGAAGGGCCTCGTCAGCAGGCGGGTCGCGGTCGCGGTGTCGCCCTCGGTCAGCGCCTGGCGGATGCGGCTCGAACTCACGGCTTCGTCGCCGAGCGCCACCGGCGCCACCGCTTCCGCCGACAGCCCATGGGCAGCGCCAAGGGCGCGCAAGCTTTCCGCATTGCCCCCGCGCCGCGCGCCGAAGGTGAAGTCTTCGCCGGTCACCACCGCCGCGGCGCCGACCCGATCGGCGAGCATTGCAACGAAATCCTCGGCGCTTGTAGCGGCCAGGTCCCCGTCGAAGCCGAACACCAGCATCGCATCGGCGCCCGCCGCGGCGAACAGCTTCTCGCGCTGGTCGAGACTGGTCAACCGGAACGGCGCGGCGTCGGGCTTGAAAAACCGCACCGGATGGGGATCGAAGGTCGCGACCACCGCCGGCCGCTGTTCATGCGCCGCCCGCGCCACCGCGCGCCCGACCACCGCCTGGTGGCCAAGGTGAAAGCCATCGAAATTGCCAAGGGCCACGACACTGCCCCGGAAGCGATCCGGAATGCCGTCGGCCAAAAGGAGGCGCTGCATCTTGGGTCTGGCTGTAGAGGAGGCCGCGGCGAACCGCTAGTGAGCCGTTGACTCTCTCGCACTTGCAGCATATCTGCGCCCTATCCCGTTCCTCCGGTCCCGGCGGCGCCCTCGTTGCGTCCGCCGTTTTGGCGTTAGTCTGGACTGGAATGCGGGGTGCAAGCGACGAGATGGGTTGGCATGACCGCCGGCCCGTGGAGCTAACCAGAGGAAGAACGCACCTTCATGGCACGTATCGCCGGGGTCAACATCCCCACCAACAAGCGCGTCGAAATCGCGCTGACCTACATCCACGGCATTGGTCGCACCAAGGCCAAGGAAATCGCCGCCAAGCTGAACATCGCTTCCGAGCGCCGGGTTCAGGATCTGACGGACCAGGAAGTTCTGTCGATCCGCGAAACCATCGACGCCGATCACACGGTCGAGGGTGACCTCCGCCGCGAGACCGCGATGAACATCAAGCGGCTGATGGACCTCGCCTGCTACCGCGGCCTGCGCCACCGCAAGGGCCTTCCGGTCCGCGGCCAGCGCACGCACACCAATGCGCGCACCCGTAAGGGCAAGGCCAAGCCGATCGCCGGGAAGAAGAAGTAACTGACACAGTGGCCATCCTGTGGATGGTCGCGCTGCAGTTACTCCGCCGGATGGCGGCTTCGACCCGCGGAACGCAAATCAGCCTTCGGGCTTGGATGTAGGAACTTAAAATTATGGCACGCGAACCTCAGCGCCTTCGGCGCCGCGAGCGCAAGAACATCTCGGCGGGCGTTGCCCACGTGAATGCGAGCTTCAACAACACCATGATCACCATCACCGACGCGCAGGGCAATGCGATTGCCTGGTCGAGCGCCGGCATGATGGGCTTCAAGGGCAGCCGCAAGTCGACCCCGTACGCCGCACAGGTCGCGGCCGAAGACGCGGGCCGCAAGGCTGCCGACCACGGCGTCCGTACGCTCGAGGTCGAGGTCAAGGGCCCGGGTTCGGGCCGCGAAAGCGCGCTTCGCGCCCTTCAGGCCGTCGGCTTCCAGATCACCTCGATCCGCGACGTGACCCCGATCCCGCACAACGGCGTCCGTCCGAGCAAGCGTCGCCGCGTCTAACCGGCGCGTCGACCTTTCTCGAACCAACCCCGTATCTCCAGGGGGCCGGACGCGGCCCCCGCTGCCAAGGAAGACAAATGGCCGTCAACGCAAAGAACTGGCAGGAACTGAAGAAGCCGAACGCGCTGGAGCGCAAGGCCGCTGGCGACGCGCGCCGCAAGGCCGTGTTCGTGGCCGAGCCGCTGGAACGCGGCTTCGGCATGACGCTCGGCAACTCGCTCCGCCGGGTTCTGCTTTCCAGCCTTCAGGGCGCCGCGATCACCTCGATCAAGATCGAAGGCGTACTGCACGAATTCTCGAGCCTCGCCGGCGTTCGCGAGGATGTGACCGACATCGTGCTCAACACCAAACAGGTCGCGCTGAAATTCGAAGGCGAAGGCCCCAAGCGCCTTCACCTCACCGCCACTGGCCCCGGCCCGGTCACCGCCGGCCAGATCCAGACCTCGGGCGACATCGAGATCACCAACCCCGATCTCGTCATCTGTCATCTCGACCAGGGCGCGACGCTCAACATGGAACTGACCGCGGACGTCGGTAAGGGCTATGTCGCGGCGGCCAACAACCGTCCGCTCGACGCGCCGATCGGCCTGATCCCGATCGATTCGCTCTACAGCCCGGTCCGTCAGGTCGCCTACAAGGTGGAAAACACCCGCGTCGGCCAGGAACTGGACTATGACAAGCTGACGCTGACCGTCGAAACCGACGGCACGGTGACCCCGGAAGAAGCCGTCGGCTATGCCGCGCGCATCCTCCAGGACCAGCTCGCCCTGTTCGTCGGCTTCGACGACCAGAGCTATCGTTCGGCCTCGCCGATGATCGGTCAGGCGGCGCCTTCGTCGTCGACGCCGATGGCGGGCGGCAGCGCGATGCCGGAAACCACCGACACCAATCAGCTCAACCGCTACCTCCTCAAGAAGGTTGACGAGCTCGAATTGTCGGTCCGGTCGGCCAACTGCCTCAAGAACGACAACATCATCTACATCGGTGACCTCGTTCAGAAGACGGAGGCCGAGATGCTCCGCACGCCGAACTTCGGCCGCAAGAGCCTCAACGAGATTAAGGAAGTCCTTGCCTCGATGGGTCTGCGCCTCGGCATGGACATCCCGGGCTGGCCGCCCGAGAACATCGAAGAGATGGCCAAGAAGCTCGAACAAGAGATGTTGGGCTAAGCCGCACGGAGCCAAGTTCGCTTGGCTCCGAGACGGCGAAGCCCGGCCAGCCTGCGCGAAGCGCCAGGACTGACGTCACGGGATTTACTCCCGTGACGGCTTGGTCGGAGAAGAAGTTGGACCCCGGATCAAGTCCGGGGTGACGAAGGGTGAAGGTGGTGCCCTCTCATCACCTGGTCCGGGGTACCTCGCACGGCCCCCGAACGAACTGAAGGAAGTATTTATGCGACATCGTGTTGGCCATCGTAAGCTGCAGCGTACCTCGGCCCATCGTGCGGCCCTGTTCCGCAACATGGCGGCGGCGCTCATCAAGCATGAGCAGATCACCACCACCCTCGCCAAGGCGAAGGAGCTTCGTCCCTACACCGAGAAGCTCGTCACCCTCGCCAAGAAGGGCGGCCTGTCGAACCGCCGTCTCGCGCACGCACGTCTGCTCGACGACGCGATGCTGGTGAAGCTGTTCGACGTGCTGGCCGAGCGTTATGCGGGCCGCAACGGTGGCTACTGCCGCGTGGTCAAGGCCGGCATCCGCCAGTCGGACGCCGCGCCGATGGCGATCATCGAGTTCGTCGACCGCGACGTCTCGGCCAAGGGTCAGGACAGCGGTCCGGTGATGGTCGACGACGAGGACGACCAGCTCGCCGCCTGAGGGCAGCAGCCAGCTCCAAACAGAAAGGGCCGCCCCGGAACTCCCGGAGCGGCCCTTTTCTTCTGCCTGGAGGCTGGCGGGTCAGCGGCGCGGATAGCCAGGCTGCGGCACATTGGCGGTGGCGCGCTCAATCTCCTCGCCGGCCTTGTTCAGCGCCTCGCGGATCACCGGCAGCGTGCGGGCCATTGCCCGGCCGCCGGCGACCACCGCGCCCTTGCTCTGCTCGATGCTGGAGGCGACCTCGCGCTCGTCGGTGCCGGTGACCGAGCGCACGGTGCGCTGGCGATCCTGGCGGGTCACAGGGCGATTTTCGACCGCCGCTTCAAGCTCGCCCACGGGCAAGTCGAGAAGTGCGCGGGTCACGGCGCCGACCATGTTGCCGATCTGGTCGATCGCGCCGCCATTGACGATCTCGGGCGGAAGCTGGGCATAAGCGGGATCGGAATAACTCGGCGGCGGCGGCGGCGCGACCTGCGCGGCGGCAGGGGTGGCAACGCCGGCCAGCAGCGCGAGCGAGAGCAATTTACGCATGACTGTATCCTCGGCTGTGAAGCGAATCTGCCGGGGCTATAGCAGCTTAACCCTAAGCCTGCCTGAACGGCGGTTCAGCGCAGCGTCAGCCAGGCCAGCGCCGCAGCCCCTGCGACGATCCGGTACCAGCCGAACGGCGCGAAGCCGTGGCGGGTGACGAACGCGACAAACAGCTTCACCACCACGATCGCGACGACGAAGCTGACCAGGCTGCCGATCAGGATGTTGCCGTACATGGCGGGCTCGATCCGATCGTGATGCTTCAGCAGGTAATAAGCCGTCGCGCCCGACAGGGTCGGCATCGCCAGGAAGAAGCTGAATTCCGCCGCGGTCTTGCGATCGACGCCCAAGGCCATCGCGCCAAGAATGGTCGCGCCCGACCGGCTGACACCCGGGATCATCGCCACGCATTGCACCACACCGACCAGCGCCGATTGCCTGAGCGACAGGTTCTGGACCCCGTGGCATTCCTTCGGGCGCACGACCTTCTCGAGGATCAGGATGGCGACGCCGCCGATGATGAGTGCCCAGCAGACCACCACCGCATTGCCGAGCAGTTTCTCGATCTGGTCGCCGATCAGCAGCGCCAGCACCACCGCCGGCACACAGGCGACGACGAGGTTGCGGACGAAGCGCCAGGCGCCTGCCTCGCGGCGGAACAGGCCGGTGAAGACGTCCCAGAAGGTCCGCCAGTAGAGCACCACGATGGCGAAGATCGCGCCCGGCTGGATCGCGACGTTGAACGCTTCCCAGTCGGTGGCATCGAAGCCGAGCAGTTCGGTGGCGAGGATCAGGTGCCCGGTGGAGCTCACCGGCAGATATTCGGTAAGCCCCTCGACCACGCCGAGGATGATGACCAGCCAGAGGATCGGCATGGGGGCTTAGCCGACGCTCGTCTGGGCGCGGCGGCTGGCGAAGCGGCCGCCTTCGTTGAAGCGGTCGAGCCAGTCGGGCACCACGGCGGCGAGAGGGGTCGGCTGGATGCCGAAGGCTTCGAGCCCCGGGCCGCTCGCCACATTGTCCTTTTGCAGCATGATCCACTGGTCGCGCGTGATCGGCGCGCCGGGCAGGAAGCCGAAGCGGCTCATCACATCCCCGACGAAATCCGGCAGGTCGATCAGCTCGGGGCTGCGACCGGCGGCCTCGGCGATCACGCGGTTGAGCTCGTGCATGGTAAGAACGTCGGGCCCGCCAAGCTCATAGGTCTCGCCGCCGAACGCGCCGGGGTTCTGCGCCGCCTTGGCGATCGCGGCGCCGAGGTCGCGAACGTAGATCGGCTGGAAACGGGTCTTGCCGCCGAGCACGGGCACCAGCGGCAGGCGGCTCATGCCGGCGAAGCGATTGGTGAAGTCGTCTTCCTGCCCGAACACCACGCTCGGGCGGATGATGGTGGCCTTCGGAAACGCCGCGCGAACCTTGTCCTCGCCCTCAGCCTTGGTCCGGCTGTAGAGCGAGGCGCTGTCCTTCGCGACGCCGATGGCCGAGATGTGGACCAAGCTCTCGACGCTCTTGGCCGCCGCCAGTTCGGCGATCCGGCCCGGCGCCTCGCCATGCAACGTGCCGAGCTTGCCGCCGAACGCCCCGACGAGATTGATCACGCCCCACGCCCCCTCGATCGCCGCTTCGAGGCTGTCGGGACGGGTGAAATCGGCGCGAACGAGATCGAGCTGCCCGACCGCTGCCAGCGGCTGCAGGAAAAATGCATCGCGCGGGGTGCGCTGGGCCACGCGGACCCGGACGCCGGTCTTGAAAAGGGCTTCGCAAACATAGCGGCCGATAAAGCCGCCGCCGCCGAAAACCGTGATGATCCGCTGCTGCCAGTCGTTCGCCGTCATGGGCGCTGCCCTAGCCTTGCGGGCTTCCTGCGACAAGGCACGTGAAAGCTTGTTGACAGCCCCTTCCCCCTCCCCCTAGAGGCGCCCTCCTACCGGCGAGTTTTCTCGCGAACAGCTCCTGTGCCCAGGTGGCGGAATTGGTAGACGCACCAGCTTCAGGTGCTGGCGCTCGCAAGGGCGTGGAGGTTCGAGTCCTCTCCTGGGCACCATGGCTGAGCTGGCCAATTTCCAATTTACCGGTCCTGCATGACAAGGTTCGCAGCGCGCTCTGCGGTGGCGAGGGCGTAGGTCCAGCCGAGGCCGCCGTGGCCGACGTTGATCGTGATCGCACCGCGCCGCGCGACGATCGGCAGGCTGTTCGGCGTGACGGGGCGGAGGCCCGCCCACGGTTCCCCGTCATGCGCATAATCGGCGGCGTCGGGGAGGCTTTCGCGGGCCGCATCGCGCAGGGCTGCGAGCCGGCGCGGATCGACCGCATTGCTCGCAAAGCCGACGTCGGCCAGCCCGGCGATCCGGATTTTGTCGCCAAGCCGGCAGAAGACGAGCTTGCGGGCGACGTCGGTGATGCTGACCCGCGGCGCTCGCGCTCCCGGCGGCAGGGTCAACGAGTGCCCACGCACCGGCATGATCGGCACGCGCCAGCCCAGCGGGCGGAGCAGCCCCGCCGCACCGGGCCCGGCCGCGACCACGAGATGCCGGGCCGCGACGCGCTCGCCGTCAGCGAGGCGAAGCGCCGGCTGCGGCCCCGGCTCGATCCGCTCGACCGCCGCGCCGAAGCGGGTCTGCAATCCTTGGACCTGCAATTTCTCGACCAGGAGCACACAAAAGAGATGCGGATCGCCAACCGCGTCGCCCGACGCGAAGATGGCACCCGCCAGACGATCCGCGACAGGTGCCAGCGCCGATTCCACCATCACCGCCTCGTCCGGCGTCAGCGCGCGCACCTCGATCCCGCGTTCCCCCTTCGCCGCGGCAATCGCGCTGACAGCGCGAAAGGATGCCGCCTCCTCGTGCAGCAGCAGCTTGCCCGGTATCGCATGGGCGAACTCGAGCGGCATTCGGGCGAGCAATTCCTCCATCAGCGCCCGCGATTCCAGCGCAAGGGCGAGCCCGGCGAGGCTATTCGCCGCGAACCGCCCGGCTCGACCTTGCGCGACGAAGGCGAGGCACCAGCGCAGGTAGTCAGGATCGAACCGCCGAGCGACGCGAAAGGCGGGATCGGTCGCGGCCAAGATCCCGGGCAGGCGCTTCAGCAAGCTCGGCGACGCCAGCGCATCGGTATAGGAATAGCTGAGCTGCCCGCCATTGGCGAAGCTAGCGCCCTCGCCCGGACCGGCGGCGCGGTCGACCAATAACACCGACAGACCGCGCCGCATCAGTGCTTCGGCGGTCGCCACGCCGACCACACCCGCGCCCAGTACGAGGACGTCGGCGGTCATGCGCGGCGGGCAGTCGGCAACATCACGCCGCCACCCTAGCACCCCGGCGCTCGGTTGCACTCTCCGCCCGCCCGCTTATCGTCGCCGCCCATGATCAGCATGCAGCGACGCCAAGCCCTTGCAGCCCTCGGCGCGGCGGGCGCGGCCCTCGCCCTTCCCACGCGTTTGCCCGCGGCCGCCCCAGCAACGCCCAAGCCCCCGCGTCTGCGCACCGGCGACCGGGTGGCTTTGGTCGCCCCGGCGGGCTTCTACGCCGATCAGTTCGACTTCCAGTTGGTTACCGAAGCGATGGTCGCGATGGGGCTGGTGCCGGTCCCGCAACCGCATTGGAAAGACCGCTTCGGCTACCTCGCCGGAACCGACAAGGACCGCGCAGCCGACCTCAATGCCGCCTTTGCCGACCGTAGCATCAAGGCGGTCATGGCGCTGCGCGGCGGCTGGGGGTCGCAGCGGCTGCTGCCCTATCTCGACTGGAAAACGATCGCAGCCAATCCCAAGCTGCTGGTCGGGTTCAGCGACATCACCGCGCTGCACCTCGCGATCCACGCCCGCGCCGGTTTCCCGACCATCCACGGGCCGACAGCCGGAAGCAGCTGGAGCAAATACAGCTATGCCGCTTTCCGCGACCTGGCGTTCGACGGCAAGCTGCCGCTCTATCGCAACCCGGCGGGCGAGCAGGACCGGCTGGTGCAGCGGCAGGGTCGCACGCAAACGCTGCGCCCGGGCAAGGCGAGCGGCAAGCTGCTCGGCGGCAACCTGACCGTGCTGACCAGTCTTGTCGGCACCCCCTGGCTGCCCGACTTCAGCGGCGCGATCCTGTTCCTCGAGGACACCGACGAAGCACCCTACCGGATCGACCGCATGCTGACGCAGATCGGTCAGGCCGGCATCCTGGCCCAAGTCGCCGGCGTCGTCTTCGGCCAATGCACTAACTGCAAGCCGTCGGACGGCTCGACCAGCCTGTTCACGCTCGACGAAGTGCTCGCCCAGCATCTCACCCCGCTCGGCGTTCCGGTCTACACCGGCGCGATGTTCGGCCACATCGACAATCAATTCAGCCTGCCGGTTGGCTGCCGCGCCGAGATCGACGCCGACGCGGGCACCATCCGCCTGCTCGAAGCGCCGGTGGCGTGACCCGCCGTGCCCTCCTCGCGCTCGTGGCCTTGCCGCTGGCCGGCTGCATGACCGCCGAGCGCCCCGCCCCATACGCGCCGCCGCCCGAAGTCGCCTGGGCCTGGGCACGCTTCGATGCCGCGGCGATCCGCGCGTCGGGCGCGGGCGGCATCGCCGACCGCAGCACCGGACGCCGGATCACGCCCGACGATCCGATCCGCGTCGCCTCGGTGTCCAAGATCGCCGCCGCGCTCACCGTCCTTCGGCTGGTCGAGCAGGGCAAGCTCGACCTCGACCGCGACGTCTCGACCTGGCTGGGCTGGTACCTGCGCAACCCCGTCTTCCCCGACCGCCCGATCACCCTGCGCATGCTGCTCAGCCACACCGGCAGCGTGCAGGACAATGGGGAGAATTACGTCATCCGCCTGGGCAAGGCGATCCGCCCCCAGGCCGAAGACCCCGGCTCGTTCGATCCCGACCACGCGCCCGGCAGCTTCTTTCGCTATTCCAATCTCAATTTCGGTCTCGTCGGAACGGTGATCGAGCGCGCGACGGGCGAGCGCTTCGACCGCGTCGCCCGCGCCGAGGTGCTGGAGCCGCTCGGCCTCGACGCCTGCTTCAACTGGGCGACCTGCAGCGACGCCGCCGCCGCACGCGCGGTCGTGCTCTACGACGAGGACGGCTCGGCGATCCTCGACGATTTGCGCGGCAAGCGCCCCGCCTGCCCGGTGTTCGTCGAACCGGGTGTCGAGTGCACCCTCGATGGCTATGCGCCCGGCACCAACGGCGCTTTGTTCTCGCCGCAAGGCGGCCTGCGCATCTCCACCGCCGGGCTGACCGTGATCGGCCGCATGCTGCTGAATGAAGGACGCCATGACGGGCGCGCGTTCCTGTCGCCGGCAAGCATCCGCGCGATGACCAGCCCGGCCTGGACCTTTGACGGCAGCAACGGCGCCACCGACGACGGCTTTTACTGCTCCTACGGCCTCGCCATCCAGCTCGTCCCTGCGCCCGGCACCAATTGCCGCGACGACCTCAGTGGCACCGGCCGCCGCCTCCTCGGCCACGCCGGCGAAGCCTATCGCGTCCGCTCGGGCCTGTGGCTCGACCCCGCGCGTCGGACAGGCATCGCCTTTGTCGCCGCCAACAACGGCAAGGATCCACCCGCCGGCCGCTCGGCCTTCAAGGCGATCGAGGAATGGCTCGCCGCCAACCTGCGGTAAGCACGAGAAAAGGGCCCGGCCACCGGCCGAGCCCTCCTCCCCCTGCATCCGATGACTTAGAACAGTTTCCAGTCGAGATTGAGCGTGAAGGCCCGTCCGCGCGGATCGGCAACACGCGGCTCCCAGCTCGAGCCGGCGCCGGTGTTGCTGTCGTAGGTGATCGCGAACGGCGGATCCTTGTCGAACAGGTTCTTGACGCCCGCGGTCAGGCGCAGATCCTTCCACGGCTCCCAGCTCACTGCCGCATTGTAGATCACATAATCCTTGACCCGCGCATTGTAGAGCGGCCGCGCGGCGCTGCCCGGCAGCGCGAAGTTGCGATAGCCGTTGCGGAAGATCTGCGAGAGCGTGAAATTCCAGGCGCCGGTGCGGAAGCCGACAAAGGCATTGTGCTTCCACTTGAGACCTAGGTCGCCGGTCAGGCTGAACACCCCGACGAGGTCGGTGTAGGCAAGGTTCGGAAGCAGCTTCTCCTTCTTGGTCAGGATCCGCGTGCCGTCGAGACCCGCCGTCAGCTGACCGCCGAACAGGTCGGCACCCGCGCGGGCGGCGATTTCCAGGCCCTCGGTCCGGCGCGAGCCGAAGTTGCCGGTACGCAGATCGACCCCGGTGATGATCCCGTTGGTGCGCGTGATCCGCTCGGGGAAGGCGTTGATGTTGGCCAGAAGCTGGGTCAGCGTAATCGACCCGATCGTGTCGTCGACGGCGATGTTCCAGTAATCGAGCGCAAGGCTGAACTGCCGCGCTGGCTCGAGCACCACGCCGACGGTCCACTGCTTGCTGGTCTCCGGCCCGAGGGCGAGATTGCCGCCGGTCAGCGAATCCGGGGTGATCGGCGCGCAGCCCGGCTGCGGCCCGTTGACCGATCCCTGCGGGCAGAGCGTCGGGTCGACCAGGGTGTTGCCCGGGTTGGGCGAAATGGTGGTGCCGTTGAAGATCTGGTTGAACGACGGCACCCGGAAGCCGGTGTTGTACGACCCGCGGAACATCACCGGGTCGATCGGACGGAATTTGGCCGAGATCTTGGGATTGGTGGTGGTCCCGAAGCCGGTGTAATCGTCGACCCGCACCGCGCCGGTAATTTCGAACCGGTTGCCCAGCGGTACCAGCACTTCGGCATAGGCCGCCTTCACCGTCCGCTTCTTGGGCGTCAGGGCGTTGACGTTGTCGAACGCCGCCAGGAAGATCACGGGCGCGGTCGCCGCGCCTGCATCGGATCCGTTGAACGAATAGGTCTCGCGGCGATAATCAACGCCGACCGCGGCTTGCACCCGGTTGCCGAACAGGTCGAACAACGGACCCGACAGCGAGCCGTCGAACTGCTTCACCTCATACTGGCCGCCGTACAACGTCGCGCCTTCGGCCGACACCGATTCCAGCGCGGCGAGGCCGGCCTCGGTTTGGGTCAGGCTGAACGGGTTGAGCAGGCCGCTGTTGATGGCGCCGACGAGACCGCGGAAGCCCGCCGGCGCACCCGTCGCCTGCGGAGCCGCCGGATCGTAGGTGCCGTTGGCCAGCGTGCCGCGATAATAATAACCCGATCCCAGCACCGACTTGCTTTCGCTCTTCGCATAGGAAGCGCCGGCGCGATAATCCCAGCCGCTGAACAGCGGACCGTCGACGCCGACCGTGGCGCGAATGGTATCGGTGCTGGTCTGATATTCGCGCGGCCCGCAGGCGATACAGCGCCAGCGAAAGGCGATCGGCCGGCCGTAGCGCCCGTCGAGCGCGGCGGCGCTGGCCGGGAAAGCCGCTTTCAGCCGGTTGAAGACGTCGTTGTAGGTCGACGTGGTCAGCGCATTCAGCGGGTAGAAGAACGGGCTGTTCGTGGTGTTACCCGACACCTGCGCATTGGAAAATTGCTTGGAGCTGTCGGCGCTCGACCCGGTGACTTCGGCGAAGATTTCGTGGCGGCCGGCGACCCGCACCACGCCGCGGGTGTAATAGGTCAGCGTGTCGATCGGTTGCTGGATGACGGCGGCCCGGCCCGTGTCCCAGGCGCAGGCATATTGCGCGCTGGCATTGGCCCACAGGATTTCGTCATAGGGCATCCCGCCATCGACCGAATCGCAGCCCGCGCCGCCCGGCAGGTCGAGGATGTTGATCCCCCCGCCGGCCCCGTTGGCGCCATTGGGAAGGGTCAGCGTCAGCCCTTGGGTCAGCGTACCGGTCGGCGCCTGGAGGGCGGTGATGGCGGTGTTGAAGATGGTCGCGATCGGCGTGCCGCGCGTATCGATCGACAGGCCGCGCTCGGGCTGGTTGCCGTTGACGAAATCGCGCTGCGACCCGCGCAGGATGCGGTTGGAGCTATACGCCACCGCGCCCATGATATTGAAGCCCTGCTCGTTCAAGTCGCCGTAGCCGGCGATCCCGGACACGCGGTAAATGTTGCCGCCGCCTGCCTCGGTCACATCGGCGAAGCCTTGGACGCCGAGGCCCTGATAATCCTTGCGGGTGATGAAGTTGATCACGCCGCCGATCGCGTCGGTGCCGTAGATGGCCGACGCGCCGTCCTTCAGCACCTCGACCCGCTCGATTGCCGCGAAGGGGATTTGGTTGACGTCCACCGCCGAGCCCTGAAGCCCGTGGGCGGCGACGCGGCGGCCGTTCAGCAGCACCAGGGTCGAAGCGCTGCCCTGTCCGCGCAGGTTGGCCGACGACAGCCCGTTGGTGCCGCGCTGCGCGCCCGACACGACGTCCGAGTTGGACGCGAGATTGTCGGAGCCGTTGCCGTTGGTGCTGAGGTAGCTGATCAGCTGCTCGGGATTGGAAATCCCCTCGCGCGCCAGTTCCTGGGTGGTGATGATCTGCAGCGGCAGCGGACTGTTGTTGGGGTCGCGGCGAATGCGCGACCCGGTGACGACCACTTCGCTCGACCCGTCGTCGCCGCTGCTGGTGTTGGCGGGCGCGACCGGGGTCTCGGCACCGGTCGGTGTCGCCGCCGGATCGGTGGTGTTGCCGGTTGTGCTTTGCGCCGCCGCCGGTGTCGCCAGCATCAGCGCGACTGCAAACGCGCTACCCATCGACAGCAATGCTGCCCGTGCCCCCAGTTGACCCATGTTCGTCGTCCGCCCCCGGTTATGAATTTCGTTGCGGCGGAATAGGAGGCAAAAGCCCGGTTTCTGACCAGTCTTTTCTTTGTCACAATGGCCGCGGGGCCAGCGTTTTTCCGCCGGCGTGGCGCGCCTGTTGCGTGGGCGCCACAGCGGCGCGCTCAGCGAGCGGCGGCGATCAGCTCCAGCGCCCCATCCATGATCGCGGTCGCCCGCACGTCCTCGGGCACGTCGCTGGCCAGCGCCGAGAAGACCAACGTCTCGCCGCGCGCGGTAAGGAGGTAGCCGGACAAGGCGCTGGCGGCGGTCAGCGAGCCGGTCTTGGCGAACACCCGGCCTTTGAGGCCGCCTTCCTTGAAGCGGTTGCGCAAAGTCCCGTCGATCCCGCCGATCGGCAGGCTCTGGCGAAACTCCACCCCCCACGGACGCCCCGCCGCCCAGCGCAGCAAAGTTACGACCCCGCGCGGACTGACCCGATTGTAGGGCGACATCCCCGACCCGTCGGCCAGCGTCGCCGCGCGCTCGGGCACGCCGGCGCTGTCCAGCACGCTGCGCACCGCTTCCAGCCCGCCCGCCACGTTTGGCTTGCCCCGCGCCGCGCCCAGCCGCCGCAGCAGCAGTTCGGCGTGGACGTTCTGGCTGACCTTGTTGATGGTGACGATGTCCGCCTTCAGCGGCTCCGGCATGACGGCGGAAAGCGAAGCCCCCGCCGGTGCTGTGTCAGCACGATAACGCCCCACGGGCGCCGCCATCACGGCCACGCCGCGCTCCTTCAGCATCTGCGTCAGGCGCCACGCGGCATAATGCGCCGGATCGTCGATGCCGAGCCGGATCAGCTCCTCGGGCGCGCCCGCCAGGATCGTGCCGGTCAGGCGAAGCTGCCGGCTGCCGGGCAGGCGGACGATCTCAAGCGCGGCCTTGCCCTCGGCCTGCGTCACCGCCTCGTTGACGACCTCGACATAGGGCGCGACCGCGATCCGCGGCGGCTGGCCCGGCTCGCCCGGCGCGACCCGCAGCGCCAGTTCGTTGTCGTCGACCATCAGCGCCGCCAGCGCCGTTCCCGAACGGGTCGGAATGTTGTTCCAGCTCATTCCGAAGCTCCACCGCTCGTCGGCAAAGGCGCTGGCATCGCCGATCACCGCACCGACCTTGCGGGTGCGAGCCGCCACCGCGTCGGCAAGGGTGGCAAGGCAATCGCTGCGGCAATCGGGCGCGCTCGACAGGCGAGCATCGCCGCGACCCTCGAGGATCACGTCGGATAGTCCCTTGGCCCCAGTCTGCAACCGGACCCGCGTAGCGCCCTCGCTGTCGGGCTGGGCGATCCCCGGCAGCAATTCATAGGCGGCAAGCGTCGTGAACAGCTTGGTATTGGACGCCGGCACGAACCGCCCGTCGGGGTTGATCGCCAGCACTTCCTTGCCGTCGAGGCTCGCCACCACCAGCCCGAACCGCACGCCCGGCCCGGCTTCGGCGAGCTTGGCCTCGACCTGGTTTTGCAGCGTCGGCTGGACCTCGGCGGCGGCGGGCGTCGCCAGCAGCAACGCGGCGAGAAGCATGGCCCTCACTGCCCCGCTCCCCCGGCCAGCTCGCGCATCAGCCGCGGCCAGAAATCGAAGGCGTCGTACAGCGCGCGCTCCGGAATGCGTTCGTTCAGGCCATGCACCCCCGCCACCTCGCCCCCCACGGTGAAGTCCGCGCTGAAGCCATAGGTCGGGATGCCGCGCGAGCGGAAATGCTTTCCGTCGGTGGCGCCCGGCGTCATATAGGGGACGATCGGAATGTCCCGCGCGGCAGGGTCGAGCGCGCGGCGGATCGCCGCGAACAGCGCCGGGTTGCTGGGCGATGCGGCGGCCCCGAACGGTTCGCCATCGATCGTCCATTCGGCCGCCGGATTGCCGCCGATCTCCGCCAGCCTGGCGCGCACCGTCTCGATTTCGACCCCGGGAAAGATCCGGCAATTGATCGTCGCGGTTGCGCTTTGCGGCAGCGCATTGTCGGCGTGGCCGCCTTCCAGCAGCGTCGGCACGCAGGTGGTGCGCACCGCATAGCCCAGCCGCGGCTCGCGCCCGATTTCGGCCAGCAGCGCCGCGTCGCCCGGTGCCGCCTCGAACGCCGCGACCTTGGTGCGGAAACTTTCGCTGGCGCTCGGCAAGGCCGCCGCATCGCGCAGCATGGTGCGGGTCAGTTCGCCATCGACCAGCGGAAAGACATAGCCGCGCACCCGGCCCAGCACTTCGGCCAGTTCGTAGATCGCATTGTCGGCGCGCGGCCGGGCGCTATGCCCGCCGGGATTGCGCAGCGTGACCTTGATGTTGGCAAAGGTCTTTTCCGCCACCTGCACCGCGAACGAAAGCGGCTTGCCCGACGCATCCGCGCGCCCGCCGCCCGAATCCGAATTGATCGCATAGTCAGGCTTCAGCGCCGCCAGCCGCTCGGCCAGCACGCGGCTCGACGCCATGTCGGTTTCCTCGTCTCCGGTAAAGCCGAGGATCAGGTCACGGTCGGGGCGGAAGCCCTGTTTCTTCAGCGTGATGAACGCCGCGACCAGATGGACGACGCCAAGCTTGTTGTCGCTCGTCCCCCGGCCGTAGAGAAAGCCGTCGGCCTCATACAGCTTGAACGGATCGCGCTCCCAGTCGGCGCGCTTGGCTTCGACCACGTCCATATGGGCGAGGAACAGCAAAGGCGGCTTGGCGCCCGTGCCGCGAAACCGCACGCTCATCGCCGCCGTCTCGCCGACCGGCAAGATCTCGATATCGCGCGCGGCGAAGCCCGCTTGCCTCAGCTTTGCCGCCAGCGCGCGAGCCATTTTGGGGACCTGGCCGCGGCCCTTGACGGTGGGGATCTCGACGCTGGTCTTGAACAGGTCGTGGAGCAGCCGGCCTTCGGCGCTGTCGCGGGGTGCGGCGGCGGCCGGCGCGGCGAGCGTCAGCAGCGCCAGGCCGCCTAGAATTTGCCTTAACATTCCGCCACCCAAACAGGAGCGCGGCAGCAAAGTCCACCGCGCAGCGGCTAGGGATCAGCGCATGAAGTTGATCAGGCTGAGGTTCGACAGCCGCGCGAACAGCGCGTAGCTCGCTTCCAGCGTGGTCTGCCGCTGCACCAGCTGACTCGCCACTTCGGCCAGGTCCGCATCCTCGTTCTTGGACACCATCTTCTCGAGGATCAGGGTCCGCTCCGATGCCCGCGAGGCCAGATCCTCGACCTGTGCCTGCCGCCGCCCGTTTTCGGCATGGGCGGCACGCAGCGTCTTCAGCCCGTCGTTCAGCTGGCTCACCGCCTCGTTGATCGCGGTCACTTGCGCCGCGCTCGGTGTCGGGCCGATGGTGCCCGCTTCGGCCAGCGTTCGGAACGCGCCGAACAGCTCGGAGCCGATCGCGCTGGCGGTGATGCCGTAGGTGAGGTCGAGCCCGTCGGCGACCCGCGCTTCGGCGGTCACCCCATCGTTGCGAAACGCATTGGCGGTCGGCACCCCGGCGCAAGCGGCCAGGCTGGGCGGGGCAAAGGGCGCGGTCGCGGTCTGCGATCCGGCGAACAGAAATTGCCCCGCTTCGTCGCTGTTGAGCCCGGTGCGGAAGCGCTGAAAGGCTTCCTCGATCACTTCCTGCAACCCATCGGCGCGGCCGGTCCCGCTGGCCGACAGCAGCCCGTCGCGCAGCTTGGCGAGCGACTCCTCCATGCCCGCCATTTGCGAATCCATGATCGACAGGGTGGTGCCGATCCGCGCCCCGACCACGGCATGCGCTTCCTGCCGGACCAGCATCGTCCGCGCCGACAGATTGCGCATGGTCTCGATGCCGAGCGAGGCGAAATCGGGCGCCTTCTTGCCCGTCGCCATCTGCTGCTGAACCTCGCCCAGCTTGCGCTGCGACACGGAGATGCTTTCGAACAGGCTGCGCTGCATCGGCACGGTCGCCACCCGGTTCCAGCCGCTCATCGTCCCACCATCCCGATCAGAGTGTCGTACATTTGCGTCGCCGTGCTCATCACCCGCGCGGCGGCCGAATAGCTGTTCTGCAAGGTGACGAGGCTGGCCAGTTCCTCGTCGATATTCACGCCCGAATAGCTGTCGCGGCGATTGACCGCGTCCGAGCGGCGGGCTTCCATGTCGGCGAGGCGATCCTTGGCCCCGGCGGCGTCGAGCCCGGTCTGGCCGAGCACGAAACTGGCATAGCTTTCCATGCCCGACACCCGTCCGCGCCCGAGATCGACTGCGGCGCGCAATTGGTCGACAAAGGCGTTGGCGCCCCGGCTGTCGCCCGGACCGATCGCCCTCGCGCCGACCGCCGCCGCGGTGTCGAGCCTGGCGAGCGGCAGCGCCCGGCCGCTCGCGGCGATGTCGGGCCGCACCGCGGCGCCCGCCAGCCCCGTCTCGTTGCCCGAGGGCAGCAGCAGCGAAGACAAGGAGCGCCCGGTCCCGAACCGGCTGGTGGTGTCGGACACGACCGACAGGTTGGCGGTCGGCAGGTTGGCGACAGGGGTGAAGGCGATCCGTCCGCGCGCGTCCAGCGATGCGGTCCCGAACGCGCTGAGTGGCCCCGCGTTGAGCGCGGTGACGAGATCGCCAATCGTGCCGCCGGCGGACGGCATCAGGCTGTCCTCTGCCAGCACCCGCCCGTCGGGGCCGCGCAGCACCATCTGCACCGCTTCGCCCGGCCCGCAACCGTGCGGATCGGCCGCAGTGAAGCCCGCCGGGCCATAGGTCCGCGCGCCGCTGACGAGATCGTTGAGGCCGAACAATTGCGCAAAGCCGATGCCCGCACGGCTGCTCGGCGCGGCGGGGTCCTGCGCCACCGCAACGCCAAGCCCGCCCGCGCCCGCGATGCTGAGCCTGCCATCGGCAAAGCTCGCCGTCGCCGCGCCGCCCAGCCCGGCGTTGATCGCGTCCACCGCATCCTGGATCGTCGCGCCTGCGCCCAGCGCGCCGAAGTCGAGCGTGAACTTGGCCGCCAGCGTGCCGTCCGATTGCAGCGCGGCGAACACCGCCCTGCCGCTGAACCCCAACCGGTCGCTCGCCGCAAAGCCAGTCAGCGCCCCGTCTAGCCTGGCCGGCGCAGGCACGGTGGTGCCGGCATTGCTGACGGCATTGAGGCTTTCGGCAAGGCCGCCGAACAGGCTTCCGATCTCTTCGGCAAACGCCGGCAGGCGACGATCGCGAAGGTCGATCAGGCCGCCGAGCCGCCCGCCGACCGCCGAACTGTCCAGCCGCTCGCCCGTTTCGGGGCCGAGGCTTCCATCGTCCGCGGCAAAGCGCAGCTTGATCGCCGGATAGAGCGGCTGGAGCGACCCGTCGCTCGGCGGATAATCGAGCAACCGCAAGCGCCGGTCGAGCAGGGTCGCCCCGCCCGCGGTGTCGATCGACAGCCGTCCGTCCTCGCCCTGCCGAACCTCGATCTTGATCAGCCCGGCAAGCTCCTCGACCGCGCTCATCCGCTGATCCACCGCGCCATTGGCGGCGCGCCCGCCGGCCGCCTGGCGGGCGACGCTGTCGTTGAGGCCGTCGATCCGGCGCAGCAGATTGTTGATGGTGTCGACCGTATAGCTGACCTCGCGCTCGGCATCGATGCGTAGCGCGGCGACATCGCCGTCCAGCGTCTGCAACGCCGACAACGCCTGGCCGACCGAGGTCACGAACCCGCGCACGGTGGGCTCGCTCCCCGCCGCCCCGGTCATCGCCACCGCCGCAGCCCCGATCGCGTCGAGCCGCGCCGGGAGGCCGCTGTCGTCGCCGGGCGCGCCGAGCAGGGCCTGCAGGCGGTCGAGCGACCCCGCGACCGCTTCGGCCTGTCCCCAGTCGCTCGCCCGTCGATAGACGGTGGATTCGAGGAAGCGGTCGGCGACCCGGATCGCTTCCAGCGCGCGCACCCCGCTGACCCGGCCGGCGGTAACCCCCGTCTCCAGCGGCACCCGCTCGCGGGCGTAGCCGGGCGTATTGACGTTGGCGATGTTGTTGGACGCCGAACGCAAGCCCGCCTGGGCCGCGTTCAGCCCCGACAGGGCCGAACCGAGAATGTCGGACAGGCTCATCGCCTACGCGCGCCTCACCGCTTCAGGTTGGAGAGTTCTTGCAGCATGTCGTCAACCGTGGTGACGATCTTGGACGACGCGCTGTAGGCCCGCTGGAAGCGGATCATGTTGGTGAATTCCTGCGCCAGATCGACGTTCGACCCTTCGAGCGAGGAACTGGCGATCATGCCCGAGCCGAGTGCGCCCGGCGGATTGATCGCCACTGCGCCGCTGGCGTTCGACAAGGCATAAGCATTGCCGCTGAGGCGGGTCAGGCCGTCGGGGTTGAGGAAGGTCGCGACCGGCAGCTGGAACACCTTGCGCGAGGTGCCGTCGTCGAAGATCGCACTGACCACGCCCTGCTCGTCGACCTCGATCGACGCGAGGTTGCCGGCAAGACCGCCGTTGACCGCCGAACTGATCACCGCGCTCGCGCCGCTGAACTGGATCAAGCCGTCGAGCTTGCCGTCCGAACCCAGCTGAAGGTCGATGGGCTCCGACCCGGCACCGTTGGTCCAGGTCGGGGTGAGGTCGGCGAAGAAGGCTGCGGTCGAACCAGCGAGATCGAGGCTGCCGTCCGGATTGAACCGCACCGTTCCGCTTGTCAGCAGGCCATCGGTCGCAGTGACGTCGGTGGCCGGCACGGCGAAGATCTCCGCCTGCCATTCGTTGGGCGCGGTCTTGACGAAGCCCATGCTGATCCGGTGCGCCGACCCTTGCGCGTCATAGATGTCAAAGCTGCGCTGGAACTGCGGCGTGACCGTGCCGGTCGCCATGTCGCCGGCGGTATAAGCGCCTGCGAAGACCGGCGCATCCGATTGGAGATTGGCGCGGAGCTGGATCTGCGAGGTGGCGCTGGCCGAGCCGGTCAGGTCGCTGGCCCGCACTGCCTGCAGCGAGCCGAGCCCGGTGTCGACGTAATTGCCGGCGGCATCGAGCTTCCAGCCCTGGAGATAATAGCCGCTGGTATTGCGCAGGAAGCCCATGACGTCGGGCTTGAACGCGCCCGCGCGGGTGAAGGCGAGATCGCTGTCGCTGCCGGTGCCCGAGCGCACCACGAAAAAGCCCGCGCCGTCGATCGCCAGATCGGTCTGGCTGCTGCTCGCCTGGATCAGTCCCTGCTTGCTGATCAGTGCCTGCGGCGCCGCCGCGACCCCGCCCGCCGAATATTGGCTCTTGGTGCTGCCCGGCGTGACCAGCGTCCGGAATTCGGTCGACACGCCTTTGTAGCCGATGGTGTTGATGTTGGTGATGTTGTCGGCAACCCCCGCCATGGCGGTCGATTGCGCGTTCAGGCCGGATGCGCCGGCATAAAGGGCGGAATAAAGGCTCAAGGGTCGCTTGCTCCACTTCGGACGCGGCCCGCTGCCGCTCCTTTCCCTCCCCTTATAGGACGCGGGGGACGACCGGCCCGGACACGGCAAGATTTGCCGCGTCGCGCCCCGCCCGGGCGATCGTCCCTCTAGGAAGAAGGCAACAGGCGCCCAGACAAACGGAGTGGCATTGATGACGCTGAGGATTTCCCTTCGCGACGGCGAAAAGGTGGTGATCAACGGAGCGGTGATCCGCGCATGCGGGCGCACCGACCTCGCGATCGAAAGCAAGGTCACCATATTGCGCGGCCGCGAGATCATGGCCCCGGCCGACGCCACCACGCCGGCCCGCGCGCTCTATTTCCACACCATGATGGCCTATCTCGATCCCGACGGCATCGCCGGCCACCATAGCGCCATCCTGGCGACGATCCCGGCGGTCGCAAGCCTCTCTGCGTGCGATAGCGGGCACCGAGCCATCGCCAAATTCGCGACCCGCGCGGCGAGCGCCGATTATTATCGCGCGCTGGGCGAATGCCGGACGCTGATCCGGCTCGAAGAACAGGCCCTCGCTGCTGTCGAGGAGCAGGCAGCCTGAGCGGGATCGCCGCCCTTGCCGCGCTCGGGGAACGGGTCCGCGCCGCCGATCCGCATCGCCGCTTCGGCAAGCTGACCCGCGTCCAGGGCGCCTGCCTGTCCATCTCCGGCCTCGGCGGCGCGGCGCGGATCGGCGCGCGGCTGCACCTTGCGGGCAGCGACGGTCCGCTCGCCGCCGAAGTCACCGCCTTGGACGGCGAGACGGCGACCGCCATGGCTTTTGCCCCGACTGAAAGCCTCGTCACCGGCACGCCCGCCGAACTGGTCGCCGCCGAAGCCGCGCTGCGCCCCTCGCCCGCCTGGCTCGGCCCTGTCATCGACGGCCTCGGCGCACCGCTCGACGGCCTCGGCCCGCTTGATCAGGGCTTGGCGCCCGCCCCCTTGCGCGCGCTGCCGCCGCCCGCCGCCGAACGCGCCCGCGTCGGGCCGTTGCTCGCCACCGGCGTCCGCGCGCTCGATCTCTTCGCGCCGCTCTGCGAAGGGCAGCGTCTCGGCCTGTTCGCCGGCTCCGGCGTCGGTAAATCGGTCCTGCTTTCGATGCTCGCGCGCTGGGCCGATTGCGACGTCGCCGTGATCGGGCTGATCGGCGAACGCGGCCGCGAAGTGCAGGAATTCATCGCCGACGACCTCGGTCCCGACGGCCTCGCCCGCTCGGTCGTGGTGGTCGCGACCTCCGACGCCCCCGCGCTGATGCGCCGCCAGGCCGCCTTCGCCACCCTCGCCGTCGCCGAGCACTTCCGCGCCCAGGGCCTGCGCGTCCTCTGCCTGATGGACAGCGTCACCCGCTTCGCCATGGCGGCACGCGAAATCGGTCTTGCCGCCGGCGAGCCGCCCGCCACCCGCGGCTATCCACCCTCGGTCTTCGCCGACCTCGCCCGCTTGCTGGAACGCGCCGGTCCCGGACGTGTCGGCGAAGGCAGCATCACCGGCCTGTTCACCGTACTGGTCGATGGCGACGACCATGACGAACCGGTTGCCGACACCGTTCGCGGCATCCTCGACGGCCACGTGGTGTTGAGCCGCCGCATCGCCGAACGCGGCCGCTACCCCGCCATCGATCTCCTCAAGTCCGTCAGCCGCACCCTACCCCACTGCCTTCCGGCCGGAGACAATGCGCTGCGCCTCGAAGCGCGCCGGGTGCTTTCGACCTACGCCGACATGGAAGAACTGATCCGCCTCGGCGCCTACGCTCCCGGCGCCAGTCCCGAGGTCGATCGCGCCATCGCCGTCGCGCCCGGCATCGAAGCCTTGCTGACCCAGACCAAGGCCGACCGCGGCCATCCCGCCGAAGCCTTTGCCGCGCTCGCCGGGCTGGTCGCATGACCGGCCTCGCCGCCGCCATTCGCCTGCGCAAGCGCCAACTCGACGCGCTCGCCATGCGGCTCGCGGGCGAGCAGGCCGCGGTGAACGCGCTCGTCCAGCAACGCGACGACCTGACCCGCGTCCGCGCGGCCGAGCGCCACCTCGCCGCCGCCGTGCCGCTGCCCTGCGATCCCTGGTTCGCTCACGGCGCCCGCCGCCTCACCGCCCTCGGCAAGGCGCAAGCCGCCGCCGAACGGCAGCTCGACGCGCTTCGCAGCGAGGCCGTGCAGGCCCGCGCCCGGCTGCAATTGCTTGAAGACGCCGCCGCTAACGCCGCCCGCGCCGCCGACCGCCGCCGCGAGGCCAAGGCCGAAGCCGCGCTCGACGACCGCATCGCCGCCGCCTGGGTGCGCCGGTGAGCACTTCGCCCCTCGCGCCGCTGCCGCCCTCGGTCCGCGCCGATCTCCTTTACCGCGCCGCGCGGTTCGAGCTCGACAATCGCCTGTGGCAAGCCGCGCTCGGCGGCACCGACCACGCGCCTGCCGACACGCCAGCCAGCCCCACCGGCGGCCTGCTCCAGCTCGATACCTTGATCGAAGCGCTTGCGGCGGAAGACCGGTTGCAACCCGCTCTCAGCCCCGACACGCCGCCACCCGCCGCCACGCCTTCGGGGCCGCTCAGCCTCGGCGCCAACCAGCACCTCGCTCCGCTGCTCGAGCGCGCGGCCGCCCGCACCGGCCTTCAGCCCGCGATCCTCGCCTCCATCATCGACGCCGAAGCCGCCCGTCGCTCCGACGGCAGCTGGAATCCGGCCAGCCGCAATCCACGCTCCAGCGCGACCGGACTCGGCCAGTTCCTCTCCGGCACCTGGCTTGATGAAGCGCGCCGCCCAGGAAGCTGGCTCAACGCCACCGCCGAAGTGCGCGGCTGGCTGGCAAGCGACGGATCGGTCCGCCCCGAAGCCCGCTCCGCCGTGCTCGCCCTTCGTACCGATCCCGCCGCCGCCATCGAAGCCATCGCCGACCATGCCGCTGCCAACCTCCGAATGCTGCGCGCCCGCGGCATCGCCCCGTCGGACGAAACCGCCACCGCCCGCGCCGCTTACCTCGCCCATCATCTCGGTCTCGGCGACACCCTGCGCTATCTCGGCGCCGGGCTTGGCGAACAACGCGCCGGCCACCTGCTCGCCGCGCAGGTCGGCGGAGCGGCCGCCGAACGCCGCATCGCAGCCGCCGGCAACGCGGTCTCCGCGCACCGCGCCTGGCTCGACACCTATGTCGACAGGCGCATCCAGCCCGCCCGTTTCCTGTCGGCCTGAGCCGAGGATTTACCTCCGTTTCCGAGGGGTATCGCGCTCGTTCCCTCCGCACAGCTTGCGCCGCACCCCGCATTAAATCCGCTCCGGACGAACAGGTTTACGGTGGTTAACGCCGCCGGCCGCTTTCTCCTCTCACCGGGCGAGCAGGGATGGTCCCTTCGTCCAGACCCGGGGGGGTTCGATACTATGTCCAAGACCACTGCAGCGCTGGAAGTCGTCGTTGCCGAGATCAAAGCGATCCACGCCGCCGCCGACGGCAAGCCGTCCGCCCGCCAGCGCCGCGACACCGATGTCGCCTTCATGCGCCTGCTGCGGCTGCTCAGCCCCCGCTTCCGCCACTTCATCCGGCAATATGGCCTCGGCGGTCACTGGGACGATGCCGAACAATGCTGCGCCATCGCCGTGCACCGCGCGATCGAAGCCTACGACCCCGAAAAAGCGCAGTTCACCACCTTTGTGAACTGGCAGATCCGAGGCGAGCTGCAGTCGCTCCGCTTCCGCGTCATGACCGACCAGCGCCCCTCGGCGCAAAAGGTCTCGGCGACCACCGTCTCGCTGCACAGCATCACCGCCAGCGCCGACGGCGAGGAAGCCTCGCTGGAATCTTTGATCGAGGACGAGGACGCGCTGGCCCGCACCGAAGCATCGGCCAGCGACTATCTCGCCCGCGCCGCCGCCCAGTGCCTGATCGAGGAGTTCGTCAACAAGGGCCGCCACGCCGCGCTCGAGGGGCTGCGTCGCAAACAGCCGAAGCGCGAACTCGCCCGGGCGCTCAAAGCCGGCGGCCGCGCCGGGCTCGACGAGGAAGCAGTGGAAGCGATCGAAGCCAGGCTCGAACGCGACCGCGAGATCCTCTCCGCCCGCGTGTTCGGTGAACTGGCCGACTATGACGCGCCCGAAGGCAGCGGCCTCAGCCGCGAACAGGTCCGCCAGATCGGCAAGCGCGCCGCCAAGGTGATGGCCGAACTCGCCGAAGTGCATCCGCGCTTCCAGGTCATGGCCGACTACGGCCCGACCATCGCCAGCCGCAAGGCGGACAAGGCCGCGAGCCTGCTCCCCGACGCCACCTCGGCCAACGCCACCCGGGTGGTCGCGGTGCGGGATCTCGACGCCGACGCGGGCATCGTTCCGCTCCGCCGCCCCGGCCACGGCCAGGGACGCATCGCCGCCTGACCCACCCATCCCGCCGAGCGACCAAGACCCCGCTGCCCTTCATGGGCGGCGGGGTTTTCGTTTGCGACTTTGCAAAAAAATGGCCCGGCAGCACCTGCGCTGCCGGGCCATCGTCGGCCCTCCGTGGAGGGAGACCGGCCCGGAGCCTTAAAACTCGTTCCAGTCCGCCTCGGCCGGGCGGGTCAGCGCGTGGACCGCGGAAGCCGGAAGCGGCTTCACCGGCGACTGATAGGCCCCTTCCTTGCCGCGCTTCGGCAGCTTGGCCGTGACGGCGGGAGCGGCAGCCGCGGCGGGACGCCCCGCCCCGCCCGCCTCGACGCGGAAGCGCGCCGCCTGATCGGCCAGCCCGCTCACCTCACCCAGCAGATTGCGCGCCGCGGCCGAAGTTTCCTCCACCATCGCCGCATTCTGCTGGGTCGACTGATCCATGCTCGCGATCGCCGAATTGATCTCGGTGATCGCCAGCGCCTGCGCCTGATTGTCGCTTGCGATCTGACCGACCAGCTGATGCACTTCGCCGACATCGACCGAGATATTCTCGAGCGCGCCATCGACCTGGCCGACCGCTTCCACCGCCGTCACGATGTCGGTCTGGGTGACGGTCAGCTGATCGCGCGCCCTTTTGGCTTCTTCTTCGGCGCGCATGGCCAGCGCGCTGACAAGATCGGCGACGACCGCGAAGCCGCGCCCCGCCTCGCCCGCTCGGCCCGCCTCGACCGCGGCATTCATCGCCAGCACGCGGGTCTGGAACGCGATCTTGTCGAGGCCCTCGATCACGCTGTCGATGCCCTTGGCGCTGTCGCTGACCCGGCCCATCGCCTGCACCGCCTGATCGGCAAGCCCGCGCCCGCCGCTGACGGTGGCGATCGCCTGATCGGCGCGTCCGACCGTCTGCGTCGCCGCCCCGGCCGTCGCCTTCAATCGCTCATCCATCTGCACGATCGCCGCGCTGGTTTCCTCCAAGCTCGCGGCATTGCTTTCGGTACGCCGGGCCAGATCCTCGCTCGCCTGCGCGATCTCGCTGCTGCCGGTGCGGATCTCCACCGTGCTTTCCGCGACCGAGCGGATCAGCTCGCCGATCGCCGCCACCGCCTCGTTATAGCCCTGCTTCAGTGCTTCATAAGCCGGCGGCGCGTCGGCGGTGATGCGCATCGTCAGATCGCCGGCCCGAAGCGCTTTCAGGGCATCGCCGAACAGCTCCACCACGGCGGCCTGCTCGTCCGCCTGCGCCACCAATTGCTTGCGCGCGGTGTCGCGGAACACGAACATCGCCTTGGTCATCCGTCCGACGCAATCGGCATAGTTCGTGAATTCGATCGGGGTATCGAGATCGCCCGCGGCAAGTGCTTCCATGCGCACCACCGTGCTCACATACGGATGCGCGATCGCCTCGCGATACCACGCGCCGAGCGCTGCGGCGGTGACCGCCGCCGCCCCGCCGATCGCAGCCGTCACCATGTCCCCGCGAACCAGCGCCGCCACGGCGGGCACGCTCACCAGCGCCGTCATCGACGCCGCCACCGTCAACAGCTTGGACCGGATCGGCGCATTCTCGCGGAAGGATGTCATCATCGTTTCTCTCCTTGGAGCCTGTGGCAAAACCCCACGCACGAGGCGTCCCGTCCCGGTCGCGCGGTCGTTGCTTCCTTTGTAGAGGGTCGCCGGCCCGGCCCGGCGCGAGCGCGCTTTAATAAGCGGCACCGGCTGGCGACCGGAGCAAGCGGCCGGACCGGCTCGTTCAACCGGTCGATGAAGCCTGCCGCCTCTCGACCGCAGCGCCTGCGCGCCTGGCGCCCCAGCCGCGTGCTGATCACCCGCGCGGCGCGGAATCACGACCACGGCCGCGCCATCGCGCAGCGCGCCGCCGCGCTCGGCATCCCGGTCGTCGAATTGGCCGGCAACCAGCTTCGCCTCGGCCTGCCCGAGGACGAGCGCCGCGCCTATGCCGAAGCCAAATCCACGCTTGCCGTGGTCACCGCCCCGCCCTCAAAGCTCCGGCTCCAGCCGATCGCGCCCAGCGCCGACTGGCGGGTCGATCTTGCCGAAGGATGCCCGGCGCATTGCGCTTATTGCTATCTCGCGGGCTCGCTCAAAGGACCGCCGGTCACACGCGTCTACGCCAACCTGGAGGAGCTCACCGCCGCCCTCCCCGCCTATCTCGGACAAGGCCGAATCACCTCGCGCTCCCGCGCCCGCGCCCACGAAGGCACGACCTTCGAAGCGAGCTGCTATACCGATCCCCTGGCGCTCGAACCGTTGACCGGCAGCCTCGCCGCGCTGATCCGCTTCTTCGGCAGGTGGGACGCCGACGTGCAATTGCGCTTCACCAGCAAGTTCGCCGACGTGTCCTCGCTGTTAGAGCTGCCCCACGGCGGCCGGACCCGGATGCGCGCGTCGATCAACCCGCCCGCCTATCACCGCTTCGAAGCCGGCACCGATCCGGTTGCCGCCCGCCTCGCCGCGCTGCGCCGGATGGCCGAAGCGGGTTACAAGGTCGGCCTCACCATCGCCCCGATCATCGCCGCGGACGGCTGGCGCGATGCCTATGCCGAGCTCATCGCCGCCGCGGCCGATCAGCTTCGCGGCATCCCGGGCCTCGACCTCACCGCTGAGCTCATCACCCATCGCTTCACCCCGGGCAGCAGGGCGGTGCTGGGCAGTTGGTATCCGGGATCGGACCTCGAGATGGACCCCGACCAGCGCGCCGAAAAGCACACCAAATTTGCCGGGACCAAATTTGTCTATCCGCCAGAGCTGATGAAAGAGCTCAGAGCCTTCTTCCACGACCGGCTCGCCGCCGTTCTTCCCGAGGCCCGGATCCTCTACTGGACCTGAGACACCGGCGAAACGCGTCATGATCGCCACTTGATCGCGCATGGCGAGCGCGGCGCGAAAGAAAGCCAAGCCTCACCATAGAGAAACCGACGTTAAACTGGCATAAGTCGAGTCGGCGAATGGAAGGAGATTTGTTGTGATCGGAATTGCCCTGCTGCTTTTGGCCGTCGATCCGAGCACGACCACCTCCGCCCAGCCCGCTCAGATCTGCAAGAAGATCCAACGCATCGGCTCGCTCGCCCGACCGCAGAAGCGCTGCATGTCGGCCGAGCAATGGGACGAGTTCACGCGCACCAACAAGGATTATGTCGCCAGCATGCAGGGGCAGAATTGGAGCGCGGAGAACGAGGCGGCGCGGCAGAGTCAGTCGCAGAACCCGATGACCAATGGGTCGCCTTTCTAAGCGATCTGCCGGCTAAATCCCCTCTGGGCGAACCCTCTCACACCTTTGCTGATGGCGAAGCAAAGCGTCGCTGCGGGGCACGATTGGAATGATTGGCGGCACTAAAGCCTGCCCGGCAATCACTAGCTTAAGGCGCCGCGACGCGAACGAGGCGACCGCGACGCCTCGGACGATCAGCGCTGTATTGTCGCTTCCCCGCTCTTCAGCTTGGCATAAGCGTCGTTGATCTCACGCCAGGCCTGCTTGCACGTCTGGCGATCGCTGCGCTTTTCGCTGCTGCAGATTTTCTGCAGCCGCTGCATCGGCGACTTGCCCGCGTACGGATACAAGGCTGCCGCCGTCGGATTTTCGTTGCTGATCGCTGGCGGAACGAGGTTGTTGAATTGATCCGTCGACTGCGCGGCAGCGACACTCGGAAGGGCAATCGCGAGTGCAAGAAAAACGCCGGTTGTCCTGAGAATCATGATCTGCTCCATCTTCGGCCAGCGAAGCCTATAGAATGCCCGATTGGCAGGCAAGTTGCTCGAACAATAGTGAACTCGCGCGATAGGATGCATCGCAAGACGCAGATCTATCCAAATCATATCCGCTTTGAAGTCATTGCTTCTGCACATGCCAAGCAATTGGCAGAGTTTGTCGAAAACCGTGACGATCAGCGGACCAGCCAGCCCTTTTGCTGCAAGCCTCGCCGCCACGCTTTCTCGAAGCAGCCGGTGCCGGCCGATGGGCCGATGTTGGAACAGCTGCCGATCCCGCTGTCCCCCTCGCTTATCCAGCCCATGCGCTCGGTCATCGCGCCTTTGAAATTGCCCTTCGGATCATACGGCGCGGTCGGATCGGTGACCTGGTAGCGGTTCTTCTGTTCGCGCCGGCCGCAGACGGTGACGTCGGCAGTCTCGTCCTTCAGCCGGCATTCCTCGCGCAGCACTTCCTGCCGCGCCGCTTCGGCAAGGTCGGCTCCGATCAGCACGGCGAGCAGCACTAGCATCGTCCGCACCATGCGCCCCGCCCCGCCCGTCCGCAAGCCGCCTGGTACTCACCACGCACAAGAGAAAACGCTGTCCTACATCAAACCATATGGGTTAGCTTTTATCGACTCGGAAACGCCACTCGCCGGAGCCGCCCATGCCAGACGATGCCCCCTCGCACGATATCGACCAATTGATCGACGACCTCATCGCCCGGGAAGGCGGGTATTCCAATCACCCGGCCGATCGCGGCGGACCGACGCGTTATGGGATCACCGAAGCGGTTGCCCGCGCACATGGCTACGGCGGGCCGATGTCGCTTCTGCCGCGGGACGAAGCGGCCGCCATCTATCGCCGCCTCTACTGGCTCCGCCCCCGCTACGATCAGGTCGCGCGGCGCTCACCTAGGATCGCCGCCGAACTGTTCGATACCGGGGTCAACATGGGGCCGGGTGTCGCCACCACCTTTCTGCAGCGCGCCTTGTCCGCACTCAATCGGCAGGCCAAAGATTTTCCCGATCTGGTTCCCGACGGCCGTATAGGCCCGGCTACGCTTGGCGCGCTCGACAAGTTCCTTGCGCTGCGCGGCCCCGGCGGGGTCACCGTCCTGATGCGTGCGCTCGAGGCCTTGCAGGGCGAACGCTATCTTCGCCTCGCCGAAAAGCGTCCGGCCAACGAAGCCTTTCTTTACGGCTGGCTCGCGAACCGGATCGGTCAAGCCGACTGACCCCCCGCCACCGGTGACCTTTGTGACCTTGTTCATCTTCACGACCCCATCAGGAGCCACCTCATGCCTCTCATCGAAGCCATCGTCGGCCCGCTCGGCAAGCTCATCGACAAGATCATTCCCGATCCCCAGGCCCGCGACCGCGCCAAGCTCGAGCTGCTGAAGCTCGAAGGCGATCAGGAAGCCGCACAGATCGGCCAGCAGATGCAGGCGATCATCGCCGAAGCGAACAGCCAGGATGTCTGGACCAGCCGCGCCCGGCCGAGCTTTCTCTACGTCATGTATGCGTTGATGCTGTGGTCGGTGCCGATGGGGCTGATCGCCGCGATTGACCCGGCCAAGGCCAATGCCATCGCGGTCGGCATGACCTCCTACCTCCGCGGCCTTCCCGACGAACTCTATACGCTCTTTGGCACCGGCTACCTCGGCTACACCGCCGCCCGAACCTGGGGAAAGGTCAAGGGCGCCGAGCGCTGACCGGCGCGTAACAGCCCCCGGCGGAGCGATGACTTAATCCCCTTGCATCGCTTCGCCCGTGGAACGATCCTTCCCGTCCGCTCTTTGATGGGGGCGGACAGGAGGGATCGTTTACGTGGGGCCACAGCTCGAACCGGGACGTAATTGCTGGCGGATTGAGCAGGCGGGACGCGCGTCGGTCATCATCGACGCCTGCGATTATTATCATATCGTCCGTCAAATGATGGAACGAGCCGAGCGGCGAATCCTGATCATCGGTTGGGATTTCGATCCCCGCATCCTGATCGACCGCGACGACAATGATGAAAGCCTGGGCGACTTCCTGCTGGCGCTGGCCAGGAAGAATCCGAAGGTCGACATCAAGATCCTGAAATGGGACCTCGGCGCGCTGAAGCTGCTATTTCGCGGCAAGGCGCTCGCCTGGCTGGCCCGCCTGGCCTGGCAGAAGTCGATCACCTTTACCCTCGATCACGCCCATCCGGCGGGCTGCAGCCACCATCAGAAGATCGTGGTGATCGACGACAGCTTCGCCATCTGCGGCGGGATCGACATGACCGGCGACCGCTGGGACCGCCCGGCCCACCATGACGACGAGCCCAAGCGCGTCCGTCCCAATGGCGAGCCTTATGGTCCGTGGCACGACGTCACGATGGCGGTCGACGGCTCGCTCGCCCGCGCGCTGGCCGAGCTCAGCCGCGATCGCTGGCGCCGGGCGACGGGCGAGGAACTGCCCAAGCTCGAACCGCGCGACGACCTGTGGCCCGACGAACTCGACCCGCATTTCACCGACGCCCGTTTCGCCGTCGCCCGCACCCAGGCCGCCTACAAGGAGTGGGAGGAGGTCAAGGAGGTGGAGGCGCTGTTCATCGATGCGATCGAAAGCGCCCAGCGCTTCATCTATATCGAGAATCAGTATTTCACCTCGCCCAAGATCGCCGCCGCGATCATGCGCCGGCTGGAAGCGCCGAAACCGCCCGAGATCGTGCTGGTGACCCCGATCACCGCCGACGGCTGGCTCGAGCAGGTGGCGATGGACGCGACCCGGCTGCGGCTGATGAAGATCATCGGCGCGGCCGACCCCGACGATCGCTTCCGCATCTACACGCCCAAAACTGCCGGCGGGCAGGACATCTACGTCCATGCCAAGGTGATGATCGTCGACGATGCCTTCCTGAAGATCGGCTCGGCCAACATGAACAACCGCAGCCTCGGCCTCGACAGCGAATGCGACCTCGCGCTGATCGACGAACCTCGGCATCGCGACTGCGTCCGCCACATCCGCGAGCGGCTGATGGCCGAGCATCTGGCCGCCAGCGAAGAGGACGTGCGCGAGACGTTCGAGCGCACCGGCTCGCTGCGCGCGACGATCGCCGAATTGACCAAGCCGGGCGACCGTCGGCTCGAGCTGCTGCCGTACGAAAAGCCCGACGATACCGCCTGCTTCATCGCCGATACCGAACTGCTCGATCCCAAAAGCCCCGACGCCATGTTCGAAGGCATGACCCGCCGCACCCTCTTCGATTCGCTTCGTGGTCCCTTGAAGCGGCTCCGGAGGCGGGGCAGGAAACTGCCGGTCTGATGTCCCGGTCCCGTCGGCGCCGTCGCTGGCAGAACATCCCCCGGGTCGCTGCCGAGCTGGTCGACCGCTTCGGCTGGAGCCCGGTCGCGCTGCTCAACACGATCGACCGGTTGACCCCGGGCCGCGGCGACCGCGCCCGCAAGCTCGGCGACGGCCTCAGCTACGGCCCCCTCGGGCGCCAGCAGCTCGACGTCTGGGCGCCCTCCCATCCGCAAAGCGCCCGGCTGCCGGTGGTGATCTTCTTCTACGGCGGCGGGTGGCATGCCGGGG
>Ga0310813_10000105_pt1 | contig 62496 bp, 47 predicted proteins | sample YN3metagenome_FD_203086 | JGI IMG/M metagenome (GOLD analysis project Ga0310813, IMG submission 203086) | Soil microbial communities from experimental microcosm in Duke University, North Carolina, United States - YN3 | ecosystem: Engineered > Artificial ecosystem > Soil microcosm > Unclassified... | reverse complement strand
AGCTTCCAAAGGAAAATACGATCTGCCTTTTCGCAAAACCTATAAAGAACAAGTAGGCGCTGAAAAAACATTTCTCTTCAACGGCGGATTGGATGTAGCCTACATTCTAGGCGGATTGTACCTTGTGGAAAAATCAAAAAATGCAACTGATCTTTCTAAACACAACCGCTATTTGGGTTATGGAAATTCTATCATGTTTCAGGGAGCCTTCCTTGCGCTGCTGGATATCACTATGTACAACATCCACAAATCCCACGGCAAACGCAAACTGGATCCATACCTGGATAAGATCGTGATTGGGTATAATGGGGTTGGGTTTAGGCATACCTTTTAAAAATTATGAATGTTGAGTTATGAATGTTGAATTAGTATCAATTCAACATTCGAAGCTGTTGTTTGTGTCCGCATAAACAACTTTGTTAATAATCTGTAGAATGATCATTTTCGGGAATGGCGGCAATATTCATAACTCATAATTCATAACTCATAATTTTAAATTATTATCTTTGTTTACGTACATAATAAACAAAGATCATGAGTACCATCATCGCGCCTTCCATCTTAGCGGCAGATTTTGCCAACTTGCAAAGAGATATTGAAATCATCAACAACAGCCAGGCCGATTGGTTGCATATAGATATTATGGATGGAATGTTCGTTCCGAATATTTCCTTTGGCATGCCCGTACTGGAGGCTATTCACCGTCATTCCACCAAACCGCTCGATGTTCACCTCATGATCGAAAAACCGGAGCGTTATTTAAGCACTTTCAAAGAACTTGGCGCTTTTCAAATTACCGTACACGAAGAAACCTGCCCACATCTTCACCGCACCATCCAGCAGATCAAAGAGCTTGGTTGCAAAGCGGGGGTAGCGCTGAACCCACATACTCCTATACAACACCTGGAAAACGTGATCGGCGATCTTGATCTTGTATTGATCATGTCTGTAAACCCTGGCTTTGGCGGGCAGAAATTTATTCCTGCTACTTATGAAAAAGTGATTCGCCTGAAAAAACTTATCGAAGCAACTAATTCCAAAGCGCTAATCGAAATTGACGGAGGAGTAAATACCGATACAGGAATTCAGCTCGTAGAAAAAGGCGCCGACGCTTTAGTTGCCGGAAGCTTTATCTTCAATTCCTCTGATCCTGCCAAGACTATTGCAGAGCTGAAAAGCAAGCTAGAGTTGGTAAAACAATAAGCTCTTTAAAAAGCCGTTATTCTACCGGAATGTTTTTAAGAACCCTTACCATAGTCCTGCTTTTTTTTATTTTTAATAAAACGATCGCTCAACAGGCTATCATCAAAGGCTCTGTATCCGGTGAAGAAAACGAAAAAATTACCCAGGTAGAAGTTACCTGGATGGAAGGCAATATCACTGTCCACACGAATGAAAAAGGAAATTATTCTATCCTTGTAAATCCAGGTTTAGTAACGCTTCGCTTTCGCTATGAATCCTACCTGGAACAAGTACTCACGCTACAACTCAAAGCGGGGGAAAAACAGCATCATTCTGTTACGCTTTTACCCGAAGTAAAAAGTTTTAAAACCGTTACCGTTGAAGGAAATCAATTCAACCCTGATGGCACACGTTCAGAAGTAAGTTCTCTAAAAATAGATCCTAAAACGATCAAATACCTTCCTTCTGCTTTTGGCGATTTTAATAAAGTGCTGGCCACAGTAGGGATGGGTGTAGTAACAAACTCCGAGCTTTCTTCCCAATATGCTGTGAGAGGTGGAAGTTTTGACGAAAACCTGGTATATGTAAACGGTATGGAAGTCTACCGCCCTTTCCTGGTAAGGGCTGGACAGCAGGAAGGGCTTAGCTTTGTAAATCCCGACATGGTTTCCGACATCGAATTTTCCGCAGGTGGATGGCAAGCAAAATACGGCGACAAACTTTCTTCGGTGCTTTCCATTCAATACAAAGAACCAAAAAGATTCAAAGGCTCCGCAACAGCAGGAATACTGGGCTTTGCAGCGCATATTGAAAACCGCACCAAAAACAGGCGTGTCTCCTACATCATCGGAGCAAGAAATAAAAATTCGCAATATCTTTTAAATACGCTTCCTACCAAAGGCCAATACAAACCGAGATTTTACGACATCCAATCACTCATCGTGTTCGACCTTACCAAGCGTAGAGACTCGCTCGATCTTGAGCAGCGAACCACACTCAGCGTACTTACTTCTTATGCAATCAATCAATACAATATTTATCCTACAAAAAGCCAAACCAGCTTTGGCACGCTGGATCAGGCTTACCGGCTGGATGTGGCCTTTGATGGAACGGAGAAGATGGATTACAACACACTTCAAAACGGCTTGAAACTCTCGCATACAAGCAATGACAAAAGACTACGATTGGATTTTCTTGGCTCTGCCATGCACTCTTCCGAACGCGAGCTTTTTGATATTGAAACCATCTATAAACTATGCGAGATTGAAACGGCACAAAATTCTGCCGATTTTAATCAGTGTATTCTTACCAAAGGTACAGGCTCTAATTTCCGCCATGCGCGCAACGAATTGCACGTAACAATGGTGACGCTGTCGCATAAAGGTCAGTACGATTGGAACAGCCAGAACCAGCTCCAGTGGGGCATTACAGAAGGCAATGAAATTATTCATGATAAACTTTCCGAATATTCTTTCCAGGACTCTGCGCAATATGTGACCATTACCGAAAAAATAAACAGTCAGGCTAATCTCAATACGTACCGCACGCAAGGCTATCTGCAACATACCTGGAAACCCGATTCCCTTCAAGTCATCACATATGGAGTGCGTATGAATTACTGGACGCTCAACAAACAATTCCTCGCCAGTCCAAGACTTCAATACGCCATCAAGCCACGCTGGAAGCGCAATATAGTCTTCAAAGCCGCTACAGGTGTATACCAGCAACCTGCCTTCTATCGCGAAATGCGCGCCTACGATGGATCGATCAATACGAATATCAAAGCGCAAACTTCTTATCATATTATTATTGGCTCAGATTATAATTTCAAGATCTGGGATAGGAATTTTAAATTCATTTCTGAGCTTTACTACAAATACCTGACGAATGTGATCCCTTATGACATGGACAACGTAAGGCTTCGATACTATGCCTTAAATGACGCTAAAGCCTTTGCTACCGGCGCTGATTTTAGAGTGAGCGGAGAGTTTATCAAAGGCGAGCAATCCTGGTTTAGCTTGAGCATTCTCGACACCAAAGAAGATGTGAACGGCGATGGCAGAGGCTATATCCGCCGGCCTACCGACCAACGTGTGACAGCAGGGATTTATTTCCAGGATCATATTCCAAATAATCCTACACTGAAGATGTACCTCAATCTTGTCTATGGTTCCGGACTTCCATTCGGCCCGCCGCAGACCCCTGCTTATCGATCCGCTTTTGCGGGTCCTTCGTACAACCGCGTAGATATAGGGTTTTCAAAGCTGATCTCTTTCCAGGACAAAGAAAAATTAAATTCAAAAGGCCTGGAATCTTTATGGATCAGTTTGGAGGTTCTCAACCTGCTGGCTGCGCAAAATGTCATTTCTTATACCTGGATCAAAGATTACGACAACAATCAATACGCCGTGCCAAATACGCTTTCCGCGAGGTTTGTGAACCTTAGAATGATTGCAAGGTTTTAGTTTGAACCTTGATTCTCAGGATTAGACTTTTATTTCCCCCATTTTTTAGTTAACTTAATGATAACATCAATTCCCTATTTCTTGTTTAACAGATTGCTTATCTTTTGAAATAGGAATTATTTATCCGGCATCTTGCATCTTTTTACTGGAGATAAATCAAATAACAACTATTCATGTACAAACACACCGTCGGTTCTAAAGTCTATTCGTTTGAAAACCTGAAAACGCTTCTGGCGAAAGCTTCGCCGCTGCGCTCCGGCGATCAGCTGGCGGGTGTAGCGGCAGCATCCTACGAAGAACGTGTAGCCGCTCAGATGACGCTGGCTGATGTACCGCTGAAAAAATTCCTGGAAGAACCGATCATTCCTTATGAAAAAGACGAAGTCACAAGACTTATCATCGATTCTCACGATTATAAAACATTTCACCTCATCAGCCATTTAACAGTAGGAGATTTCCGCAACTGGCTTCTCTCCCACCAGGCCGATAGTGAAATGCTGAGTCGCATTCGCTGGAGCATCACACCGGAAATGGCAGCAGCCGTGTCCAAGATCATGAGCCTGCAAGACCTGATCCTTGTGGCTTCCAAATGTAGAGTAGTTACGGCTTTCCGGACTACCATCGGCCTGCCAGGCCGCTTCTCTACACGTCTCCAGCCCAATCATCCTACCGATGATCTGAAAGGAATTGCAGCTTCCCTACTCGACGGACTGCTGTATGGCAGCGGCGATGCGGTAATTGGCGTTAATCCTGCTACCGATAGCGTACCTGCTACGATACGCATTTTGGAACTGATCGATCAGGTACGGCAAAAATATTCGATCCCTGTGCAATCCTGCGTGCTTAGTCATATTACCAATACTATCGAAGCCATTCGCCTGGGAGCCCCAGTAGACCTGGTCTTTCAATCGATCGGCGGTACAGAGGCGCTGAATAAAAGCTTTGGGATTTCTTTGAAAACATTGCGCGAAGGACAAGACGCTGCTTTGCAATTGAAGAGAGGAACGGTAGGTAAAAATCTTATGTACTTCGAAACCGGCCAGGGAAGCGCGCTCTCCGCCAATGCGCATCATGGCACTGATCAGCAAACGCTGGAAGCAAGAGCTTACGCAGTGGCACGGGCATTTGACCCTTTGCTGGTCAATACAGTAGTAGGATTTATCGGCCCCGAATATCTTTACGATGGGAAACAAATTATCCGCGCAGGATTAGAAGATCATTTCTGCGGCAAGCTACTGGGACTTCCCATGGGCTGCGATGTCTGCTATACCAACCACGCCGAAGCCGACCAGGATGATATGGACAATCTACTTACACTACTGGCCACCGCCGGATGCACCTATATCATGGGCGTGCCCGGAGCCGACGATATCATGCTCAATTACCAAAGCACTTCCTTTCACGATGCTTTGTATGTGCGAAAATTGCTTGGCCTAAAACCAGCGCCGGAATTTGAAGGCTGGCTACTGAAGATGGGAATTATAGACAAGCAAATGAACCTGGTCAATAAAACCGAAGCATCTCAAAAACTACTGGATTATGTCGTTGGAGCATAACACTGCCGATCCCGATTCATGGGAATTTCTTCGCAAGCTTACAGCTGCACGTATTGCCCTGGGACATGCCGGCGTGAGCATTCCTACGCAGGAGCTGCTCTCCTTTCGCCTCGCGCATGCGCAGGCACGCGATGCTGTTTACTCCGGATTGGATAAAGAAAAGATCATTACACAACTGCGCCAAAATAATTTTGATTATTTAGAAATAGAAAGCACATCCAGTTCGCGTGATGAATATTTGAAAAACCCTACTACAGGAAAAAAACTTTCTACTGCTTCAAAAGAAAAACTTAGTCAACTCAAAAGCAATTACGATCTCTGCCTGATCATTGCCGACGGGCTTTCGGCGAATGCTGTTAATCAACACGCAGTGGAAGTGATCCGGATCTTATATTCGAAGTTAAAAAAATTAAACTGGTCGCTCGCTCCGGTATTGGTAGCGGAGCAGGCACGTGTAGCACTTTCCGACGAAGCAGGAAATCTGGCAGGTGCAGAACTAGTAGTAATGTTTATCGGCGAACGCCCGGGCCTGACATCTCCCGACAGTATGGGCGCTTATCTTACCTATCGTCCCGAACCAGGATTAACTGACGAACGCAGAAATTGTGTCTCCAATATCCGTCCGGAAGGACTCTCCTATTATTTTGCTGCCGAAAAACTTTTTTACCTTCTTACAGAAATGAAAACAAGAAAAATCTCCGGTGTGCAATTGAAGGATCGTCAGGATGGGTTGTTCTTGGGTTAATTATGGATGTTGAGTTATGAGTTATGAATTGGCTTTCACTCATAATTCATAACTCAACATTCATAACTTCTTATTTCTTCTCCAAATCCAACGAGGCCGAATTAATGCAATAACGCAACCCTGTAGGTTTAGGACCATCGTTAAACATATGTCCGAGGTGAGAGCCACAACGTGAACAAGTAACTTCTGTACGGAGCATACCATAACTTTTATCAAGATGTTCCGCTACGATCGTAGAATCTACCGGTGCATAAAAGCTTGGCCATCCTGTACCGGAATCGAATTTGGTATCCGAGCTAAATAGTGGCGCACCGCACACTACACATTTATAGATCCCTTTGTCTTTTGTATTATAATATTTCCCCGTGAAAGCCCGCTCTGTTCCTTTCTCACGACAGATATGGTATTGCTCAGGTGTCAATTTTTTCTTTAGTTCTTCTTCGTTCACTTTGATCGGATCGCTCATAAGAGTAAAATTTGTATTGGATTTTTTTGTATTAGAATTCTGAGATATTTTCGTTCCCTTGTTGTCTTGTGCGCAAGACAAGGTAGTACATAAACATAGTATAAAAAAGAAAAGTTTTCCTGTAGGTTTCATACGCACTTATTTTTAGTTGGCTTTAATGATGATATAAATCTACCTATATATGAAGCTATTTTTTTGTCGGATTGCTTACCTTTTTAGAAAGAATAAAAAACGTCATTCGGAAGAATTCATTTTTTAAAAAAAATTAGTAAGTTTAACTATTCTTGATTTTGTACACATCACTTTCTAATAAACCTAAATAAAAACAATTATGGCAAATTTCAGTATTTATTATCCTAAACTCCTGAAGTACGAAGGCGGCTACGCAAGCGCAGCTTATGCAGCAAAAATGGGTGACAGCGGCGGGGAAACTTATTGCGGCATAGCACGCAATTATAACCTGGACTGGCCAGGATGGAAACTGATCGATGCTTACATCGCTAAAAATGGCGAACCAAATTACAACGCTATCATTCCTGACCAGGATCTTTACAAACTGGCATTGGGGTTAAGCAAACAAAAATATTGGGACAAAATAAAAATGGATGCCGTGAACAACCAGTCCGTAGCAGAAATGACAATGGACTTCGGATTCAACTCCGGCATCAATACTTCGGTAAAAGCGGTACAGAGTATTTTAAAAATTCCTTGCACCGGACTGATCACCGATGCCGACATTGCTGCGATCAACCGTGCAGATCAGAATTCGCTTTTTACTCAACTTCAAAACTACCGCGTAGACCTGATCATAAAAAGCACGAAGATTAATCCAAAATTTAAAAATGGATTAGTAGCACGCGCGAAGAGCTTTTCGTTTTCGGCTTAACAATAGATACCGGATACCAGATAGTTGAAATGATTTTAATTCATAATTGATACTTCCTGGTATCCGTTTAAATAAACCTACCCTATGTATTCCTTCCTCCTCTCCCTCCATTCCCTCTTTCGCTGGTTTGTATTAATTAGCTTGCTATACTCCATCTACCGAGGGTTTAGCGGGGCTTCCAGGGGTGGAGTGTTTACAAAGTCTGATGACTTGTTGCGTCATCTTACTGCTACGATTGTTCATATCCAATTATTATTAGGGATCAGCTTGTATTTCATCAGTCCGATCGTAGATTATTTTTTACACCATTTCAGCGAAGCGGTACACGAACGTGAGCTACGTTTTTTTGGAATGGAACATTCGCTGATGATGCTGGTTGCAGTGATCGTCATTACGATCGGGTCCGCGAAAGCGAAAAGAAAAACTACTGACCGTGAAAAATTTAAAACGATGGCGGTATGGTACACTATTGGTTTGCTGATCATCCTAAGCTCACTCCCATGGCCGTTCTCACCGTTTGGAGCGCAGAGACCTTATATCCGATTTTAATTCTATGTTATGAATGTTGAGTTATGCAGTATAAATAATGATTATTTGTAACTTTAGACAACTCAACATTTCATAATTTTCTGCTGCTATCATGAGAAAAAATATAAGGTTGGTCCTAATCAGCTTGTTTTGTTTATTGGTAATTAATTCCTGCTGTACAAAGAAAAAATGTGCTTCACCTAATTATGATGTTTATTTCTGTAGCTTCACGCAAGCAGATGCCGATACCGTGATCGTCTTTACTTACGATCCAAACTCCAATTACACCAACTATACTGATAGCAGTATGGCAAGCTGGGAAAATGATACCGTCGTAGCCTCATGTATCGCAGATTTGCAACATAATTACAAACTAAGATTACCCGCTACCGGAGAAGAATTTTATCTCGATAATTTTACCACCGCAAAAAGAGCCTGTAATGATTGTTTTCCTTATCATCCCAAATCTGAATACCAGGAATATTTATTCAGCTACCAGCTGAATGGGAAAACGATCATAGATTCTGAGTTAAGAATTCAAAAATAGAAGAAGGAGAAATTATAAGTTATGAATGTTGAGTTATGAGCATATAATTCATAACTCAACATTTATAATTTCATGAAAATTATTTTGCAATGAGCTTTTGCACTGAAGAGCCTTGTTCTGTAATAACTTTTACAAAATACATTCCGGACTCAAGAGCGGGAAGTGTGAATTTACGATCATCATTTAAGGTTTGTTCCCACATCTTTTTACCCTGCGCATCGGAAAGTTCGATGGATTGAATGGAACGAGTAGTTGAGATAGTCACCGATTCTCTTGATTCTGCCGGATTTGGAAAAAGGATAAACTGATCGGAAGAAGAAGAAGAAAGTACCACCGTTTCAACACTATTCGTGAGCACATATAGATCTGCAATAGCCTGGTCAGTAAGCGCGCATCCGAAAAACTTTAGCTCATCGATGTCGCCGATGAAAGTATGGTAACCATAACTATAATCACCGATCACGTTATCAGTAATGGAAGAACCTGACAAGCTGGTCAGACAGCCTATTTGTAAATCTTTACCATTGATCACACCTCCTGAATTTGTTACCTGTTGGATATCCTGTTGTACATTGTCCACAAAGAGCTGGATCAACGCGGCATCACGATCTACTCTTGCTACTACGAAATGCCAGGCACCATCGGTAAAACTGTTGATAGTAGTAATTTCAGCAGAAGAAGCCAATGTCCCTCCTCCTGCCAATAGGAAAAATAATTTTTCAGAATAGCCTGGATAATTTAATCCCAGTTGAAATCCATTTCCATAATATGCTCCGCCATTGGAGAAAATATGGATGCCGCGATAATCGTCTGTGCTGCTGGTTTTGAACCAGGCAGATACTGTAAAGCTTTGTGTGCCGAAGTCAAGGTGATGGCAAGTGTAATTCTTGAAGGGTCCGTACCTGTGAAATGATAAGCAGCATTGGTATTGCCAAAACGATCTTGCGTAAGCGTAGCGCCGTTTACTGTACCATTATTGGTTCCGGCAGCATCGTCCGCATTTCCTTCAAACAAATAGGTAGCCGAAGCGGCGCAACTTGTAGTGGTAGTAGAAGAAGAGAAGGTAGAAAATTCCAGATCATCCAGGTCGCCAATGAAGGTATGGTATCCGTAACTATAATCACCAATCACATTATCCGTGATCGAAGAACCGGAAAGAGAATTCAGACAACTTATATCCAGATCTTTTCCCACGATCGTCCCGCCGGATCCGGATACTTGTGTGATATCCCGTTGCACATCGTCTACGAACAATTGGATAATTCTTTCTACTCTATTTACTTTTACAAAATAGTGATGCCACTGTCCATCTGCAAAACTAGCCGTAGTGATGATTTGAGCCGACGCACCTTGCGTACCTCCGCCACCCATTAAGAAAAATACTTTTTGAGAATAACCGGGATAGTTTAATCCCATCTGAATACCGTTGCCATAATAAGCGCCTCCATTGGAAAAGATATGGATCCCTCGCGAATCGTCTGTACTGGAAGTTTTGAACCAGGCCGAAACAGTAAAGTTGTCTTGTCCGAAATCAATATGGCTATCAAGTGTTATTCTTGAAGGAGAGCCTGAGAAATGATAAGCCGAATTGGCATTTCCTAAACGGTCTTGCGTAAGCGTTACGCTACTGGTGGTACCATTATCGGTTCCCACTGCGTCGTTGGCATTCCCGTTAAATGGATAAGAATGAATCACTGTTTGCGCTTGTCCTAATAATGGAGCAAGAAGAGAGAGGCCTAAAAAGGCGATTGTCTTAAAATGGAAATTCATGGCTGGTATTATTTTAAGTATTTAAAGATACATTATTGTCTTAAATAATAAAATTGGGAAGTATTAATTTAATAAGTTATCAATGCTGGGTAATTTGTCTGAACATTGATTTCCAGGATTCAAGAATAAATATGATTTTTGAAATCAGTATCTGTTCATCCATCCGGGAAATCAAGGTCTAAATTCCTATACTTGGTCTGAACTTTGCTTCATTCATTATGTTAATAATTCAAAAAAACTATGAAATCGTTTATCCTCCTTGCATTTAGCAGCTTATTGTTTTCGTTTGTTTTTTATAAAAAAGCAACCCTCCCTCCCACCAATGAAAAAGTATTGGAATATGTAAACTCCGTACTCGGCAAAAAAGTAGGCGCCGGCGAATGCTGGGACCTGGCCAATGAAGCGCTTACCCACGCACATGCCAAATGGACCTTTCCTACTACCTTTGGTAAACCTTATAACTATAAAAAAGATACGATCCTTCCGGGAGATGTGATACAGCTTTCCGATGTGACGATTGAAACACGCAGTGGCAATTCCATTTCCAGGATTACGATGGCGAAACATACGGCAATTGTTTATTCTGTAGGTACGGAAGGTAAAATCAAAGTAGCCGAACAAAACTTCAATAACCTCAAAAAGATCGTGATCAACGAGTGGGACCTGGATGATGTGAAAAAAGGGAAGTTACAGTTTTACAGACCGCAACCGTTGTAAATATGTTATGTAATGTTGAATTATGAATAATTAAAAATCTACCAATACCTTAACTCATATTCATAACTCAACATTCATAACTTTTTATAGTATTTTTTTCAATAATACGCGATACCCTCTTTCTCTTTTTGTTTCCAGCACGGAAAAGCGTAATTTTGCACTTTAATCCAGAACATATGATCAGTGCTGACAATATTTCCCTTCGATATGGTAAGAGGGTCCTTTTTGAAGACGTAAATGTAAAATTCAACCCTGGCAATTGCTACGGGCTGATCGGTGCCAACGGCGCCGGCAAATCTACTTTTATAAAAATTCTCTCCGGAGATATCGATCCTACCACCGGTAGGGTAAACATTACTCCAGGCGAACGTCTGGCGGTATTGAAACAAAATCAATTTGAGTTTGACGAGGTACAAGTACTGCAAACAGTGATCATGGGACATAAAAAACTGTTCCAGGTAATGCAGGAAAAAGATGCCATCTATATGAAGCCCGACTTCTCTGACGCCGACGGTGTAAGAGCTTCTGAGCTCGAATCGGAATTTGCTGAAATGAACGGATGGAATGCCGAATCAGAAGCAGCAGAATTGCTTAGCGGTTTAGGAGTAAAAGAAGACAAGCATTTTCTTTTGATGAAAGAGCTTGACCCAAGCGAGAAGGTACGTGTATTGCTTGCGCAGGCTTTGTTTGGAAACCCAGACATCCTGCTGCTTGACGAGCCTACCAACAACCTTGACATCGATTCTGTACGCTGGTTGGAAAACTTCCTGGCAGATTTTAAAAACACCGTGATCGTAGTTTCCCACGATCGTCACTTCCTCGACGAAGTTTGTACCCATATCGCCGACATTGATTTTGGCAAATTGCAATTGTTTGCTGGTAACTATAGTTTCTGGTACCACTCCAGTCAATTGGCGCTTAAGCAGCGCAGCGATTCCAACAAGAAAATAGAAGATAAACGCGCCGAGCTTCAGGAATTCATCCGCCGCTTTAGCGCCAATGCTTCCAAATCCAAACAAGCTACTTCCCGCGCCAAATTGCTTGAGAAGCTTACTGTCGAAGATATTAAACCTTCTTCAAGAAAATATCCTGCCATTATGTTCAAAGCCAACCGCGAGGCCGGCGATCAGATCTTGTCGATCGAAAACCTGGCCGCTACCCGCGAAGGTGTGGAGATGTTTAAGAACGTCACGTTTACCGTAAATAAAAACGATAAGATCGCTTTCTTAAGCAAAGAACCTTTGGCTATCTCTACATTCTTTGATGTGATCATGGGCGATCAGAAGCAGGATAAAGGCGATTACAAATGGGGCGTGACAATCACGAACTCTTATTTTCCAAGAGAGAACTCTAAATTTTTCAACAACGGCGAACTCAACCTGGTTGATTGGCTGCGCCAGTATTCAGAAGAAAAAGACGAAAGCTTCATCCGTGGATTCTTAGGTAGAATGCTATTCTCCGGGGAAGAGTCATTGAAAAAAAGTACCGTATTATCAGGAGGAGAGAAAGTACGTTGTATGCTTTCTAAAATGATGATGAGCGGCGCCAATGCACTGGTATTCGACGATCCTACCAACCACCTGGACCTCGAATCGATCACCGCGCTGAACAATGGTATTAAGGATTTCCAAGGTACTGTGTTATTCTATTCGCACGATTACGAATTCATCAATACCATTGCCAACCGTATTATTGAGATCACCCCTAAAGGCATCATCGATAAAAATATGAGTTATGAAGAGTACGTGGAAAGCGAGCGCGTGAAAGAGCAGCAGGCGGAAATGTACATTTAGAAATTATGAGTTATGAAATTATGAGTTATGAATTATGAATGTTGAGTTATGAGTGAGAAGATATTAGTTGCTCGCTGCATTTGTTACTAGCAAAAAAATCCCCGGTAGTTTTATCGGGGATTTTTTTATTATCCTATAAAAATGAATAAAGTCTGATAAATTTATTCATAATTCATAATTCATAATTCATAATTCATAATTCATAATTCATAATTCATAATTCATAATTCATAATTCATAATTCATAACTAAAAAAAACCTACGCTTCCATCAAATAAGCCTTAATATATTCGTTAAGATCTCCATCCAGCACATTCTGCGGGTCCGAGCGTTCTATGCCGGTGCGCAGGTCTTTTACGAGTTTGTATGGATGCAAAACATAGTTGCGGATCTGTGAACCGAAATCTATTTTCTTTTTAGTGCTTTCCACCACTGCGCGCGCCTCGTTCTTTTTATCGATCTCAATCTGGTACAAACGCGACTTCAACATCTTGATCGCTTTTTCTTTGTTCATCAATTGCGAGCGTTCCTGTTGACATTCGATGATGAGCCCGGAAGGCTTGTGGTGCAGGCGTACCGCGGTCTCCACCTTGTTTACGTTCTGTCCCCCTGCCCCACCTGAGCGGAATGTATCCCATTCTATATCCGCAGGATTCACTTCAATTTCGATCGTGTCGTCTACTACAGGGTAAGCAAACACAGAAGCAAAAGAAGTATGTCTTCTTCCTCCCGAGTCAAAAGGTGAGACTCGCACAAGACGGTGCACTCCAATTTCTGACTTGAGATATCCATAAGCGAAGTCACCTTCAATCTCCAGCGTCACGGATTTTACTCCTGCTACTTCACCTGCCTGGTAGTTTACTTCTCTTACAGAAAAACCATTTTTCTCTGCCCAGAGAATATACATACGCATGAGCATACCCGCCCAATCGTTGCTCTCCGTACCACCCGCGCCAGGATTGATCTCCAGCATGGCACTGAGGATATCTTCCTCGTTGGAAAGCATTTTTTTAAATTCCAATGCTTCTACTGCTTCGGTTGTTTTTTTGAATTCTGTTTCAATTTCCTGTTCGGAAACATCGCCGGCCTGGTAAAATTCATAGAGTGTATCAAAATCGTTGAACAGCTGGGCGCAATGATCGTAGCTGTCGGTCCATATTTTTTGCGATTTGATATTTTTGAGAATGGCTTCTGCTTGCTTTGGATTATTCCAAAAATCTGCTTCGGTTGTTTTCTTTTGTTCTTCTTCGATGAGTGCTATCTTCCCATCGTAGTCAAAGATACCTCCTCAGCGCCTCTACACGGCTCTTTAAATCTTTGTATTGTTCTGTGGTCATTTTTCTGTCTTAATTTATTTAAGTAAAGATATTAATAAGTTATGAATTATGAGTTATGAATTGTGAGTTTAGTCATAAGTAGTGAGTAGAGAACTTCAATACTTATGAATGATGACTTAATAATTCAACATTCATAACTCATAATTCATAACTTAATAACGTGGCTTCCACGGTACCTCCTCCACTCCCAGCTCCAGGCACATTTTACGTGAAAGCACAAACAAAAAATCAGAAAGGCGATTGAGGTACATAATGATTAATCCTTCTACAGCTTCTGTCTCTGAAAGCAATACTACAAGGCGCTCCGCCCGGCGGCAAACGGTACGTGCCAGATGGCAGAAGGATACATGCTGATGTCCTCCCGGCAATATAAATGAACGCATAGGTGGGAGTTGTTCTTGCATCTGGTCGATCTCCTTTTCAAGTAATTCTATATCCGACTCCAGTAGATCAGGTTTTTTCAGCGATGTTTTTTCCGGATCGGAAGCAAGCAAAGAACCAATCGTAAACAAACGATCTTGTATTTCTTTCAGAAGCGCTTTCCTTACTTTGTTCACTTCAAGATCACCGAGCAAGCCCAGGTAAGAGTTGAGCTCATCTATGGTGCCATAGGATTCAATGCGAATATCGGATTTGGAAACACGCTTGCCTCCGTATAATGAGGTTTGTCCGAGGTCTCCTGTTTTGGTGTATATTTTCATAAAGGGGAAATTTTATAAAAATCGATCTCATTAGAAACGGATGCCAGATACCCGACAAAAAGAATTGGCCTTCAAAGAAATCTCGCGCAAAGTAGACATCGCATTTTTAAGGTAGCAAAATTTATCTGGAATCCGGTATCAGGAATCCATCATTTACCTTGCAAACTATCCCGCTCCAAATCCTTCCTGATCTTTTTCGCGCTTCTGCCTAGCGGGGACAAATAATTTTTAGGATGTTTCTGAAGATCGATTACAAGTGCATCAATGCTGCTCATAGTCCTGTTAAGATTTTCAACGGTTTTCTTATCGTTGATCAATGCGCCCAGCGAGCCATCTCCTTTGTTGATCTTTTCGGTGATCACGGAAAGATTAGCCATGGCTGTGTTGGCGTTATTTACTACACGTTTCAATTCCAGATCATTCAATGAATCTGCTAGTGTATTGAATTTTGCAAGGATTGGTTTCAGGCTCTTTTCTGTTTCCACCAAAGAAGCTGAAAGGGTATTTAAATTTCCTGTAATGCCTTTGATGTTTTGTTTGTTCTCCGCCATCAATTGTTTCAAGCTTTCGGAAGCTACCACCAAGTTGTTGAGCAGCTTCTTCACATTGCTGTTTGTCTCGTCTCCCAGGATTGCATTTATTTTCAAAATCGTAGAATCAAGGTTGGAAATTACCGGAGTAGCTTTATCGCCCAAGACCTGGATGAATCCTTTTTCTTTGCTTCCTGCGAGTGTATCGCCGCTTTCGTATATCCTAGAATTTCTTCCCAGCTTGAGTACAATGCTTTTCCCGCCCAGCAGATCTACACTTGAAAGAAATGCTTGCGTAGAATCTCCGAGTACAATTTCTTTATCGATCTGCAATTCTACTTTTATGCGGTTGTTGTGTTCCTGATCAAGTACGATGTCGTTTACACGACCTACGCTAAAGCCATTGATGACCACAGGATTGGATACTGTAAGACCATCTATATCGTTGTAAAAAACATAATAAGTTTTAATAGGTGAAAAGAAATCTGTTCCTTTCAAAAAATTAAATCCCAGGTAAAGTACTACACCCGAGACCAGTGCCATGATGCCTATTTTAACTTCTTTGGATATTTTCACGTGTTGCAAATTTTTCAATTTTAAAGATAATAATAATGTTTTAAACTTTTAAGTATCTATTAAAATACCAACGAAGACAGTGTTTGGAATTAGTTTTTTGGATTTTGGAATTTAATCCTTTTCAACCTTTAATTTTCCGTTTCCACTTCTTTCTTATACTCCTTGAAAGCCCTATAGACACAGGAAGCAATGTATACACGATTGGTTTTATTGCTCATGTATTTTTCTTCCGTAGAGTTAGTTAGAAAGCCTATTTCTACCAATACGGAAGGCATATAAGTTTTCCACAGTACCAGCAATCCTGCTTGCTTTACGCCGCGGCTGTTTTTTTTCAATTTTGTTTTAAATTGTTTTTCGATCTTACCGGCAAAGCTGATACTATTCTCCATGAATGCCTTTTGGTAATTGGCCATGAGGATATGCGCCATGGGCGAGTTAGGATCATAACCGTCGTATTTCTGCTGATAATTATCTTCTTTGAGGATCACTGAATTTTCGCGCTTGGCTACTTCGAGGTTTTCGTCGCTTGTATGCAAGCCCATAGTAAAAGTTTCGGTGCCAGAAGCAGTCTTAGGCCCTGAATTGCAATGAATGGAAATAAAAAGATCGGCGTTCTGCTTGTTGGCAATGGCAGCGCGGTCGTATAGTTCTACAAATTTGTCGGTAGTGCGGGTGTATACTACCTTTACTTCAGGACAATTTTCCTTGATGATCCTTCCCAGTTCGAGCGCCACTTTCAGCGTTACATCCGATTCGTGACTTGCTTTACCATGACAACCAGGATCTTTACCACCATGACCAGCGTCGATCACTACTGTTTTGATTTGGTACTTTTTTACCTCCAGTCCTGTAAAGGAACTTAGCACAATAATTGCAGAAAGGATGCCTACTACGTAAAAACGCTTCATTTCGTTTGAAGTTTTTGGTATAGATTATTGTTTTAAATGCCTCTAAACACAGATTCTAAAATTAAATTGAAAGTTTAATGTTGGTTTTATACCATTTTAAAACTTAATACCATAAATTTGCCCCCAAATTGCTAAAAAAAATTATAATTCTGAAGAAACGATCATATATTTTCACCATCGGTCTCTTGCTGGGGTTGTGTCTATCTTCGCTGAATGTTTTAGCACAGAATTCTATCATAGACTCTCTCAGCCGACAGCCGAAAGACAGTGTAGCACTTGAGATCATTGCCGCAGACAGCGCGTTGGCAAAAGGCGATACGCTGCCTAAACCCGACAATGTGGAAGGCATGGACAGTCTTAAAATCCCACCTATGGAAAAAGGTGATATTGAAACTACCATCTACTACCACGCCGAAGATTCCATCATGATGGATGTGAAACAGAAAAAAGCTTATCTCTACGGAAAGGCACAGATCAAATACCAGGATATGCAACTGGATGCCGAACAGATAGAAATAGAATGGGAAAAAAATATTATCACCGCAAGAGGAAAACCTGATACCACCGGGAAATATCTTGGATACCCTGTATGGAAGCAAGGCCAGGACATGTACGTGACCGACTCCATGCGCTACAATATGAAATCCAAAAAAGGGATCATTCATGGAATCATCACCAAACAAGGGGAAGGATATCTTCACGGAGATACCGCCAAACGTACAGAAGACGCGATCTACCTGAAAAATGGTATCTACACCACGTGCGATCAAAAACATCCTCACTTTTATATCAAAACAAGAAAGCTGAAAGTAATTCCGGAAGACAAAGCAGTAAGTGGACCATTCAATATTGTGATCGAAGATATTCAAACACCGATCGGTTTTTGGATGGGCTTCTTCCCTATCACAGACAGAAATAAATCCGGGATCATTTTTCCTTCCTTTGGTGAAAACCAGAGCAGAGGATTGTACCTCTCTCAAGGCGGCTACTACTGGGCGGTGAACGATAACATCGGGGTCAAAGTGATCGGCGATATCTATGCCAACGGCAGCTGGCTACTCAACGTAGACGGTACATACATCAAACGTTATAAATACCGGGGCACATTTGATTTGGCGGGTAGTAAACTGAGAGATGGATTTGATAATAATACTGTTTCTGTACCACAGCAATTTCGCCTCGCCTGGCAACATTCTACTACTGCCAAAAGAAACGGAACATTTACTGCCAGCGTAAACCTTACTTCAAGTAAATACGACAAAGCACTGAATTACACTACGAGCCGTAACAACAACGTAAGCAACTCCTCCATCACGTATAACCGTGTGTTCGGCAGAAGCCCTTTCAGTACAAGTATTAGTATGAGAGGTAGCCAGAACAATTATCAGTCTACTGCCACCAACAAGTCTAGCGCGATCTATAGTATGACGCTTCCGGCGGTTTCACTGACGATGAACAGGATCAATCCATTGAAAAGAAAATATGGCAATGGCAATCGTTGGTATGAAAAAATATTTGTGAACTATCAGGGCAACTTCACATACGATCTTACCAACCAACAGAAATTTTACGATACGCTCTCCAAGACATTGCAGGATTCCACGCTTCAGGTAAATCAGAATAACCTGAACAAATACATTCTCCCAAACTCGCGCTGGGCCTCTACACACACCGCTTCTGTGAGTTCTACGTTTAAAATTTTCAAAGCCTTAAACGTCAACCCTTCGTTCAATAATTTCTTTAACCTGTACGGCAAAAAATTCACTTACCAATACGATTCTATCACCAAAACTTCTAAGATGATCGATACCACCAATGGTTTCTATGCAACTTATAACATGAACACTTCGATAGAATTTAATACCAGGATCTACGGTACAAAAATTTTCAAAGGCAATGGATTGATCAAAGGAATTCGCCATACAGCCAACCCTTCTATACGGATGACCTATGCACCCGATTTTTCTAAGATCCCTGTCGGCGGTTACGTAGCGGTACAGGGCGATGTAGACAAAGAGGGTAACACGAGGCGATATACAAAATACCCGAACAATAGTACTCCACAATTCAAACAGGAAGCGTTGGATTTTACGCTTAGTAACATTCTTGAAGCAAAAGTCCGCGCCAGTAAAAAAGATACCACGGGAAATAAATATAAAAAGATAAATCTTCTGGATAACCTGTCATTAGCGGGCGGCTATAACTTCGCAGCCGACTCTCTCAAAATGAAAAACGTAACGCTCGGGGCACGTACCAAATTGTTTATCTTTGACATCAACTTCAGTTCAACCTTCGATCCATACCGGCATTATGTTGATAGTATCGGCTATTTCCGAGGTAAAAAATATTTGTACCACGAGCGCCAGATCAATCAATACCTTCTTGACTATAATGGTAAATTAGCCCAGATGTCTACCATGAATTTTACGGTCGGAACTCGTTTTGCTCCGAAGAAAAAGAAGAAGGAAGATCCAAAATTTACCGATCCGAAAATGCAGGCCGAATTGGAATACATCCGTGCCCACCCGGAACAATATCTTGACTTCAACGTTCCCTGGAGCCTCATGTTGAGTTTTACCTACAACTATACACACCTGGGCTTAAACGATCCCGTAACCAATGAAGCTGTAACCGCGAGTGGAGACGTAAGCCTTACTCCTAAATGGAAAGTAGTGTATAGCACCGGTTATAACTTCAAGGACAAATCGATCACCTATTCCAACTTCACTATCTCCCGCGACTTGCATTGCTGGCAGATGATGATGACTTTATCTCCTTTCGGAACGTATCGTACCTTCCTGTTTACGATCAATGCTAAATCGTCTATGTTGCAGCAGCTGAAGCTGAACAAGCGAGCGCCTACGTTTTATCAGTAAAGAGCAAGAGCAACAGTATACAGATTTTTACTGTATGCTGTTGCTCTTGTTATATATTGTAAATTATAATCCTGTGGCCGCCATCTCCTTCTTCACAAAACTGATTAGTTCGCGAATGTATGGAGCAGAGAAATCAAACTTAATTCCTGCCGTTTGATAGATCTCACGGATTGGCTTCGTATAGCCAAGTTTGAGCGCATTGACATATTGCTCAAATCCTTTCTTCGGATTTTCTTTATAATTTTTCCAAACTGCGATCGCCCCTAATTGAGCGATACCGTATTCAATATAGTAAAATGGAACTTCAAACAAGTGTAGTTGTTTTTGCCACAGGAAGTTTCTGTATTTCTCCTGTCCTGTCCAATCGGTTATATCGTTTGCAAACATACTATATACCTCGTTCCATTTTTTCTTACGCTCTTCTACCGAATGCGCAGGATTCTCATAGATCCAGTGTTGGAAGCGGTCGATCGTAGCTACCCATGGAAGGGTTTGAATAATTCCTTCAAGATGTTCACGTTTGGCACGAGCCAATTCTTTTTTGTCTTTAAAGAAAATATCCCAATACTCCATACTGATCAACTCCATGGACATAGAAGCAAGTTCGGCTACTTCGGAAGGTGGATGTTTGAAAACATTTAACTCAAGATCTTTGGCAAGGAAGGAATGAAAAGCATGGCCTCCCTCGTGTACCATGGTAACAAGATCACGCAGTGTAGTAGTAGCATTCATAAAGATAAATGGTACACCAATTTCATCGAGCGGGTAGTTGTAACCTCCCGGTGCTTTTCCTTTCCTTGATTCAAGATCCAGGTGTCCCATCGTTTTCATAGTACGAATGCAATCGCCCAGGTATGGATCTATTTTAGTAAAACATTGAATAGTTTTATCAAGCAGTTCGGCAGAAGTTTCAAAAGGTTTCAGCGGATTTTTTCCAAAGTAGTTTACGCTGAGGTCCCATGGTTTTAGTTGATCCAGTTTCAATTGCTTTTTACGGTCTTTTGCCAGATCGTTTACTACTGGTACCACTTCTGAAGCTACCGCTTCGTGGAAACTAAAGCAGTCTTCAGGCTTATAATCAAATCTACCCATTGCCACAAACATATAATCGCGGTAATTGGTATAATCCGCATTGAGCGCTGCTTTGTTTCTAAGATGGATTAGTTTGGTATATAGATCATCGAATTTATCTTTATCCTTATACCTGCGCTCAGATATTTTTTTGTAGGCATTCTCGCGTTTTTCTCTTTCGGTAGATTGCAAAAAATCAGAGGCTTGTTGCATTGTAAGTTCCTTGCCATCGATCTCAACGGTCATAGCGCCGGAGATAGCACCGTACTTATGAGCTTCCTGTTCTAATTCGGTGAAGAGTGGAATATTTTTTTCTCTGAAAATTTTAAATTCTTTTTCAATATTACGTATCGCAATCGAATATCCCGGCTCGCGCATATCTTTCAGAAATACGCTGCGCAGCGCTTTTTCATCAAGAGAATTGGAATACGGAGCTACATTAGGTTGGATCTCCGATACAAAAAAATTAAAAGCATCGGTATATTCTTTATTGGCTGTATCGCCTGTCATGCGGATATAGCGCCAGGCCATATCTTCTTCGAGCATAGATTCGAGCTCGCTTCGATCCTGAAACCATTTGCGAAGTTCTTCTTTAGAAGAAATTTTTCTGTTTTTTAATTCCTCAAAAAAAGTCTTAAGGTTTTCCCAGGTAGTAACTTTAAAATCTTCGTTAAGAAAGGTTCTTGGTTTTCTTTTTACTTCCACGTCTCAATAATGTTGTTGGTGCTTGGTAATTAATTATTAATGGCGATGACCAGGTTAGTCAATTTCGATTAACACATCTGTAGTCAGAGGTCTGCCTACACAAGTAAGTACATAACCTTGTTTGATCTCATTTTCAGACAAGCCATCCGGGTCATCCATTTTGATCTGGCCATTTTTACATCGGCCCATGCAAGCGGTACACATACCACTTTGACACGAATAAGGCAGGTCGATATCCTGATTAAGTGCTGCTTCCAGAATTGTTTGTCCTGGAGCTACATTTACTTTATACTCATGTTTGTTGTAGCGAATTCCTACTACAACTCCAGTTCCAGGATTTTCTATTACTTTTTGTTCTGTTCCGGAAGATGAAGAAACAAAACTTTCTTTGCGTATATGATCTTGCGGAACTTTTAAAAGTTCTAATGCCTGAAAACTTTCATCCATCATTCCCTGCGGACCGCATACGAAAAATAGTGCGTTGCTGAAATCAATGACTTTAAATCCTTCCAGTAATTGTTTCACTTTATCCTGGTCCATTCTGCCAGACAACATATGTGCTTTGTCTTCTATTGGCTGACTGTAAATAGGAGTATAAAAGAATCGTTCGGTATATTTCAACTCCAATGCTTCAATCGCTTTTTTCAGAATCACAGATTCTTCGTTTCGATTTGCATATAATAAAAATACGCGGCTGTCTTTTTCAACGGATAATGCAGAATTCAATATAGAAAACAAAGGTGTAATTCCGCTGCCCGCCCCAATTAGCACAATGTCTGCATTATTGACTGGAGATGGTTCATAGGTGAAGATTCCTGCGGGAGCCATTGTTTCAATAATATCTCCAACTTTTAAATGGTCCACCAGGTGAGTAGACATTTTCCCTCCTTTTACTTTTTTTACAGACACTGCCCAGTGTTCATCGGTATACGGAGAAGAAGAGAGAGAATAAGATCTTCTAAGTTTTTCGCCTCCTACTTCAAAAATAAAACTGAGAAATTGCCCTGGTTTATAAGATGTATTGGTTGTTGGTTTGTTAAAAACAATCGTAATTGCGTCTGTCGTTTCTTTGATTATTTCCTTTACTTTTAAAAAAATATATTGACTCATATCGCTCTCTTTCCGGATTTTTGTAATGACTTTGTACTACAAAAATACGGAAAGCCGCTCAAAATACAATTTCTTAACTATTGATACTTATCAGGCTAATTATCAATAAGATAATTGTTCTAAAGGCTAATTCAATTTTTATTTTCAAGTGCTGATTTTAGTTGATTGATCTCTTTCTCTATTTCTTTGATGGCTTTATGCTTGCAGGAAATTTCATTCTGGATAATTTCTCTTTCCAATTCATCCCTATATCCGAAAGCTTGCATCATCAAAGCATCTGCATCAATTGTCTCTGGTGGAATTCTCTTAATTAAGTTGGTACAAAAATCAAAATACCGTTGGAGTATTTTATTAATTCGATCGTCTGTCATGATAAAAATTTTCTAAAAATATTATTCAAATATAAGGTTCATCCTTCTTATCCTCTCTAAGGTAAAAAGAAATTGTTTGATATAAAATACGTATTAATACTTACCAGAGCTTGAGATAAGCTGAATTTATTGGGTACTAACAATTTAATTAAAAAATAATCAGTTGATTAATATTTTTTTTTGTATAGAAACTACTTTCCTCCTAATTACAATACACAGAGAACAATAACGATTAATAAAAGTTAATTGCAGATGAATGCTCTTCGGGTAATTATTTTTTCTTGATACTCTGAAGCTCTTGCTGAAGATTTACAACCATGGAAGATAATTTTTCCAATGAAATATCTGCTTTTGGAAAATCAGTGCTAATATAAGCTTTGGCTTCCCAGATCTCATTGATCTCGTTGACATCTACATCATAAGGATCGTATACCTTGTTGTCTGAAACCAAGCGCAAGGTTTCGTTTTCTTTGACATGACTGTATACTCTTTTGTACACGATACCTTCGCTATTGGTCACCAGAATATAGGTTTGATCATTTTTGATATTTTTCCAGTTTTCTACATACTGTCCGATCACAATACTGCCAGAGGGTAATGGTAACATAGAATCTCCCTTGATCTCGAATGCCCGGTATGTGCCATTGGTAAAAATAGGCAAATAGAATTTCGGTAGTTCGGAAACATATTCAGGATCTGAAAATCCATTCATATAACCGGCGGCCGCTTTCTGTGGCACCAGGTGAATATTTTCTTTATCATCCTTATCGACTGTAACAGCCAGCACGCGTAACTTATTTCCTTCGATATCTTTTTTCTTTATTTTTTGAAGATTGTTTCCTTCATAGATTTTTTCCTGGATCAAAGCCTCTACTGGGATTTCAAATATCTTAGAAATTAGAAGAAGGCAATTAAGATTAGGTTCTGCACGTCCCTCTTCATAAGCCCCCAACAAGGACCGTTTGATTCCTAGCCGCTCCGACATTTGCTCTTGGGTGAGACTCTGTTGCTTACGGAGAAATTTGATATTTTCGCTAATGAGTGTCATAAAGGTTAAGCAGAATAGTTGTTTTCTTTCTCTTCGATCAATTCTTTGACCGCGACCCTTGCTTCGTAGATCAAATGATCGTCTTTGGAAAGTCTTCTCAATTTATTGAGCGGAAAATTACTGAAACTTTCCTTAAAGATACCAATCACTGCTGTGTAATGTGTAGACTTTTTCATACGATTTACATTTGCCATTTTGCTTTATATAAGGAGAAGCAAGAACTTACGGGTTCTGCTTGTTAATCACCAATGTCTTTGCTTTTAGTTCTTAGTGTTAATTCCTTTAGCAAAGGTATGCTAAATATTTTGACAATACTAATATGTTTAGTAAAAAGTTTTAAATAATAAGCTTCTAAATTTCTAAATACAGATAAATGGTTAACAATAAACAACTTACGAATATTCAAAGATCCACAATGAATTGAGGCAAGAACTCTAAACATTAAGCTTTTAACTTTAAACTTATTATGATTTTTTGTACCTTTGCAGTCCCTTTCACAAGGTGTGAAAGTTTTTAAAACCAAAAATTTCAGCCTGACTGCTCTAAGGCTGATGTATAAAGAGCAAATCCAATATTATGGCAAATCTAGTAGATGATTTTGACTGGTCCTCAGTTACCGACAAAAAAGGTTTCGGCGGAAATTATTCAGCAAAAGAAAGAGAACAACTGGAGAAACTGTACGAAGGTACATTAACTGAAGTTGAAGAGAAAAAAGTTCTGAACGGTGTGATCGTAGGAATCACCGACAGAGAAGTGATCGTAAACATCGGTTTCAAATCGGATGGTCTGATCGCACTTTCTGAATTCCGTGACCAGGAAGAAGAACTAAAAGTTGGTCAGGAAGTAGAAGTATTTATCGAAGATCAAGAAGATAAAAACGGACAACTAATCCTTTCCAGAAAGAAAGCAAAAATTGTAAAAGCTTGGGATAATATCCAAACTGCACTTGATAAAGACCTTATCATTGATGGCTTCGTGAAGAGAAGAACTAAAGGTGGTCTGATCGTAGACATCTATGGTATCGAGGCATTCCTTCCAGGTTCACAAATCGATGTGAAACCAATCCGCGATTTCGATATTTTCGTGGGTAAGAAAATGGAAGTAAAAGTTGTGAAGATCAACAATACCAACGACAACGTGGTAGTATCTCACAAAGTACTGATCGAAAAAGACATCGAAAAACAAAAAGCAGAAATTCTCAACAACCTCGACAAAGGTCAAGTGTTGGAAGGTGTGATCAAAAACATGACCAACTTCGGTGTATTCATCGACCTTGGTGGCGTAGACGGTCTTCTTCACATCACCGATATCTCTTGGGGTAGGATCAACCATCCGGAAGAAGTGCTTAAACTTGACCAGAAGGTTAACGTGGTGGTACTTGACTTCGACGATGAGAAGAAGAGAATTTCTCTTGGTATGAAACAACTTACTCCTCATCCTTGGGATTCACTTCCTGCGGAGATCGTAGTAGGTTCTAAAGTAAAAGGTAAAATCGTAAACGTAGCTGACTACGGTGCGTTCCTTGAACTTCAAACAGGTGTAGAAGGTTTGATCCACGTTTCAGAAATGAGCTGGTCTCAACACCTGAGAAATCCTCAAGACTTCATGAAAGCTGGCGACGAGCTGGAAGCAGTAGTATTGACTCTCGACAGAGAAGAAAGAAAAATGTCTCTTGGTATCAAACAACTGACAGAAGATCCTTGGACTAAACAAGATCTGCTTTCTAAATATGCAGTAGGTACTAAACACACAGGCGTAGTAAGAAACCTTACCAACTTCGGTCTTTTCATCGAACTGGAAGAAGGAATCGACGGTCTTGTACACGTGTCTGACCTTTCTTGGACTAAGAAGATCAAACATCCTTCTGAATTTGTGAAAGTAGGCGATAAACTGGATGTAGTAGTGCTTGAGCTTGACGCTGAAAACAGAAAACTAGCTCTTGGACACAAACAACTGGAAGAAAACCCTTGGAATACTTTTGAAACTATCTTTACTCCAGGTTCTATCCATAAAGGAACCATCGTTTCTAAAAACGATAAAGGCGTAATGGTAGAGCTTCAATACGGTATCGAAGGATTCTGCGCTACCAAAAATCTTGTGAAAGAAGATGGTAAGCTTGGAGAGCAAGGAGAAACACTAGACTTCAGAGTACTTGAGTTCTCTAAAGACGAAAGAAAAATTTCTCTTACGCATTCAAGATTGAATGAAGCTCCTTCTGCTGACGAGAAAAAAGAGAAAAAAGCTTCTACAGGCACTAAACAGAAATCTGTGAAAGATGTAAACAAAGAAGTAGAGAAATCTACTCTTGGCGACATCTCTGCACTTTCTGACCTGAAAGATAAAATGAACGAAAAGAAATAATTTTTCTTCATAGCATAGAAAAAACGTGGTGTTGAAAAACGCCACGTTTTTTTTGTTTATGATAACCACACTCGTAAGGTTTTAAAAACCTTCTAGCTGCTTCACTATTGTTCGTTTTACATCCTGTTTTATTCATTATATTCGTACCGTATGAATACTAAATTCACACGAATGTTTTTACTCCTTTTCTTTTTATGGGTTCTTATTCATTCGATCGTCATCACTGTCGATGGATTGAACGATCACCTGCAAAAGGCAGATTGTATATTAATCCTTGGGAATACTGTAAACAAAGACGGTACCCTCTCCCATCGCTTGCAAGCCAGGGTAGACAAGGGTTACGAGCTTTACCAGAAAAAATACGCTTCTAAGATCATCGTAAGCGGCGGACTCGGGCAAGAAGGTTATTACGAAGCAAGAGAAATGAAAAAGTATCTTGTAAGCAAAGGAATTCCCGCTCAAGACATCATCGCCGATGAGCAAGCCAAAACTACCCACGAAACAATGATCAATTATATACCGATTGCAAGAGAAAATAATTTTCATTCGGTAATTGTAGTGTCTCAATTCTTTCACCTCACCAGAAGCCGCGCTATGCTCCATTCAGAAGGTATACAGAATGTTTATGATGCACATGCCGATTATTTTGAAGGACGTGATGTGTATGCTGTGCTGAGAGAGTTTGTGGCGTTTTATGGTTTCTTATTAAAACGGATTATTTCATAAATGCTGGAACCAACGTTACAAAACATAAATAACCTGGCGCGCAACGCAGCACCCGAAACAAAAAAGCTTTTCGCCAAACTCAAAAAGACAAAGCCGAAAAATCTTGACGAAACATTTGAACGCCTGCATGATGAAGCTTTCGAAACCATCGACTGCCTGCAATGCGCCAACTGCTGCAAGACCACCAGCCCGATCTTCACGCTGCGAGACATAGAACGGCTGGCCAAACATTTTAAGATCAAAACCTCGCAATTCATCGATCAATATTTACACCTCGATGAAGATAATGACTATGTACTGAACCATGCCCCTTGCCCGTTCCTGGGTCCGGATAATTATTGCTCAGTCTATGAAAATCGTCCTAATGCCTGTCGCGAATATCCACATACCAACAGAAAAAAGATGTACCAGATCCTTGATCTGACGTTGAAAAATACTTATGTATGTCCAGCTGTTTATCAGGTAGTTGAAAAACTGAAACAAGAGCTGAAATAATGAAATCCACTGTTTATTGACTCATTATCCAGAAGTTATCCACATTTTTTATTAAAAACCCTTGAGGATTGAATGATTAGTAAAATATAATTTTAAATCGAAAATCCTTAAAGGTCTCTCATTTTTAAATCCGTGATAACTTGCTTAAATTTGCGCCTCATTTAAAAGTTGCAAAATGGAGAATAACAAGTATTTCATTATTGATTTTGACAGTACTTTCACGAAAGTAGAAGCGCTGGATGAATTGGGCGAAATTGCGCTGAAGGATCATCCGGACAAGAATAAAATTTTACAAGAGATCATCGACCTTACCAATGCTGGTATGGAAGGGAAATCCTCATTCTCCGAAAATCTTAAGAAAAGAATTGACCTACTCCAGGCCAATCAAAGACACTTGCCTCAACTGGTAGAAAAATTAAAAAATAAAGTATCGGAATCCATCAAAAGAAACCGCCATTTCTTTGAAGAATTTTCCGACAATGTAATGATCGTATCCAGCGGCTTCCGCGAATTCATCGAGCCGATCGTGATCGAGTACGGTATTAAAAAAGAAAATATTTTCGCCAATACATTCGAAACCGATGCACAGGGAAACCTGATCGGCTTTGACAAGAACAACGTGCTTTCCCGCGACAAAGGAAAGATCGAGCAGTTGAAAAAACTGAAACTAAACGGCGAAGTATATGTGATCGGTGATGGATATACCGACTATGAAATCAAAGAAGCCGGACTTGCAGATAAATTCTATGCATTCACAGAAAACGTTTCCAGAAATGCGGTGCTTGAAAAAGCAGAATTTATTGCGCCAAGCTTTGATGAATTCTTGTATCAAAATAATCTTCCGATGGTGATCTCTTATCCTAAAAACAGGATTAAAGTATTGCTACTGGAAAATATCCATCCTGAAGCAGTAAAAATATTCAAAGGAGAAGGTTATACCATCGAGACCTACAGCGGTGCGATGGAAGAAGAAGAGCTTTGCCAGAAAATAAAAGACGTGTCGATTCTTGGGATCCGTTCTAAAACAATGGTTACTCAAAAAGTGCTCGACAATGCACAACGCCTGATCTCGATCGGCGCTTTCTGTATCGGTACAAACCAGATCGATCTGAAAGGCGCTGTGAAAAGAGGTATCGCAGTATTCAACGCTCCATACAGCAATACTCGTTCTGTGGTAGAATTGGTGATCGGTGAAATGATCATGCTGATGAGAAATACAATCGAGAAAAGTAACGCGATGCACAAAGGCAAGTGGGACAAATCTGCGAACAATAGCTTTGAGATCCGTCACAAAAAATTAGGGATCGTCGGATACGGTAACATCGGTGCTCAGCTTTCTGTGATCGCAGAAGCGCTGGGAATGGAAGTTTACTACTATGATACGGTAGAAAAACTGCAACTCGGAAATGCACGCAAATGCAGCTCTTTGAAAGAACTATTATCGATCGCTGATGTAGTCACGCTTCACGTAGACGGCAGACCAACGAATAAAAACCTGATCGGTGCCAAAGAGTTTGAGATGATGAAAAACAATGTCATCTTCATCAACCTTGCCCGCGGCCATGTCGTGGATATTCCTGCCCTGGTGGCGGCTCTGAAGAGCGGTAAAGTATGGGGCGCTGCAGTAGACGTATTCCCTTACGAGCCGAAAAACAACAAAGAAGAATTTATCAACGAACTTCGCGGCCTTCCAAACGTGATCCTGACTCCACACATCGGAGGAAGTACGGAAGAAGCTCAGTTCAACATTGGTAATTTTGTACCAAACAGAATTCTTGAATACGTAAACTCCGGAAACACTTTCCAAAGTGTCAACTTCCCGAACATTCAATTGCCAGACCTGGGGAGTGCACACCGCCTGATGCACCTGCATGAAAACGTACCAGGTATCCTTGCGCAGATCAACAACGTACTGGCCAAACACAACATCAACATCCTTGGCCAATACCTGAAGACCAACGAGCAAGTAGGCTATGTGATCACTGACATCGATACCAAGTACAATAAGGACGTGATTAACGAGCTGAAGAATATTCAGAACACGATTAAATTCCGCATCTTGTATTAAGTTATTAGTTACTGGTTATTAGTTATTCATTACTAATAACCAGTAACTAATAACCAGTAACTAATAATCATTCAATGAACAAAAAACTATACTTCACCGTCGGTCCGGCGGAATTATATCCTACCGTTCCACAGCACGTACAGAGCGCCCTGGAAGAGAAGATCGGTGTGATTTCTCATAGAGGAAAACAATTTCAGGAGATCTATAAAAATGCCGCAGACGGATTGCGTACACTGTTGAATGTTCCTTCCGACTATCATATTTTCTTTCTTTCTTCCGCTACAGAGATCTGGGAGCGTATCATTCAAAACTGCGTGGAGAGCACCAGCTTTCACTGCGTGAATGGTTCTTTCTCCAAAAGATTTTATGAATTCTCGAACGAGCTTGGTAAAAAAGCTTTTGTAGAAAAGGCAGATTTCGGAAAAGGATTTTATCCTGATAAAATAAATGTGCCTGCCGAAGCGGAGATCATTTGTCTTACCTACAACGAAACAAGTTCAGGCGTATCCATGCCGATAACCGACATCAATAAATTCAGAGAAAAGAACAAGGAAGCATTGATCTTTGTAGACGCTGTGTCCGGACTTCCTTTTCCTGCTTTTGATTACAGCAAAATCGATTCTACTTTCTTCTCCGTACAAAAATGCTTCGGTCTGCCTGCCGGACTTGGCGTTTGGATCGTGAACCAACGTTGTATGGATAAAGCAGAGAGCCTTCTTAAAAAAGGAAAATCAATTGGTACCTATCATACGCTTCCTTCGCTGCTTAGCAAAGGCAAAGACAACCAGACTCCGGAAACTCCGAATGTTTGGAATATCTATTTGCTCAGCAAAGTAGTAGAAGATTTTAATAAAAAAGGTGTAGAAACAATTCGCAAAGAGACTGAATTGAAAGCAAAAATGCTGTACGACTATATCGGCAGCAGCCAGAATTTTTCTTATGCAGTAGAAGATGTAAATCTTCGTTCACTCACTACGATCGTAGCCAACACTAAACTTTCTTCTGCTGAAGTAAATAAAAAGCTCGAACCTTTCGACATGGCTGTGGGCTCGGGTTATAGTTCTTACAAAGACACACAGGTCCGCATCGCCAACTTTCCTGCAATTTCTGTGGAGCAGATGGAAAAGCTGATCGCTAAAATGAAAGAGCTGTTTAACTAAGATATTATTCAAAATCATGGAACTGACAAATAAAGAGCTGATGCAACTCGGCCAAACTTATTCGGAAGTGTTTTCGCTTTCACAGGAACAAGTTCGCGCCTTTGCAGAAGTGACAGGAGACTTTAATCCTCTGCACTTGGATGCAGAATATGCTGCCAAGACAGTATTCAAAAAACCGATCGTGCATGGCATTTTTGGGATCAGTATTTTTTCCAAAATACTTGGGATGAAATTCCCCGGAGAAGGTACCGTATACATGAAACAAGAAATTTCCTTCAAGCGGCCAATGTACATAGACGGCGTATACGAAGCAGTAGCAATGGTAAAAGAGATCAACCGCGAAAGACACCAGGCTCTGATCGAAACAAAAATAACGGATAAAGAAACCGGAAAGGTCTGCGCACTTGGAGAAGCGCAGATCATGAACACTGACAAAATATAAAATTGACTATCCGTCAATTCTCTTTTGTCGGTTGAAATAAGCCCCAAATCCCAAAATCCAAATTCCAAGAAAACAGCTCTTTGGAATTTGGATTTTGTAATTTGGGATTTTAACAGATAATCAGAAAATATAAACCAAACAAATCCTGATAAACTCAGGATTTTTTATTTATATTAAGAGTATTCTTTTACAACTAATACAGATATATTTTTCTACAATGATCCGATACAATCCCAAAAGCTGGTCGCTGTTGTTGATGGTGAAAGGTGCTTTGATCAGGAAGCTGATGCCTGGGATGCTTATCATCGCTTCTATTTCCAGTGTATTATGCTATCTGCATATGAAAGAGAAAATCCCTTTTTTAGTCATCAGTAATTCGCTGCCTGGCTATATGGGAGCGGCATTGGGACTTCTGCTTGTCTTTCGCAACAATACAGCTTACGAAAAATGGTGGGAAGCAAGAAAAGAAGTTGGCGCCTTAGTAAACGTTTCCCGCAACATTGCCATTACGCTTAATGGTTTTCTTCCCAAAGAGAACGCTGAAAAATTTAAGGTCGCTCACCTCGTAGCTTCGTTTGCATTTACTATGAAAGGGCATTTGCGCAACAAAGTGAAGATGGAAGAGGTACATATCCTGGAACACGAAGATTATGCTATTGTAGAAAAAGCCCTGCACAAGCCGGCTGCCATTGCCAATATCATCATGAGCAAGATCGAAGATCTATGGAAGAACAAGCATATCTCCGATATGCAACAGATTGTGCTGGTAAACCAGGTTACTACAATGGTCGATGTGGTAGGAAGATGTGAGCGGATCAAGAACACTCCTATCCCAATTGCGTATGCATTCTTATTGAAGTTCTTTATTGTGCTTTATGTAATGATCCTTCCTTTCGGATTGCTCGATGAGCTTCAATGGTGGTCAGTACCGCTCAGCATTATTCTTTACTATATTATGATGAGCATTGTGCTTACGGCAGAAGAAATTGAAGATCCTTTTGGCAAAGATCTGAATGACCTTCCGATGGACGAGATCGCCTCAAACATAAGGAAGAATGTAATGGAGCTTGTTAAATATGAATAATTGATGGCTGTGACGCTTTATGATATTCTTGGTGTACCTTCGGTAGCTACGGCTGACGAAATAAAGACAGCTTATAAAAAGCTGGCCAAGCAATATCATCCTGACAAAAACCCAGGAAGCACATGGCACGAAGAACAATTCAAACGCATCAACCAGGCTTACCAGATCTTGTCGGACATAAATCAGAAACGACTGTACGACTATAGACTGGAGTACGAACAATTTTTGAGACAGCGTCCTGTCAACCCAAGACCCGGTAATACACAGTACAATACTTCCCAAACCTATAAAAAACCTTCCGGCAATCAGACCAATACAGGGCAGAAGCGTAGGCCGGTTCCTAAATCATCTTCTACCACTATTTTCGGGAAAGATCTTTCGGAGAAAAAAATTAATTTCTTTGTAGTCGGTTATTATGTAATGTTGCTAAGCATTCTGGGATTTTTTGCTCATTACCGCGCTGAATTCAAGATCCGCAAATATTTTGCAGAAGCAGCGAGATACGAACAAGCAGGTTCTTACTACAACGCGATCGAACTATACAATCAGGTACTTTCGCTGGACGATGAAAATGCGGAAGCTTACGAACGCATCGGTTCGGCTAAGATGAAATCGCAAATGCATCCTGCCAATGCACTGGTGGATTTTAACCGCGCTATTCATTTATCCGACGAGCCTTCTGCTGATCTGATGGTAAAGAGAGCGCGCTGCTATATGATGATCCATCGCGACGCGCAAGCGCTTGAAGATCTTAATTACAGTCTTCAACAAAAAGAACTGATAGACTCCGCTTATTTTTTACGGGCAGAGATCTATTATCATTTTCATGATTATTCGGCTGCAATTTCTGATTATACTTCGTTTATTAAAGTAATACCTTCTTCGGGCGAATCCCATATGCACCGGGCTTACTGTTTCTATCAGAAAAAAAATTACCAGGCTGCACTCTACGATTACAATTTCACTATCCGCTGGCAACCTGAAAACGGTGAAAATTATTATTACCGTGCCTTTACCAAATTCGCGCTGCGCGACTCCACCAATGGCTGCCGCGATCTACATGACTCTTTCCTGCTGGGATACAACGAAGCAAACGTTGCCAAAACCAATATATGCGATCGTTATAAATCTCTTTATCAAGAATCTTTTTACTAGTTTCTTATGATCCAAAAATTTCTGCTGTCGCTTCTTCTGCTTTGCACTTCGCTCCAAGGTTTTTCACAAGTTGTTTTTACTACAGCTGACAACTATCGCACAAAAGAAAATAAAAACTATTGGAAAAATCGTCCACCCTACCCTGGATACTGGCAGCAGGATGTTCACTATAAGATCGAAGCGGAGATCTTGGATTCGCTCAATATTATTGATGGAAAAAAGTACGAGCTTACTTATTGGAACAATTCTACTTTTGAGCTGAAGGAATTATTTTTTCACCTTTATGAAAATGCTTTTCAGCCTGGCTCCTATTATCACAACTTGAATGAGAACAACGGCGTAGAGATAACTTTTGGAAAATACGAAGCGAAAGGCCTTGGCACTACTATTGAAAATCTTCAGGTGAATAATAAAACCGTACGCACAGAACTCGACAATACTATTCTGAAAGTTTTTTTGAACGAACCGCTTCGTCCGGGAGATTCGCTGGTAGTTACTTGCTCTTTCAAAACCTACTGGGACACGGGTACGATGCGTCGCCGTAATAAGACTTTTGATTCCTTTGGCTATAAGCATTTCGACGGTGTGCATTGGTATCCGATCATTGCGGTGTATGATTCAAAATTTGGCTGGACTACCGACCAGCATCTTGACAAAGAATTTTACGCCGACTTCGGCACTTTTGAGGTAGCGTTGACCTTTCCGCAGGAATATATTGTAGAAGCTACCGGAGAGCTTGTCAATAAAGAAGAAGTAATGCCTGATTCACTTCGCAAAAAACTGGATCTGAAAAATTTTGCTAAAAAACCTTTTAACGAAAAACCTTCCGTGATCATTCCCAAAGAACCAGGAAAGAAAAAAACTTGGATCTACCATGCAGACAACGTGCACAACTTTGCCTTCACTGCCGATCCTACTTATCGCATTGGAGAGCGCGAATGGAACGGGGTGAAAGTGATCACACTCGCACAGGAGCCCCACGCTTCCAAATGGCAAGAGTCGGGATGGTTTACAAAAGAAGTGATCCGCGTATACTCCGAAGATTTCGGCATGTATGCCTGGCCAAAAATTATTATCGCCGATGCCAAAGACGGTATGGAATACCCAATGCTTACGCTCGACAACGGCACCTATCCTCAACACCAATCGCTGGTAGCACACGAGGTAGGACATATGTGGTTTTATGGAATGGTAGGTTCTAACGAAACCTATCGCGCATTCCTCGACGAAGGATTCACACAATTTCTGACTGTATGGTCGATGGATAAAATACTTGGCAAAGTGCGCGACAAGGAAGCTGCGAATCCTTATATCGATCGTTTCATCGATTCGTCGGATACCAGATACGAAAATCTTTATTATCCTTATCTAAACCACGTAGTAGAAGCATACGACGAGCCCTTAAATACACACTCCTCTGCTTTTAACGGAGCGCTGAGACACGGTGGAAACTATGGACTTGTGTACTATAAAACAGGTGTAATGCTCTACAACCTACGCTATGTACTTGGAGATTCGCTGTTCCTGGGCGCAATGAAACATTATGTAAGCAAATGGAAATTCGCGCACCCCTATCCGGAAGATTTCCGGCAAGCGATCATTGAATACACGCAAGCAGACCTGAACTGGTTTTTTGATGAATGGCTCGAAACAACCAAGTACATCGATTATTCCATTCAAAAAGTGAAAAGAATAAAAAATAAAAACAGCGATCAGAAAGAGTACGAGATCACATTCCGCAGGATTGGCAGAATGCAGATGCCTATCGACTTTACCATTACTACGAAAGATAATCAATCGTACAACTATTATATTCCGAATACATGGTTCGTAAAAGATACAACGAATAAAAAAGTAAACATACTTTCAAAATGGTACGGCTGGGATTTGCTGGAACCTACATACAAAGCCCGTATTACGGTGCCCACCAAGATCAAAACCGTCAACATAGACCCTGCGCGCATACTTGCCGATGCCGACATGACCAACAACAAATGGGGCAACCATGGCATTCGTTCCATGCAATTCGATCACAGAATCTCTAATCTTTCGCGCTGGGACAAACAGCGGAATTTTCTTCGTCCGGATGTTTGGTACAATAGCGTAGACGGTATACAGCCCGGTATTCATGCGGAAGGCAGTTATTTTGGGAAGTATAGTTACGCTGCTACGCTTTGGGGTAACACTACAGTGGGGCATTGGGACAATGTTACCTACAACAATAAATTTATTCCTATTGCATTCAACACTACTGGCCGATATGTTACAAACAAATTATGGAAACAATCTTCGGCAAACGATCAGGTCAGCTACTACGGTGGAATCTTTACATTGAAGCTTGGTTTTGAAAAAATATTCCGCAAACAAGACCAGCGGAATCCGAAGTATTCGAAATTATTTTTCTATATGAAAGATCTTTATAATTTCGATAACTATGCACAATACCTTTTGTATCCTGCGCTCTGGGGCAACGGCAGTGGCAAGTCCGGGCTGCAGAACAATAGTGTGAACGTTGGTTTCTTCAAAAATTATTTTTTCAAAAAAGGAAATGGAGAACTTACGTTTACAGTACGTACACCGTTCATAAATTCCGATTACAATTATTCCTGGATCAACGCCAATTCCATTCACAATCTTACTCTTTCTAAATTTGAGATCCGCTCGCGTATGTTTACGCAGATTGGTATTGGTTCCTATCCGCGCGAATCAGTGCTGATGCTAAGCGGTGCGAATAGCGAAGAGATGATCGACAATAAATATGCCCGTGCGCAAGGATTTGTGCCTACCAATTGGCTAGGCTATGGTGCAGGTACGAATCATTTTCAATACGGTGGAGGCCTGAATTTGCGCGGCTACAGCGGCTACTACGCAGTGGAAGAATATTCAAAAAAAGGAACCGACAGTTTGTTCACAGGTTATTATTCCAACAGCGGCGCCAGTTGGAATGTAGAGATCGATTTTGATAAATTTATCAAAATAAAACCGAAAGGTATTGCCAAAAATCTGAAACTTGATACTTACCTATTTAGTGATATGGGGATACTTGTATTTCAGAAACCAACAAAAGAATACATCCCAGGCAAGTTTCGCATGGACGCTGGAGTAGGTACGGCATTGACGATCCGTTTTACACCGTATCAAATTAATCCTCTGGTAGTAAGGTTTGATATGCCTTTGCTGCTCAACACACCGCCTGCAGGAGAAGAATATTTTCAGTTCCGTTATGTGCTAGGCATCAACCGGACGTTCTAATTTTTCGTAAATATACCTACTAAGAGATTTGAAGGAATTGCTCTCGTGGGGATCTATTAAGATGGCTTTTTTTAAAGCAAAACGGGGAATTTAGAAATTTTAATCCTTTTTTAATCTTTTTTCTAAGGTTCAACCTTAGCGCTTTAACTATTTATTTTTCCATTAAAACTTACACTAACGTCTAAGTATAATCATATAAGGCAACCATTTATTGCTAATAGCCGTACCTAGGTATATAAAGAAGTTCCAAAACTATGAAAAAGGTATTTTTGTTTGGTTTTTTAATCTTATCCGGAGCATTAAGCTTCGGTCAAAACCCTGATATTGATGTAAAACATTTGCATTCTGACGAAGGCAAACAGTGGAAAATCATGGTCAGGACAGACAGCTACCGTTTCCCGGCTTCCATGGAAGACGATGTTTTCACCTTCTACACCACTGGTCAATTTAAATACGACCAAGGTAATTCTATCACTGAAGAATATACGAATGTAAGGACCAAAACATGGTCTTATAATCCAAAGAACAATATAGCCACTTGGGAATTTTATTTGCCCAACGGAGTGGTAAAAAAAATGGAGGCAGAGATCACATATATCGACGATAAAAAAGCCGTGCTGAATTTATCAGAGAATGGGAAGGCTCCCAACATCGTTGTGTTTATTGCCAATTAAATTTTAGTCTATTTTGTCAAACAGGTTTTTGATTTTTGTGTTTGCTCTAAGCGGCAAAGTAATAAAGCTTTGTGGAAAGAAGTACAACAACAAGATTTCCAAACATTTATAAGCGAATTTTCGTAAACATGAATAATAATATAACACTATTGGGTATGAGAGAAGATATACGTAGAAAAGTGAGATTTGGGATTACTGCAATTCTCTTTGTTTTTATGTCCACGTTGGTTTTCGGAGAAGGTACAAAAGAAATTATGCCTACTGCGGCCGATATATATTATCTTGAGATTAACCGATCCGGAGGACAGAACACACCATTTGCAGCTTACACTCCCAATACTATTACTTACCAACCAGGTACTTCTTCAGTGGATTACAGACTGAACGTAAAGGTCTGTAACGTGAATGAGAAAGTACGTTTTGGTTTTGCCTCTAATAGTTCTAAGACTTACGTGCAGGTAAAAAGATCGAGCGACAATGCAATTGTATTTGGTCCGATGCTTATTCCCGGTGCCGCTGGCTCCAGAGGTTATATCAATTCTTATTCAGAAGCAGTAGCAGGGCCGGGTACAGTAATAGGTTCTACAGGTTATCTGGATACTGGATTCGTAGCCACCGCAGCGATCGGAGGTGCACAGGATTATTATTTCGAATTCAACCAGGGGTCGGGTACGGCAAATACTACTTATCAAAATAATGATTTTACGATACGATACTTTGATATAACAGTAGTAGGAACTGCGGGTACTGTGGTGCCAGGTAGATTATGGTCTAAGGCATGGCAATTCGTAGATGGAGGCAGTGCTTTCAACGGAAATTTCTACGTCTATTCGGACGACCAGATTGTAACAAAATTAAATTCAAACGGCATGGCTCCCCAGGCCTTTGCCATTTCATGTAACGCAACCGGTGTTTCTAATACAGGAAACCCAACTGTGGACCAAAAATCTATAGCCGGTCCAAGTACATATCCTCAATACAAATTGTTTTTGAATAACCCGGATAGTCTTTGCTATCCTACAGGTACTTATGGGCATATTGTAGGCGGGATTTCAATTTCGGGCTGCGGTACCAACCGATGTATAAATATAAATGTTGATAAACCAGGTAACATCCTTATTACGCTGGACCTTAATAATAATGGTAAATACGATCCTGGAACTTCCGATCGGCAGATTACATACACAGTAAAAACTTCAGGGCTAAATTGCATTCCTTGGGATGGACTAGATGGGTTAGGAAATAATATTCCCACAGGAACAGTGTTCAATGTCCAGGTAGACTTCCGGAATGGTATCACACACTTACCTCTCTACGATTGCGAGGACAACCAAAAAGGATTTATTGTAAACTTGATCCGGCCTCTTGGAGCAAGTCCAAGATTATTCTGGGATGACTCTAATGTAATACCGGCTCAATATGGTTCAGGTACAGCACTTGATGGTATTACAAATCTTGGTGGATGTACCAATGCCACTGGTTGCCATCAATGGAAAAGCAGAGGTAGCAACACTTGTCCTCCATGTTCTGAAACCTTAAATACATGGTGGTATGCCAACATCGATTCAAGAACGGTGAGCTATACCAACACCAACGTATTTGCAGATGCAGACAGTACAACGGTTGGAACAGGTTATGCAAGCAATAGCTTCTCTAACTGTAATAATGGTACAGCTATTCAATTAAAAGGAAAAGTAAGTGGTTCAGGTAGCCCTGCTCCAACCGGGATATGGACAGCTCCGGCAGGAGATGGTGTTTTCACTCCAAATGCTACTACCCTTGCTGGTACTTATACCCCGGGTCCAAATGACCTTACCGCAGGTAGTGTAAAACTAATCCTTACCACAGTTGGAGGTATTTGTCCTTCGATCTCAGATTCTATGGTGATCACATTGGTTAAACCTCCCGTAGTTTTTGCAGGTGTAGCAAAATCAGCTTGTAAAACAAATTCAACTGTTTCGCTTTCCGATGCTACTCAAAATGCCTATACCAATTCTGTCGTTTGGTCGGGTGGCTCGGGAACATATACTGCGAATAAAACCACTTTAAATATTACTTATAAACCTACTAATACAGAGATGACAAATGGCTCTGTAACGCTGACCTTAACAGGAAAAGGTAATGCGCCTTGTCCTAACAGTGTAAGCACGGTAACCATCAGTTATTACCCGGCTCCAACGGCCAGCGCAGGCTCTGCCAAAACTGTTTGTTCCAACATCGCCTCTGCCCTTACAGGTACTGTATCTGCAGGCGCAACCCCTGCGTGGACTTCTTCTAGTGGTTGTAGCTCTTGTTTTGGCAATCCTGGTGCAGCCTCCACTACTTACACTCCTTCCGCTACGGATATTGCTAACGGAACAGTGAAATTAACTCTGACAGCCAGTGTATCCGGATGTACGGATGTTACGAGCTCTGTCACCTGGACAATCACACCAGCGCCTGTACCTTATGCAGGACCAGATCAGTCTATTTGTAAAAATAATACTACGGCTACTCTTGCAGGAACCCTGACCAATGGTACAGGAGCTACTGCTACCTGGAGTTCTTCCAGCGGATGTGGAACTCCTGCATGCTTTACGAGCAGTCTTACTACACTAGCCAACAGCTATAAAGCTTCTGCGACAGACCTTACCAACAATACGGTAACTCTTACACTCACTGCTACAAAAGTAGGTTGTGCAAACGCTACATCAAGCATGGTCATCACCTATACAGCAATCCCAACCATCGATGTAGGGCCTGCGAGTATGACTTTCTGTATCGACAACCCACATGTGCCGTTGACTGCTACATTCACCGGACCTGCCGGGGTAGGTGTTCAGTGGTCGGGTGGTATTGGTAGCTACAATCCAAATTCCACCTCACCTAGTATAACGTACAATGTATCTCCTACAGAAATCCTCTTCGGCGGTGCAGGTATTTATGCAACCACCACCAACGTCGGCAACTGTAAGCCTGTAAAAGATAGTATCTTCCTTACTCCTGTAACATTGCCAACGGTAAATGCAGGCGTAGATAAAAGCGTTTGCCGCAACAACCCTACGGTCTCCGTTACAGGAACAGTAACAGGTAGTACTTCCGGTACGCCAAGCTGGACAAGCGTTACTTCAGGTTCTGCAGGATTTTCAAGTCCAAATAGTTTGACCACTAATTATACTCTGAATGCTACCGATCTCGCCAATGGCGGCGCTACGCTGATCTTATCTGCTTCTCCGATAGATCCAAGCTGCGCTCCAAAAAGAGATACAATGCTTGTAAGCATTACCGCAGCTCCTACGGTGAGTGCCGGAGCTAATCAAACCGGTGTATGTTACAATCCCGGACAGGTATCTCTGAACGGCTTTAGCAGCACGGGCAGCGGTACATGGTCGGGCGGTGCTGGTACATTCAGCCCTAGCGCTACTACAGCCAATGCTACTTATAACTCTACTGCAGGCGAAAGAGGCGGTACTGTTACTCTTACCTATACCAGTGCAGGGAACGTTAACTGTAATGCTGTAGCAGCTTCAATGACTGTGACATTTGCTCCTCAAATTACAGTGAATGCCAATACAGGTGCTCCTATCACTATCTGTGCAAACAATGCCACTGCAACATTAAGTGGTTCTTCTTCTACAGGCAGTGGACAATGGTCTGGCGGTGCTGGCACGTATAATCCTAACAACACCACGCTGAATGCTACCTATACTCCTACCGCTACAGAAATTTCAAACGGCTCGGTAACCTTGACCTTAACGGCCACTTCAACAGGAGGATGTACTGCTCCGACGAGCAACGTGACGATCACTATCAATGCTGCTCCTACAATACCAATCAACGGAGGCGCCGCTACTGCCAATATTTGTGCTGATAATCCAAACGTCAATCTTTCAGTAACACTCCCTGGTGGTGGTGTAGGTGTAGTCTGGACTGGTGGTGCAGGAACCTATACTCCTAACAATACATCAAGTTCAATATCCTATAAAGCTACCAACGGTGAAATATCAACTGGTTCAGTAATTCTCACTGCAACTACTACCAATCCAGGTTTATGTAAACCGGTATCAAGCCAGATCAATGTAGTGATTGCTCCTGCTCCTACAATCAATGCCGGATCAGATCAGGTTCTTTGCGGTAGCACAACTTCTGCAAACCTCAACGGCACTGTTACGGGCGCCACAGGCGGTACATGGACTACTAATGGTTCGGGGACATTTGCAAATCCAAATGCTTTGATCACGACCTATACTCCTTCGGCTGCAGATAAATCTTTAGGAATTATTACACTTACACTGACCTCTACAGGCATGGGTTCCTGTAATGCCGTAAGCGATCAGATGACAATCAGCTTTACAGTAGTTCCTACCGTAGATGCAGGACCGGACATTATTGTTTGTTCTAATACATTACCGGCACAACTCAATGGTTCGGGATCTCCGGGCGTATGGAGCGGAGGCGCTGGTACATACTCTCCGAATGCAAGCACGGGTAACGCCACTTACACTCCTACGGCTACAGAAATTTCCAATGGTTCGGTAACCTTGACATTGACTACCAATCCATCCGGTGCCTGTCCTCAGAAAACCGATCAGGTGCTTATTACCATCAAACCTTCCCCGATTGCCAATGCAGGTTCTGATATGACTGTTTGCGGAAATCAAGGTGTGATCAATATTTCGGGGTCTGTGAATGCCTTTGCTACTGGCGGCTTCTGGACTACAACTGGATCAGGAACCATTGGTAATCCTAGTGCGCTGAACACAACTTATACGCCTTCTGCGGCAGATAAATCATTGGGTACTGTAACCCTTACTTTGACAACTACTGGAAACAACGGATGTAATCCTCATTCGGATAATATGATCATTACGATCTCTCCTAGTGTTTCTGTGAATGCTGGCCCTGATCAGACTCTTTGCCAGGATGGTGCTAATATAGCTTTAAGCGGAACGGTAGCGGGCGCTACCGGAGGTACCTGGAGTATTGTAACGGGCGCAGGTAGCATCAACAATCCTACAAGCGTTGCTGGAGCTACTTATACTCCTAATGCAGCTGACCTAAGTATTACCTTAAGACTGACTACTACCGGAAACCCTACCGGTTGTGCGGCGATGACAGACGATATTACAATCATGCTTACTCCAAAACCAGTGATCACCATTGGAGGAAACCAAACTGTCTGCGGAGATGTGGCAAGTGTATCACTTACAGGTTCTGTAGTTGGTGCAACCGGATTAGTATGGACTACAACAGGTGCAGGAACATTTAATCCAAGCAACACTGTAGGTAATACAAGTTATATTCCGGCAGCAAATGAAACTGGAACATTTACGTTCACACTTACCTCTACAGGAAATGGCGTATGTTCCGGAGTATATTCAAAGAACATGACGGTGACCATTACACCAAAACCTACGATCAATGCGGGCTTGGATAAATCTGTTTGTAAAAACAATCCTGCGGTGACAGTGACCGCTACAGTCACTGTAGCTACAGGTGGTATATGGACTACTCTTGGAGACGGTACATTTAGTGGCGTAAGCGGCAATGGGCTTACTGCTACCTACAACCCAGGTCCAAACGATCTATCCAATGGTTCTGTAAACCTAAGAGTCACTTCTAGTGGAAACGGTACTTGTAATCCGGTCAACGACATCATGGTAGTTACCATCACTCCTCCTCCTACCGTGAATGCAGGCCTCGACAGAACAGTCTGCGCCAACAATGGTAATGTTTCTCTTGTTGGTAATGTAACAATTGCAACGGGTGGTACCTGGACTACCTTGGGTTCAGGTTCATTCTCAGGAGTAAGTGCAAACGGATTAAATGCAACCTACACACCAGGTAATCCTGATACAACAGCTCATACTGTAAAACTGGTATTAACCTCTACAGGAAACGGAACCTGTAATGCTGTAAAGGATACTATGATCATAACCATTACTCCTGCTCCTCTAGTAAATGCAGGACCTGATCAAGTGATCTGTGCAGATAGTTTCTTTGTAAAATTAAATGCTCGTTTCCGAAATGCTACTGCAGGGAAATGGACTACTACTGGTACTGGTTCGTTCTTCAATAGCAACTCTACCTACGATACTGCTACTTATGTACCTTCTCCTGCTGACCGTGCTGCGGGAAGTGTGAAACTGACATGGTCGACAACAGTACAAGGATCTTGTAATCCGGTGAGTGACGATCTGTTGATCACTATTACTACTGCTCCGACAGCAGCTGTAGGCAGCGATCAGAAGATCTGTTCTGATGGAGGTGTAATTAATATTTCCGGTAGTACAAACGCAATCCCAAGTGGTGTAAAATGGACTACTTCCGGTAGCGGTACGTTCGGTTCTAATACCAGCAAGAACACTACCTATAACGCCTCTGCTGTCGATCGGGCAGCAGGTACGGTAGTACTTACCATGACCACTACAGGCAACGGTACTTGTAAGCCAGCGTCTGATCAGATGATCCTGAACATTACACCTAAATCAACAGTTAGCACAGGACTTCCTCTGACTGTTTGTAACGATATCTATAATACAGGAATACAGTTAAACCCAACTGTAACACATGACTCTTCTGTAACCTGGACCTCTCCAAGCGGCGGAGCATTCGGACCAAATGAGAACACCAAAGCGGCGATCTATTACCCAAGCATTGCTGATACAACTTCAAAGACTGTAACACTGACGTTGACGGCAACTGGTTTTAGCCCATGTACTCCTTCATCGGCTAATTTAACAATCAACTTCACTCCTATTCCTCTTGTGAATGCTGGTGCTGATATAGAAGTATGTAACGGCTCTACCGGAAATCTGAATGGGCAAGTAAGAAATGCTACAGGCGGAACCTGGAGTACAACCGGTAGCGGTACCTTTGCTCCGGATCAGCATACGCTGAATGCTAAATACATTCCATCTCCGTTGGATACCACTTCCGGAAGTGTCACATTAACCTTGACCTCTACAGGTATGGGAACTTGCGCGCCGGTATCCGATCAAATGAAAATTACCTTCCGTAAGAGACCAACGATCAACGCAGGGGTCGATGATACTACTTGTGCAGACGCTTCCAGTTATGCGTTAAATGCTACGATGACTAATGCTACCGGCGCTGTATGGTCTAGCTCCAGTGGCGGAGGATTCTTCCCTGCTACTGGTCTGAGCACTGCTTACTTCCTGACACCTCAGGATAGTACGAATGGTACAGTAGTGTTGACCGTAACTACTACCGGAACAGGAACCTGTGCTCCTGCTTCGGATAATCTGATACTGACCATTTCTCCGGTACCTTCTGCAGATGCAGGTCCTCCATCACTAAGTGTTTGTAAAAACGATCCTTCGGTAAGCCTTAATGGTAGTGTAGTAAATGCTACAGGCGGTTACTGGTCTACTACAGGAGACGGTTCATTTAACGATCCAAATATATTAAACACAGTGTATAGTTTTGGTGGTAATGATATAGCCACTGGTACTGTTAAGATGATCTTTATTTCGCAAGGAAATGGAGGATGTAATTATTATTCCGATACCATGCGTATTAACCTGACACCTGCAACCAACGTAGATGCAGGTCCGGATCGTACTATCTGTCGTACAGACTTCCCTATCACTCTTCAGGGATCTGGTGCGAGTGGTGTCTGGAGCTATGGTACACCTGCTCAATATGGTAATATCAATTCGCTTACTTCCACTTATATGCCTACTGCTGGTGAAAGTGCCGGAGGTACTTTGAAACTTAAGTTAACTCCGACAGGAAGCTGTGCTGGTAATGCCGATAGCGTGGTATTTACATTTATCAATGGACCAAGCGTGCACATAAATCCATTGCTTACCATTTGTACAAACGTGAATACTGTAACGCTTTCAGGTACTTCAACTCCAGTGAACGGTGGAAACTGGACTTCTACAGGTGGCACGGCAGGCTTTGCCAGTACTACAAATATTAATACTACCTATACTTTATCCTCAACGGATAAAACAGCAGGTCAGGTGAAATTCACTTATACAATTCCTTCTAATGGAATTTGTAATCTGGTGCGAGACAGTGCAACCATTCGTATCAATCCTACTCCTGTAGTAAATGCAGGACCGGACCAATCACTATGCGCAAATGCTCTTTCTACTGTTACCATGAACGGCTCTTATACAGTAGCAAGTGGAATTCAATGGACTACCGTAAATGGTACAGGTAGCATCTCAAATAGTACCGTTACCAACGCGCAATATAACCCGATGGCAGGTGACATACCACTGACACCGATTAAGATGGTAATCTCTACTACCGGAGCTAGCTTCTGTTCTGTGCAGACAGATACTATGTTGATCAATATCACTCCTGCTCCTACAGCAGTGATTGGATCAGATACCACCATGTGTGCCGATAAAACAGCTCAGCTGACTGCTGTTACTACCGTAGCGAGTGGAGGCATTTGGTCTACTACCGGTACAGGAACATTCTCTCCGAACAACAGTGCTAAAACAGTCGTCTATACGCCTTCCAAAGCAGATACTTCTTCTGCTTCCCACTCTGTGACAATATCCTATCTCACCACGGGTAACGGAATATGCGCTGCGGTGAATGCAAGCAAAATTATCCATATGACGGTGAAACCAATCGTAATGGCGGGTATCGACGATACGATCTGTTCCGGTCAGGATAGTGTGGCCTTGTTTGCCTCTAACTTTGTAAATGCTCCGGGTATCCTTTGGACTTCCACAGGTACTGGTACCTTCAGTCCTAGCAATACAAACATCAGTGCTTATTATATACCTTCTGTTGACGATAAAGCAAACGGAGGAGCGATCATTCAGCTTACTTCTACCGGTGTGGCAGAATGTGATCCTGTAACCGATTACAAAACTTTGATGATCATTCCTTCTCCTGTAGCTTCTGTAAATGCAGGATTTGACCAGATCATTTGTAGAGATGAAAGTTATGCGCAAATGGCAGGATTCATCCTCATTGCAACAGGTGCTAAATGGGATTGCCAGGGATCACCTTGTTCGGGTAGTTTCTATCCAAACGATCAGGATCTGAACGCACGTTATATTCCTTCAGCAACAGATACTGCAGCAGGTTCGGTAATATTGAGACTTACTACCACTACAGGAAACGGTATTTGCGCGCCTGTATGGGATGAAATGAAGTTGACCATTATAGATATTCCAAGAGTGAATGCTGGCAATCCTCAAACAGTGTGTGCGGACACTGCAGGCATCCAACTTGGCGGTACGATCAACCATGCTACCTTGATCCCTCCAGGATATTCATGGGTGTCTTCTGGGAACGGGTACTTTGCACCGAACGCGTTTGTAGCTAATCCTGTCTATGTACCGGACGCTACTGATAAGGTCAACGGCCAGGTAAGCTTCACGCTGACTTCTACCAACAACGGTACTTGTCATCCTTATTCGGCTAGTGTGTTGACCACTATTCTTCCTCAGCCTACTATTAGTGCGGGGCTTGACAAAGCTACTTGTGCCAATGTATCGAACATTACAATAGCAGGTACTATGACACATGCCACTACTGCTACATGGTCTAGCACTGGCTCAGGAAGCATCGCCTACAACGGCGCTAACGGATTAAATATTACCTATACACCATCTGCCATTGACGACACCGCCGGAACTGTTACGCTGACAATCCGTACGGCTTCAGGACTTGGTTCTTGTAAATCGGTAAGCGATCAAATGGTATTGACCATTGGTCCCGCTCCTATAGTAAATGCAGGGGTAGATCATACCATATGTGCGGACAATGGAAATGTGGCCATCTCCGGAACCGTTTCTGCTGCTGCCACCGGAGGTCTATGGACTACTCTCGGCTCGGGCAATTTTGCTTCGAATACCAGTTTGAATACGACGTATAAGCCTTCTAATGCTGACACTACAAGTCATTCCGTGAAACTGGTACTTACCTCTACCGGAAATGGATTGTGTCTGCCGGTACAGGATACTATACAGTTGGCGATAGTTCCAAAACCTGTAGTAGTTGCAGGCAATACACATATCTGTGAAGTGGTAAACGGCGCTGCCTTGAATGGTATTGTAAATAACGCAGGTGGTGGAATATGGACCACTTCCGGTTCGGGAACCTTCGCGGTGAATGCTGCAACCCTGAATGCCACCTACTACCCTTCTGCAGCAGACGCTTCAGCCGGTTCGGTAGTACTGACATTAAGCTCTACTTCAAACGGTACTTGTAACGCTGTAAGTAGTACGACCAACCTTGCCATTACAAGAATTCCATTGGCGAATGCAGGTCCGGATCAGTTTATTTGTCAAAATACAAGCACTACCGTAAATGCTATAATGGATCCTCTGGCTACTACTTATAACTGGTCTACCTTTACCGGTACAATTGTAGGCAATACCACTGCATATAGTTTCGTAGCAGATAAAGACACTGCCTTTATCCTCACCGTATACGACTATAAAGGTTGTGCTTCTATAAAAGATACGGTAAATGTACGCACCTTCCAGATGCCGACACTGAGCTTAAATGGTACCAGCTGTTTCTCGGATAACAACGATATAACGTCTACTCCAACTCCAGGTTTACCAGCGGTTCCAGGTATCTACCAATGGTATAATCCAGGAATCATGACCGGTCAAAATGCAGATGAACTTCATCCAAATGTAAAAGGATCTTACTACTTGACCTTCTCTTACGGCGGATGTTCTGCGATCTCGGATACCTTTACAGTGAATCCTTCGCCTACTGTAGCGGGTATAGACAAAACAAACTGTGCGAACCACGTGACTACCCTCGCCACTTCTAGTGTTACAGGTGGTACCACATTCCAGTATATCTGGTCTTCTGATCCTTCCATCGTGGGTGCAAATTCAGACAGTAGTCAGATCATGGTAAACACGAGCCTGACCTTCGATACGATTCCATATCGTGTAACAGTGCGTAACAACTTTGGTTGCTCTACAAACGACAGTATCTACCTGGTCTCTGTTGCCTCACCTCTGATCACGTTGCAAAACGATACGCTGTGTCAGAATCAAACTACCACATTGGTAGCAGACGCTAGCAACTATGGAGTAGGAAGCATTCCTCCGATCGAATCTTACTTCCCTACGTATACATGGACGAGAGATGGAGTGAACCTGAACAACAACAGCAAAACTCAGTTAGTGACTGTTCCCGGACAATACATAGTGCAGATCACCATTGGAGATTGTATCGACAACAAGGATACTTCTAATGTGCTCTATAATAAGTTTGCGATCTTTGATCTGCCAGACAAAACAAGATTCTGTAAAGAGACCGACAGCGTAGCGACACTAAATGCTACTGCGCAGGCTCAAGCTGGATATACTTTATCATATTTCTGGTCTCCTACTAACGATACCACTGCGGTGATCAAAGCAGACGAAGAAGGATACTATAAAGTAACAGTATCAAGCCATATTGGTAACAGCTCTTGTCCAGTCTCAGACAGTATCTTTGTGCGCAACGTTTGTGCTCCAAGAGTGTTCGTACCAAACGTCTTTACTCCGGATGGTACTACTAACAAAAACTTCAAAGTATTCGGAAGTCACTATACAAACTTTAAGATCACTATCTTCAGCAGATGGGGTGAGGTGATCTTCTCTTCCGAAGATCTTGATTTCATGAACAACGTCGGATGGGATGGTACTTACAAAGGCAGAGCAATGCCAATGGGTGTCTATACTTACATCATCTATTACGATGGCGAAGATGCTGATTATACTGGTCCATACAGAAAAGACGGTGATATCCTGATCATGAGATAAAACAATCGAATAACTATTCAAAAAGAAAGGCCATACAAATGTGTGGCCTTTCTCTTTTGAATCGGTGAATCAATCCTGCTGAATTCTTTAATTCTGAAGATCCTGGTTCAGACAATCTCTTACATACTCTTGTAGTTGAGGGAAAAACTCAAGGAAGTCTTTTTCAAAATCGGCATATTGTTCTTTCAGCGCTAATACTCCATTTTCCATATGAGAATCAAATCTTGCTCTTCTAGACATTCCATTGAAGACACGCTCCAAGCCATGAAAGAACTGATAGTTATACAACCAGTTTTGTTTTACCATATAAGGAAAAAAATGTTTTACCTCCTCAGGTAATAACTCTAGTTCAGACTGAATAATATGGTAAATATTCTGTGTAAAATTTTCCAATGATTCCTGCGAATATTCCTTCCAGTGCAGCGCTAAAAAATGATCATAATAAATATCTGAAACTACGGAAGCATATTTTCCAAAATCATCGCGAAGTCTGGATTTGGTGAGGGCTACAACCTTGTGATGGTCTGTAAATGTATCAATTTTGCGATGCAATAAGATTCCTCTTATTACCCCATCACGATAGTTTTTAAAATCTTTTCCCTTTACAGCATCTGCAATAAAATTTCCTATGATCAGGTCTTTATTATCTCCGGATAGAAATGCATGCGCGAGAAAATTCACTCTTTTGTTTCTTCTGCTTTTAAGTGAGGATATGTTTTAAAAATCTGTACTCCTAAGGTGAATTCAAAATAAGGTAGTAAATCGGTAGATGTTTTGGAAGTGAGTGGTGTAACGTGTTTTTCATACATCACTCCTCCTGTAAGGTTGGTATAAAGTCGTTTTCCGAAATAAGTTCTTATACCAGTATTGATCACCCCTGTATAAGTGTAGGTATTAAAATCGCTTGAAGAAATAGAAGGCACTGTCTGAGGCTCTATCTGGTACCCGGCATAGGCAGAGGCCGTCCAGTACAAGTTATAAAACACAGGAGAAATTTTGAGGATCTCCTGGCTGTATCCGATTGAATAATAGTTGTAATTGGGCATCAGACGCAGCATAGAGCCTTTATAGCTAATATCCAATGCCACCATTGGGCGAAATTTCCATACACTCAGACCACCGGCCAAACCTATATTAAACTTACGTTTTTCCGGGGTTGAGATTTGAGCAAATGAATTAAATGTCATTAAAAATAATCCTGTAATAAGGGCTATTCTGATAGGCATACTATTCTTTTTCATAAATTAAATTTACCTTTATTTCCTGGGTTTATTGCAACAATCAGGAAAGATTTTCGATCACAAAATTGTGGTTAGTATATATACAAATGTCGGCCGCAATGGTAAGCGACTCGCGTACTATTTCTTCGGCAGACAATTGCGGTGCGTGTCGTTTGAGTGCTATAGCCGCCGATTGCGCATACATACTTCCCGAACCGATTGAAGCAATTTCATTGTCGGGTTCCAATACATCTCCCGTACCCGAAATGATCAGTAGCTCTTCTTTGGAAGCCGCAATTAACATAGCTTCCAGCTTACTCAGGTAACGATCTGTTCTCCAATCTTTGGCCAATTCTATGGCAGCTCTTTTCATATTGCCTCCATAAGTACCTAATTTTTCTTCAAACCTGTCGAGCAGCGTAAACGCATCTGCCGTTGAACCGGCAAAGCCTGTCACGATTTTTCCTTCGTGCAGTTTGCGGATCTTTTTCACATTGCTTTTGGCTACAGTATTGCCCATCGTAGCCTGGCCATCTGCACCAATTGCCACCTGGCCATTGTGTCTTACAGCTAGTACGGTAGTTGATTTTATTTTAGGAAGTTCTTGACTCATTATTAAAAATTTAAATTTTCAGGTTCACAATAAATACAAGATGCCGGATGAGGGATAAAATTTCAAGCTAAATTATACGTAGCATCCTTATCCTATCTTATTTCTCATATGGTGATGATAAAATAAGAAAGGAGAAAGAAGTAATCGAACTTAATTCTTTCCTTCATTTCTCCTTTCCTTCAGGCTCTGGGCGCGGCTTTGCGCGTTAGTCCTTGATTATGCTAATATCCTGATCGGATCTTCCAGCAAGGATTTCAACGTTTGCAGGAAGGCTGAGCCTACTGCTCCGTCTACTACTCTGTGGTCGCAAGATAGGGTTACTTTCATGATATTGCCAGGCACCAGCTGTCCGTTCTTCACTACGGCTGTTTGCTTGATACCTCCTACCGCAAGGATACATGCGTCCGGAGGGTTGATGATCGCGGTGAATTCATCGATTCCAAACATACCAAGGTTTGAAATAGTGAACGTGTTACCAGCCCAGTCAGCAGGAGTCAGTTGTTTATTTTTTGCTTTGGCAGAAAACTCTTTTACTTCTGCTCCGATATGAGACAATGATTTGTTATCGGCAAAACGAACTACCGGCACCAGCAAGCCTTCTTCTACAGCCATTGCTACGCCGATGTGGATGTGGTGGTTGTAACGGATCTTGTCTCCCAGCCAGGAAGAATTTACCGCCGGATGTTTTCTCAAAGCTGCCGCAGTAGCTTTGATCACCATATCATTGAACGATATTTTCACCGGTGAAATTTCGTTGATGCTTGTTCTCGCTTCTATTGCCTTGTCCATATTGATCTCCATCACCAAGTAGAAGTGCGGTGCAGAAAACAGACTTTCGGAAAGACGTTTCGCAATTGTTTTTCTCATCTGAGAAACCGGCACTTCGTCGAAGCCCTCCTGCCCTACTACTTGTGGAAGTTTTACAGCCGGAGAAGATTTTGTTTCCGATTTTTGCGTGGTAGCCGGAGTAGAAGAAGGATTGAATGATTCAACATCTTTCTTCACAATTCTTCCATGTTCGCCAGAACCGTTTACTTGCTTGATGTCGATCCCTTTTTCTTTCGCCAACTTCTTGGCCAGTGGAGAGGCTTTCAGACGACTATCGGAAGAAGTGTTGGTATGATTTTGAGAAGTGGTGCTTGTAGTATTTTGTGCTACTGTCTCTTCTTTTTTAGTTTCTGTTTTAGCAGCAGGTTTGGAAGAAGCATTCAAAAGAGCCTGGTAATCAGCTCCCGGTTCGCCGATGATCGCCAATACGCCATCTACTGCTACTGCTTCTCCGTCTTTTACTCCGATGTATAAAAGTGTTCCGTCAGAATAAGATTCCAATTCCATGGTAGCCTTATCAGTAGCTACTTCTGCAAGCAGTTCGCCTGACTTTACTTTGTCGCCTACTTTTTTGTGCCATGCCACGATTGTTCCTTCGGTCATCGTATCACTCATCTTAGGCATAGTAATTACTTCTGCTTTGATGTTGGAAGTGTCTACGGCAGGCTGGTTAGAGGTAGCAGGTTCAGGAGCTTTTTCCTCTTTAGGTTTGTCGTTGCCCTTACCGCCGGATTTGATATCTTTAAGAAGATTGTCAATGTTTTCACCTGGTTTTCCAATTACAGCTATCACGCCATCGATTGGAGCTGCTTCCTTTGCATTTACACCGATATACAACAATGTACCGCTCTCATATGATTCGAGCTCCATGGTAGCTTTATCGGTCTCTACTTCTGCAAGCAGGTCTCCTGATTTTACAGTATCTCCAACTTTTTTATGCCATGCTGCAATGACACCTTCAGTCATGGTGTCACTCATCTTAGGCATTCTGATCACTTCAGCCATTGTAATTGTCCTTTGTTTTTAAATATTCTCAGAAACTTAACCCAAAAATAATTTTTTTAATAATAAATACCATACTTGATTGGTAAAATAATGGGTTATCAGTCAAAAATACCAGCCGCAGCAAACACAGACACCAGGCAGATTACAAAAATATAAAAAAGATCAGTTGCAAATCAACTACTTAAGGAGTAGAAAGTATAAAATCAAAACTTCAAAGTTTAAAATTAAAAAACCTCTCCCTTATGATTTTAATCTTTCAACCTTATTAATTTTTATAGAAGCTCGGACAAGGCAGCCTTTTCATTGGCTTATACTTCTTCGACTTGTGATGCACGTAAGTAATGTTTAACTCATGTGCTCCACCAGTGCCTACAGTCTGCAGTTTAGAGACCGTAAAATCGTAGCTATAGCCAATACTGATGGATTGATACTTCCAGCCAATCAAAGCAACGAGCGATTCATTGTTTCTGAAATCAGGATATTTTTTGAAAGGAATACCTCTATACCATGCTCCTGCCATCAATTGATCATAAATAAGATAAACTCCAAGGTCAAACTGGTCTGATTTTCCTTGTGCTTTGTAATTGAATGTTGGTGTAAGACTTACCTCTTTAGCACGTTCCAAATAAGCCAGGTAATGATTGTCTTTCAAATAGATCTTGTAACCTCCCATGAAGTTGAATTTCATTGGCAACCTGCTCACCTGGCCTGTCAGCGATTCATTAGGATTGTTAATATGGTTGAATGAAACACCTGCCCATAATTTTTCAGAATACAGCACTCCACCAGAAGAAACGTCTATAAACTGTCTTCTTGGATTTCCTGTCTGGATGTTTCCATCCCATCCGTTCTGGTTATTAAAATCATCGGGGAATCTTAATTTAGAGTAATCTACGCTACGATCCATATAATCCACCTCTAATCCTGGGCGAAAGGTAAACGTAGGCGATATGGGTAATTCATATGCATATTGCAAACCCACTTGTGTAGAGCTTAGTGTAGAACCTGCCTGCCAGTCTCTAAGCACTTGCAGTGCCACACCACTTCTGTATTGACTCCAGAAATTATCTACGGCGAAATAGCTCGTAGTATATTTACTCAATGCCGAACCGCTTGTAGCGCCACCAATACCAGGCCATTGAAGTCTATTGTGTACCGTAGCTCTTAATGCGTGCGCACTTCCTGCAAATGCTGGGTTTTGATATAAAGGCACTGCATAAAATTGCGAGAACTGAATATCCTGAGCAAAAGCCTGATAGCCCACTAAAAAGAACAATAAAAGTAATCCGGTAATTCTTCTTTGCATAAAAATCCAATTGTAATTATCGTAGTATACGGGCAAACCTAAAAAAGGATAGGTAAAATTCCTGTAATTTTGCCTGAAATATTACAATTTTTAGTTAAAAATTTAAAACTAAAAGCTTACGTTTTTATTCTAATGAATCAAAAACCTCTTCTAGTATTTATTACCCAAACTTTTAACTTTAAATTTTAAACCCGTTTCATGTCTACCTCTACTGATTCTGAATCATCTGTAATCGAGTAGTATAAGCCGCAAATTCTGCCGCACTAATCCGTCCTTTCAATCCATTCAACGTAGACTCTGCATAACTGATCAATGACATATCCAGACAAAGCTCAAGGTATGCTTTCTGCATTGGTACAGAAGGATCGTTCTGTACAATCTCCACCAGGTAGTCATATACTTCCTGCTGGCGGCTGTGCTGGCTCAAATAGCGAACTGCTGAAGGAATCACAGTCTCCTGATATGGAGCTGTCTTTAATGTTTTCATATAAAACGTGCAAGCCTGCACCGAATCACCTGTGTAGGCGTAAGCAGCTCCGGTGAAGTAATCGCGCAGCAATTCTTTGTCGCTGTTGAGAGGCAAACGAATATTTTCTTTCAGCGCTGCTCCCGCTTTCTCTTTAGTCTTCAATAATAGAAAAGTATAATTGCGTTCGCGTTCTGCAAAAGGGTTCAGATTTTGAATTGCTTGTATAGATGCAAAGACTTTCTGCGCTTTTGCCAATTCTTCTCTCCCAAGGTAGTACCGGCACAAGGCAGCGCCTGCATAAACTTTTACAATAGGATTGGTAAACGATTCTGCCAATCGCTGTGCCGTTTCCGGCGTAAGAGAGGAAAGATGGTATAAAAACCATTGCAATCGTTTGGGCTCATCCAAGGCATAAATTTTTCCGGCATCTTTCAAACTGATCAGTTCGATGGTAGTGCTGTATAAATGATCCTCACGATCTCTGAGCTGGCTTAGCACGAATAGAGCATCCTCTGGTTGATTATCCATAATGCTGGCGAAAGCATAATTGATCTCAATATCTTTTTTTCCCAACAAGAGCGCTTCTTTATAATATTCTGCAGCCAGGTGATATTGCTCCTGTTCCAGCATCCACGAGGCCAGAAGCGTTGGGTAATCTGCTATTTGCGAAGACATGGCTTTGAGCAACAATAGATCCTGGATCGCTTCGAAACGATTGCCGGAATAATATTTTCTCAAGGCGCGCTGACAGGCAAGACTTTCTTTAAACCGTTCGTTCGAACTTTTTCCTTTGATCGTATCGATCATAGAAGTAAGTAGCGAAGCGGTATCTTTCAGTGCATTGATATTCGAGTTTACCAAATAAGCATACACATTGGCATTGATCATAGTGTCGGTTACAAAAGATCGATCGAAAGGTTGATCCGAGCGTTTGCCCATCTGGTTGAAAAGTGCCAGCTTATTGTTTACGAAAGAAATATTCTCCGGGTAGTTTTCGGATTGCATCAAGGTATCGGCTTCTTCGATGAGATCTTTCTTGGCCAATACGTAAAGAATATTGGAAACAGCCACCGGACGCGTATTGGTATATTGTTTTGATTTTAATAAATAATACACTGCCGAATCGGCTAAGTTGGATTTGAAATACAGTACAGCAAGATTGTTATACAACCTTCCTTCTTTCGGAAATTTTTTCAATCCTTCCTGAGCATTAAACAAAGCCTGGAACAGCTCTCCCGTTTCCATATAAACATTGCTCAATCCAACATAAGCCTGCGGAGAAGGGTCTCTAAGCAACGCATTTTCATAATACCCTTTTGCTGTTTCCTTATCATCGAGCGACGCACTTAGCGATGCAATGGAATAGTTCGCACGCTGATTAGGATAATCATACAACACCGCTTCTTTGTAGTATTCAAAAGCCAACGGGTACTGCCCTTCGTAGGTCATTACATCTCCTGCATAGGTGTAGTAACCTGACATAGCAAGATGGTAGGGATATTTTTTCTGATAAAGAAAAAAGAAGGTAGAGATCACAATGCCCATTGCCGGCACTACCAGGAAGGTCATGCGTTCTGGCTTGTATACGTTTTCGTAAACTGAAATTTTATCGAAGAAACTTCCAAAATTTGCGATCACATACACCACGAAAGAAAGTCCGAAAAATAAATGTCCATACGCTATGATCCGCTCATACACTTCGATCATACCGGTATTGCCGTTTAACAAGGCATAGCCGATTCCTGCAAAGCTTATGATTGCCAGCGATAAGTATACATAAGCGCCCGCAGGTGCAAAAGGCAATACGGTAGAAAACATTTCAGTACGTTTTCTAAACATCCAGATGCCTAGCACCGCTGAAACCGTCAGGAGCAGAAAGGGATTCAGGTACACAATATTCAGATCAATGAGATAAAGTTTTTTCAGCAACAGCAATAAGACATTGACCAGGTAAAGCAGGGAAGCAAAAACAAAGTTCATAAGAGAATTATTCCCTTTTGAGATCTTATTGCCGGACACGATATAAAGTAAGCCTTTCACTATATCATAGCCTACCGCAACAAGAAAAACCATGGCCACGATCACGGGAAACAAGCTGCCGAAATTTGCCAGATATAAGAACGGTGTGGCCACGTAAGAAAATTTATAGATCACTGCGGCGGTAAGCAGCGTAAGCGCTATGTACACCAATAGGCGCAGCAGATAAGAAGCAGATTTGTAATAAGCATTAAAGACAAAGCTCACACTACCGAATACCAGGAAGATCACTATCAATGGCAAGCTGTCTACACGGCCAAAGAGTTGCAACATATCTATCTTGATGGTAAAAAGAAAAAATAAAAATCCCAGCATTCCTGCCATGAACCAGTATAGATCCAAAAAGGAAAAGGTAGTTACGATAAAGATCATTGCGATCACTACCAGTGAAAGGAATGTATAGGAATACCAAAGATTTACCTGGGGTTCGGTGGTAACGTATTTATCCAAGGCATAAAAGCTGTCCGATTCTACTGTGAAATTGAAAAGATTGCGTGCGAACTGATCGATCACTACTTTCACTGGTTGTAGCTCTGTTTCTACTTCCCATCTTACTACCTGCTCTCCGCCGGTATAGAAGGCGTAGACAAGCGCAAGAAGAGTAAAAAGGAAAAGAGAAAGAAGAAAAAGATAGAGTTGTTTGTAAGGATTGTTCCAGCTTTTCCAAAAATAAAGATTATTCATTCGGGTAAATTATTTTTTTAATGAAAACGGTTTTACGCTTGGATGTTTTTTTCATCGTCTTTATAATCGACTACTACCGTTCCTGCTATAAAATCGTGGATCGCCCTGCGTTTGATAGTTACCATCATAGTAATGAATTCAGCCAGCATCCAGAATATTCCTATATGATCTTCCATGTATAAAATAGGATACACAACAGGATGATTCATCAGATCAGAGAGATCGAAAAATATCATAAAATAAGTGATCAGTCCGAGCACCGCAAAAATAATCGGCACAAGACTCCGGAGTACAGCTTGTTTTATAGTGATGCCGTGGCTTTCGCTCAGGTCGGTAACTTTGATGTTGGTGATTTTCTTGCCAATCGTTTGTCCGTATTTGTAATGGGCAATTACATAGTACAACACGCCAATAATGGTAAGAAGTACGCCAGAGGCATTGTAAAGAGGGATGTAACGGAAGGGATCCTGAAAATCAAATGCATTACGCATGATCATCACAGAGGGCAGAAGCAACAAGAGATTGTCGATGAGGAATGCTACGACTCGCTTTCCAATAGTTTCGTATTTTAAATCTATTGTCATAATTATTTTTAAAAACACCTATAAGGTTTTCTAAACTTTATAGGTGTAATATGAAATATTGCTTTTCCTCTAGCCCAGGAATTTCGGTACTCTGAAATAATCGGAATCTTTCTTAGGTGCATTCAGCAAGGCATCTTCGTGCTTCAGCGAATTGTTTACGATGTCTTCACGAAGCACATTTACTTCATCGCTCATGTGGATCAATGGTTCTACCTTGTCGGTATTCACTTCGTTGAGCTTATCCATCCAGGCAAGGATCTTATTGAAATTGTCCGACATTTTAGCGGCTTCTTTTTCGTCAAACTCCAGTCTTGCCAGGTGGGCTATTTTTTTGATCGTTTCTTTGTCAATGCTCATGATTATTTTTGCGAATGTTTTTTTCTATTCCTTTCTTCCAGCAACCGGTGTTGTATCAGCAGTTCCTGCATGATGATGTTATATGTTTTTTGTTTCAAGTCTTCCAGATCGTCCAGCGTCATACCTTTGGTTTCAATAGGTTCGTGGAGGATCACTTTCATCAGATGCCTGTGTGGGGTGAACTTGCCATCGTCGGGTAAAATTAACCAATTATACGGAATTGTAATAGGAATCACAGGCACTTGTTTTTCAATAGCCACCCTAAACGCTCCGTCTTTGAAAGGGAGCATAGCAGGCTGCTTCAGTCTGGGAATGGTCCCTTCCGGGAAATAAGCTACGCTCCGTCCTTTATCAATGGCCTCCAGAGATTTCTGAATACTCTCAAACTTACTTTTGGCATTCGAACGGTTTACCGGAATATGCAGTTTGCGAAAAGTATATCCAAACAAAGGAACTTTGGCAAGCGAAGCTTTCCCAATAAACATAAAATAACCGGGAAGCGCATAGCAAAGGCTTGGGATATCCATATACGATGAGTGATTGGCACAGTACACATAGCTCTTATGCGCAGAGGGACGAAAACGAAAAATGACTTCCGTAGGGAGAAGACAAAAACCGAATACTATATAAGCCCATAATTTGTTGAGAAATTGTCCCGCCGGTTTCCAGCTTTCTCTTTGCACAAACAATACAAAGAATGGAAACAATAATAGAAATACTGAAACAAACCATAAGTACACCCAAACAGTGTACATCCCTCTGAGAATTTTCATCCTGCTAAATTAATAAATTCTATAATAAATTATGAATGTTGAGTTATGAGTTATGAATGAAATGACAGATCTTAAACAAAATTAATTTAACATTCATAACTTCTTATTAGTATCCTAAAATACGTGCAGCTTTCATAATACCTGCAATCGTAAGACTATCCGTGATCTTGCTTTGCATGATAAATTATGAATGTTGAGTTATGAGTTATGAATGAAATGACAGATCTTAAACAAAATTAATTTAACATTCATAACTCATAATTCATAACTTCTTATCAGTATCCTAAAATACGCGCAGCTTTCATAATACCTGCAATCGTAAGACTATCCGTGATCTTGCTTTGCATGATCATTTCGATGACTTCTTTTATATGTACTTTTTTCACGGCAAGCTCTTCGGTGTCTTCCGGGTTGCTTTCGCCAGCTTTAAGGCCAGTAGCGAGAAAGAGAAACCCTTCCTCATCCGTCACTGAATTTGAGGTATGGATTCGGCCGATCATTTTCCATTCGGAAGCCTGGAGCCCTGTTTCTTCTTTAAGCTCTCTCTTAGCCGCCACCAGCGGATCTTCCGCCATCGGCCCGCCACCTTCAGGGATTTCCCAGGTGTATTCGTTGAGGGTATAACGATACTGGCCCACCAGGTATGTATATCCTTCCTCATCTACCGGCACAATCCCGATGGCTTTGTTCTTAAAGCTTACTACTCCGTAAATACCTTTCCCTCCCTTCGGATTGATCACATCCGACTCTGTCACTTTGATCCAAGGGTTGTCGTAAATATTTTTAGTAAAAACAGTTTGCCAGGGATTTTTATTTTCGTCCAACATATGAGAATTATTTTGAGGTAAAGGTAAGAAAATTTTAAGTTATGAATTATGGATCTGGGATGAAACAGAAACAACTATTTATCAATTAAGATGATAATATTTAACTAATAATTCATAACTCAACATTCATAATTTAATTCTATATTTAATCATTCACCTAAAACATTACCTATATGATGAAAACGAAAATTTTAATGCTCAGCTTTTTAATGCTCTTAGGAACAGTGCTTACGATCCAGGCTTCTCCGGCCGTGGATAAGGCGAAAGCAAAAATTGTGTTAATGAAAACCAACCGCGCGCTAGGTGTGGCGCATATGACGGTAAAAAAAACAAGGAAGTTTAGTGGCAAACTTGGCAAGGCGGTGAAACATGCGCGCTATGCTAAAAAACAATATCTGGCGGGTAACTATGACAAAAGCGTTTACCACTCGCTCTATGCACGCAAACTGGCGTTGGAAGTAATGCAGGAAAACGGCGCGAAAACAGGTTCCGATTTCGTATTCTCAGCTGATGAAAACGCGATGCTCGCCTCCTCTCCTTCTGCAGACGAACTTGCCAAAGAAGTGAACACAGATAATCCTGCAGAGCTGAAAGACGAAGAGTTGATGAATGGGAATTTGGATGTGGACGTTATCTAGAAATTATGAGTTATGAATTATGAGTTATGAATAAAAAATACTCTAACTCATCATTCATAACTCAACATTCATAACTTTTAACTATTTTTCTCCAGCTGCTTCACCAACACATCAAAGTCTTTCGGATAAGGCGCGATGACTTCTTTTTCTTCTCCATCCATTAACCTAAATTTCAACGAATATGCGTGCAAGGCTACACGCTTGATGAGTGGCTGTTCTTCAGTATCGTGTTTTAGATTAAAACCTTTCTTTTTTAATTCGGAAAGGTAGATCATTTTTCCTCCATAGGTTTCATCACAAACGATCGGAGCTTTCAAACAGGCAAGGTGGATCCGGATCTGGTGCATCCTTCCTGTGACAGGCATGCACTTTAAAAGCGTATATTTTTTGTAGGCTTTGATCGTTTTAAAAAATGTTTCCGCGATCTTTCCTTTTTCACGGTCTATTTTAACGATCCCATTGTTTTGGGCATAAATAGGTAGATATACATTTACATCTTCAAAATCCTGCACACCCTCTACCACGGCATGATAGATCTTGGTGACCAGACGGTCTTCAAACTGTATAGAAAGATTTCTGTATGAATCGGGATTCTTAGCAATGGCGAGCACTCCGGATGTTTCTTTGTCGAGACGATGACAAACCTGGGCATCCTCCCAATATTTTTTCGCCATGTTTTTAATGTTCGGTGCATTTGTACGCTCGTCGAGCGTGGAGATAAAAGGTGGTTTATTTACCAATATATAATCGTCGTTCTCGAATATTATGAGCTCTTTAAAATCGGGGGTTTTCATTTCGCAAAGATAATAAAAAAGGATGCCAGATACCAGATACTGGATTCCGGATAATATTCTCATACTTTAAGATCAACATTATCTGGCATCTGGTATCCGGGATCTGGCATGCCTAATCAACCTTTTTAATTATTATTAATGACTTTCCCTTTCTTCAACCGGAAAATAAAATTAGTCCCTTCTCCTATTACGCTTTCCACAATCATTTTAGAATGGTGCGCTTCTACAATATGCTTTACGATCGCGAGGCCAAGACCGGTGCCGCCTCTGTCTTTGGCGCGACTTTTTTCCACTCTATAAAAACGCTCAAAGATGCGTGACAAATGTTTCTGCTCAATACCTGGTCCATCGTCTTTCACCGATACTTCTACTTCTTCGTTCTCAATCACAAATTTCACCATCACCACGCCATTGTCTTTTCCATACTTAATAGCATTTACAATGAGGTTGGTCATCACTTGTCCTATGCGCATCTTATCCGCTTGCACATAGCAGGATTTTGGATTGTATTTATAAAAACGAAGTTTAGTGCCTCTACTGCCAGCTGCTTCTTCCAATTGATCAAAGATATCTTCGGTCAATTTCAATAGATCAAAACTCTGCGCATGCATTTTGATCTCTCCAATCTCCAATTGCGAAATGGTGATCAGGTCTTGTACCAGCATATTCAGGCCATCCAGACTGTTGGCCGCTTTGTTTAGAAATTTATCGCGAACCTCAATATCGTCTACAGCTCCATCGATCAGTGTATGTACAAATCCTTGCGCCGCAAAGATCGGAGTCTTGAGCTCATGCGAAACATCGGCGAGAAATTCGCGGCGGAATGTTTCCAGCTTTTTCAGTTCTTCAATCTCCATTTGTTTTTTCTCAGCAAAATCGATGATCTCTTCTTTGATCCTGCTGAGGTGCGTGCGGTTGGAAGGACTTTGGTTCTGTTTAGGTTTGGACAAACTATAATCCTTCTTTTTGATCTTATCAAGCAATGTGTAAATATTGTCGATCTCGTGGAATACAAATTTTTCCAAGGCCAAATAAATAAAGGTCGTGCTGGTGGCCATAAATATCACCAGGTAATTAAAAAATGCCAGGCCTATTCCAATATTCATATAAAGAATAGCCGCCAACAAAAGTGTTAAAACAGCGCTGAGAATAAAGGAAATGTTTTTTGCGTTGAAAAGCATGGCTGCTATTTTTCTTCTTTGGAAAATTTATATCCAATTCCCTTGATGGTAGTAATATACCCTTCTCCTATTTTTTCTCTCACCTTTCGAATATGCACGTCAATCGTGCGAGGTACGACGTATAC
>Ga0310813_10000104_pt1 | contig 63473 bp, 63 predicted proteins | sample YN3metagenome_FD_203086 | JGI IMG/M metagenome (GOLD analysis project Ga0310813, IMG submission 203086) | Soil microbial communities from experimental microcosm in Duke University, North Carolina, United States - YN3 | ecosystem: Engineered > Artificial ecosystem > Soil microcosm > Unclassified... | reverse complement strand
TAGGCCGCCTGCTGGAATGTGATGATGGCCGGCGTGAAGCCCTGGCCGAGGATCAGCGAGCCGAGGACGCCGTAGGCGAGCATCAGGCCGGTGGCGGCCAGGGCAAACAACGTGCCGGCGGCCAGCGAGGATTTTTGAAACGCCCGTCCCGTGATCGCCAGCGCGATGATCAGGGCGGCAAGGTATAAAGTCGTGCTGGAGTGCCAGGAATAATGCGTGTAGCCGACCGCCAGCACCAATTGCGCCACGGTGATGAGCAAGGCGGAAATCCACGCCACGCGGGAGCGAAGCAGCAAGCCGAGGGCGACGAAAATCTGCATCCAGCCGATGACGGCGTTGGGCACGCCGCTCAGCACCATGGGGGGAATGCCCGCCGTCAGCGGATGGAGCGCATCGAACAGCCCGCTGAGGTTGAGGTGGAAATATTCATAGAGAAAATGCCTGATGGTCGGCACCAGAGCGAGCGCCCCCGCACCGCCGACGGCAAAGGCGATCGGCAAATGCGGGAACCAGGCATAGAGCCGGACACGGTGGGCGAAGCGCCGGAAATCCGGCTGAAGACGAGACCGGCGGAAGAGGTCCCCGCGTAACCTCAACCGGTGAGCTCGACCCGGAAGCTTTCAATCACGGTGTTGGCGAGCAGCTTTTTCGCCATTTCCTCGGCGGCCGCCTTGGCTTTCGCCCGGTCGGTCTCGTCGAGTTCGAGTTCGATGATTTTGCCGGCGCGCACGTCGCCGACCTGCGGAAAGCCGAGCGTGTGCAAGGCGTGCCCGATGGCCTTGCCCTGCGGGTCAAGCACGCCATCCTTCAGCATCACGGTCACGATCGCTTTCATTGCATCATCTCCGGGCCCTTGAGATCGCGGCTGCCGGCTTCCGGGAGGATGCCGAGGCGCCGGGCGACTTCCTGGTAGGCTTCCTCGATCTTGCCGAGATCGCGGCGGAAGCGGTCCTTGTCCATTTTCTCGTTGGTCTTGGCGTCCCAGAGACGGCAATTGTCCGGGCTGATCTCGTCGGCCAGGACGATCCGCATGTCCTCATTCTCGTACAGCCGGCCGAATTCTACCTTGAAATCGACCAGAGTGATGCCGACGCCGAGGAACAGGCCGGTGAGGAAGTCGTTGATGCGCAAAGTGAGATGGACGATGTCGTCCATGTCTGGCGGCGTCGCCCAGCCGAAGGCGGTGATGTGCTCTTCCGCGACCATCGGGTCGTTGAGCTGGTCGTTCTTGTAATAATATTCGATGATCGAGCGGGGCAGGCGGGTGCCCTCGGGAATGCCCAGGCGCGAAGACAGGCTGCCGGCGGCGACATTGCGGACCACAACCTCGACCGGGATGATCTCGACTTCCTTGATGAGCTGCTCGCGCATGTTCAGGCGGCGGATGAAATGCGTCGGGATGTTGATTTCCGCCAGCTTGGTCATCAGAAATTCGCTGATGCGGTTGTTCAGGACACCCTTGCCGGTGATTGTGCCCTTTTTCTGCGCGTTGAACGCCGTGGCGTCATCCTTGAAATATTGCACAAGGGTACCGGGTTCCGGTCCCTCGAACAGAATTTTTGCTTTGCCTTCATAAAGCTGCCGGCGGCGGGCCATTTCGTACCTTCAGAAAATCAATGGTCAGGGTCTATACCAACCAAGCGCTGGTCGCGCTATGCCTGCCATCGCATGGACGATAAGACATCTTTTCCCCTCTATCGCGCTGCGGTCAGTGGGTTGCTCGCAATGCTGGTGGGGATTGGGATCGCCCGGTTCGGCTACGGGCCGCTGGTACCGGCTCTGGTCAAGGCGCATTGGTACAGCGCCAGCGCCGCCTTCTGGCTGGGGGCGGTCAATCTCCTGGGGTATTTTTTCGGCGCCGCCTTTATGCGCTTCTGGCGCGGGCGGCTCCGGGCCAAGCGCGTGATCGTCGGGCTGATGGCGCTTACCGCCTTGTCGCTGCTGGCCTCGGCGCTGAACTGGGGCCTGGTCTGGTTCGGTTTCTGGCGGCTGCTTTCCGGGGTCACCGGCGGGGTGCTGATGGTGCTGATGGCGGCCGCCGTGGTCGGCCGCGCGCCGGCGCAGAGCAAAGGGCGGGTGGGCGGCATCACCTTCGCCGGCATGGGCACCGGCATCACCTTGAGTTCGCTGCTGATCCCGCTGCTGGTGAGCCAGGGGCTGGTGTTCACCTGGATCGTGCTGGGCCTGGTTGCGGCGGCGGCAACGCTGGCGGTGGCGTGGCTGATGCCGGACTCGGCCATCGTCGCCAGCCCACCGAAGCGCGGCGAGGCAAAGCTGAACCGGGCGGTGCTGCTGCTCGTGGTCGCCTATGCCGGTTCCGCATTCGGATTCGTGCCGCATATGCTGTTTCTGTCGAGTTTCGTCGCCATCGGCTTGCAGCGCGGGGTCGCCGCCGGGGCCGATGTGTTCGCCTGGCTGGGCGTGGCCGCGGCCCTGGGGCCGGTGATTCTGGGGCGAGTCGCCGACCGCTTCGGCTTTCTCCCGACCCTGGCGCTGGGCTACGCGGTGATGGCCGGCGCCGTGGCGTTGCCACTGGCCAATGACAGCAGCTTCGCGCTCGATCTTTCCGCCGTCGGCGTCGGTGCGGTGGGGCTGGGAGGGGTCATGCTGGCCGCCGGCGCCATTGCCGGGATGGTGCCGCCCGAACGGCTGGCCGCCGATTGGGGGATCGCCACCATGACCTATGCGGTGATGCAGGCGCTTACCGCCGCCGGGTTCTCGCATCTGTTCCACGCCACGGGCAGCTTTCTGCTGCTGTTCGGGATCGGGGTGGTGGCGCTGGTGGGCAGCGCCGCCCTGGTGGTCGGCGCTGCGCGGACAAAGAAAGAAGCCGCTTTTTAAAAAAACGGCGCAAAAACTCTTGTTATGCTGAGCCTGAGACTGTGTCGGCGACAAAGCCCATGCCCAGCATAGTAAAGTTTTTTTGCTACTTTTTGTTCACAAAAAGTAGCGCTTACTTCCTACCTTAAGCAGCCTTCAGGCTGGGATAGTCGGTATAACCCTGCGCGCCGGGCGCATAGAAAGTCTCGTTGTTCGGCGTGTTCAGCGCGGCGCCGGTGCGGAAGCGTTCGACGAGGTCCGGGTTGGCGATGAACAGCTTGCCCCAGGCCACGGCGTCCGCCTCGCCCAGCGCCAGCGTTTCCTGGGCGCTTTCCAGCGTGAAGCCTTCATTGGCGATATAGAGGCCGCCGAAGGCCTTTTTCAGTTGCGGGCCGATCCAGTCCGCGGCCTTGTGCTCGCGCGCGCAGATGAAGGCGATGCCGCGTTCGCCCATCTCGCGGGCGACATAGCTGAAGGTGCCGAGACGGTCGGAATCGCCCATGGAATGGGAATCCATGCGCGGCGCCAGGTGCAGGCCCACCGAGCCCGGCTCCCAGACCGAGAGCACCGCGTCGGTGACTTCCAGCATCAGCCGGGCGCGCTTGGCGATGCTGCCGCCATAATTGTCGGTGCGGGTGTTGGTGCTGTCCTGCAGGAACTGGTCGAGCAGGTAGCCGTTGGCGCCGTGGATCTCCACGCCGTCGAACCCGGCCATCTGCGCGTTCATCGCCGCCTTGCGGTAGGCTTCGACGATGGCCGGAATTTCCGCGGTTTCAAGCGCGCGCGGGGTGACATATTCCTGCTGCGGACGCACCAGGCTGACATGGCCCTTGGCGGCAATGGCGCTGGGAGCGACCGGGCGTTCGCCGTTCAGGAAGAGCGGCGCGGAGATCCGGCCGACATGCCAGAGCTGGGCGAAGATGCGGCCGCCCGCTTTGTGCACTTCATCGGTAACGAGCTTCCAGCCCTTCACCTGCTCGTCTGACCACAGGCCCGGCGTATCGGCATAGCCGACGCCCATCGGGGTGACGGAGGTCGCCTCGGCGATGATCAGCCCGGCGGAGGCGCGCTGGACGTAATATTCCGCCATCAGCGCGTTGGGCACGCGCACCGCACCGGCGCGGGCGCGGGTGAGGGGGGCCATGATGATGCGGTTGGGCAGGGTCAGGTCGCCGAGTTTCAGCGGGTCAAACAAAGTTGGCATAAGCGGAAATCCTCCAAGGTTGCACGAAACGGGAAAGGAAGGCGAACGGCAGGGTCGCGACCGAGATCGACGCCCGCGCGGCGGAACGGAGTCTCACAAAGTCCGCCCGAGTTTCACGACAAACGCGGCAATGGCCGGTTCGTTGCGCTTGTAGAAAACCCACTGGCCGACGCGTTTGGCCGTGATCAGCCCGGCATGCTGCAGCACCGCCAGATGGGCCGAGACGGTGGATTGCGACAGGCCGCAGGCTTCGTCGATTTTCCCGGCGCAAACGCCGAACTCATAGGGATGTTCCTGGCCGGGGAAATTCTGTGCCGGCTGCTTCATGTGCGCGAGAATTTCTCGCCGTACGGGGCTGGAAACGGCTTTGAGCTGCTCTTCGAAGAGATCGTGGCCGTCCGCGGGCATCGTCATGCAGCGATATGTATATCGCCGCATTCCGATATACACCCGCCAAAGTCATGCGTATCCCGCATTTGTGAAATGCACGTAATGTATAGGCAAAGGGGCGGAGCCCCTTTGCCTATTTATGGAGCGTGCCTAGCGGGCAGAGATGGGCACGTAATCGCGCGAGGGAGCGCCGGTATAGATTTGCCGCGGGCGGCCGATGCGCTGCTGCGGGTCTTCGATCATTTCCATCCACTGGCTGATCCAGCCGACGGTGCGCGCCAGGGCGAAGATCGGCGTGAACATCTGGGTCGGGAAGCCCATGGCCTTGAGAATGATGCCGGAATAGAAATCGACGTTCGGATAGAGCTTGCGGTCGACGAAATACGAATCTTCCAGTGCGATCTTCTCCAGCTCCATCGCCAGGTCGAGCATCGGCTCGTTCTTGATGCCGAGTTCGCCGAGCACCTCGTAGCAGGTGTGCTGCATGATTTTCGCGCGCGGGTCGTAGTTCTTGTACACGCGATGGCCGAAGCCCATCAGCTTCACGTTGCTGTTCTTGTCCTTCACCTGCTTGATGAAGTCCGGGATGTTGTCCTTGTGGCCGATTTCGGCGAGCATTTTCAGCACCGCCTCATTGGCGCCGCCATGGGCGGGGCCCCACAGGGAGGCGATGCCGGCGGCGATGCAGGCGAACGGGTTGGCGCCGGTGGAGCCGGCCAGACGCACCGTGGAGGTGGAGGCGTTCTGTTCGTGGTCCGCATGCAGGATAAAAATGCGGTCCATGGCGCGGGTGAGGATCGGATTCTGCTTATAGGGTTCCGCCGGCACGGCGTGGAACATATGCAGGAAGTTTTCCGAATAGGTGAGGTCGTTGCGCGGATAGATCAGCGGCTGGCCGACATTGTATTTATGCGCCCAGGCGGTGATGGTGGGGATCTTCGCGATCATGCGGAAGGCGCTGATCTCGCGCTGCTTGGGGTCGTGGATGTCGATGCTGTCGGGATAGAAGGCCGACATCGCGCCGACCACGGAGCACAGCATCGCCATCGGGTGGGCGTCGCGGCGGAACCCGTCCCAGAAGCGGCGGATCTGCTCGTGCAGCATGGTGTGCATGGTCACGCCATGGGTGAAGGCGGTGAGCTCCTCCTGCTGGGGCAGTTTGCCGTACATCAGCAGGTAGGCGACTTCGAGGAAGGTGGATTTTTCCGCGAGCTGTTCGATCGGGTAGCCGCGATAGAGCAGGATGCCTTCATCGCCGTCGATATAGGTGATCGAGCTTTCACAAGAGGCGGTGGCGCCGTAGCTTGGGTCGAAGGTGAAGATGCCGAGTTCGTTCTGCAGCTTACGGATGTCGATGCAAGCCGGGCCGAGCGAACCGCTCAGGATCGGCAGGGTCGCGATTTTGTTGTCATGGGTTAGGGTCGCTGTGCCGACCTGCTGGCTTGTGGCGGTTTGGGGCATGCGGAGTCACCTTCTCGTGGATTTTTGGCGTTCTCTTGGAACAATTAGCTCAAACTATCGCCTGGTAAGGCAGGGGTATAAAATCCCGGCCGGTCCGAAAAGCAAGCCTTCGCGCATGCGGTAAAGGGGGTGGACGGAAGCGTGCCGCGCAGGGCTGGAGCCGGCCGGCTTGAAAAAGCCGCGCTTAACCAGGATGGCGCGGATTTGTGTTTCAGGCGAGGTCTTTGGCGGCGACGAAAAGCTGCAGGCTGGCCGTGCTGGCGCCGATCTGCCGCCAGGGCGTGGCGATCAGGAACTCGGTCAGGGTCGCGGTCGGGTAACTCTCCGCCAGGCGGGCCTGCGCGGGGTGCTGGGGCGCGGTGCCCGCCAGTTTGCGTGCCAGCTCGTGCAGGCCGGGATTGTGGCCGATGATCATGGCGCTGCGCACGGTTTCCGGGAGGCCGCGGAGGAGGTCGCGCATCTGCAACGGCGCGGCCATGTACAAGGCGGGCAGGAGTTCCACGTTCGGCCATTCCGACCAGACCCCGGCGGCTTCGAGCGCCGCGAAGGTTTGTTGCGTGCGCAGTGAAGGGGAGACCAGCACGACGTCGGGGGCGAGCCCTGCCTGGCGCATGGCGCGGCCGATTCTGGCGGCGGCTTCGATGCCTGTATCGGTCAGCGGGCGGTCATGGTCGCAGCCGCCGCCGGCGGCTGCCGCTTTGGCGTGGCGGAGCAGGATAAGCTGGTGCATGTGGGCCATTGTGCCATGGCATGCCGGAACTGTCGCCCCTATCTATGCGCGATGCGGTACGTGGCCGCGCTGCGTTTCAAGAGGAAAGAAGACGCATGAACCGAAGGCTGTTTCTGTTGAGTTCGGGGGCGAGCGCCATGGCGGGGCCGGCCTTGGCCGCGCCGTTGCCGGTGCCGCCCAGCGGTAGAATCGGGTTCAGGGTGTTGCGCAATGGCACGCCGATCGGCGAGCACCATCTCGTTTTCACCCGGAGCGGGGACACGCTTCGCGTCGATCTGCATGTCGCTCTCCTCGTGCGGCTCGCGGGAATTTCCTTTTTTCGCTACACGGCCCAGGCAACCGAGATCTGGTCGGACGGGGCGTTTCAAAGCGTCTATAGCCAGGTGAATGACAACGGCAATCACCTGCAGGTTCAGGCAGAGCGTATCGCCAATGGCTACGCCATCAAGGGCACGCATGTGCCGCGCTATATCGGGCACCCGAACACGCTGCCGCTGACCTATTGGAACAAAGCGATGCTGTACGGGACGATCCTCAATATCCAGACTGCGCACAGCTATCCGGCGATCGTGAGGTCACCAGGCTGGAACCGGTTGCCAACGGCCGATGGCGGCTCGGTGGTGGCGCAACGTTTCGACGTGACCGGCAAGCTGCATCTCAGCGTCTGGTACGACCAGTACGCGCAATGGTCGGGGCTTGCCTTCCATGTCGACGGTTACGAAACTTACGAGAGGCTGCCGGCATAAAAACCCGCGCGGGCGCCGCCTCGCGCGGGGATCGGTTTCGTGTACGCGCCGCGTGACACAACGTTATCGCTGCGGTTTCAATAAGGCTATCAACCGGAGATTGAGTTAGCTGTAATTCTGCTCCGGATGGCGCAGATGCCAAAGCCGTTCATGCGCGGCCACAAGGCTTTCGATGCTCTTGCGGCGGTTGGCGTCGGGCGGCACGGTGCGGCGCGTCAGCATGCCTTCCAGGATATGCAGCAATTGTTGCGCGATTTCATAATCGCCCTGGTCGCAGGCGTGATGGAAGGCCAGCAGAATCTTGTCGGATAGACGGCGACTATAGCGCGGCGCACCGACCAACGTACGGGGGGCATTATCAAGATCGTCATCAGAGCCGGTCGTGCTTACCATTTTATCGATCCAAATGAAGTTGAGGCAACCTGCTGGTAACTAATCTCGTGTCTTTTGTTTGCCGCGTCAGGTCAAGTGGGTAAAAGATCATCCGACGCATTATAGTCGAGTTAGGCGAGGTACCATGCAAAAGAGCAACGCCACAGCACTGTCATGAAACCTAGCAGACCAGTTGCGCATCTGAAAAGTCTTTGTGAAACTGCGCTATATTTCTCCGGGCGTGCGTAACTCCGTCGAGACGAAATCCGCAAATGCGTCTTCCCAACTTCCGGTTGTAGATGCGCGGCTATATTCGGTGGCGCGGTTTTCAAAGAAATTGGTGTGCTCCACCGCGTTCAGCATTTCGTCCAGCCAGGGGAGCGGGTTTTTGTCGACGTGAAAGAGCGCGTCGAGCCCAAGCTGCGTCAGCCGCCGGTCGGCAATGTAGCGGATATAATGTTTCACGCTCGCCGCCGTCAGCCCTTCGACCGGCCCCAGCTCGAAAGCGAGGTCGATAAACGCATCCTCATGCGCGACAATCGTTTGGCATACGGAATAAATCTCCATTCGCAATTGTTTCGTCCAGATCTCCGGGTTTTCCTGCAGGAACGTGCGGAACAGCTTGATGATCGACAGGCAGTGCAGCGATTCATCGCGCACCGACCAGGTGATGATCTGGCCCATGCCTTTCATCTTGTTGAAGCGCGGGAAGTTGAGCAGGATCGCGAAGGAGGCGAACAGCTGCAGCCCTTCGGTGAAGGCGCCGAACGCCGCCAGGGTCTTGGCGATCTCATGCTTACTGTCGACCCGAAAGCCGTGCATGTAATCGTATTTGTCCTTCATCTCCTTGTATTTGAGGAAGGCGGTATATTCGAGTTCCGGCATGCCGACGGTATCGAGCAGGTGCGAGTAGGCGGCGATGTGCACCGTCTCGATGTTTGAGAAAGCGGACAGCATCATCAGAACTTCTGTCGGCTTGAAGACCTGCGCGTAGTGCTTCATGTAGCAGTTGTTCACCTCGACGTCGGCCTGGGTGAAGAACCGGAAGATCTGCGTCAGCAGGTTACGCTCGGGCCCGGTGAGGGTTTTGTGCCAGTCCCTCACGTCGTCGGCGAGCGGAACTTCCTCTGGCAACCAATGCACGCGCTGTTGCGTCAGCCAGGCTTCATAGGCCCAAGGGTAGCGGAACGGCTTGTAGACCGGGTTCTCGGTCAACAGGTCCAGTTTGGTGGCGTCGGTCATGGGGGCTTGGCCTTTATCGAAGAGCAGAACAGTCGGGCGTCACTGGCAGGCGAGGCATTCCTCGTCATTGGCCTGGGGCGCCGCTTCTGGGACCGCGCGGGCGGGAGACGGCAGCTCGTCCGGGCGCACCGCTTTTTCCGAGACATTGTCGGCGCGCTGGATCGATAGGGAACGGCAATAATAAAGCGACTTCATGCCCTTCTTCCACGCCTGGTAATGGATCCGGTGCAGGTCGCGCTTGGCGACGTTGGCGGCCATGAAAAGATTCACCGACTGGCTCTGGCAGATGAAGGGCGTACGGTCCGCCGCATGCTCGATGATCCAGCGCTGATCCAGCTCGAAGGCGGTTTTGTACACGTCCTTCTCGTGCGAGGTGAGAAAGCCGAGATGCTGCACGCTGCCTTTGTTGAGCGTGATCGAAGACCAGGTTTCGTCATCGTCCCTGCCATAATTGGCCAGCAGTTTCTGCAATGAACGGTTCCGCACAGTGAAGCTGCCGGACAGGGTTTTTTGCAAGAATACATTGGCGGCGATCGGCTCGATGCCGGGCGAGGCATTGCCGGCGATGATCGAGATCGAGGCGGTGGGCGCGATGGCGATTTTGTGGCTGAAACGTTCCTGGATGCCGTATTCGGCGGCGTCGGGGCAGGCGCCGCGCTCACGGCCGAGCCTGACCGAGGCGGCGTCCGCGCCGGCGCGGATATGCTTGAACATTTTCATGTTCCACACCTTGGCCATGACGCTCTCGAAAGGCACGTTCTGCGCTTGCAGGAAGGAGTGGAACCCCATCACCCCGAGGCCAACGGAACGCTCGCGCATCGCCGCATATTTGGCCTTTTCCATCGTGTCGGGCGCGCGTGCGATGAAATCGCTCAGCACGTTATCGAGAAAGCGCATCAAATCTTCAATGAAGCGCTCGTCCTGGTGCCACGCGAACCAGCTTTCCAGGTTCAGCGAGGAGAGGCAGCACACCGCGGTGCGTTCACGGCCATGCTGGTCGAGGCCGGTCGGCAACGTGATCTCGGCGCAGAGATTGGAGGTCTTCACTTCCAGCCCGGCCAGCTTGTGCTGCTCGGGGCGGGCATTGTTCACGTGGTCGGAGAAAATCAGATAAGGCTCGCCGGTCTCGATACGGGCGGTGAGGATGCGGATCCACAGCGCGCGGGCGGAGATGCTGCGCACCGGGGCGCGGTCCCGGGGCGAGGTGAGCCCCCATTGCGCATCGCTTTCGACCGCGCGCATGAACGCGTCGGAGATCAGGATGCCGTGATGCAGGTTCAGCGCCTTGCGGTTGGGATCGCCGCCGGTGGGGCGGCGGATTTCGACGAATTCCTCGATCTCGGGATGCCAGACCGGCAGATACACCGCCGCCGAGCCGCGCCGCAGCGAACCTTGGGAGATCGCCAGCGTGAGGCTGTCCATCACCCGGATGAAGGGAACGACGCCGGAGGTTTTGCCATTCTGGCCAACCTTCTCGCCGATCGAGCGTAGATTGCCCCAATAGGAGCCGATGCCGCCGCCCTTGGCGGCGAGCCAGACATTTTCGTTCCAGAGGCCGACAATACCCTCCAGGCTGTCATCGGCCTCGTTGAGGAAGCAGGAAATCGGCAGGCCGCGCGAGGTGCCGCCATTGGAGAGGATCGGCGTGGCCGGCATGAACCATAGTTTCGACATATAATCGTACAGGCGCTGCGCATGCGCGGCATCGTCACCGTAACAAGAGGCGACGCGGGCAAACAGGTCTTGATAGCTCTCGTCGGGCATCAGATAGCGGTCGTCGAGTGTGGCGCGGCCGAAATCGGTGAGCAACGCGTCGCGGGAACGATCGATGTGAACTTGAGGTCGGTCGCGCATCTGGACGCCGTCATCGAGCAGCGCCGTTTCAGGTTGAACCATGATTTTCATTACCGTTCCCCCTGAGTAAAAATTTGCAGACCACAACATATGGTCATTGTCCAGGATAGCCATGACTAAATGTAATGCGCCAGAAAAGTTTTGGCCGGCCGAGTCGCTGGCGGCCCGGCGCGGGCCCAACAGAATGTTCCTATTATGTTCTAGAGGCGCACGATGCAAGCCTGTCGCCGGCGGCTCAGAGGCTGATGGCGTGGCCGTCCCGCAGGACGGCCTGGGCCGCCTCGGTAATGCCGGCCTCATCATGCAGCACCAGGCCGGCCAGCACGCGATCGGGGCTTTTCCCGCCGCGCCGGGCGGAGAGAATGATCATCTTGGCCGCCTGGCCGCCCCGCGGCCATAACGGGAACAGGGTCACGCCGGCGCAATTTGCGAGTCGGAGCGACGCGGCGGCCTGCGCGAAGGACGCGGCGGGCAGAATCAGCGTGAGGCTGCCACGCGGCCGGAGCATGGCGGCCAGAGCCGCCACCCAGTCGCCGAGCAAGGCGGGATCGCCATGATGGGCCAAGGCCCGGCGCGCGTCCGGGGGCGGCGTGCTGGCGTGATCGAACCAGGGCGGGTTGGCAAAAACATGATCGAATGTTTCGCGCGGAAACGGTGGGCGCGCGACATCGCCCTGGACACAGAAAAACGTCTCCAATCCATTGTCTTTGAAATTAACGTTGGCCAACTGAGCCAGCGCGGAATCACGCTCGAGGCCGCTTGCGACAAGGCCGGGAACGCGGGCAGCGAGGCAGAGCAGGCCGGCGCCGGCGCCGGTGCCGGCTTCCAGGACGCGCTCGCCCGGCTTCGCGGCGATGGCGGCGGCGAGCAAAACCGGCTCGAACCCGGTACGATGGCCGTCGCGGCGCTGCCGGTAAGTGATGCGGCCGCCGAGAAGCGTGCCCGCCGTGTACTCTCCCATGCCGTCCGCCTTGACCCTTTTTTCCGTCCGCCCGATATGATGCGCGAGGTTATTCCCCCTGGCAATTTAGGGCGTGATAAATTGGATGGTGCAACGCCTGTGACGACCGATGCTTTGACGCGGCTGACAACTCTGCTCGAGACGGAGCTGCTCGCCACCAACCATGCGATTGTCGCGCGGATGGACAGCCCGGTCGCGCTGATCCCGCAGCTGGCGGCGCATCTCGTGGCCTCCGGGGGCAAGCGGCTGCGGCCGCTCCTTACTTTGGCCACCGCGCGGCTGTGCGGTTATGAGGGGGAACGGCAGGTCAGCCTCGCCGCCTGTGTGGAGTTCATCCACACCGCGACGCTGCTGCATGACGATGTGGTGGACGAATCGGTGCTGCGCCGCGGCTCGGCCAGCGCCAATGCCGTGTTCGGCAACAAGGCGTCGGTGTTGGTCGGGGATTTCCTGTTCGCCCGGGCGTTCCAGCTGATGGTCGATGACGGGTCGCTGGAGGTGCTGCGCATTCTCTCCGCCGCCTCGGCCACCATCGCCGAAGGCGAGGTGCTGCAGCTGACGACGCAGAATGACCTTGAGACCACGGAACAAAAATATTTCGACGTCATCCGCGGCAAGACGGCGGCCTTGTTCGCCGCCGCCTGCGAAGTCGGCGGCGTGATCGCCGAGCGCGCCGCCGCCGAATGCGCGGCGCTGCGGAGCTATGGGATGGATCTCGGCATGGCGTTCCAGCTGGTGGACGACGCGCTGGACTACAGCGCCGATCAGGCGCTGCTCGGCAAGACGATCGGCGATGATTTTCGTGAAGGCAAGCTGACCTATCCGGTGCTGCTGTCGATTGCCGCGGCCGAGGGTGAAGAGGCGGAATTCTGGACGCGCACGATCGGCCGGGGCGAACAGACGGAAACCGACCTGGAGACGGCGCTAGGCTTCATGCGCAAGATCGATGCGACCGGGCGCAGCCTGGCACGGGCCGATGCGTTCGTGACCTCGGCCTGCGCGGCCTTGGAGATTTTTCCGGACTCACCGATGCGCCAGGCGCTGATGGACGTCGCGCGTTACACCACCGCGCGGCGGTTTTAGACAGGAAGAAAGCGCTTCTTTTTTGAACTTGGGCCCGTGCGGTTTCAACGCCACAGGCCCAGCGTAACCAAAAGTTTTTGCGCCGCTTTTTTTAAAAAGCGGCCGCTTTCTTACTTCTTATCGTTCGCCGCTTCCGGCGCCAGCACCGTTGTGATCGTCGAACGGACCACGCTGACCGTGACGTTCGGGGCGATTTCGACTTCGATTTCATTGGCGCCGTCGGCGGCCTTCTTCACCAGCCCCACGACGCCGCCGGCGGTCACGACCTTATCGCCGCGCTTGATGGCGGCCAGGCGCGCTTTCTGCTTCTTCTGCTGCGCCTGCTGGGGGCGGATGAGCAGGAAATAGAAGACGACGAAAATAAGGACCAGCGGCGCGAACTGGACGAGGGAGGCGAACGGGCTGGACGCGCCGGCGGCGGCCGTCGTTTGCGCAAAGGCTGGCGAGATGAACATTTGGGCTCCTGGTTGCCGTGTGATGCGGCGGACCATAGGTTGCGCGGCGACGCAGTCAACTAGGAGTTTTGAAGAATGGATGAAACGACGCTGAGCAGGATCGCTGCGGCCCTGGAGCGGTTGGCGCCGCCGGCCCCCAAGGCGCCCGATCTGCAAGCGGCCGACGCGTTTGTGTGGCACCCGGAACGCTTCGCGCTGACCTCGGTGCCGCGTGTGTCACGCGTGGCCTTGGAGCTGTTGCAAGGCATCGGCCGGCAAAAGGACATATTGCTCGAGAACACGCGGCGCTTCGCGGAAGGGCTGCCGGCCAACAACGCGATGCTCTGGGGCGCGCGCGGCATGGGCAAATCCTCTCTGGTGAAGGCCGCGCATGCCGAGGTGAACCGCATGAAGCCGGGCGCCCTGGCGCTGATCGAGATCCATCGCGAGGACATCCGCACCTTGCCCACGCTGCTGAACGTGCTGCGCGAGCAGCCAAGGCGTTGCGTGATCCTGTGCGATGACCTCTCGTTCGAGAAAGAGGATGCGGACTATAAGGCGCTGAAATCGGTGCTGGACGGGGGCATCGAGGGGCGGCCGGAGAACGTGCTGTTCTACGCCACCTCCAATCGCCGCCACCTGATGCCGCGCGACATGATGGACAATGAACGCTCGACCGCGATCAATCCCGGTGAGGCGGTCGAGGAAAAGGTCTCGCTCTCGGATCGGTTCGGTCTGTGGCTTGGCTTCCATAATGGTGACCAGGACACGTTCTTCGCCATGATCGACGGTTACGCGGCGGCCTATAAACTGCCGATCTCCGCCGAGGAGTTGCACGCGGCAGCGGTGGAATGGTCGGTGACCCGGGGCGGGCGCTCGGGCCGGGTGGCCTGGCAGTTCATCCAGGACATCGCCGGCCGGCTGGGCGTGCGCTTGGGGGCCTGACAGGCAGGGGAAGGGAAGGAAGGCCTACTTTTTGTGAACAAAAAGTAGCAAAAAAACTTTGTTAGTTTGGGCCATGGGCGTTGCGGCCGACAACGCCCATGGCCCAGCATAACAAAAGTTTTTGGGCCGCTTTTTTCAAAAAGCGGCCGCTTCCCTCACTTAATCACTTGAATGGCTTCAAACCCCTCGAATTCCGGCGGTCCCATGTAAGAGGGCGCGTTGCCGGTCCGGGGGCCGGCCTGGCCGTGCGCGGCCCGGAAGGCGGCCGATTTGGTCCAGGCCTCGAACGCGGCTTGATCGTCCCAGACCGAGTGGCTGGCATACAGAGCGTGATCCGCGCGCTGCGGCCCCTTGAGCAGATGGAACTCCACAAACCCTGGAACGCCCCGCAGATGGCTCTCCCGGCTCTTCCACATTTGCTCGAAATCGGCCTCCGAGCCGGGCGCGACCTTGAAGCGGTTCATGGCGATGTACATGCGCGTGTTCCTTTGTCGTCTAGGGCCGTCGGATAGATGGGCGTCCGCCCGCCAGGAACAAGCAAGCCCGCCGCGACGGGAATGCCGGGCATGCGTCAGAATCGCTAGCTTTTCCTATTAACGGGCCTATCGTCCATTTGCCGACGATCGACCGTCGACATCCCAAAAGACTTGCCCCGGAGTGATCCGGGGTTTTTTGTTGACCGGCGATTGGTGTGGGGCGTCGTGTCGGCCATTCATGCTGCCGGCGAGAATGGCCTGCTTGCCTGCGGAGGGCGGGGCGAGTTCGCCGGGCGCCCACAAGACGGATCGAACCGTCGTCCCGCCGCCCATCCTTTTGGCAAAGCCACCCCTGGACAAGACTCCGTGACGCAGTGTTAGAATAACGGCCTTGCCGTATGACGGCGAACGATAATAAGGAGGAACAATTGCTCTTCGTGGCGATTTTATCCGCCTATCTGCTTCTTGTGCTCTTTGCCAGGGCGCTATGCGTGAACGCTGCGCCGAGGCGTACTGAGCCTTCCGCACGTTCCCACGCGCCTCAAGCCGCAAAGCAGGCGCCGGCCTACGCGAAAGAGGCGGAAACCCAGAGCTTCGGGGCCGGGGCTACGTTGGGGTGAGTTCATTCATCCAACGGGAGGGCGAGTTTCGCGTTCGCTCACCCCTGCCACTCATCGTCGCCCAGCGGCACCCTTCTACTGGATACGGCAGGATGGAGGGCAGGGCCACTCATACAGGGGGCGCTTGTCTAACGTCGATTTGATGCCGCTTCAGATGGCGCCGCTCGGCACGGTGCAGACACCAGCACGCGCCCGATCGTCACGGCTGCCGCACGGGCTCCTCGCGCTCTAAATTATGTTCCGCTACACTCGTCGAGTTGTGCGCGATTTGTTCTTGTCGTGTCGATTCTGTAACAGATTCGCCGCCCTTGCGGCTCGTGGTGGGGTCATTGCCCTTCGTGCCACCACCAGCGCCTTATGGCGATCGTGCCGTTGTCATCCGCTAGGGGCCAGACATGTCGGACGACTGAGTACGTCAAGTCAAGCGGCACCACGGCATTTGCCAGTACGGCGCCCCCATCGTGCGATCAGTTGCTGGGTGGCGCTTAGGGGGCACTGCGCCATGCGGATATGGCGAACACCTCAATTCGGCAGCGGCTCAACAATTTTCTTTATGACGATTTGGCGTTTTACGAACGGTTGCGAAATCGATAGTATCTCTTCAGGACATATCTGTCGTGCCTGCGGGAACGAACGAAAGGAGTTTACTCCCTAATGAAGCTATACAGCCATCCCATGGGGCTGCGTATCCACTTTACCTTAGGCTTGTTAGGAATTGTTTTTGTTTTTTTGGTGATCAATGCGCGATGGATATGGCTATTTCGTCACGGACAACCGCTCGACATCGATGAAGCGGGCTATCTTGGTGTCTCGATTGCCGATTATTATGGATTTGTGCATGATGGGATTCGAGGACTTCTCGAAGCTGTCTTGGGACCCAGTGTTCAAGCGCCCCTGACAACGGCGCTTGCTGGGCTGTTGTATTGCATCACCGGACCGCATGTGATTGTGGGGTTTGCGGTTCCTCTGCTCTCTGGTGCGGCACTTATCGCAGCAACCTACTTACTGGGATGTTCGCTCGGATCACGTCAGGTCGGACTGGTCAGCGCCGCTTTGGTCGCGTCATGTCCGCTTGTCATTACCTATTCCCGCAGCTTCATGTTCGCGCTTCCGACGACAGCCGTGGTTACAATGGCTCTGGTGGCGATTCTGCGATCCGATCGTTTTCGCCATTTCGGTTGGGCGTCAGTATTTGGCGTATGTTTCGGCCTGATGCCATTAGCAAGGACGATGACCGTCGCCTTCGTTCCAGGAATCGTATTGGGCGCATTCATCTACACGATTGCCGAACCTGCGGATCGGCGACGACGCTTGCTGGTCCTGGCATTGTCATTGTTGTTAGCGCTGGCCACCGCGGCGTCATGGTTTTGGCCCAACGGGCGCTACGTATTCGGATACTTGCTGAGTTTCGGGTATGGAAACCATGCTGCGGAATATGGCCAAAGCCAATCTCTATTCAATGTTGCCAATTGGCTCCTCATGGCGAGGATTGTCGTCTTCTATGTGCATCTGCCCCATTTCTTGGTTATGCTTGCGGGGTTTCTGTCGATACTCTTGCTCGCTGGACGGAGTGTCGCACTGAATGGAGTAAGCGCCTTTCTTCGTATCGCCGCGTGTGCAGCGCCGTTTCCGATTATTATTTATGTTATTGAGGCTCTGGCGGCTTTGGCTTCCTCTCAAAATAAGGGAGACGCCTTCTTGGCGCCGATAGTGCCCGCCGCAATCGTGCTTTCAGTCTGGTCGTGCAGCAAAGTGAACCGCAACAGGGTCCCCCGCGCGGCTATCGCGACTGTCGCGACGCTCGTCGTGGTTCTCGGCGTTATGCCATCTCTCGACCTGAATTTAAAAATCGCGCGTCCCTGGAGCATTGATGTTCCCGTATTTGGTTCTTATATCGTTACGGATGGCAGGGGCGAAATTGAAGTCTATGAGGCGAATGGCGGCTTCATCAGCAACGATCCAGCCCAACCGATCAATTCCGCGACGGGCAAAGCATGGGTTGATTTCAGTGCAGTCACTGGTGCTGGAATACACGAGATGGCGGGAGAGACTCCCACGGCATTCGGATTTCGTCACTACCTCTACAATGTGAATACGGTGGGTCTGCAGGAACTGATTAGTGGCGGCGCAGAGAACAGCCTCCTACAGGTGGATCCGATTGTGACCGGAGATACGGTGACGGGCGATCTGATGTGGTTGACGCGCGGCGATGCCGCGTTAGCATGTCTTTTGCTCACATCCGATGACGAGGCTAGGCAGTTTCGCCCGCTGGTGAATAATGGCCGAATGGTGGACGCGGCGATGCAAGCGGGTTTTCGATCCGTAGCTCGATGGGTCATGCCGAATGGGCATTACGTCACGGTATGGAAGCGCCAAACCAATGACCAGAGGTGTCCGACCACTGCCTATCGGATGGCAGGATACCGGCGGGTTTCTGGTGGCTATGGTGTTGTTGCAGGCGACGAGCGTTAAGAGGGCCCCACACCGCGCGGTAGAGAGGATAATGGTGTTGCCCCAAGGTTAGGGGGGCGCAATAATGTTTCCAACCAAATGGAGGGGTTTATGATCCGCCCGAAGACCCCAGGGCGTTCTATCCGGCATCCGAACCGAAGCAGATCGGGCTTTGCCCGCAAACGCGGCCCTGGGCGGATTGTATGTCCTGTCTGAAGCGGACATATCAGCTACGGTATCAGGTTGGGGGGCGGCTAGTCATCGCCGCGCAGCCATTCCGGCAAGGAATAGCGGGGCACATCTGTTCATTTAATTTTGCGTTCCGGCGGGCAATATCTGGCGGAAGAGGTGTCCGCCTTCACAGGTTCCAACAGATTCCATTTTTATACAATAAACTATTGAATTAGAAGTGTAAAATAGAGAAGTTATTCCAACCTCTTCCAACCAAATCCGGCATGTTCTACGTTTGTCTTGTGGGTAGAATTGGGGGTAGCCAAGTTGGGCGGACGGTTGGTTTCGCGCCTCACGGCGCGGTCGGCGGCAGCAATCAAGGTTCCAGGTTACCACCCGGACGGCGCCGGACTCTACCTCCAGGTGACCGGCGGAGGCGCCAGATCATGGATCTTCAGATATACGCTCCGAGGCCGCACTCGGGAAATGGGCATCGGCTCCATGGCTATTTTGCCCCTCGCAGATGCTCGCGCGAGCGTCCAGGAGTACCGCAAGCTTCTCTCTGAAGGTGTTGATCCGATAGAAGCCCGGAAGGCGAAGCAGGCCGTGGCGGCGGCGGCCGTGGCAGCAACGTCCTTCGCGGACTGCGCGACGGCCTATATTGAAGCGCACAAGCCGTCCTGGAGGAACGCGAAGCACAGCGAGCAATGGACCAGCACCATCCGGACCTACGCGAACCCGGTGATCGGTAAGATGTCCGTTAGGGACGTCGACACAGACGCCGTGATGGGCGTGCTCACGCCGATCTGGAAGACGAAGACCGAGACAGCCAACCGGCTGCGCGGGCGGCTTGAGGCCATTCTCGACTGGGCGAAGGTTCGCGGCTTCCGCAGCGGCGAGAACCCAGCGCGGTGGCGTGGTCACCTCGACAAGCTGCTGCCCGCCCGGGGGCAGATCCAGCAAGTGCGCCACCATCCGGCCCTGCCTTACGCCGAGGTCGCCTCTTTCATCCAGGAACTTCGCCGACAACCCGGCACCGGAGCCTGTGGCCTGGAATTCCAGATCCTCACAGCAGCGCGGACCGGCGAGGTAATTGGCGCACGGTGGGACGAAATCGACGAGGAGAAGCGTATTTGGACGGTGCCCGCCGAGCGGATGAAGGCAAAACGCGAGCACCGCGTTGCCTTATCAGAGCCCGCTCTCGCCCTGTTGGCGGCGATGCGCAAGAAGACCGAATCAGAATATGTCTTCCCAGCGAGCCAACCAAAGCGGCATCTCTCGAACATGGCATTCTTGCAATTGCTGAAACGCATGAACCGGTCGTCGATCACGGCGCACGGCTTTCGGTCAAGCTTTAAGGATTGGGCCTCAGAGCAGACCAATTTCCCTACCGAAGTCGTTGAGATGGCAATGGCGCATACGATTTCGGACAAGGTGGTGAAGGCATACCAGCGCGGCGATCTGCTGCAAAAACGCTTCCTTCTTGCCGACGCGTGGGGGCGGTACTGTGTACCGGCTGCCGCTGTACCCAAAACGCCTGATCGATGAACCTCAAAACAGAGGAGGCGCTCACACAAGAGATCGCCAAGCTCGAGGCGCAGCTCAGCGTTCTCAAGCTGAGCCTGCGCGGAATAAAGGCCGGCCGGGCGAGCGCCACTGCCAGATCACAATCCGTCCGGAATATGAAGATCCACGAGAAATATCTTGAGGCCGCCGGGACAGACGGGACCGTGGCGCGGCTCGCTAAGGAATTTACGCTGAGCGAGAAGCAAATCCACCGGATCCTCAAGGCTCAAAACGCGAAGGGGAAACCGGTACCTCCATCCGAAGTAACGCCGGATAGGATTCCCAAGCGATCTCGCACGCCGGGTCCACAAAGCCAACAATCCGAACTGGTCACGCCCTCGCCGGCGCCGAAGCCAAAACAACGGTCAACACGCCGGAACGCAGAGCCCGCAATGCCCGCGGGTCAGCACGAGTTCGACCTCTAGCCAAAGCGATCCGCCTACGGTTCTGGTTTTCCTTGATCGGCGCACGCGGCGATCGAGTGTCACCAAATTGGACCTGAGCGAACGGAGACTTCGCAAGGCACGGTTCGCATTGAATCCGTTCGGCGTCAGTGGCTTACCTAAGCATACACGAGACGCCGCTCACAAAAAAATAGGCTCACCAAACAATCCCGGCGGCGCGTGGCAATGACGCCGAAATACGGACATTAACAAAATCCCCCCCCTATGTCCCAGGTCGTGACGGCACGTTCCAGTCAGTTGCACCAACTGGAATTGCTCGTGTCTCACGTGACCAAAATCATTCTGCGCCGTCCCGAGGTTACCGCCCGTTACGGCCTGCCGACCTCGACCCTGTATGATTGGATGGCGAAGGGGTTGTTCCCCAAGCCGATCCAATTGGGCCCACGCTCGGTTGGCTGGTGCGTCGAGGACCTCGAGCGCTGGGAGATCGAGCGCATGCAAGCCTCGGCCGTGGCCGCCGCTGCGATCAACGCAAAGAAGGAGATTACCACCTTCTAGCGTTTTGACGGACGGTCTGCTGGACGGCTGAATACGGTGGCGGCAGATCGAATAACAGCGCGGATACCACTGGGTGCACCAAATCCGCGGGGCGAGGAAGTCAGCATCAGCTGCTCTGCGATCGCCCGTGCCTGGGGATACACCTCCTATGGGAGGCCCCGGCCAAAAAACGCAGACATCGATTGGCGGTGAGTGTCACCCCATCGTGACCGCTGCGAAGGGCCGGCTCCGGTGAGCAACCCCAACACCCGGTCAGGCTTCTCCCCCCATAGGACGCGCAAGTGTCCATGGGTTAGGGGGAAGTCTGACCACAACTCAGAGCCTCACCAGTAAGCAGCCCCTTTGATCAGTTCATATCTAAATATTGTTATTATTAGACTCTATACTGAAGCCTTTTATGCGTTGGCCACCGCCGGCCGCTTTGGATGAACAAAGCAGGGGTAAAGAAGCCCCTCACCAGCATCGCCGTGCGCCACAACGTCACATGTGCATCTGCAGGCAAAAGGAGCGTTTTCTTTTATCTCACCGAGTTCTCTCGTTCGGCTCACCCCACACCGGCAGATAGGAACAAGGACCGAATTGTCGGAGACTTTGCGGTTAACGGCACGCCGCTGGCCGGCCAATGGCGCGTCGGACAACCGTAGGCAAAGAAAAGCTTCTTTTTTGCGAACCAAGAGCAAAAAAGCTTGAAGGGTAAGCTTAGCTGATGATTTACGTTCACAAGAGCCGTCTATCTGTGTCCCGGCAGCAGCGCCTTCTGGAGCATTTTGTGGCTGGGACGACGGCGCGAGCGGCGGCTGAGCTTGTCGGCGTGCAGCCGAACACGGCGATCCGTTTTTACCAACGCCCGCGTCAACTAATCGCCAGCAAGCTACTGGCAAAGTGGAGGCCGACGAGAGCTATTTTGGCGGCTACCGGAAAGACAAGCACGGGCGTGGGGCGTCCGGAAAAGTCCCTGTATTTGGCTTATTAAAGCGAGGGGGAAAGGTCCCGCGATCATTCCGAATGCCAGGGCACGGCTTCCTCCGCATGGTCGTGGCCGACTCTCGTCAGTTTCCCTGGATCGCCGTAGAATTCGCCACCGTCATGGATCCCCAGACCGAGCGGCTTGTGCGGTATCTCGCCCATCTGACGTCGCTGGGCATTCTCGATTGCCACGATCCTGCGCTGGCGGCACACCAGTTCATGGGGATGCTCAACGAGCTCTCTCTTTGGCCTTGGATGATGGGGCGGGAAAGCCTACCGGTCTCGCTCGACGATGTGGTTGAAGAGACGGTCCGGATGTTCTTGCAGCGTTACCGGCGCCCGCAGTCGAACGCGGTGCCGTAAATTCTCCGCGCCGGGACAGCTTCCTTCCGGCTCCATGTCGCGGCAGGGTTGACAGTAATCCCGAGGCGCCGCTCGTTCACGGCGGTCTGGAGGCCCGGCACCTTTCGGTCTTCGCCCATACCAATCCACACAACGGTGATGCCTGGTACAGCGGTTCCCTTGGGGCGCGGATCGAGCCGACATCGCGGACAAGATGGCGCTGGTTGGCGAGGCCTGCGGCTGCGGCGCGCGTTCTGGCGGCCTTGCTCCCGGTACTTCAAGGCGGCCGTCATGCTGGGCGAGTTGGCGCCCGCGCGGCAGCAAGGCGCGATGCTCACGACCCGCGATCGCGCTAAGTCTACCCAGGCCATGGTGGCGCTGGACGCGGTCAATGCCCGGTTTGGCGCGGAATGTTGCGGGCCAGCATCAACCGGGATGGTCCGTGCTTGGGCGGGCAGGCACGCCACTCCTGATTAGATGCTGGTGGCGGAGGCGTTTTAGCAAGGCGCGATCGCGGATGGCATAATGTGTGTCGAAATAGGATTCGACCGCGCTTGGTAGGTCCTCGGGTTATGCGCGGTAATGGTCCGCGCATTGCGCCAGTAGCGATCGAGCTCCTCTGAAATTGCGGTCTCAGCTCGAAACTGTGCGGATAGATGGGCCGCTTCGATGTGTTTGACGTTGCGCCGCCTGTTGTCGCTCCAATCCAACGCATCGGGCGGGCACCGCCATGCATTGTAGCCGCAGTCGCCCGTCCATAAGCCATTGATAAGGCTTTAACTAACAAATTGTTTTTGCTACATAACGAGGGCTTAGCTCGACGCTGCATTCTGGAACTAAGGAGAAAATCAATTTTGACCATACGTAGACGATCTTTGCTCGGCGCTGCGGGTGCCGGCTTAGCGCTCGCCGGCTTGCCCTTGGCGCGGGCCCGGGCGGAAGGCGATATTACCGCTCAGCTGGCCAGTTATATGGCCGGTGCTGGCGCCGCCAAACTGCCGGACGAGGTTGTGATGGCCTGCAAGCTCCATGTTCTGGACACGTTCGGGGCGATGGTGTCGGGGTCTCGTCTGCAGCCCGGCAAGGAGGCCATCGCTTATGTGAAAAGCCTGGGTGGCAGCCCGGAGGCAAGCGTGGTCGGTACTCGGCTGCAAACCAATGTGGTCGAGGCGGCTTTGGCCAACGCCATGTGCGCGCATTCCGACGAGACAGATGATTTCGAGGCCAGCAGCAAGGCGCACCCGGGCAGCTCCACCGTGCCGGCGGCTTTGGCCATGGCTGAATGGCAGGGGCGCGACGGCGTCAATTTCATCCGCGCGGTGACGCTGGGTTATGATCTCGGCTGCCGGCTGATCCTGGCGCTGGGGCAGGCCTCAGTGCGCGGGCACCACCGCAGTGCGGAGGGCACGTCTTCGACCTTCTGCGCCTTGGGAGGAGCTGCCGTTCCGGCCGGGCTGGATGAGATGCAGATGCGCTATGCGATCTCCTATGCGTCTCAGCAGGTTTCCGGCCTGTGGAGCTGGGTGGAGGACAGCCAGCATATAGAAAAATCCTTTGATTTCGCCGGCATGGGCGCACGTAACGGCGTGACGGCGGTGAGCATGGTGAAGGCGGGCATGACCGGCGTGAGCGATGTGCTGGACACCGAGCATAATCTCTTCGCAGCGATCTCCCTGGCGCCGCAACCAGAACTGATGGTGGCTGGATTGGGCAAGGATTTCTACATCACCAAGACTTCGATCAAGGCCTATTCTGTCGGCTATCCGATCCAGTCGGTGATCGACGCGACGCTCAAGCTGCGGAAGCAGTATCGTTTGAGACCAGACGATGTGAAGGCGATCGAGGTGCAGTTGCCCACGGATGCTATCGGCATTGTCGGGGCCAGCGCCATGCCGGATGTCAATTGCCCCTATATCGTCGCGGTGGCGTTGCTCAAGGGCCGTGTCTCCTTCAAGGATGCGGACGATTTCGCGGGGATGCGCTACCCGGAAATCTTGGCACAGAGCGCCAAAGTGAAAGTGGTGGCCGATCAGGCGTTGATGGACCCGGCAGCTCCTCGTGGAGCGATCGTTACCATCACCACGAATGATGGTCAGCAGCTCCAACATTTCACAAAATATCCGCCCGGCACGGTGGAAAATCCGATGAGCCCGGATGATGTTGCAGATAAGGCAAGGGATCTGATGGGGCCCGTGTTGGGCACTCAGAAGACCGAGGGGCTGATCAAAGCCATCATGCACTTGGAGACACTGAAGGATGTCCGGCAGCTGCGTGGATTGATCGCCGCATAAGCCGTAGGGGCCTGGCGATTTGCTTTAGCCAGGCCCCACTAAAATTTATACAATTTTTAGAGCGTTTTTTTACAATGAAAGGCGGCTTGTCTGTCTGGCGTGGCATGATACATCTCGTCGGTCGCCGTAATGATGTCGGAGACCGCATTGACCAGCAAGCCGATCAAACGCTCGCCATGTTCGATCACGACGACCACTGACGTGCCGTGCAGCGGCATGCTTGGCAGGCCCAACCGTTCCGCCAGATCAATGATGGCCAGTACGCTGCCGCGTCGATACCCTTGATGTAAGACGCCGCGTGCGGGAGAGGGGTGGAAGAACTCCACCCCCTGATTTCCCGAATGGCGCGGATGCTTAGGGCAAGCGCCTGATCGCCCACGCGCATGCACAGTAACTGATCGTGGCCATGATCAGAACTCGCTCCAGTCATCCGCGCCGATGGGCACCGGCTGCTTCGCCTCAGTCTTGTGCGACAGCATGGCGACCTTGCGCGCGGAAGTGGTCACCACACGCTTCTCCGGCAGCGCCTTGGGCGTGGCGCGCTTGAGCATTGGTGCCGCTTCGGTCTCGGCGATGTTGAACTGGTTGACGAGACGCGCGAGTTCCTGGGCTTCGCCCGAAAGCCCATGGCTCGCCGCGGTGGATTGTTCGACCATCGCCGCGTTCTGCTGCGTCACCTGGTCCATCTGGTTCACCGCCGCGTTCACTTCGCCGAGGCCGGTGGATTGTTCCTTGGCCGAGGCCGCCAACTCTACCACCAGACCGTTCAGCTGGCTCACCTGCGCGACGATGCGCCCGAGCGCCTGGCCGGTCTCGCTCACCAGCTTCACGCCGGTATCGACCTGCTGCGTCGAGGCCGAGATCAGAGCCTTGATCTCCTTTGCCGCATCGGCCGAACGCTGCGCCAGTGCCCGCACTTCCGTCGCCACCACCGCAAAGCCGCGCCCGGCATCGCCGGCGCGCGCCGCTTCCACCCCGGCATTGAGCGCCAGCAGATTGGTCTGGAAGGCGATCTCGTCGATCACGCCGATGATGTTGGCGATCTGCTTGGACGAGGTCTCGATCCCGTCCATCGCCCCCACCGTCTGGCGCACCACCTCGCCCGACCGCTCGGCGTCGGTCTTCGAGGTCGAGACCAGGTCGCGCGCCTCGTTCGCCACCTCGGCGGTGCGCCGCACCGTCGCGGTGATCTCATCGAGGGCCGCCGCCGTCTCTTCCAGGCTCGCCGCCTGCTGCTCGGTGCGCCGCGACAGATCGTCCGACGCCTGGGTGATCTCCTCGGCGCCCGAGCGCACGCCTTGCGTGTTGGTGGCGATGGCCTGCATCGTCACCTGCAGCTTCTCCATCGCCGCATTGAAATCGCCGCGCAGCTTTTCGTAATCGGCCGAGAACGCCTCGGTCAGGCGGAACAGCAGATCGCCGCCGGAAAGCTTTTCCAGACCCGTGGCGACGGAATGCACGACGAATTCCTGCTGTTTTGCCGCCGCCGCGCGTGCCGCCTCGTTGGCCGCGCGTTCCGTATCCATCTGCGCGGCGGTCGCCTTGGCGTCTTCTTCCAGGCGCAGTTTCTCGAGGCCTGCGTCTTTGAAAACCTGTACAGCCCGGGCCATGCCGCCGATTTCATCCCTGCGTTCAGCGCCGAGGATTTTAGCCTGAAAATCGCCACCAGATAGGCGGCCCATTACATTTTGTAGCGCTTTCACCGGCGCCGAAATTCCCGATCTGGCCCCGAAAAAGCCGGCCACCATCATAAGCACTAGGCCGACGAGAATCAGGGACAGGGTCGTCGTAATCGTACCACCTGTCGCAGCTGCCAGGGATGCGAAACGGGTGTTCTCGTCGGCTGCGACACGATTGATTTCGGAGACAATGTCATTGCTCAAGGCAACAAACTGAGGCACGCATTTACTAAGAAATTCCGTTTGCATGGTACCACCGCTGCCATCCACCGTCGCCGTGGCGGCCAGCTCATTCGGGTTACCGCATTGCCCGTTGGCGAGTTGCAATCCCCTCGTTTCCAGCTGCTGCATGGCTGCGGCATCCTGCGGATATGCCCCCGCCGCTTGCTCCAAGAACATTGCCGTATGCGCGCGCACCCGCGCCACTTCAGCCACGGTCGTCGGATTGCCTGATGCCGCCTTGCTCACCACCAGTTCACCAAGGTCGGAACGCATGATTTCGAGCGCCCCGTTGGCCCGCAACAGCCCGATAAGCGCGGCGGTCTCGCCCCCACGGAGATTTTTGTACCCGGTATCGATGGTCCGCATCTGGTGTGTCACGTAACCGGTCACGGCCAAGACAAAGAAACCAAAAGCGCCCAGGATTGTAAGGATTTTACCGACAATGGGAAGATTTTTCACGTAAACCCCTGCTACTCAAAATTGTTCTCGAGGCATCTTGATGAAGCCAATAGTGGCGGCATCTCTTGTAAAGATTACACCGCCCTAATATGCAGTCCACAACTATAGATGGCAATGATGAGCGCGCCAATCGCGTTAAATTAGAACGCAGCTTTTGGAAATGGCATAAATAGCTGGAACTCCCTCCGCTCATCGCGAGGGCCAGCCAATCGGCGGGCCGTCATTTGGTGGACGCCGGCGCTGGTCTCGGACCTTCATTCACAATGTGGTCCGGCCGCATTATTGCCCGGCTATCGACCGCCAGCGCCAGAGGTTTTTGGTGTGGCCGCCACCGCCAGCCACGTTGAAGGGCGCGGTGCGGGCTACACCAAAACCAAACCAGCCACAACGAAACTAACTATACTGGATGTGGATTACCGTTCGGGGCTTGTCAGTGGTGCCGTTCTTGCCCTTTTCGGGGCTAGACAGGCGGTAGAAGCGCCCACCATAAGATAGTGGGGGCAGTTTTATGGTGTTGAAACCGGCTGCCTCCTGCTGCCTGGTATGACCTGCTGCGCTTTGCTCCGGACCTGTCGGTAGACAGAGCCTTCAGTGAATCTGTTTCAAATTTATGTGTAAAATCAACAACTTATGTGCAGAGATGCGGCCTGGAAAAATCCAATTTTTGCTTGACAGTATAGAAAATTCTAGGTTGCGCATTTCTGCGCGTCTAACTGGCCGAAACCACTTCAAACTAGGCCGCCTATCAAATGGTTAGCCACAATCTTGCCCGATCGGCAAAATTTCGAAGCACGCGATTTCTCTCGCCTTCAGTATTGCTGACGCCATTGGTCCTCATAGACACGATGATGAAAGGGTGGCGGGGGACGTACCCCCCGCCGGTTTGACCGCTCTCGGCGTTGCTGGTCCCAAGTGTGGCGACCTCCGGGAAGAACCCGGACCCGATGCCATCCCGCCTTTCGGCGGTGGGTCTGCTAGGGGCGAAATCATGTTCGCATATCTTCGCTGCTTTTTTCAACATTTAGGGCCAGATTACCGTCCAGATCATGGACGGTAATCGCGGCATTTGGGTATCACCGGAACTCTCACGCAGTGATAGGCGAGTGATAGCGCGATGCAGCCTTTCGCGGCGGATTCCTTGGGGCCGCGCCCGCTTGGGTGAGACTCTAGAGCGCAAAATTTACTATCACAAAAGCCGGTATTAGCCCCAGCCTTGCGTCGTGAACCTGGGCAGGACGCTCGCTCCCGTGATCTGGCTGATGGCCGGCCCGATGTCGCCGCCGAGCGCCGCTCGCAGGATCGCCCGCGCCGGCAGATACTTTCGCTCCGCCATCTCCTCGCCGCCGGCGATCACCGGCCGGATCGGATCCAAGTTGTCGGCATTGTCGGCCAGCTTCACCCGGATCGCGTCCTCATTGCCGCACAAGGCCAGGGAGGCGATGAATTTATCCCAAGAACAGTTTTTTAGCCGACGTCAATAGGGGCGCTAACTACCCACCATTGCCCCCAAGGGAGCGGAGGCTTCTAGGAAAATTGAACCGCCATGGGTCGCTATAGGGCGCTGGCGGCTGGAGCCGGTTGATCGGGACGCTTTTCCGAAAGTCTTGAATTTTGTAAACGGCTACATGACCTCCGCTTGACAAAGTAAGGAAAATACCTTACCACTTTATCCAAAGTGATAGGAGCCGCATATGCAGGTGGTCGAAGAAGTTTGCACAATTACGGCGAAGGGTCAGACGACGGTGCCAAAAACCGTCCGGAAAGCGCTCGGCGTTGGCTATGGCGGCCGTATCGCGTTCCGAGTGGAAGGCAACACCGTCACCATCCATGCGATGTTGGATGACGCCGAGCAGGACCCGGCACTGTCACCGTTTTTAAGCCTCCTAGCTGCCGATTTGGCGGCCCGGCCAGAAGATGCCGTCCGTCCTCTCACGCCCGCCCTGGCCTCTCGCATGGGCGCCTTGGCCAAAGAAATTGGCGACGTGGACCTCGACGCTCCCATTGAGGGGGATGTCTCGCTATAGTTCAGCTTCCTGAATTGAAACAGAACGGGTGGAGCCTTTGTGCCCACCCCCTGTTTCTGGATCAATTAGAGAGGCTTGTGGCAAGCGTGCAGCGCGCCACACAATCAGACCCGACTGGTTGGCGGGGTAAGGCCGACGCGCAGACGCTGGCGGCAATCTATGCTCTGGTGTTTGATCGTATCCCACATGATCCGCTCGCGCCCGAATTTCGACAGGGCAACACGCTAGGAAAGGAGCATAGGCACTGGTTCAGGGCTAAGTTTGGCGGCAGCCGTTTCCGACTGTTTTTCCGGGCGGACTCAACGGCCAAGGTAATTGTTTACGCTTGGGTCAATGACCGCGACACGCTGCGCAAGGCAGGCGCCAGCTCAGACCCTTATGCGGTTTTTGCGAAAATGCTAGGGAGCGGCAATCCGCCTGACGGCTGGCCTGCACTTTTGGCCTCGGCACAGACGCCCGACGCTGTAAAACGGTTTGCGGCATCAGCTGGCAAGGTGATTGATTGAACGCAGCAGAGATCGTCCTATTCGAGATGATCTGAACGGCTACTTCAGGCTTGCGCCGAAAGCAGTCATATCCCCGGCCGTCGAAGCCATCATGTCATCAGTGCATCCGACCGCTCCCGGTCGTAGGCCTGTTGGGCTTGCACCACCGTGCCGGAATATTCGGCCACCCAGGTCGCGAGCGCCATACAGGGTGCCTGAAGCGAACGGCCAAGCGGCGTGATCGAATATTCGACACCCAATGTCGCTGTCGTGAGGACGCGCCGCGAGACAAGACCGCTTCGCTCCAGGCGCCTGAGCGCCTCCGTCAATGCCTTATGCGTGATTCCATTCAGCCGCCGCTTGATGGCGTTAAACCGCGCCGGTTCGATGCAGACAACCGTGAGGATCAAGATGGACCATTTGTCGGCAATCTGCCCAAGCACCAAACGGTTCGCATGCGCCTGGGTGAGCAGGAGGTGGGTTGGGTGCGCGGTATCCTCGACCATATCTAGGCTCCCTCAGGTGCGTAATTGACCCTAGATTTAGATTATATACCTTGAGTAAGCTAGGGAATTACCTTGGCCTCAAGGAGATATAAATGATCAAGTTCGCCTACCTGATCAATCGCGTCGAAGGCATGAGCGTCGAAGCGTTTGTCAATCATCATCGCAACAAACACGCCCCGTTATTTACCTCCATTCCCGAAGCGCAGCAGTATGTCCGCAGATATGCGATCTCGCATCCGGTTGCCGCGCTAAATTATCCCGCACCCGCCTTTGATGGCCTGACCGAGATTTGGTTCGATAGCTGGGCCGATCACGACGCCTTCTTCAACTCCAAAAAATTATTTCGAAACGGTGAAGCCCGATGAGCCGACCTTTATCGATTTCACTTCTGTTGCCGTGATGGTGACGGAGGAACGGATAGTCATTGGATAACGAGAAAATGGAAGCGTTCCAGCGCAGATCAATTGCTTCTCGGACACGCAGGGACGTCGAGAACCCGCTCAGCCTCGCCGAGTATATTGAGGTGTGAGGCCAGGCTAGCATCTAGGTTGAGGCGAGGCCGGCCGTCGACCCTTTTACGTCATTGCGTGCTCGTTTGCCTCAGTCTGAAAGCGGACACTAGGCTGACAAACGCTTGCATAAATTACTACTATTCCCGTAGACTTATTTCCCGACAAAGCCGGACGACACCCATCCAGCCATGCACCTCCCCGGATCATGAAATTTCGTGAAAGGGTCATGGCTAATTCAGGAGTAACTGCATGGCTCTTTCCTTCCACTGGTTCCTGCCGACATACGGGGACAGCCGCTATATTGTCGGGGGTGGGCATGGCCTGCCAGCCGGCACCGCCGGTGGCATCCGTGCGCCGACCTTGGCATATTTGGGCCAGATCGCCCGGAGCGCAGAGCAACTGGGTTTCATCGGCGCGCTGACCCCGACAGGGGCCTGGTGCGAAGATGCATGGCTGGCAACTGCCATGCTGGCCGAAGTCACGGAAAGCCTGAAATTTCTCGTCGCTTTCCGTCCCGGGCTGATCGCGCCCACGCTAGCAGCACAGATGGCCGCGACATATCAGAACTATTCCAAGGGCCGTTTGCTGTTGAACGTGGTTGTCGGCGGTGAGGCGCATGAGCAGCGTGCTTATGGTGATTTCTTGGGGAAGGATGAGCGCTATGAGCGCGCCGGCGAATTTCTGGAAATCGTGCGGGCGCTTTGGCAAGGGGGGGCGGTCAACTATGAAGGCAAACATTTCCGTGTCGAGGGCGCGGCTCTTCCCCGTCTGCCGGCGGTGACGCCGCCGCTTTATTTTGGCGGTTCGTCCGAAGCTGCCGGCCCTGTGGCCGCGCGACACACTGATGTTTACCTCACCTGGGGCGAACCGCCTGCCGACGTCGCGGCAAAGATCGCCTGGATACGCCGTCATGCAGAAGCGCAAGGCCGCGATGTTCGCTTCGGAATTCGTCTGCACGTTATCACGCGCGATACGTCTGAAGCCGCCTGGGCGGAAACCCGGCGCTTGCTTGCCGCGATCGACCCTGAGACAATCGCCAAGATGCAGGCGGGATTCGCCCGCAGTGAGTCGGTGGGCCAGGCGCGCATGGTGGCGCTCCATCAGGGCGCGACGGACAGGCTCGAGGTTGCCCCCAATCTATGGGCTGGCTTCGGGCTGGTGCGTGGCGGCGCCGGGACCGCGCTCGTCGGCAGCCATTGCGAGGTTGCAGACCGCATCAAGGAATATGCGGAACTCGGCATCACCGAGTTCGTCCTCTCCGGCGTGCCCCATCTCGAGGAAGCCTATTGGTTCGGCGAGGGGGTGCTGCCGATCCTGCAACGCGAAGGGTTGTGGACACATCCGCAAGGCGGAGAGAGCGGTGTGAGCGCGACGGGGGATATTCCGTTCCTGCCGGCCGTCACGCAGCAGAAGACCAGCGCGCGCTGCGCCTGACCGATGCGCGGGGAGCGGGCGGGCCACCGCGCTCCGCGCATCGGATGTAACGCGCGGGGTTTTTCTTAACGTTGCGCGGCTGCCACCGCGGGAAGACCGAGATGCTCACGCAGCGTTTGCCCCGTATAACGCGTGCGATAGAGACCGAGGTGCTGCAACTCCGGCACGATTTCAGCCACGAATTCCGTAAAGCTTCCGGGCAGATAGGCCGGGCTGATGACGAAGCCGTCGCATGCGCCGGCCTCGAACCACGCCGCCATCGTCGCCGCGATCTGTGCGCCGGTGCCGGCCAGTTGCGGGACCCGCACGCTGCTGGCCCAGATTTGTCCAAGGGCGCCGAGTGTCATGCCCGGCTCGCCGGTCGTCCGCAATTTTTCGCGCACCGCATCGGGCAATGCGGGATCGTCCGCGAGGCGGGAGATCTCGGTCTCGAGCGCGAACGGACCGAAATCGAAGTTGAGCTGGCTCGACAATGTGGCGATGCCGAGCTCCGGCCTGGCGAGGGCGTTATGTTCGTCGCGTTTGGCGATGGCCTCCGCTTCGGTGCGCCCGATGAAAGGCATGATTGCGGTGAGGATACGGCTGCTATCGGGTGCGCGCCCGTACGCGACGGCTTGCCGCCGCACGTCATCGCGGAAGGCGCGGGCTTCCTCGATGGTGCGGTTGATGGTGAAGATCGCTTCGGCCCAGCGCGCGCCGAAGCGGCGCCCGCGCCCCGATGAGCCTGCTTGAATGATGACCGGATGTCCGGTCGGGCCCGGCGGCATGTTCATCGGCCCTTCGACATCGAAGAATGCCCCGTGATGCGCGACGCTGCGGATGCGCGCGGGATCGGCGAAGATGCCGGTTGCCTTGTCCTGCACGAGCGCGTCCGGATCCCAGCTTCGCCAGAGTTTGAAGGCGACTTCCATGAACTCGTCAGCCCGGTCGTAGCGCTGATCGTGCTCCATATGCTGCGCATGCCCGAAGATCCGGCCCTCGCTGTCGTTCATCGATGTCACGACATTCCACGCGCCACGTCCGGCGGTGAGATGATCGAGCGTCGTGAAGCTGCGCACGATGTGGTTCGGCTGATAATAAGTGGTCGATCTTGTGACGCCGAGCCCGAGCCGGGTGGTTGCCGCGGCGAGGAAACTCACAATCGGCAGCGGATCGAGCCGCGCGGCGTCCTGTGCGCCATAGCGGAAGGACAGGTCGCGCCCACCGTTGAGCTGGCTCGAAACGCCGAGGCGATCGGCGAAGAACAGAAAATCGAACAGCCCGTTCTCGAGCGTCTGCGCGACTTCCACATAAAGGCGCGGGTCGGTGAAGGGACGTGTGGTCAAAGGGTGCCGCCACAGCGCATGGCTATGGACCACGGGGCCGGCGATCATGAAGCCGGCGAGGTGAATCTCACGTTTCGGTTCGGACATTGCGATCTCTACAGGCGGGTTTTGGCAATATAATATTTACTATATCGGCCAACTAGATTAACCGCGCAATACTCAATGCGATATAGCCGAAGAACGGGATGGATATGGTGCATCATAAAGCCGGGTGGGCCGCGCCGCGGAGCCGCTCTTACGAATTATTGGCGGAGCGATTTCAGCCGATTTTCCGCCGCATCAGGGAAGGCGCGTTGCAGAGAGAGACTGACCGGACGCTGCCTTACCAGCCGATCCGCTGGCTTCGGGACGCGGGCTTCGGGGCTGTGCGCATCGCGGCGGAAGATGGCGGTGGCGGCGCGACCTTGCCCGAGCTGTTTGCGCTTTTGACCGAACTGGCGGTCGCGGATTCGAATGTCACGCAGGCGCTGCGCGCCCATTTTGGCGTGGTCGAGGATATACTGAGCGCGGGCGATGCGTCGCGACGGGCGCGGTGGTTGCCGCGTTTCGTCGCGGGGGATCTGGTCGGCAGCGCCTTCAGCGAAGGCGGCGGCAACCAGGTCGGTTCTTTCGGCACGATTCTGGTGCAGGATGGAGCCCGTTATCTCCTGAATGGCACGAAATATTACAGCACAGGCGCTCTATTTGCGGATTGGGTGAATTTCGGTGCGGTGTTGGACGGTGAGGTCGTGAGCGGCCTGGCCTTGGCGACCGACCCAGGCGTCTCGCGCCGTGAGGACTGGAACGGTTTCGGACAGATCCTGACAGGCAGCGGCACAACCGAATTCGTCAATGTTCCGGTCGATCCAAAAGATATATTCCGGCTTTCCAGCCGGTCCAAATATCGCACGGCATTTTTCCAGCTTGTGCATCTCGCGACATTGTCCGGCATCGGGCGGGCGGCCGCTGAAGATGTCGCGGCTGAAGTGGCGGCGCGCACCCGGACTTACACCCACGGCGCCGGCGCACAGCCGCGCGTGGATCCGCAGGTGTTGCAGGTGGTGGGGCGGGTGCGCAGCCTCGCCTACGCCGCCGCGGCGATTACGTTGCAGGCGGCCGAAGCGGCGCAGCGTGTGTTTGAACTTTCGTTTGCAAACGAGGCCAAGCCGTTGACGGAAGCCGCCATCGATGCGGAGCTTGAAATGTGCGCGGCGCAGCCTGTCGTGGCCAAGCTGATTCTCGAGGCGACGACGCTCATGTTCGACGCGCTGGGCGCTTCGGCAACGGACCGCGCCAAAGCACTCGACCGCTATTGGCGCAACGCGCGGACGATCGGCTCGCATAATCCGCTGATCTACAAGGAGCGCATCGTTGGCGATTTCGCCGTGAATGGGACGGCGCCGCCTTTCACCTGGATGGTCGGGGAGGGGGGCTCCTGACCTCAGGAACGCCGCCGGATCCGAGCGGCGGCATGGACGTATTTCTAAATAATATATATCATATTGACTAAATAGGTTTATCGTCGGCATGATGGATGAAACTGAAGAGCGGATACGAATCGTGAAGACGGATGTTGTGGCGGTGGTGCCACGCACGGGAACGGCACCCGCGCACCGGATCGGAACGGACAGTGAGGCGATCGAAGTGGCGCACGCACTGGCGGCGGCGTTTGCGGTCGGGGCGGCCGAGCGGGACCGTCTGCGCCAACTTCCGCATGAGGAAATCGAGCGTTTCAGCGCGAGCGGCCTATGGGCCATTGCCGTGCCGCGCGCCTTTGGCGGCGCCGAACTGTCGTACCGTACCGTCGCGAAAATGATCGAGATTATCTCCGCGGCGGATCCGTCGATCGGCCAGATTCCCCAAAACCATTTGAGCGTCGCTTTTCAAATCCAGTCGCTGGGGAGCGAGGCGCAGCGGCGCTATTTCTTTGACTTGATCCTGAACGGTGCGCGCTTCGGCAACGCGCTCGCCGAACTCACGGACAAGGCCGCGCATCAGTTCGAGACGGTCATGACGCCCGTGCAGCGCGATGGGCAAGCCGGTTATGAAATCAATGGCCGAAAATTTTATTCGACCGGCGCGCTGTTTGCCGATTTCATTTCTGTCGGCGCGTTGGATTCCGCCGGCCGCCGCTACACCGCCATCGTGCCGCGGAACGCCCCCGGCCTCACGGTGAGCGACGATTGGTCGAGCTTCGGGCAGCGGACAACGGCGAGTGGCACAGTGATCCTCGAGCGGGTCTTCGTGCCGGAGAGCCATGTTCTGCCACTCTATCTCGTACAGGAACGGCCGGTGCCGAACGGGGCGGTGGCGCAGATCATCCAGGCGGCCATCGACAGCGGCATCGCCGTTGCCGCGGTTGAAGATACCAAGCGGCTGGTTCGCGAGGTCGCCCGCCCGTGGCGGGATTCCGGCTCGCCCCGTGCGGCGGACGATCCCTACACGATCGCCACGATCGGCAGGCTCGAAATCGCGTTGCATGCGGCGCAGGCGCTGCTCGATCGTGCCGGCGGCTTCGTCGATCGCTCGATTGCGGCGCCGACCGAGGGCAGCGTCGCCGAGGCTTCCATCGCGGTCGCCGAAGCCAAGGTGTTGACGACGGAGATCGCGCTCGAAGCGAGCAATGTGCTGTTCGAACTGGCGGGCACACGGGTGACGCTGGAGCCGCACCGGTTCGACCGGCATTGGCGCAACGCCCGCGTCCATACGCTGCACGATCCCGTGCGCTGGAAATACAATGTCATCGGCGATTGGGCCTTGAACGCCAAGGCGCCGCCGCGGCACGGGCTGGTTTGAGGCTGCGATGAGCTTCCATCTTGCCAGCCTGTTTGTCGCGGGTGCGCTCGACACGCTCACCTATTGGAGCCTCGCCTTCCTTATCGCGTCGGGGCTCACCGTGGTGTTCGGCATGCTCGGCTTCCTCAACGTCGCGCACACGTCTTTCTACATGCTGGCCGGCTACATCGCGTATTCGGTCGCCGAGCGCACCGGCAGCTTCTGGCTCGCTTTGTTGTTGGCGCCCCCGGCGACGGTCATTCTCGGCCTTGCCGCCGAGCGTTGGCTGTTCCGCCGTCTCTACGCGGCGGGCCACACGCCGCAATTGCTTCTCACGATCGGCATCGCCTATGTGATCGCCGAGGCGACCAAGATGGTCTGGGGCGACGATGCGCTGACAGTCGCGCCGCCGCCGGGTCTGCGCGGCCATCTCGCCATCCTCGGCGCGACGCTGCCGGTCTATCATTTGTTCGTCATCGCCATCACCTTGGTGCTGGTCGCTCTCCTGGCGTTGCTGATCGGCGGTACGCGGCTTGGCATGGTGGTCCGCGCGGCCGCGACCCATCCGCAAATGGTCGATGCTCTCGGCTTCAGGGTGAGCACGGTGCACATGCTGGTCTTCCTGGTTGGTCTCTATCTCGCTGCGATCGCCGGCGTGGTGATGACCCCGATGGTCGGCGTGTATCCCGGCATGGCGGATGACGCTTTGGTGCAGGCCTTCATCGTGGTGGTCGCGGGCGGTCTCGGCAGCCTGTCAGGCGCCTTCGCCGTCGCCGGCCTGCTCGGCTTGGTGCAAGGTTTCGGCAGCGTCTTTTTCTCAGATTACGCGCTGTTCTTTCCGTTCATCGTGCTTGCCGGGGTGTTGCTGTTCCGGCCGCTCGGCCTGTTCGGCGCCCGGAATGGCGCGTGAGGAGTGAAGCATGACCATCCCCGGTAAACTCGGCCCCGTGCTCTCGGCGCTCGACGCCGAACGCGGTCGTGGCCGGGTGGCGGAAACATTGGCGACAATCGTCCTGCTTGCCGTGGTCGCAGGCGCACCCTGGATCGTTTCCAAAGCTGCGCTCAACGATCTCGGCCAGGCCATTCTGTTCGGGCTGTTCGCGATCAGCTTCAACATCGTGTTCAAATATTCGGGCTTGCTGTCGTTCGGTCATGCCGCGTTCTTCGGCTTGGCGGCCTATGGGGCTGCCTTGCTGCTGCAGGCCTTCCCCGCGCTGCCGGTGCCCGTGCTCATCCTGATAGCCGCTTCCGGCGCCGGCCTGCTCGGCCTCCTGCTCGGACATGTCTGCGTGCGTCGCGCGGGCGCTTATTTTTCCATGACGACGCTCGCCATCGGCGCCTTCTTCTACACGATCGCGTTCAAATGGCACGCCGTTACCGGCGGCACGGATGGGCTCGGCAGCTTCATGCCGGCCTCGTTGATGCTGCTGCCGGGCTGGCGCCTCGTGAATCCCTCAATTACGCAGACCTACGAATTGTCGGTCGCCTTCCTCATCCCGGTCGCGTTGGCGGCATGGTTCCTTCTCGAACGCACGCCCTTCGGCAACGCCATCCAGCTGGTCCGCCAGAACGAACAGCGCGCAGTGTTTCTCGGCTATGACGCGCATCGCGTGAAGCTTGCCAATTACGGCCTCGCCGCCTTCATTGCCGGCATCGCGGGCGCGCTTTGGGCGATTGCCAACGGCTTCGTCTCGACCGACAGCATCGACCTGACCTTGTCGACCACCGTGATCATCATGACCTTCATCGGTGGCTCCCAATGGTTTTGGGGTCCGCTGCTGGGCAGCACCATCTACATCTTCGGCTCGGACCGGCTCTCCGCCGTGACCCAGCATTGGCAGCTTTGGATGGGCCTCGTTTTCATCCTGCTGGTTCTGGTCTTTCCTCGCGGTGTCGCCGGGTTGCCTGGCATGTTGTTTGCCCGCCTGATCGGACGCCGCGATGTCTGATGATCCTTTGTTCGCCCTGCGTGGCATTTCGAAAAGCTTCGGCGCGGGGACGGTGCTCGACAATCTCTCGCTTGCCATCCGCAGCGGTGAGCGGCGGGGTTTGATCGGACCGAACGGGGCCGGCAAGACGACTCTGATCAACATCATGACCGGCAAATATCGTCCCGATGCCGGGCGCATCGCGTATCGCGGACGGGACATCACATTCTTGCCGCCGCACCGGCGCAACCGGCTCGGCATCGGACGGTCGTTTCAGATTCTCAGCCTGTTCGGCGAGGCAAGCGTGGGCGAGAATATCCGTGGTGCGCTGCTGCGCAAGCACGGCCTCGGCATGACGCCCGCCCGGCGGCTTCGTCGTCTCGAACAGATATTCGCTGAGACCGAGCAGATCGCGGCCTTGGTCGGTTTGTTGTCGGTTCTGACACAACGCGTCAACACGCTACCTTATGGAATGCAACGCCGGCTCGATATCGCCCTGGTTCTGGCGCAAGACCCGGAACTCATCATTCTCGACGAGCCGGCCGCGGGGCTTTCCGCCGCCGAGACAAGGGACCTCATCGACCTGCTCAAGACGGTGATCGGCAACCGAACGCTGATCCTCGTCGAGCACGACATGGATGTGGTTTACGCGCTTGCGGACCGGATCACTGTGCTCGATTACGGCCACGTGCTGACCGAGGGCACGCCCGCAGAGGTGAATGCCGACCCGGAGGTACGCCGGGTCTATCTCGGCGAGCCGGTTTCGTGACATGCTGAGGATTGACGCGCTTGCCGCGGGCTACGGACGAAGCCAGGTGCTTCATGACGTCAAGCTGACCTGCGGTCCCGGCGAGGTGGTGTGCCTGCTCGGCCGTAACGGCGCCGGCAAGAGCACGACGCTGAAAACCGTCATGGGCATCATTGGGGCGGCCGGCGGCGAGATCCGCTTTGGCGGCGCCTCTTTGGTCGGTTTGCCGCCGCATGCCATCGCGCGCCGCGGCATCGGCTACGTGCCGGAAGAGCGATTGATCTTTCCGGATCTGAGCGTTGCCGAAAACCTCTCGATGGGCGTGTGGCGCGGGCTCGGCCGGCCGTCGCGCGCCAGCTTCGGTCGCGTGCTCGATATTTTTCCACGTTTGGCGGGCAAGCTGCGCCAGCGCGGCCGCACACTATCGGGCGGCGAGCAGCAAATGCTCGCCATCGGCCGGGCCTTGATGGCGGAGCCGCGTTTGCTCCTTGTGGATGAACCCACGGAAGGGCTTGCGCCGGTGATCGTGCAGGCGCTGGAGCAGACGCTCGAGGCGCTCGCCGAAACCGGCATCGCGGTGCTGGTGGTGGAATCCAAGCTTGCCGTTGCCCGGCGCATTGCCGATCGCATCACGGTGATGGCCAAGGGTGAAACGGTGTTCGACGGTACGCCGGACAGGCTCGAGGCATGTACCGACATCAGGCGGCAATATCTTGAAGTCTGACGGCCGCGCCATCGGCTTTATTCATTGAGCCATCGATCGCGTCGCCATTTCACCCCCGTATCCATGAGGAGATTAGACAATGACAAGACCCAGCCTTAAAGCTTTCGTGGCCTCTTTGTTATGCGCCACCGCTTTGGCGGCGACGACGCACCCCGCCGCGGCCGATAATGGCAAAGCACCGATCACGTTTCTGGCGGCCATCATCGAATCTGGTCCGTTCAAGGTGACTGACGGCCAGAACCTCGCCGGCATCGAGTTCGCTGTCGATCAGATCAATGCGAAAGGCGGCATCGATGGCCACCCTGTCAAACTCGACGTGATCGATACCGAACTCAACGCCGCTGTCGCCAGGCGTAAAACGGTGGATGCCGTGCTGCAGGACCATGTGAGCGTAATCATCGGCGCTTCCGGCTCGGACATATTGCGCGCCTTGGTCGCGGTCGGGCAGCAATACCATGTGCCGGTGATCGCATTCGCCGGTGAGGTGGATGAACTGACCGGCGCGGAATTTCAGCCGGCGGTGTTTCGTGTGGCGTCCAGCGCAACGATGCACGCCGCGGCGATCGTCTATGCGCTCAAGCATGATTACCCCGGTGTGAAGAAAGTGTTCCTGTTGAACGAGGATTATTCGTTCGGGCATCAATCCGCGGTCGGTTTCCAGAAAGCACTCGCAAGGCTCGATCCTGGCGTCCAGATCGTCGGCGACGTGTTTCATCCGCGCGGCGCCGCCGATTTCTCGCCCTATCTGCAGCAGATCCAGGCCTCCGGCGCGGATTTCGTGCTGACCGCCGATTGGGGCGCGGATCTCGTGCAATTGCTGAACCAGGCAAATAGTTTCGGGCTGAAACCGCGGATCGGCGGCACCTTCCTGGCCGACCCTGACGTGCTCAAGCATGTCGGCAACGCCGCGATCGGCGATATCGGCGCGGACGTTTACGAGCCGACGATCGACAGCCCGCAAAACGACGCCTTCGTTGCCTCCTGGCACGCGGCGCACGCGCAGACCGATGTTCCGTGGCCGACCGCATCTGTCGGCAAATCCTACATCGCGACGCAACTCGCGGCCCTGGCGATCCAGCGCGCCGGCTCGACCGATTTCGATAAGGTCGAAAAAGCTTTGGAAGGTTTGCAATACAACTCGGTCGCCGGTCCTCTGACCATCCGTTCCTGCGATCATCAGGTGCAGATCGGCCAGGCGACCGGCGAGGTCGAGCCGACCACCGGTAAATTCTACAACTTCCCCTTCATCGGCACGGCGTTGATCGCGCCGATCGGTGCGATCGCGGTGCCGCCTGCGCAAACCGGCAATTCGCGCTGCACCACGGGGAATGGTTGAAACGGCGGGGAGGCGGGCGCGTGCGCCCGCCTTAGCCGTCAGTTTTTGACGCGGGGAAAGATCTCCTTGGCGAAGCGGCGCATTTCCGCTTCGAAGGGTTGGTATTGCAGCATGAAGAGCTCGATCCCCGCCGCATGGAACGCCCGAATGCGGTCGGCTACTTCGTCGTAGCTGCCGACCAGGCCGGCTGCCGTCCCGCCATTGGTGCCGATCCGCGGTGTCTGCGCCGCGTGCGTGTGCTTCATCACCACGGCGGGATCGGTGTTCGCCGCCTGACGCGCACGGATCGGCGCATCCTTCGCCGCGATCGAAGCGAGATGGGCATAGGCGGCCTCCGCTTCTGCTGTAGTTTCGCGCGCGATGACGAAAGCGGAAAGGCCGAAACGGAGCGGCGGCCCACTGCGCGGCAGGGCCCGGGCGCTGGCGATCAGGCGCTCCACCTCGGCAAGCGGCTGGCCGTTGATGAACCACACGTCGCCATGCGCCGCGACCAGATCCTGCGCCGGCAACGACTCGCCGCCGACATAGATCGCCGGGCGCGCGCGGAACGGATCGGCCGGGCGCAAAAGATAGTCCCGCACCTGGAAGTAACGTCCATCGAAACTCACCCGCTCGCCGCGCAAGAGCGGTTCGACGACGGAGATCCATTCGCGGCCATAAACGTAACGCTCGTCATGATCGGCGAACAATATGCCGGCTTTTTCATATTCCGGCTTGTTCCATGCATTCACCAGGTTGATCGCGAACCTGCCACCGGAGATGTGCTCGATCTGCTGGGCCATCTTGGCGAGCACGACCGGGTGGTAGAGCGGCGGCTTGATCGCGGCGATGATCTCGATGCGCTGCGTGAGCGCGGCAAGGGCCGCCGCCGCCGTCCAGGCTTCCAGCTCGTCCCATTCGTCATTGTAGGGGTTGGCCGTGTGCTGGGCGATCAGCGTGGAATCATAGCCCAGCGCCTCGGCCTCCAAAACGAGCCGCCGGTTGCGCTCCCAGGACGCGTCCAAAGGCTCATCGGGGTCCTGAAAGGCGCCACGGCTGCCATGCACCAAGGCCCAGATGCCAAACCGCAAGGCACTCATGCTGAGTGTTCCCGTGTTGCTGGTTTCGCCGATTGTCTCTCCTCCGTCGTTGGCCGGATCGAATTGGTGAATTTGACGGTCATCACTTTTCCCTACTTTAACTATAAATGTTGTAGATAATAAAGAAATATGAAAATGCGAAGTACCCTACGGCGGCCACGTTCATCGCCAAGCCGCCTTTGCCCCTCTTTGGTCTAACCCCCCAAGAACTGATCCACCATTGATGTGGTTTTGATGGGTATGAAGTGCTCCGGTTTGGTGGTCCGGCTTGAGAGTTGGCCTTCGACGGTCATTAAACGCTCAGTATGGGCCCAAGTCCCCCCGTAGACAAAGCATATTCTCGAGGCGTTTTATTGCCCAGAGCCATGTGAGGCCGGCTCTCATTATAGTCTTGGCGCCACGCCTCGATCAGGGATCGGCTTCGACAATAGTGTTGAACCAATGCAGGTTCAGGCACTCCTCCCGCAGCGATCCGTTGAATGTCTCGATAAAGGCGTTGTCCATCGGTTTGCCGGGCCGCGAGAAGTCGACCCGGACGAGCAAAATTTCCTTTCTTTTAAAGAACCGAAAGCTGAGTCCGGCCGATATCCGAGACTGATTTTTCCTCCGGCTGATTCTGCAGCGCGGATGGGGCGCCCCCTTCTCGAAACACCGCGCCGCCGGTGAAGGCGATGTCGACCGGCGTGCCGACGGCGAGCCCCGCCGCCAGCAGCGCGTCGGCGGTCATGCCGCTCTCGAGCCGCGTTTCCTGCCAGGCCAATGTCAGGCGCGCATGAGTCCCGCTGCTGGCAATCTGTGCGACGCGCCAGGGACCGGAGGCGCTGGGCCTGACGGCGATCTGGTGCGGGCGGACGAAGGCCGTCGCCGCCCCGTCAGCGCCATCCGTCTGGCCGAGAAAATAGCCGGCGTCGGCACGCACCTTGAGGTCGACGACATGGCAGGCGATGCGATTGCTCTCGCCGAGGAATTCGTGGACGAAGATATTGGCCGGCTGCCGGTAGATGTCCATCGGCGTACCCTGCTGGGAAATCCGGCCTTGCTGCATGATCACCACCCGGTCGGCCAGTTCGAAGGCTTCTTCCTGGTCATGGGTGACGAAGATCGTGGTGATGTTCATCTCCCGATGCAGGTGGTGCAGCCAGCGGCGCAGGTCGCGGCGCACCACGGCATCCAGCGCGCCGAACGGCTCATCGAGCAGCAGCACGCGGGGCTGGCTGGCGAGCGCGCGGGCGAGCGCCACGCGCTGGCGCTGTCCGCCGGAAAGTTGCGACGGGTAGCGCTTCGCCAAGGCTTCGAGCTGGATCAGGCGGAGCAGTTCCACGACACGGGCGCGGATCTCCGTTTTGCCGGCTTTGCGGACGCGCAACGGAAAGGCGATGTTCTCAAACACGCTCATATGGCGGAACAGCGCATAATGCTGGAACACAAAGCCGACGCCACGTTCTTTGGGCTTGCGCGATGACGCGTCGATATCACCGATGGTGATGCGGCCGGAATCGGGCTGGTCCAGCCCCGCGATCAGCCGCAACAAGGTCGTCTTGCCGGAGCCGGACGGGCCGAGCAGTGCGAGCAATTCTCCGGGCGCAACAGTCAGCGACACGTCATCCAGGACTTTATGGGCCCCGAAGCTGCGGGAGACATGGGAAACGGCGATATCGGCGGTCATTCTTCAAGCGGCCTTTTGCGGACGAGCAGATGTGCGCGGGCGTGAGGCGGCGATCTCGTCACGGTGCCACCATTCCAGCGCGGCTTTCAAGACCAATGTGGCCAGAGCGAGCAAAGCGAGCAGCGAAGCGGCGGCGAAGGCCGCCTGAATCTCATAGCTCTCGTAAAGCGATTCCACGGCGAGCGGCAGCGTGTCGGTGGAGCCGAACACCTTGCCCGAGACGACCGAGACGGCGCCGAATTCGCCCATGGCCCGGGCGTTGCAGAGCAGCACGCCGTAAAACAGGCCCCAGCGGATTTTCGGCAGCGAGACGCGCCAGAATATCTGCAACCCGCTGGCGCCCAGGGTCACGGCCGCCTCCTCCTCGTCATTGCCCTGTTCCTGGGCAAGCGGGATCACCTCGCGCGCGACGAAGGGGAAGGTGACGAAGATCGTGGCGAGCACCATCCCCGGAAGCGCGAAAATGATCTGCACGCCATGCGCGGCGAGGAACGGCCCGAGCAAGCCGTTGAGGCCGAACAGCAGCACTTCGAGCAGGCCGGCGACGACCGGGGAAATCGAGAACGGCAGGTCGATCAAGGTGAGCAGCACGCTGCGCCCGGGGAAGCGAAAGCGGGCGATGCACCAGCTGGCGACGATGCCGAAAACGAGATTGGCCGGCACCGCGATGGCGGCGATGAGCAGCGTAAGCCCAATGGCGGCGGTAACATTGGGGTCGACGATCGCGGCCACATAAGCGCCGAACCCGGCGGAAAGCGCCTGGATGAAGACCGTGAGCAGCGGCAGGACCAGGAACAGAACCATGACCAGCAACGCCGTGGTGATGAGCAGAATTCTAACCATTCTGGCGCCGCCGGACCCAGGCTTGCAGCAAATTGATCGTGAGCAGCAGCAGGAACGAGACGCCGAGCATCAGCGTGCCGATCGCGGTCGCGCCCTGATAGTCGAACTGGTCGAGCTGTGCCACGATCAGCAGCGGCACGATTTCCGAAATCATCGGCTTGTTGCCGGCGATGAAAATGATCGAGCCATACTCGCTGAGGCAGCGCGCGAAAGCCAAGGCGAAGCCGGTGAGCAAAGAGGGCAGGATGGCGGGAAAGCTGATCCGCCAGAAAATCTGCCAGGCGGAGGCGCCCATGAGATGGGCGGCTTCCTCCTGCTCGGCATCGAGATCGTCGATGACCGGCTGCACGGTGCGGACGATGAAGGGCAGCGAGACGAACATCATGGCGACGACGATGCCGGCCGGCGTGAAGGCGACGCGCAGGCCGAGCGGTAGCAGCAAATGGCCGAGCCAGCCTTGCGGCGCGTAGAGCGTCGACAAGGCGATGCCGGCGACCGCGGTGGGCAGCGCGAAGGGCAGGTCCACCAGCGCATCGGCGATGCGGCGCAGGGGAAAGCGGTAGCGGCTGAGCACCCAGGCGATGAGCAGGCCGCACAACAGATTGGCAAGACTGGCGATGAGCGCACTGCCCACCGTCACGCGCAAATCGGCCAGCACGCGCGGGCGCAGCACGATGTGCAGAAAACCGCGCCAACCGAGGCCGGCGGTGAACCACAACATGACCGCGAGCGGGCCGACAACGATGATTCCGAGCCAAAGCAACGTGAAGGTCAGGCTCGGCGCAAAACCGGGCAGGATGCTCGGCTCCCGCCACGTAACGCGGCGCGAACGGGAGGTGGTAGCGCTCATCGGAATTCAGTCAGCCTGCATAGACCTGGTCGAAAATCCCGCCATCGGCGAAGAATTCCGGCTGCGCCTTGGCCCAACCGCCGAACTGCGCAACCGTGACGAGGTCGAGCTGAGGAAACTGATGAGCATATTTCGCCAGGGAAGCGGGGTCACGCGGCCGGAAGAAATTGCGGCCAATCACGTCCTGGCCCGTCGGCGTATAGAGATATTCGAGATAGGCGGTGGCCAGCGCCCTGGTGCCGTGCCGGTCGACATTCGCGTCGACCACCGCGACCGGCGGTTCCGCCAGAATCGAGACCGACGGCAGCACCACCTGGAACTTTCCGCGGCCGGCCTGGGCAATGGAGAGATAGGCATCGCTCTCCCAGCCGACCAGAACGTCGCCGATGCCGCGCTGGGTGAAGGTGAGCGTGGCACCGTGCGCCCCGGTGTCGAGCACCGGAACATTGGCGAAGAAGGATTTGAGATAGGCCTTCGCTGCCGCCGGGTTGTTGCCGTTCGCCTTGAGCGCATAGGCCCAAGCGGCGAGCACGTTCCAGCGGGCGCCCCCGGAGGTTTTCGGGTTCGGCGTGATGACCTGGACGCCCGGCTTGATGAGATCGCTCCAGTCCCTGATGTTCTTGGGGTTTCCTTCGCGGACGAGGAAGACGATCGTGCTGGTATAAGGCGTGCTGTTATCCGGCAGGCGCGACTGCCAGTTCGCGGCGATGAGGCCGCGCTTGGCGATGGCGTCGATATCGTAGGACAGCGCCAACGTGACCACATCCGCCTGCAGCCCCTCGATCACCGCGCGGGCCTGAGCGCCGGAGCCGCCATGGGAGTAGCGCAGGGTCGGGGCAGTGCCGGTCTTTTGCTGCCAATAGGAAGTGAAGACCTTGTTGTAGTCGGCCCAGAGCGCCGCCGTGGGATCGTATGACACATTCAGCAGGCTGTCCGGTGCGGCCTGCGCGGCGCGCGGCAAGGAGAGCCCGGCGGCGCCGAGGGCAGCGAATTGCAGGGCTTGGCGACGGGTGAAGGGCACGGTCATGCTTGGCATCCTGACGGAGGTGTACGACGAAGACTCCAGTTAATATGATTTTATCTACTGTATCAATAGACTAAATCGTGACATATCCGGGACCAGCCTGGAAAGGCCAATTTTGATTCGGCATCCGCGCGTGGCCTTACGAGCCCGGGTAATCATGGCGTGTTTGGTTTGGCGGCGAGAACGCGGACCGCGACGGGGTTCCATCATCTCCCTCATCGGGTTTTTCCTCCACAGCGCGCTTCGCGCCGTCTGCCGGGGCCGGCATTTCACAGCCTTTGGCGGCAGAGCCTGGGACTTCCCCACCATATGTCTCGCGTCGATTTCGCGGCATGATTTTTCCCTTTTTCTATGCTTTTTCTATAGAAAGCGCACGGTCGGCCGTGCAACCGATAAATCTCACCTAGAGCGCGATGACTTTAAGTCGAACCATTTCAGGGTTCGACTTAAAGTCTGAATCGCCCTCTAGCCTATATCTAGAGGCGGATTCAGATTTTAGAGCGGATCGCTACGCGATTCGATCTAAAATCATCCGGCTCTAGAGAAAACTTCATGTCTCCCCGTGTTCTTGAAACATATAAATCCTTCTTCTTCCTGCTGATTGCGCGCCGCGTCATGACGCGCGGGACAGGATGGGGCTCACGCCGGAAGCGCCGTCTGCATCGCATCTGCGCCGGCCTCCAAGGCTTCGGTCAACCGGCGGCGAAAACGCTGAAACGCCTCATGCCCACGATCCCGCGGAAAGTTGAACGCCGTGCTTTCCCGTTGCAACACCCAGTCCGCGACAATACGCCCCGGCGGCCCACGCAGCGCGATCACCCGGGTGGCAAGCATCAGCGCCTCATCCATGTCATGGGTGATCAGCACCATCGTCGCTTTGAAATGCTGCGAGACATGCAGCACATGCGCCTGCATCTGCTCGCGTGTGAGCGGGTCGAGCGCACTGAACGGCTCGTCGAGCAGCAGGATTTCCGGCTTTGGCGCCAGCGCCCGCGCCAGTGCGACACGTTGCGCCATGCCGCCGGAAAGCTGCTTCGGCAACAGATCCCCGGCCGGCAACAAGCCGACCAGAGAGAGCGCCTCGTCCACCGCATTGTCCCGCATTTTGCCGTGGAGATGCCGCAAGCCGAAGGCAACGTTTTGCCGCACGTTCAGCCACGGCATCAGGCGCGGTTCCTGAAACACGTAGCCCACCAGGTCCGGGCGAATCGGCGCGCCGCCGAGCGTCACGCTGCCCTGGCTGGGCTGCTCCAGCCCGGCCAGGCAACGCAGCAACGTGCTTTTGCCGCTGCCGCTGCGGCCGATGATGGCTGTCAGCCCCTCTGCCGCCAGCGTGAGCGAGAGCGGGCCAAGGGCGGGCGCGGCGCCGAACGCTTTGGTCAGGCCGGCAATATGCACGTGCTGCGTCATGTCCGCCCCGACTCCAGTGTGATCGTGTCCTGCCAGGCGATCAGCCGCCGCGCGCCTTGGGCCAGCACCCAATCGGTCGCTTTGCCCAGCAGCGCAAAGGCGAAGATCGCGGCGATCACCTGGTCCGGCCGGCCGACCTCCTCGCCATTGGTGAGGATGAAGCCAAGGCCGTTGCTCGCCCCCATCATTTCCGCCGAAGCGACGAACATCCATCCCAACCCCAGCCCGCCGCGCAGTCCGGTAAGATAGGCGGGCAGACTCGCCGGCAATTGCACCCGCAGCAAAAGCGCCAGCCGGCCATAGCCATGCACGCGCCCGACCTCAATCAGTTTGCGGTCGACCCCGGCAATGCCGTTCATCAAGTTGAGGTAGACCGGGAAAAAGACACCCACCGCGATCAGCAGAATTTTCGAGACATCGTAAATGCCGAACCAAATGATGAAGAGCGGCACCCAGGCCAGAGACGGCACGTTGCGCAACGCCTGCAGCATCGGGTCCAGCAGGCGGCGGCCATAGGCGAAGGCGCCGGTGAGCGCGCCGGCGAGCGTCGCGGCCGCGGCCCCGAACAGGAACCCAAACGCAAGGCGGTGTGCCGTGGCGCCGATATCGATCCATAACGTGCCGTCGCGCGCCATGCCGACGATCGTCTGGGGCACGGTGAGCGGACTCGGCAACAGATCCGGTCCGACCCAGCCCAGACCGGCCACTAGCTGCCAGGCGAAAATGCAGATCGCTGGCAGGATGATGCCAAGCGGCCAGCGCCAGGTGCCGGCTGCTACCGGCATTGCATCCCGTCCCGCGGCGGTGAATTCCGCCGCCGAGGGCGCCAGCACCTTGTCAGCCATTCGCCAGGCGTCCTGTGAACTGGTTATCGGCCATCTGATCGACAACCGTCTGCACATCGACATTCGCCGGAATCAGCCCGAGCTTTTGGAAGAGCGTGCCGGTCGCGGCAATCCGCGCACGGCCATCCGCGTTGATTTGCGAAATGTCGAAATGCTGCCGAGTGAGTTGCAACTGGGCGACATCGACCGGCAAATTTGCCGCCTGTGCGAGAACGGGAACCAGGGCCTGCGGATTTTCCAACGCAAAGCGCCGCGCTCGTTCATAAGCTTGCAGCAGCTTGAAAACGATCTCGGGATGCGCCTGAACGAAATCGTCGCGCGCGACCAGCACATTCGGCGTGATGATGCCGGGATTACGGTAAAACAGCACGTCATGGTTCTGCAGTTGCGCTTCCGCCATGAACGGGTCCAATCCCGCCCAGGCATCGACATCTCCGCGGTCGAGCGCGGCACGGCCGAGCGGATGCTGCAACGGCACCAGTGAAATGTCATTCACCGTGAGCTGTGCATCGCTCAAGGCGCGGAGCAAGAATGCATAAGGTTCAGTCCCGGGCGTCGCCGCGACGCGCTTGCCCTTGAGATCGGCCGGGGTTTTGATGCCGGAACGGGCCTTGGCGACGAGTGCCGTGGTCTCCGACAGATCGTTCACATACACCGCCTGCACCGGCGTGCCGGTGGCGCGCGTCAGCAGCGTGGCCGAACCCGCCGCCGAACCCAGCACGATGCTCCGGCCGCGCAGAAATTCCAGCGCCTTGTTGCTGCCCTGGCTCAACACCCAGTTCACACTGATCCCGGGCCCAAGGGCTTCCTGCACCCAGTTATTATTTTTCAGAACCAGGCTGAGCGGGCTGTAATAGGCATAATCGATGGTGATGGAGGAGGGCGCCGCGGCACGGGCGCGGCCGATGGAAAACAGCGTGACAAAACCGGCAGAAGCGCCGGCGGCAAACGCCTGACGGCGGCGTAAACGCGGAAGTTTGGCCATTTTCCTCAATCCTTCGAAGGAAATTTATAACAACATAAATACTATCAATTTACTAGATTTATGTCTATATGGGTTCGAACGCCTTCTTGGAGTTTCAGATGACCATCGACCCTGCTGACAGCTTTGTGCTTTGGGCCATCCCCCGCTTCCACCGGACCGGCAAGGCCAAAAACGAAAATCTCCCCGCCGACACGCAACGACCGGGCCGAATTGCCACGAGCGGAATGGCGAAGGCTGCGCATGATTCGACCCAAGTCTCGCAGCAGAGTGAGAAGCAGAAAACAGCCGTTTTTTGAAAAAAGCGGCGCAAAAATTTTTGTTTTATGCTGGGCCAGTGGCGATGAAACCAGCACGGCCCAAAGTAAATAAAGTTTTTTTGCTACTTTTTGTTCACAAAAAGTAGCGCTTGCTTACCTTTTCCTTGCCGGGTGGTTGTCTGCCAAATACGGCCCCGCGCCGAATAGTTTTTCGCGCAGCGTGCCCGGCGCATATTCCATCTTGTAGCGGCCGCGCGCCTGCAATTCGGGAACCAGCAGATCGACGATGTCCGTGAATGTCTCGGGCAGCACCGCATAGGCAAGGTTGAAACCGTCGACGCCCGTACGGGCCATCCAGTCTTCCATGGCATCGGCAACGTCCTTGGCCGAACCCGCAAAGACCGGCCCCATCCCGCCGATGGCGACATGTTCGGCAACTTCCCGTACCGTCCATTCCCGTGCCGGATCGGCCTTGGTGAAATTCTCCAGCGCGGCCCGGCCGGCATCGTTTTCGATATAGCGGATTTTCTGATCCATGCCGTAGTCGGAATAATCGACGCCGACCCAGCCCGAGAGCAGCGTCAAAGCCCCCACATGGTCGATATAGGTTTTATACTCTGCAAGCTTGCGCAACGCCTCCGCACGGGTGGGCGCGATGATCGCCGTTGCCAACGCGAAGACGAGAATATCCTTATCCGCTCGCCCCGCCGCTTGTGCCGCCGCCCGCAAGCGGGCGACGCGCGGCCCGATCACCGCTTCCGTCGGCCCGGAGACGAACACGCATTCGGCATGGCGTGCCGCGAAAGCCTGCCCGGCGCCCGAACTGCCGGCCTGGTAGAGCACCGGGCTGCGCTGTGGCGAAGGTTGCGCAAGATGCAGCGCCTGCATGGAGAATTCCGGACCGCCATGGCGAATGACGCGCACTTTGTCCGGGTCCGCATAGAGGCCGTTAACGCGGTCGCGGCGGACCGCGTCATCGGCCCAACTCTGTTCCCATAGCCCATAGACCGCGCGCATATAATCTTCCGCCGCCTCGTAGCGGTCATCATGCGCCCGCTGCCGGGCCAGACCAAGCGCCCGGGCCGCGCTGTCCAGATAGCTGGTGACGATATTCCAGCCGACACGCCCCTGGGTAAGATGATCGAGCGTTGAGAAGCGGCGCGCCAGCAAAAACGGCGGCTCATAAGTCAACGATACCGTCACGCTGAAGCCGAGATTCGTGGTCACGGCCGCCATCGCCGGCACCAGCAGCAAAGGATCATGCGCCGGCAGTTGCACGCCATGCGATATCGCGGCTCGCGGGCCGTTGCCATACACATCGTAAGGCCCGAGCACGTCGGCCAGAAACACGCCGTCGAACAGCCCCCGCTCCCATAACCGCGCCAGATCCAGCCAGTGCGAAAGCTCCGTGAAACGACTTGAGGTATCGCGAGGATGGCGCCACAGGCCGGGCGAGAGATGCACCGGCGTGTTCATGATAAATGCGTTCAACCGGATGGATTTTTTCGTCATGTTCAGCGCCGATCGAAATGCGCGGCGAGACGGTCACCGGCGAATTGCAAAACCCAGACGAAGGCAATGAGAATTGCCACCACGGCAACAACCACCTTGATCTGGAACTCATCGTAACCGTAGCGGATCGCCAGATCGCCGAGCCCTCCGGCGCCCACCACCCCGGCCATCGCGGACGCGCCGATCAGCGTGACCAGCGTGACGACGAAACCCGAGATCAACCCCGGCAGCGCCTCAGGCAGAAAAACTTCGCGGACGATCGCCATCCGACCGCCGCCCATGGCGCGCACCGCCTCGACCAGCCCGCCATCGACGCCGCGCAGCGAGACTTCGGCGATGCGCGCATAATAAGGGGTGGCGGCAATCGCCAGCGGCACGATTGCCGCCATCGTGCCGATCGCCGTGCCGACGACCAGGCGTGTCAACGGAATGACCGCGACGAGGAGGATAATGAACGGCACCGAGCGAACCGCGTTGGCGATGGTTCCGACAACCCGGTTGATGAAAAGATTCGGCATGATGCCGCGCCGGTCCGTCACCACCAGCAACAACGCCAGCGGCAGACCCACGCCGAGGGAAATCGCGCCCGCGAGACCGACCATCTGCAAAGTCTGCAGAAAACACGCGAGCAGATCGTTATACGGCAAATTTGACATGCGCATCTTCCGGCGCCAGACCCGCGGCCTGCAGCATCAGCCGCGCCTCTGGCGAGCGCGGGTTTCTGAAAATCTCCTGCGTCGCGCCATCCTCGACGATGCGGCCATTTGCCAGCACCAGGGTTTGCTCGGCGATCTGTCGCACGACGTTCATTTCATGGGTGATCAGAACGATGGACAGACCGAATTTCCGGTTGATATTGCGCAGCAATTCCAGGATCGACAAGGTCGTTTCCGGGTCGAGCGCGGAGGTCGCCTCGTCGCACAACAACAGGCTCGCGGGCGAAATCGCCAAGCTTCTAACGGCGGCGAGCCGGGCACCGGTCAGCGGCGTGCACGCCGCCCAGTGAACCGCCCTAGAAGGGGCGGTCACCGGTGATCGTCACGCGGAAACCGGAACGGGTCTGCGGATGATAATCCCACAATGCCATATGCTGGACCGCGCGGTTGTCCCAGAAAGCGGCCGAGTTCCGCTGCCAGCGGAAGCGGGCCTGAAATTCCGGCCTGGTTGCGTGCGTGTAGAGAAAACGAAGGATCGCGTCGCTCTCATCGCGCGGCAGCTCGTTGATTTTGACCGTGAACATGGGGTTCACAAAAATCAGCTTGCGCCGTGACACCGGGTGCGTGCGGATCACCGGATGCACGGCGGTCGGGTAGATTTTGCCGGTTTCCGCGCGGCCATCGCGCGCGTTATGGCTGCGATACACATGCTCCCCCGAATGCGTCGCCGTGAGCCCATCAAGATAGATTTTCAGGCGTGGCGACAAAGCATCGTAGGCGGCGATCTGGCTTACGAACAGCGTGTCACCGCCAGCCGGCGGCACGGTGTGCAAATGCAGGATGCTTCCCATCGGCGGGATCTCGTCGCAGGACACGTCGGAGTGCCACATCTCCCCCGCAACCCTCTTCGAATTGGCATCGGCATGGATCGGCAGCAATTCGGGATAGCCCTCGGGGCCCGGTATGTTCGGATGGATATGCAACGTACCGAAATGCCGGCCGAGTGCCTTCAGGCTGGCGGGTTCGAGCGCCTGGTCGCGGAAAAACAGAACCAAATGGTCGAGCAGCGCCCGATTGATCTCTTCAGTCTCATGGTTGCTGAGCGGCCTGGTCAGGTCGATGCCAAAAATTTCCGCACCGACATGCGGGGTGAGCGGGCGAACATCAATCGATTCGTAACGCACCAGAGTGCCTCCTCTTGTCATAGCGACCCGTTGCGGCCGATAAAATTATAAAACCTGCCGAGATACTAGACTATTGTCAATCGCAGCGCCGGTAAAGCGCCCCTCGGCCCCCCGGAACTCGCGCGGCTCGCCGCCCCGGCCGCGAAGTAAGGAAGTAAGAAAGCAGCTGCTTTTTGAAAAAAGCGACGCAAAACCTTTCGGTTACGCCGGGCCTGGGGGTGAAACCGGCACGGGCCAAAAAGCAGCGCTTCCCCTAACCTACCATTACTTCCAGCCCCGCTCTGTCAGCGGCGAGCCGCTGGCCCGGCTGCCGCACTCCGGTTTTGAGGGAGGCAGGTCACTGAGCCCGCAAGGGCACGGGAAGACAGGGCCAGAGGCGTTGACCCGCGAGCCAGGAGACCTGCCGGTGTCGCGCTCACAATAACTGCCGGGCGGGGCGCGCAATCGGACGAATGATGAGAAAACCTAGAAACTTGCCGAGCGTTTCGCGGCGTTTTGCAAGGCGCGCCCGCTGCCGGAACCGACTGGGAAGGCCTTGGCTAAGGCGTTTTTTCGACTGGCTATGCGGGGAGGACGACGAGCAAAAGGCTGCGGACCATAGCCCTGAAAGCCCCCGCCCGGGCGATTGTTAGGCCGGAGGGCGCGCCAGGAGGTTCAGACGTTTTAGTCCTTCTCGAGAAGGGTCTTCCGGTAAGCTCTTCTAGTAATTCTAGCAATAAACCGGCCCTCGACTTTTCCATACAAGTCGCCTGTCAGCCATAGATCGCGTAGTTCGTCTCGTTCCTCGCGTGGCATTGCTGCCCACTTGACCGCAAACTCCGTCATCTCTTTCGCCTTGACGGCCTTTTCCTCGGCTTTCCATTTTGCGAAAGCGGCCTTTCCCTCGGCTGTCGGATTACCACGCGCGCCATAGCGGAATTCACTGACCGCCTTCGCCAGGTTGCTTGCCGTCCAGGGGGTTTCCCGTCCTGTAAATGATCCCAACCTCAATTCAGAGCCGCAGCGACCGCCGCCCAGCTAAATCGTTCTTCGCGGTTTAGCTGGGTCAGTTTATCGACGTTGTCCCGGATCCAGGGCGTGATTTGGCTGCCTGGCCGCCATCCTTGCCGAAGTCGGTCAGCGAGCGCCGAAATCTCGGCCGGGGTGAAAGTGGGGGGCCTTGGGCATGGCGGATTTTTCCTCCAAAACCCACTGACGGTCAACCATAATTCAGTGGATAATTCCGAGGTATCTTCTGAAGTACCTTCTAACATATATTCCGAGGTACCTTCCGAAGTACTTTCTGGAGTACCTTCTGAGGATAGTTTCGGATTTTAGGGGGTGTTTCGAGGGGGGCGTTTGCAACAGACCAAGGAACCCTTCGGGATGCGGATGAAAACGTAACGAACTGGCGGCGTCATCGCCTTGCGGCCTCAGGGCCGTCGAACGTCGTGCTCTTCTTCTGCTGCCGGTTCGGTGGGGGGGAGGGCGTCGGCGGCCGACGCCTACCGCGCCGTCGATGCCGGAACGGCGATATCCCGAACTTGCGCATTTTCAAGGCCGGGGGATAATCCCCCGGCGCTGGCAATCATCCCCCCATCGTCGGCGTCGAGGACCGCCCGATCAAGGGTATCCACAACGAAAACGTTACGAATCAACAGAGAGGCCGATCAAAATGGACTATCAGATTTTCGAGGCCGGCGATGTCGTTTTGCAGAGCGGCGCCACCATCCGTTCCGCGAAACTCGCCTATAAGACCTTCGGCACGCTGAACGCCGCCAAGGATAACGTCATCGTCTATCCCACCTGGTATTCTGGCCAGCACTACGACAACGAATGGCTGGTCGGATCTGGCCGCGCGCTCGATCCCGCGACGCAGTTCATCATCGTTCCCAACATGCTCGGCAACGGGCTGTCCTCGTCGCCCAGCAATACCCCCGAGCCCTATAACGGTCCGCGCTTCCCGCGCGTTACCGCCTATGACAATGTCCACCTGCAGCACCGCCTGGTGACCGAGAAATTCGGCATCGAGCGGGTCCGCATGGTCACCGGCTGGTCGATGGGCGCGCTGCAGACTTTCCACTGGGGCGCGCTCTACCCGGACATGGTCGAGCGGATCGCCCCGTTCTGCGGCTCCGCCAAATGCTCGCGCCACAATTTCGTCTTTCTCGAAGGCGTGAAGGCGGCTCTCACCGCGGACACCGCCTTCGCCCAGGGCTGGTACAAATCCAAGCCCGAGACCGGGCTGCGGGCCATGGCCCGCGTCTATGCCGGTTGGGGTTTCTCCCAGGCTTTCTACCGCGAGCAACTGGATATCAAGGCGCTCGGCTATTCCTCGCTCGAGGACTTCCTGGTGGCTTTCTGGGAAGGCTTCTTCCTGCCGAAGGACGCGAACAACCTGCTCGCCATGCTTTGGACCTGGCAGAACGGCGATATCAGCGCCAATGAGATCTATAACGGCGATTTTCCGAAGGCGCTGGCCGCGATCAAGCCCAAGGCCTTCGTCATGCCGGGCCAGACCGATCTCTATTTCCCTCCCGAAGACAGCGCGTTCGAGGTCAAGCACATGCCGAACGCCGTGCTGATCCCGGTGCCCTCGATCTGGGGCCATTTCGCAGGCGGCCCCGGCACCAACCCGAAGGATGTCGATTTCATCGACGCCAAGCTCAAGGAGCTGCTGGGAAGCTGATTACAGTTGCAACCGCCGGTCGGGGAGTGGCCGGCGGTTATTCAATAGTCGCTCCACCGGAGACCCGCAGGCGCGAAGCCGGCGATCCGTGCTCGCACCGGCGAAGGGCGGAAGCTTGCCAAGGACCAGGGTAAAGATGGGCAGAAAGCCCAAGCTGACGGAGCATCAAAGGCAGGAAGAAGCGGCTTCATAGGCAGCTTAACAAATGATGGGCGTTTGGATGTCCAGGGCGCTGCGAAATCCGTCAAGGCGATGTCGGACCAGCGCGACATATTCTTCTAGCGGCAGATCGCGATCATCAATTGCCGCGATTCCACGCGAGGCGGAAATCAATACAGACCCGGTTTGGGTGGATAAAGACGAGATTATTGCCGGATCTCCTCCCTGCACCCCGAGGCCTGGCGCCAGAAAGATGGAGCGGGGCATGGCAACACGCAGTTGCTGCCCTTCTACCGGATAGGTGGCGCCGACAACAGCCCCGACGGCGCCAATGCCGTGGTCGCCTAAGGTCTCATCAGCCCAACTTGCTACCCTGTCGGCCACGTGTCGGGAAACGGACTTGTTGCTGACATTCCGATCCTGCAACCAACCTGACCCGGGATTGGATGTCTTCACCAAAACAAAAAGCCCTTTGCCGTATTCGCGTGCGCAATCCACGAAAGGTTCAAGCGTTTCGGAGCCAAGAAACGGGTTGATCGTCAGACAGTCTACTTCGAGGTCAGAGCCGCCGGGCACGAGATAAGCGCGAGCATAGGCCTCCGCTGTTGAACCGATATCGCCTCGCTTTGCATCCATAATAATCGCGAACCCTCGTTCGCGTGCGATGGCGATGCATCTCGCCAGACGCACTATCCCCGCACTGCCAAACGCCTCGAAATAGGCCGACTGAAACTTCACAAACCCAACCTTGCCCTCCGCGCCATTAAGGAGGGTAGTCGTGTAGCGTTCCAAAAAATCATCCGGCTCGACTAAGAGCGATCTCGGCGCATGGGTTATGACGGGATCTATGCCGAGGACGAGGGGCCCTAATGCACCCGCCTTCGATTTTACTATGTCGCCCCAATGCATGTCACTTCCTTAGATCGTCCCTGCCGAGGGACGTTTGGCATGTGCACTCGACGGTTACAATCGAACAGTGCTCAAGCCGATGCCGCGCACCGCCACCTCGCCGACTGTCTCGATCAGGTGACTCATCGAGCGCCCAAGATGACCGAGTTTCCAGACCAGTAGTGTGTCACCGGCACGTAAATATCTCGCTGACCGGCGACTATGCGGGAATGTCGAAGACCGGCCCGATCCGGATGCCTTGCGGGCCGCTGAATGCGCCAACCGGTACGCCCGCCACCACATCCCACACTGCGGGCGTGACCAGGCGGTGAATCATCACCTGCTTTTCTACCTTTGGGCTTCTGGGATCATGGGGTCGCAGCGGCTGGGCCTGTATCTCCAGACAAGCCTTGAATTCAGCCGCCGGCATGGGGGTCAAACACACCTCATACCAGAGCTCTTTCACCGACCGCAGCCATCCGGCGCCGCTTTTGCGAAGCTTCAGAGCTGAATAATTCCTTATCAAGGTCTTACTTATCAACAAACAATGCTCTTGAATAACCTAACTTGTTGGGTTATTCCGTAAGAATGGTCACTGTATTTCGCGGTCACGGCCTACAGGTGATCATCTTCGTCGACGATCACCTGCCGGCCCACGTCCACGTCTTCGGTGACGGTCATGCTAAGATCAATCTGCACGGTGCTGATGGCGCCCCTGAACTGATCTGGGCTGAAGGTATGACCCGCACCGAGGTCCGCCGCGCCATGCGGATAGTTCTTGAGCAGCAAATACTGCTGCTGGCCCGATGGGAGGAGATCCATGGTTGAATTGACTGACGCCCAGATCGACGCTGCTACGGAACGCGGCAAGATCGCGCACCTGAATGAGCCACGTGCAATAAAGGCTCGATACAACAAAAAACTCGGACGTATGGTCGTTGAATTGACAAACGGATGCACCTTCACTTTCCCGCCGCATCTCGCCCAGGGATTGGAAGCTGCAACGGACGAGCAACTGGCCCAAGTCGAAATTCTCGGGGCCGGGTATGGCCTTCATTGGGAAGCACTCGACGCTGATTTGTCGGTTCCCGGCCTGCTCATGGGCCTGTTTGGAACCAAAGCCTATATGGCCAGACAGGCCGGTCGAGCAACGTCTGCGGCCAAAGCTGCAGCGGCACGGCAAAACGGCGCAAAAGGCGGACGCCCTCCGAAGTCAGCTCGCAGATGATAGCGTGGTGAGTTAATCAAGACTTTCGGAAAACCGCCCCAGTCAGGCGGCTACTGCGCCAGCGCCCGATAGAGGGTCGCCCGATGCACCCCGAATAGGCGGGCGACCTCAGCGACCGGTTTGCCTTCCTGCTCAGTGAGCTGCCGGGCATGGGCGATCTGCTTGGTCGAGAGAGAAGGGCGGGGACCGAACCGCACCCCGCGCGCCTTGGCGGCGATCCGGCCGGTGCTGGTGCGTTCCACAATAAGGGAGCGCTCGAAATCGGCTATGCCGGCGAACACGGTCAGCACCATGCGCCCGGCCGGGGTGGTGGTATCAGCCCACGGTTCGGCTAGTGAGCGCAGGCCGGCCCCGGCCTCCTTGATGCGCTCGGCGATTTCCAGCAGGTCGCGGGTGGACCGGGCGAGGCGATCAAGGCGTGTTATCGTCACCACGTCGCCAGCCCGCAGATGATCTAGCAGCCTCTCCAGCTCCGGCCGGTTGCGCTTCGCGCCGCTAATTTTTTCCTCGAAAATGCGGGTGCAGTCAGCCTCCCGCAACAGGGCGCGCTGTTGCTCCTCCTGGTCAGTCATCGGGGTCAGGCTCCGTGTTGATGCTGACCTCCTCATCATCGTTCTCATCTCCATGGCAGTCGGGCGCCCTTTCACGCTGCAATATGCCCGAGAGCAGGTTGCGCGTGAATTCTGGGACAGTCCGGAATTCATGCGTACCAACTACGTTATAACCGGGGCTTGGGCCGTGGCCTTCACCCTGATGGTGCTCGCCGAACTTGCCCTGCTCTATGTTCCCACACTGCCGCACCGCATCGGGGTTATTGTGATTATCGCGGCGTTGATCGGCGCCGTTAAATTTACCGGCTGGTATCCGGAACACGTTAGAAGTTCGCAGAACTTTTGAACTATTATCAAGGCTGGGGGCCACGTCGTCTGGCGCCGCCCGGACCTGGCAAGTGTCTGCTTCCGGCAAGCAGGCAGGCCCCGCACGCGAATTGTGTAGATGGGCCGAGAGCGGCCAGTCTGGCTTCAGACGAAAGGATAGGCGCCGTCGCCGTTTGGGCGGTGCAAGAAATAGCGCTTGTGGGTGATCTTCGGTTCGCCCTGATCGCCCTTTCGGAAGCTCACAAAATCGGGCTTGGAGATGGTCCCGTTGCCCTGCTGAACATCTTTATAGGTGAAGTCGAATTCGAAGTCGGCGTATCGGGAGAGGTAGAGATCAATCGTCTCTTCCAGCGCGAGTTCCGTCATCGCGTTGAAGAAGGATGATTTTTCGTTCAATTGAAGGCGGCGCACGCTGTCGCCGCCAAGGTCGTTTTCCCAGACGAACAGGTCCTCAGTAAAGGCGTTGAAATAGAGCGTGTCGGGCGTGCCGGTCGGGTTCTTCTTGGTTTTGCGTTTTCCTGCGTCCTTGAACTCCATCGACAGGCGGGTCTTCCTCATTGCTCAGATGGGGATCACCAAGGGGCGGTTTGTTGAAAAACTTCTTCGCGGTGCGTGCGCGGCGGGGCTGGCTAAGCGTAGGATTGACGCCTGATCTATCGCCGTCATCTTGTGGGTAGAACCGTGGGTACATCATCAATGAACGAACAAATATTACCCAAAACAACAACTTAACGGAGATTGTTGGCGGAAGAGGTGGGATTCGAACCCACGGTACGCTTGCACGTACGGCGGTTTTCAAGACCGCTGCCTTAAACCACTCGGCCACCCTTCCAACGCCTTGAAAGTCAAGGGTTTCTGCCGCTCAGCCATCGCTTGTGGCCGGCCGGGCCGAGGGCTTTGTGCGAAACTTGCCCGGGACTGTCAAGGCGAGCCTTCGTCTTCGCCGCCATTGATTGGCAACAAACACGACGGCCTTGGGCAATAGGCCCGCGTGTCTTCCCGCGAGTAAACTGAGAGCTTTTCCGATTGGCGACCTGCGGCGAAAATGGTAAGGAAATCAAAAACCTCGCGCAGCCGATAAGCGCATTTTCTGGGATTCGGAAGCTTATGCGGACAGCTCTGATTACCGGCGTCACCGGGCAGGACGGGGCCTATCTCTCGCATTTTTTGCTCGGCAAGGGCTATCGGGTCATCGGCATGGTGCGCCGCTCGGCCTCCTCGGACGTGATCGGCGAGCGGCTGCGCTGGCTCGGTATTCTGGATCGGGTCGAACTGGTCGACGGCAATTTGACCGATCTCGCCAGCCTGATCCGCCTGGTTGCCGAGTATCAGCCGGACGAGGTCTATAATCTCGCGGCGCAGAGCTTCGTCGCCACCTCCTGGCAGCAAAGCCTTGTCACCGGCCAGGTCACCGGTATCGGCGCGGTCAACATGCTGGAAGCTTTGCGCATCGCCAATCCCAAGGCGCGCTTCTATCAGGCGTCCTCATCGGAAATGTTCGGGAAAATCCAGGAACCGAGACAGTCCGAGAGAACCCCATTCTATCCGCGCTCGCCCTATGCCGCTGCCAAGCTCTACGCCCATTGGATGACGGTGAACTACCGCGAGAGTTTTGGCCTGCACGCTTCGTCAGGCATTCTGTTCAATCATGAGAGCCCGCTGCGTGGCATCGAATTCGTCACCCGCCGCATCACCGATGGCGTGGCGCGCATCAAGCTCGGCCTCGCCGATCATCTGCCGCTCGGCAATCTCGCCGCCATGCGCGATTGGGGCCATGCGCGCGACTATGTGCAGGCGATGTGGCTGATGTTGCAGCAGGAATCACCGGGCGATTACGTGATCGCCACCGGCAGGACGCGCAGCGTGCGCGAGTTTTGCGAGCTGGCTTTTGCGCATGCCGGGTTGCGGGCGGATGATCATATCCGCATCGACCCCGCACGCTTCCGAACCGCCGAGGTCGACGTGCTCTGCGGCAACGCCGCCAAGGCGGAACAGACCTTCGGCTGGCGGCCGACGGCGACGTTGGAGGAGCTGGCTGCGGAAATGGTGGACGCCGATCTGGTCCGGCATCGGGTAAAGCATGGAAGCTGGAGCGATCGCCCGTGAAGACGCAGCACAACGCAGATCGGCGGGGCCATGTTACCTTACATGGATGCAAGGTTAGAGCATGAACGATCGCAAGCCATCACGCGCCCGGACCATTCTCGTCACCGGCGCCACCGGGTTTGTCGGAAGCCATTTGATGCCGGCTCTGGCGGCTTCCTTCCCCGAAGATCGGATTGTCGGCACCAGCCATCAGGGCGAGGGCGGTCTGAAGACATTGGATGTCACGCAGCGTGAGTCCGTTCGCGCCCTCATCGCGGCGGAAGCCCCGGACATCTGTTTTCATCTGGCCGGGATCGCAGCTCTGGGAGAGGCGCTGGCCGATCGCGACCGGGCCTGGCGCGTCAACCTGCATGGTAGCCTGCATCTTGCCGAAGCCATTCTGGCCGAGGCCCCGCATTGCCGATTGATTTTTGTGTCCAGCGCGGAGGCTTATGGTGCCAGCTTCAACGCCGGAACGCCTTTGGATGAGACGGCGCCGCTGGCGCCAATGAATCTTTACGCGGCGACCAAGGCCGCGGCGGATCTGGCGCTGGGCGCGCAAGTGAGGGAAGGACTGCGTTTGCTGCGGCTGCGCCCGTTCAACCATACCGGTCCGGGCCAGGATGAGCGTTTTGTCGTGCCTGCTTTTGCCGGGCAGATCGCCCGCATCGAAGCCGGGCTGATCGCGCCGGAACTGTTCGTGGGCCGCCTCACGTCGGAACGTGATTTTCTCGACATTCGTGATGTCTGCGACGCTTATGCGCGTTGCGCCGCCCGTGAGGGCGATCTGGCCGATGACGAGATCCTCAATCTCGCCTCCGGCCGTGCCGTCCGGATCGGCGATCTGTTGGAGCGGATGCTGGCCTTGAGTCCCGTCAAAATCATTGTCCGCCAGGAGTCCAGCCGCTTGCGTAATGCGGAAATGCCAAAAGCCATCGGCGCTGCCGGCAAAGCCGGAAAATTGCTGGGGTGGCAGCCAAGAATCGAAATCGAGGAGACGGTGGAGACAGTATTGCGGGAAGCGAGGAAGAAAGTGGCCGCTTTTTGAAAAAAGCGGCGCAAAAATTTTTGTTATGCTGGGCCTGAGACTGTGTCGGCGACAACGCCCATGGCCCAGCATAACAAAGTTTTTTTGCTACTTTTTGTTCACAAAAAGTAGCGCTTCCTTTCTTCCTTCCTTAAGCATGGTCGCAAATCTCGTGGAGAATCCGGCCGAGTTCGGTCTTGCCGATCATGCTGGCGCGGGCGCGCAAGGCGGGGGCGTCGATGAAGCCCATGCGGAAGGCCACTTCTTCCGGGCTGCCCACCAGATTGCCCTGGCGGGACTGGATGGTCTGCACGAAGGTCGCCGCCTGCAACAGGGAATCCGGCGTGCCGGCATCGAGCCAGGCGGTGCCCCGGCCGAGCCGTTCCACAGCCAGCGCTTCTTCCTGCAAATAGACCCGGTTGAGGTCAGTGATTTCCAGCTCCCCGCGCGCCGAGGGGCGCAGGCGGCGGGCGAATGACGTGACCCGGCTGTCGTAGAAATACAAGCCCGTGACAGCCCAGGACGATTCCGGCCGCGTGGGCTTCTCGACGATTTCCTTCGCTTTGCCGTCTTCATCGAATGACACCACGCCGTAGCGCTCCGGGTCGCGCACCTGATAGGCGAACACGGTCGCCCCGTCGGCGCGCGCGCTCGCCGCGCGGAGCAGGGGGGAGAGATGGTCGCCATGGATGAGATTGTCGCCCAGCACCAGCGCGCAGCCTTCGCCGGCAATCCATTCTTCGCCGATCAAAAACGCCTGGGCGATGCCGTCCGGGCTGGGCTGCGCGGCATAGGAGATGCGAACGCCGAGATGCGCGCCGTCATGGAACAGACGCTGGAATTGCGGCAGATCCTGCGGGGTGGAGATCACCAGCACATCGCGGATGCCCGCCAGCAGCAAGGTGGCGAGGGGGTAATACACCATCGGCTTGTCATAGACCGGCAGCAATTGCTTGGAGGTCGCCTGGGTGATCGGGTGCAGGCGGGTGCCCGACCCGCCCGCGAGAAGAATGCCTTTGCGGATCATGCCGTCACTCCCAATCTTTCTGCGGTTCCCAGTCTCTGGCCGTGATATTTCTGCGCGCGAATGCCCTCCCACCAGGCCCGGTTGTCCAGATACCAGTCGATGGTGGCGGCGAGCCCGCGCTCGAAATCATGCGCGGCCCGCCAGCCCAAAGCCGCCTCGGCGCGTGTGGGGTCGATCTCATAGCGGTTGTCGTGGCCGGGGCGGTCCGCGACGAAGCGGATCAGCCGCTCCCTTGCCCCCGACGGGCTCGGCAACCTTGCGTCCAGCAGGGCGCAGATCGTTTCCACCACATCGATATTGCGCCGCGGCTGGCGCGCGCCGATGCAATAGGTCGCCCCCGGCGTTCCGCTCTCGACCACCTGCAGCAGCGCCTCCGCATGGTCTTCCACGAACAGCCAGTCGCGGATGTTGCGCCCATCGCCGTAGACCGGCAAAGGCCGCTCCTCGAGCGCGTTGATCAGCATCAGCGGGATCAGCTTTTCCGGGAACTGCCAGGGGCCGTAATTGTTGGTGGTGTTCGAGACGATCACCGGCAGCCCGTAAGTGTGCCCCCAGGCGCGGACCAGATGGTCCGAGGCCGCCTTGCTGGCGGAATAGGGGCTGCGCGGATCGTAGGGCGTGTGTTCGTGGAACGGCGGGTCCTGGTCGCCCAAGGCGCCGAACACCTCGTCGGTGGAAATATGGTGGAAGCGGAATTGTGCCCGCCGTGCGCCCTCGAGCGTGGCGAAATAGGCCCGCGCGGCTTCCAGCAGCACGAACGTGCCGGTAACGTTGGTCTGCACGAAGGTGCCCGGCCCGTCGATCGAACGGTCGACATGGCTTTCCGCCGCCAGATGCATCACCGCATCCGGCTGGTGCGCGGCAAAGGCCGCGCGCATCGCCGCCGCGTCGCAAATATCCGCCTTGAGCAGCACATGGCGCTGGCTCTGCCCCGCCGCCGCCAGCGCGTCTTCCGACGCGGCATACGTCATCTTGTCGA